>Ga0265780_10001710_pt1 | contig 30475 bp, 22 predicted proteins | sample P1T30metagenome_FD_192432 | JGI IMG/M metagenome (GOLD analysis project Ga0265780, IMG submission 192432) | Plant litter microbial communities from East Loma Ridge, Irvine, California - P1 T30 | ecosystem: Environmental > Terrestrial > Plant litter > Unclassified | place: USA: California... | reverse complement strand
GGAGGCTGTTGTCAAGGCTTGTTCTTGGAGGAGGCTTATGTTTGATGAGATTATGGTGCTGAAAGAGGAGGGGGGGAAGAGGGTTTATGGGGTGATTTTGGATGAGAGGGAGGTGAGGAGGAGGGGTGATGAGGGTAACGAGGAGATTCAAGGGGAGCCGTCTGGTCGGGTTGTTCAGCTCAGTATTAGTCATGATGGAGAGTATGCGACTGCGGTTTGTCTGGCGGCGGACGAGTCGAGTCGGTTGTGAGCGCGTTTCGAGAAGGGTTAGGGTTGGTGTTATCAGTTGATCGAAAAGGTTGTGTTTTTAGCGATTATCGTTGTTTTCTCGGGATGTTGAATGGGTGAAATGATGGTCAGCATATTGCGATTATTGTAAGATATATCATTAAGTGATTTCTGTTGGAATCGTCCATATCAATGTTCTTGTTGACCTCAGTTGCTTTGCACATTCCAAGACAACCAGATCACCGCTACTTGAAGAAAGTTCAGGATCATCCAACACGAACACCACCACGTTCGACATCAAACAACTTTGGAGATCGACTGATTGATCAAACATGGATACAGACGAATTCAAGGCGCTCTTCACGACCCAACGACCGCATACATAGTCGCCTCAAACACCACAATCAGGCACTCTCATCCGCTCGCAATACGAGAGCCGCATCAGTTGCTACTTTTGCACGCAAAAATGCAAACCTTTTTCCATATGATCTACAGCCTAGAACCTCTCGACCAACAGGTCCCAACATTCACAATTGTTGTGAGAGCTCATCCTTGTCCGACACCTCAGCAGCACTCAGTCAGGGTCTATCCGCGCTCAGGCCACGGATATGATCACCAGGATCGGGCCTTCCATTGAAGCAAAGACTACCCCATTGAAATGATTTCCGCGGGAAAGCTTTGGTAGAAAGAGAAAACGTGCAAAAGGAAGAAGAGCGCTTTCTGGCTCGAGGTGTTGTCAGAGGTCCGTGGTGGTGAGGCGCATCAGTAGAGGAGGAGGAGGAGGCGCGCTTTGACTCCAATGGAAGAGAGCAGGGTTTGGCTTTTGTTGGCTGTGACTTGTGGTGAGGTGATAGATCTGAACCCGACCAACCTTGGTATATATAGATGATAGTACCCTGCGATGTGACGAACTGGGTACTTGTGCATGAAGAGCATACGCATCTGCGCGAACATGCAGGTGGCGATACGGCGATTGACTCAGCGCCACTTTCCCTTTTTTTTGCTTCACGCGAACATCGTGGACGTGGACGAGGTCAGATTAGCTCTGCGAAGGATCTGGCTACTGCTGTTACCAGGTGCACGGAATGCTCGCTCGAAACACGGGCCGGCCATGGGAGAGGAAAGTTGGAAAAGCTGACATGACGGTTAGGTGATGGTGAAACGGGGCACACGCGTTTGTTTGACAGACTTCTTCACAACGGCGCGCGAAGAAGATTCTGAGGAAATGGTTGATGGGCAGGATGAGGGTTGAAGGGAAAGAGCTTGATGGACATGGTCGTGTTTGATTGCGAGGATGATGAAGAGTCTCGCCCCGCGGCAACGGGAGACGGTGCCTTTAATCTCGGCTGCTTGGATGGTGTTGATTGCCATCTAATGTATTTTGTGGCGACTTGTATTATTTCAGGGCGAGTTGGGAGGTGTTATGGGGATGTTGTCACTTGGCCTTTTGATGGAATAAAACAATCAATGGTATATGAAGACACGACAGGGTGTTCTGACTGATGGACTGCGGGCATTGAAGCATGAGACAGGAGGAATGGAGCGAGGTGCATATCACAGCGTGGTGTGGTGTTCATAGCTTGTTCAACGGGGCTTGGTATGCACGCTATTGTTTCATCCACAGCCGGGGAGAGGGTCAAGCTCGTCCTCGTCAAACACCCAGCCGAGTGCAGACACCAGCACCCTATGATACGATGAGAGAGAGAGTTGGACAGCCAGAGAGAGAGATGTCGTCGTCGCCTGCCGCTTTCACACACTAACCTTTCCCTTTCTTTCAACCTCACCATTCTTTTACAGTGAGCGACATCCCCTTGGCGGGCTTTTTGAGTGAAGGACGACGACGACGACGATACTTGTATACTCTCTAGCTATCACTCACGTATCATACGCTGGACTATACACTGGATTGTACCGAGACTGGACTGCAAGCAGATCGACCATCTTTCTTCACATTCACTTCACCTTACCTTCAACCTTCCGCCTGGCGCGAGCCCGCATCTTGTATCCCCATTGCGCATCAAACACCACCTTCCAACTGCAGCGGGACCTCGCAGCCCTGTCCCTCATCCGTCCCATCCCGGACAATTGCAATCGCATCCCGCCGGAACAATCGCACAATCGCACCAACCGCTCTGGAAGCGACCACAATAGCAGGCCTACACAATATCACGCAGACTCGACACCACTCAGGCGCGGATGCATTGATTGCCTTCTGTCGTACCCCCCTCACCCATACACTCGTTTACCTCGCACACGGCATTCTATCCTGATATCCGCCACGGCGACCTGCATACCTCATGAGCTACTCTTCACCTTCCAAAGGCCCAGGAGGCCACGCATATTCGTACGACGACTATGAAATCCCCGCATACCAGGAGCAAGGCCGGAGTCGCCACCAGGCGCCCTCTCGCCCACTTCCTTCGCAGCAACAGCAACAACAACAGTACCATCCTGACCCGCGCATGCGCTTTCCGCGCCCTCAAGCGAACCCTAGACCTCAGCCTGCGCGATCAGCAGAGCCACCACGCAACATGTACGACGGCAGCGACTACGGCCATGGCTACGAGGAGCCAGAGCAAGATCAGTGGCCTTTGAGCTCCCAGCCTGCCCCAGCACTTCGCAAACAACCCAGCGGCCAATTCCAAAGACCACACCCGGCTGGAGCCCGCAGTGGACCACCTCCTAGGCCTCAAAGACCGGACTATGTGCCCGACAACCTTTCGCCTCAACGACAGCCCGCCCGTGCCGCATCGGCGAACAATCTCTACCAGCAACAGTCAACACAGCAAAGACAGCCTCGCTCGGCTTCGGCGGGCCAGCAGCAGCAGCAGCAGTACCAACAACAATACCAACAACCTCAGTCCCATCACGGCAACGGACAATGGACTGGCAATGGCTACAGCAACCCGGCGCCATCTAACTTGTCACACGGCCACCCAATTGTCCAACAGGCAAGCTACAGCAAGAATACGCCTCCTCGCCCACCACTTGGCCCGCCTCCTTCCGCCCGTCGCGGCCCTTCATCCTACTACTCACAGCAACTGTCTCCGGTGCACCCGATCGTGGAGGAAGCCGAGCGCGATTCTCTGGTCAGGAAGAACACAAGAGAAGGCTTGACCGGCCCAGCTAGCCAAAGCCGAACTTCTCTCGCCAGTAGCAACGCCATTCCAATTGGCATTCCAAAGTTCTACCTTGATGGAAGGGAAAGTGGGATAAGCATCACGCCCAGCTCCGTCTACTCGGAGGCGGACCATTCGCCACCCAGGAGGAGTGAGATTTTAAAGCCTCTCAAGCAAAGAATGCAGAAGCAGGAGCCCGAGCAAGGCCGCAACGCACTACCGAGTCAAAGAGACAGGGATGCCGCACAGCAGCCATCTGGAGAAGTGTTCGGATACTTCCCACCTGTCAAGCCCTCTGCCGCACCTGTGCAGCGTGACGATTCTCCTTCTGACGCCCCAATCCGCCAGGCCAGTTTGAGCAAGATAAGCAAACCAAAGCTGACTCATGTCAACAGTGGCGGGCGTGGGAGGAAGTCTAGCACTGCCTCGAAGGTTGCAGAAGATGAGGAATTCCGACAGAAGCAGCCCGAAAGAGATGCTGTGCCGGGTGCTTCAAAGGAATCACATGTCGCGCCACCCATACCTACTCACAATACTGATCAAAACCACTCAAGCGCTACCTTCTTTGACTCGTCTTCCGACTCGATCAAGAGCCCGAGACCGAGCGCAACACTGGACAGTCCTAGGCCGAGCATCCGCGTTGTCAACTCCAAAGAGCACCTAGGTGTCACCAAGCCGTCTGCACAAGCTCAGCCTTCCCCTAGAAGTGTTAGCTCACCCTTGGCCCAAAACGGGAAAGACGGAAAACAACACGATGCACTTTCGAAGGAGATGCTCAGCGATCCTGAAAAGAGGGGACTCCCCAGACAAGACAGCGATACCCTCCGGGCACCAAATGCAGGCTTCTCTGATCAACGCGGTGACAGAAGGCGACCACCCCGCCTGAATGTCGATGCTGCAAGAGATGAAGAAGCCCGCGGCTCGCTGACAAGCCTCTCGGACTTGATCAAGCGTGCAACTCGACTTGCATCCAACCTTGATCGTGGAAAGACTGCCAGCAGACTTGGAATGGAAGGATGGCTCGGTCCTGGTAATGGCAATATCAGCAACTCGGAGCTTGAGAAATACTACCGCAACCGTAGCGCTGGCAGTCTCAGCGACATCCTCGCGTCTTTCCCACCTCCTGCCGTCCCCACACCAACGAGTACCAGTCTTCAGAACTGGTCAAGCCGCAGGGAGTCCGCCCCACTGCCCAGTGAATGCGGCAGCGACTCCAAGACTCGCCACCAGCGTCAGCGCCGGTGCTGCGGTATCCCCCTCTGGCTGTTCATCACGCTTCTTCTGCTGCTCCTGGTCCTCGTCGCTGCTGCGGTGGTCATCCCAATGGTCCTCGTTGTAATCCCGAACATGCACAAAGATTCCACATCAGCTTCCTCCACGCACGCCGAGAGGGCCGGAACTCAGGCTTCTACCCTTTCAAAATGCGCCACCAAGATGACGTGCGAGAATGGTGGTCAAGCCTTCCCAAGTTCCGACGCTTCTGGCAAAGAGACCTGCCGTTGTCTCTGCGTCGACTCCTTCACAGGCCCGACCTGCTCCTCCAAGTCAACGGCCGGCTGCACCTCCATGACGATTCCCGGCATGGAAGACAACGCCACCGTCGGCAGCGCCATTCCCCGCGTAATCACCATCGCCGCGTCAGACTACAACCTCAACCTGGACGCCTCCACCCTTCTCGGTCTCTTCAATGAAGCCGACCTGAGCTGCGCCGCAGAGAACGCCCTCGTTAGCTTCGACGGCAAGACCCAGAAGCGCGCTGCTGTTGCGCAAGAGCCTTCACGCACGATTGCGGTTCAGAGAGCTGAGGCTACCAGCAATGGCATCGTGTACGATTCCTCGCCCTCGCCTTCGGAGGCCTCATCGTCGGCCACTGCCTCCTCACCGGCCGCGTCGCCTACAACGTCTTCTTCTTCTTCTTCTTCTTCTTCTTCTTCCTCAACCGCGGACGTGGACGTAGACTTCGCCCGCGCGGCTATCCTCTACGTTTTGCAGACCTCGGCGTCGCTGGATGAAACCGAGAGCGTGCAGAAGGCGCTACAGGAGAATCTGAGCAACGGCGGGGTTGTCGAGAGTGGGAAGTGGAAGGTCGATCTTCAGGCTAAGACGGTGCAACATGGGGAGTAGTCGACCAATCCCCACGAGCGCCGGTAGAGGTTCACATCCTCTTCTTGGGGGGCATCTGCTTGGTCAGATCGGATAGATGGAATAGATGGACGTGAAATGTTTTTGTACGTATGTACGCTTTATATGTATGTATGTATCTTTCTGGAAAAGGGGTTCATGCATGGATGAAGGGAGATGGGGATGTGACTTGTGTTTCTTTTGGAGGAATGGATGGATGGATCGGTCTGTTCATCTGGCTCGTTTGGAAGGATGAGAATATGATCTGGCGGTGGAAGCGATGCTGTTTCGAACTACTAATGTATATTCTTTGGAAAACGCTGGGTATTCAAAATTCTTTTTCTTCCTACTTTGCTGGACTGAATATATCATTGACGTGACCGTCAAGGAATCGGGTCGAGAGAGCACTTTTGGGTTCTTCAAAGTAGCATGTGTTCAGCCTTGCACTCGAAGTGGACGGGCTCACTGGGTTGTACTCGACCGACAGAGGGGTCTCCGTTCACTCTTTTGAAGCAGGTACATGGTTATGTACTAGTTTTGTACTAATCCACCTAATCTTGCCTATCTAGGTAGCGAATGGACAATGTAGGCAGTGGATAGAGATAAGAAGACAAAAACGAAGGCTTCTGAGACAATGTGTGTGAATGACATCGAGCTACATGGAGACCAGACCGGAATCATATCAGACTGTCGATAATAGCATCTCTGAATCGTAGCCATAGTCGATGAATCTCGGAGGTCGAGTATACCAACCAACATTGTTCTCGTTTTCTAATTGCTTCTGATCTGGACTTGAGCGCAGATCTGCCTCCTCTTATCTAGCCGAATCAGCTTCAAATACCAACCTTACAACATCGCTTACAGGCCCAGAATGCGGTCTCTGCCGCAGTCACGATTTCCAATTGATGAATCGATGTGTCGTTCAAGTCCGCGCTGTCTGTGTACTAATCCGAGTCTTGGGTGTGGAACATGGCGTTATGGGTAAACCAAATCGTTGCAGATTTTATTGCGTGAAGGCGAGGACAGTATGTAGGCTGTGTTGCACGTGATGGAAGTATTCTGGAGGTCATCAAAATGTGGTTGTCATGTGGCGCTCGGGCAGTGCAACGGCCTCCCGCGTCCCAAGACTCCCAACTTCTCTACGCCAACGCCGTTTAATCTAACTACACACCAAATCTAATCTACACCCAAACTCACCTACCCATAACAGTTAGATCACAAGATCCCGCCTGGTCCACTCCAACTCCACACCATCCCGCCTCAGGCATCACCACCAACCCTTCCCCATCACCACCACCGTACCAAACCTACAGCACACCTGCACCGCTACACCCGCTGAAACACCACCGCCGCTACACCAACAACCCACACTAGCCATTGGTACAATCATGGTCGCCTGATCTGGCATCCAACCTCTCTCTCCTACAACAGACTGGTAGGCGGAGCAGGCCTCGGCATCAACAACAAACCTCAGGGAGAATATGGCCGCCGTGGCCATGGCGCATTCCAACATGGCACCCCCGCGCGACGAACACACCATGGATACCCGGACGCCATCACCTCGACCACCACCTCACAGCAGCGACGATGTTGCCGACTACCAACCCGACTTGAGCCAGGAGGTCTCCTTACTGAGCACCAAACTGATCAACGCCATCAACTATCAGACGAATCTGGACGACAGTCTACAACACACGAGGCATGAGTTGGAAGCGGCAAATCGGGAGAACGCGCGGTTGAGAGCAGAGAAAAAGTCACTTGATGACATGGTCGCAAATGGGCTGTTGGTGAGGAAGAGCGTTGTGGACCAGACTATTGGCAAACTGAGAGCCGAGCTGGCCAAGGAGCGCGCTGCCAGGGAGGAGGCAGAAAAGGCAAGAAAGCAGACGGATGCTGAGCTCGAGAGCTTGACAACAGCGCTGTTCGAGGAGGCCAACACAATGGTGGCAGCGGCACGGAAGGACACAGAGGCTGTGGAGAAGCGCAACTCACAACTAAAGGGACAAATCAGTGACACCGAACTGTTGCTCGCCTCGCAGCAGGAGCAGCTCCAGGACCTCAAACTGACCATGGGACGCATGTCCGAGCGCGGCGACAATGACACTACAGCTGGTAGAAACAGCATTCCCTCGACGCCTATTGGATCATCGGCCGCCATGTTTGACGCCATGCAACTTTCACCAAACGCATCACATATCGCGGATATTCCTCCTGAGCACCCGCTTTACTTCTCACAACTCCTTACGCCTGTCTTGCGGAGCGACATTCCAGCCTATCTAGATTTCCAGGACCTCCTACAGTCAGCGAGAAAAGCAATGGGTCACTCGCGCGGTCCAAGCGGAAACAACAGCTCCGGCGGACTGAGCTCGAGCAGCCAAACGAACCTCGCGTCCACTTCATCTCCTTCTTTGCCAGGCGCCTTCTCTTTCTCCACCAACTCTAGCCCTCAATCTACAAGCTACGCCAGCACTGCACCACCACTGAAGGACAGCAAATTCTACAAGCGCTCTTTAGTCGAGGATATCGAACCCACCTTGCGACTGGATCTTGCGCCAGGCCTCAGCTTCCTTTCACGGCGAACGGTCCTATCTTCGCTCCTACAAGGATCCATGGTCGTAGAGCCATTCATGCCCCAAACCAAGTTCTACGGACCCATCTTTTCGTGCGCATTATGCGGCGAAAGCAGGAAAGCGGAGCCTTACGTACGAAAACATCGTTTCAGGACGTCCGAAGAAGAAAGCGCACAACGATACCCACTATGTGACTACTGTCTAGGCAGAACACGAGCAGCCGGCGATTTCGTCGGTTTCCTGAGAATGGTGCGCGATGGACACTGGCGGGCTGAGAGCGAGGAAGAGCAGAAGGGTGCCTGGGAGGAAGCCGTGAGACTTAGGGAACGCATGTTCTGGGCGAGGCAGGGCGGTGGCGTTATCCCGAATCTGATCAAGCAAGGATCGCCCTCAACTGCGCACATGAAGAGTGCGAGACAAAGCCTCGAGAGCATTCCTGAGCAGGAGAGCCCTGCTAAAAGAGCTTCTCTGGCTATGCAGGCAGCGCAGAAAGAAAGCCTTGATCAAATGGTAGACGGCGAATTGCAGCCTCGAGAAGCTGGCTCGAGACCAGAGCCTGATGAGAAGCTTCTGGGCCTGTTCAAGAGCCACCGTCAGTCTATGAGCATTGGCGGTAATCTTGCTGAGGCTTCTGCTGGTGCCAGCAAGGTGACTGAGACGCCCGAGGTGATGGAGCCTCGCGAGATTGAGCCTGTCCCCGTCACGGAAAGTCATGACGTGGCCTTGAATGAACCTGACGCCGCCGCCACTGAGCCTGCCATTGAGGTGGTCGAGCCTAAAGTCGAGATTCAAGAGCCAGTGGTCGTTGCGGACGAGCCGATCACCACCGCTTCACAGCCAGAAGCTGTCCTGGAAGAGCCAGTTGTCGCTGTGGAAGATGCTACCGTCGCCACCTCGCAACCAGAGGCGGTGTTGGACCACTCCGTTGTTGCTGAGGATCAGTCTTCGATCCCCACTTCTCAGCCGGAAGCTGTATTGGAAGACCCGACGCTCGCCGTGGACGAGCCAACCATCGCTGCTACTGAGCCAGAGATCACACAAACTCCGGTCTCGACTGAAGACGCATCACCTGTTGTCCCCGAAGCCGCTCCCGCTCTTGTCGAGTCTGAGGAAAGCAGTGTACCCGATGTTGCCATCCCCGAGCCCACACCGGTTCTGCAAACTGACAATGCAGCTACGCCTGCCGCCGCGCCAGCAGAAGTGTCCACTGTTGAGGAGTCGGGCACTCCCGCGGAGAGTGCCGTCGTTGACGCTCCCGCCGACATCGACTCAACACTCCGAGCGCCTGCCCGGCCCACGCAGCGCAAGAACTCTTCCGTTCTCGCACGCGTACGAGCTATGGAGACGACGCCAAAGCCACCAGGAAGCTTCGACTGATCAAATTATATCCATAGAGTCGAACATTGAATATGACCGCATGGCGCGCTCGACAAGATTTTTAAAGATGACCATGAATGGCGCTAAAGGGGGAAGGCTTTGAGTAGCTGCACGCCCAGGAAAACGGTCCCCGGGGCTGGGCATGATGCAAGCATACGAAAGCGAGACACACGGCGTCTTATGCCTGAACAATCTGATTTCATGGCTTTGGCGTTTCGCACAAATGCATTGCGTGGCAGTCACACATACGGAACAGACCAGTTGAATAATGTATTTTAGCGGCGGGGTCATCGAATGGAGCGAATTGATGAGGGGAAAGACGATTACAAAAGTCCAACAGGCTGTATAATAATGAAAGGCATAACATTCGAAAGTACCATCATCGTCGCATCCTCCTTAACGTCTGACAACAATCACAACATATACTTGGTATTTCTCCATTCCTCATAGTCTGCTTCCTTTTGTCTTTCAACCAGGCTAATTCAGATGCACGGCTATGAGGTAGGTTTTCTTCCCCCCAGACGACACCCCGCCCGCCGAGTCCGGGTTTGTAGATCGCTCGCTCGGCTGAATGTCCGATGCGGCGACGATGCACCTTCGGTGTTGTCGCTTGAGATGACAATTCGAATCTCGAGGGCTTTGATCGAACAACGATGGCATATTCGTTCAGATGAACTTCGAAGAGCACCATCGTTCCGGTTTGTCCAGCAGAACGAATCGCTGAAACGGCCTTGCTGTACCACGGAAGCTGACGATCCGCTTCTTCGAGAGTTTGATGCAGGGTGGTTCCTGATCGACGCTTGACGCTATTACGTGCGTTCGAGATGGAGAAATCTAATAAACTGTTTTGCCTAAAGTCCCAAGTCGAACGGCCAAGATGGGCACACGCAGGTTCACCATGAGTATAAAGACCGCAGGGATCGAGTTTGACAGTTTTGTCGCCCCGAGAAGTAGCTGACAGTTGTATCTATCCACGATGTTCTGGAGCAACACCATCCTCCCCCTGCTAGCGACTGCATCCGCAGTCCTAGCACTCCCTCCCAAATATGGCCAGCACAACGAAACCACTCTCAAGGAATACACCAATCCCATGATCCCCGGCTACCGACCAGACCCCAGCTGCGTGCCAGTCGATGGCTTCTTCTACTGCATCTCATCCACTTTCAACAACTTCCCGGGTCTTCCCATCTACGCCAGCCGCGACCTGCAGAACTGGCGCCACGTCAGTAATGTCATCTATAGCGAAGAGCAGGTCCCCGAATACAACCGCACAAACACGATGCAGCGTGGGATCTTCGCCCCGACTCTCCGCCACCACGACGGCGTCTTCTACGTGATCGTCACCTTCATGATGCGCGACGGCATCGACGAACCCTTCCACATGATCTTCAACACGACAGACCCGCTCGAGCCCGAGTCCTGGGGCATGCCAGTGCGCTTCATCAACAAAGACCTCGGCTTCTTCGACCCGGACCTCTTCTGGGACGTCGACGGCCAGGCATACGTCACCGGCCATGTTTTTGACATCGTCGGCGATAATATCTTTCCTATTGATGTCACCACCGGCGAGTACGGGCCCAACACCAACCTGTGGAACGGCACTGGCGCCGTCTGGCCCGAGGGTCCGCACATGTACCGCAAAGACGACTACTACTACCTCGTCCTGGCCGAGGGCGGGACTAGTTTCGAGCACATGGTGACGATCGCCCGCTCGAAAGAACTGCTGGGCCCGTACGAGCCGTACGAGAACAACCCGATCCAGACAAACACCAACACGTCGCAGTACTTCCAGTCCGTCGGCCACGCGGACTTCTTCCAGGACTTTGAGGGCAACTGGTGGGGGATCGCGTTGTCCATCCGTCAAGGTCCGCCGGGCCACACTGACTCCTACCCGATGGGCCGCGAGACAGTTTTGTACCCCGTGACCTGGCCGGAGAACGGCTGGCCGCAAACAGAGCCCGTCCGCGGCCGCATGCGCGGTCCCCTGCCTGTAGAGTCGCGCGACGTCCCCGGCGACGGACCTTGGGTCGAGGCTGGCGATGATTATGGTTTCGAGGGCGAGAAGCTGCCGTTGCATTTCATGCACTTCCGCCATCCGCCCAAGGACATGTACGAGATTTCCGAGGGAAGTCTGATTGTCAACCCTTCGTTCTACAACCTCACTGGAGATCAGACGTTCGAGCCTTCGGATCGTTTGGCGTATGTTGGCCGTCGGCAGACGGACACGTTCTTCACTTACTATGTTGACATGGAGTTTGAGCCTGAGACGGAGGGGGAGGAGGCAGGCGTAACGGTTTTCGCCAACCAATGGCAACATACTGATCTCGGTCTGGTGATACTTGATGGAGCTCTGAAGGCGCGTCTGAGGACTACGGCTTTCGGGTCGAACGACACATTGAGCAAGGAGACGATCGTCGACGTGCCGGAAGAGCTTGTCGGAGAGACTGTCCGCCTGCAGATCCGGGCGGTCGTCGATACCGAGTTTGAGTTCTCCATGGGCGCCGCTGGCGAGGACGGCGAGTTGAAGGTTGTTGGTACGGCTTCTGGGGCCGTGACTAGCGGTGGAAGCGCGCAGTTCACTGGTGAGTAGTCCTGATGATCAGGGAAGTTTGGAGCAAGCTGACAGTACTCAGGAACCACCGTGGGCATTTTCGTCACTGCTAACGGAGGCGAAGGCTCCACGCCGGCTACTTTCACCCGCTGGGTGTACGAGGGACAAGGCCAGAAGATTGACTTCAACGAGACGGTATACCCCGTGGGATATGATATGAGGCGATGAGGGTGAGGGATGTATGGGGCCTTCTCGAGGTAGTTAGTTGCTCTCGCTTAAGTATTGAGGCAGAAGAGAGTGGTTGTCGGACTCGCACGGCTGGTAGTACCAGCGGGCGGAGACTGAGTGCTGTGTAGGAGGTGAAGCGCTTACTCGGAAACTGGTGGGTGTATCAATCGTCGTCTCCGCCTCGTTCCATGTTGTTCCGTTTTGATCTACACCTTGATACACCTAGACGAGCCTAATCGATAGACCCACGTGGCTGATAAGGTTTAGCGTTGAAATGCAAGTGAAGCCGAATATATTCTGTGACTCGTGGTAAATGTCTAGCCTAACTAAATGTCAGACACACGACCGAGACATTCGTTTGCCCGCCTGCCATGTTCAACTAAGCTATCTTCTTTGTCGAGTTGAGGCTACAGCGCCTAATGCTTTCAGCTCTGAGACCTGACATCTAGCTTCTACGCCGCTTTGAGACGGCGGGCTGTCAGCTTCGTGTCTCTTTGTCCCAACAAAAGTCCTCATTTGCTACTGGCTCGGATTGCGAACCTCTGGAAATCTGCCCACCATTCTTAATAAACTTGAAATCAGTGTAGGATCCTAACCCATCCGATCCTGCACTGATCAATAATCCACTCATGAGCATCATGTTGGGCGATAACGAGCTGGCTGAAACCAGCGCACAACTGTACAATTTACGCCTGGCAAACACAAAGCACCAAGAGACGCTGGGAGAGGTACTGGAGAAATATGGCGCGCTTATCGAGAGTTACAAGCGCCTGAAGAGTGACTACGAGGAGGAAAGAGAATCGAGGGAGCGGTACAAGCAACTGGCGAGGGGCCAAGAACGCAACCCTTTCGTTCTGGTGCTGGTTGACGGCGACGGATACATCTTCGACGACGATCTCGTGAGCAATGGGGCCGAGGGAGGTCAGAGAGCCGCTCATCTACTGAATGAGTCGATCATGGCAAGTCTGCGCGCCCGCAGGCTTGAGCACTGCCGTGTCATGGTCCGCGTTTACACGAACCTCGTCGGTCTGTCAAAGACTCTAAGCAAGATCAAGCTCTGCGGAGCGGAAAAGCGTTCGCTCGCCGCATTCGCTGCAAACTTTACGCGATCCAACGAGCTGTTCGATTTCGTGGACGCTGGAGAGCTGAAGGAGAATGCAGACTCGAAGATTCGAGCATTATTTCGGCAATTCGTCGACAACACGCAATGTCGGCATATCTACTTCGCCGGCTGTCACGATGTTGGCTATATCAACGAGCTCATTCCTCATAGAAATAACCGCGAGAAGATCACCCTAATCAAGAATTACGCCACTCACCCCGAATTCACCAAACTTGGAATGCGACTCGAGGACTTTCCAGGCATCTTCCGGACCACGCCTGTAGACTTTGCGAGCGCACCAACCCAGGCTTACAAGGCACCACCTACGCCATCCAAAACTTCTGCCATCACTAGCACACCAGAGCCCGCCAGTGCCAAGCCCTGCTTCTTTTACCAGAAGGGTGCTTGCAAGTACGGCGACCACTGCACCAACTCGCACGTCAAATCGACGTATACGAATGGAGGCTATATACCTCAAGACCACAGCTCTCCGATAAAAGCCGCCAATTGGCGTGCCAACGACACAGAGAATAAGTTCGCCTCTACGAGCGACAATGAGTTCATGCGAAGCAGTGCACCAACGTCCCAGCCGCAGACTTCATCAGCTGATGTGGATTTCGCATCCGTCCTTCCCAGTGCGAAAAGCATACCGGAAGGCTACGTTGCAGTCAACGCCAAAGGCGAGCGCTTGGACGTATACATGCCACCGGTGCAGGCCGAGGACCGCGCCAGATTCGCCCAACGCGTTGCGAAACAAAAGCTTTGCAACAAATTCTACCTAGCTGGCGACGACCACGACCCGTCCACGTGCGGATTCGATCACTCGCCAATCGACGATATTCTACGCAATTACCTCCGCTCGATCGCCGCGAGCACACCTTGCACGCGTACAAGCGCGTGCCGGAATCTCAACTGTCTGAACGGGCACATCTGCCAGAAACCAGACTGCAAATACCGAGGTGGCAAAACGTACTGCAGACTCCCTGGCCCGATCCACTACGTCCAGCTGGGCGTCAAGGAGTGCGTGCCGGGTGTTGCACCGCCACAGCAAGCTAAGCGCGAAGACAAGGTGGGCTTCAGCGCGGAAAACGGGTCCAACTCATCTACGTCGCCGCTTCAAGAGGAGAGCGAAGCTTCTCCAAGAAGTCCTATGAGCGGTGTCAATGTGACCAAATCTTTCTTTGGCTTGAACCTCGGTGCATCGGAGGGGAGGGATACGCGTCCTCAATATGACGAAAACGCCTTGGATGCACGCTTCCACAGCCCGAAACAGGGCCGTAGCGACAGCGATCTGGATTGAGTTTTCGTGGATAATGTGGACGGGGGCGTCGGTGGCCTGCAAAGCGGTTCGAACTGCGAAGCGGATAATACTGCGAGTGATCCGGCATGTGGAGGTAGCTGGATGAACCGACCGGTCGCTGATGGAAGGAAGTACTATCCCCGAAGAAAGGATCATTGCTGATCATTGCTTTAACGCCGGGCTAAGAAAGCTTATTCTGGTGTAGAACGAAAGGTCATAACGGACTGTGGAACGAACGGAGTGTACATCTGAACAAGGTGATCTGGCCCCAAATAACGACGACAGACGAACTGAAAACGGTCAGCGATCAACCTCATCATTGCTATAGACGGCCAAATGGACTCAAGAGCTTCCTAATTGGTCGTAGCTGAATTACTATTAGCGCAGTACCACCTAGAAGTAGACTTTGGGACCGTTGATATACAGACCTCCGCAGCCCACTTCTGTACTTGCAGAGTTTCAACGATCACTTACACGCCTATACTAAAAAGCTTGCTGATGCTTAGCGGTGAAATCGTACGCGTAGTAGCCTAACTCAGGTAAAACAGCATCCTTCGCCATTGGCGGTAGATTCGCACGGGCTTTGATGAAACACCGAATTATCCGACTTCAATCCTTCCGGATGACAGCCCTCCGGGTAGGGCATATATTTCCCTGAAGTTGAAACCTTGAGTAGACACAATGGATGCCGAATGTAGGGCATATACGTCGGCTCTGTATATAAAGGTCTTTACACAGGCAAGTCGTCCTTCAGCTCTTCAAACACTTCTTCCAATCCTCGCCATCATGATTCTTACCAACGCCCTCTCCGCCTCACTGGCAGCTCTGGCATGGGCACCGACCGTATTCGCCTACGCCAATCCAGGTGCCTGCTCAGGCGTCTGCACCAACGCCCACGACCCCTCCATCATCCGCCGCCAATCCGACGGCACCTACTTCCGCTTCTCAACAGGCAACAAAATCGCAATCCACACAGCACCCTCCATCTCCGGCCCCTGGACCTACAAATGCGCGATGCTGCCTTCGGGCTCCAGCATCCAACTCGCCGGGAACCAGGACCTCTGGGCCCCGGACGTCTCCCAAGTCGGCAGCGACTACTATGTCTACTACACCGTCAGCACTTTTGGCCAGCAGAACAGCGCCATCGGCCTCGCGACTTCCTCGACTATGGACTGCGGCTCTTTCAGAGATCTGGGAACCACGGGCGTTGAGTCGAGGACGGGGGATAATTACAATGCTATCGATGGGAATCTTCTCAAGGATGGGAGTTCGTACTTGTTCAGCTTTGGATCGTTTTACAGCAATTTATACCAGGTGAACATGGCCAACCCGCCGACGAAATCGTCTGGTTCACAGCGTCCGCTTGCGTTCGAACCTGCGGGCGAGCATCCTGAGGAGGCGCCGTATATGGTCAAGTATGGGAGTTATTACTACCTGTTTTACTCGGTTGGAAAGTGTTGCGGCTATGATGCTTCGCGCCCGGCTGCGGGTGCAGAGTATAAGATCAAGGTGTGCAGATCTGCGACTGTGACGGGCGGGTTTGTAAGTCTCTTCAATATCTCGGGAATGACGCATGCTCTGAGTTCCTTGCTAACGAATCTTTGCAGGCCGACGCCTCAGGAAAGTCTTGCGCGCAGGGCGGCGGTACCATTGTGCTCGAGTCGCACGGCAACGTCTACGGTCCAGGTGGACAGGGTGTTTACAACGATCCTGTCGAAGGCTGGGTGCTGTATTACCATTATGTTAACACGGATGTTGGGTATGCCGATGGGCAGAAGCAGTTTGGTTGGAACAAGATTGCTTGGAAGAATGGATGGCCGACTGTGTAGATCCGTCCCGTGGTGGGTCTGGACACCTGCAGATGTCAACGATCAATCGGTTAGTTAACCAAGACACCAATGTCCTGCAGAATTTGCAATGTGAATGTATTATCTCACTGGATCGACCGTAGGCATGTGATGGTACCAACAGCTTTGGTACATCGAGAACATCCTTGTCACCAGTGAAATGCTGATAAATTGCAGATTGCCAGGTTCAGTAATGTCACTGAACCGCGCATTCGCTTATGGTGATATCGTCTACTTTCTTAGATCGAGATCATGCTCATCATGCGTGGGATATCATTGGATCGCAGAATGTCAATCCTGGTCTCTCACTGGACAAGCCTTCTTGTGCGTGGTGAGATCATCGGGTTCGGGACATGCACGAAGATTTCGCACATTCAAACCACGTCGATCAATAAAGGCCAACTTCTTGTCGTTCAATCGAGGAAGATCGTTTGAGGACTGTACAGAGAGTACTTCTTGACCGATTTGCTCTTGGTCACGTGATGACTGTATGGCCCCACATCAGCAGCCCCTATCTAGCCCGATTCGGACATTCGCCGCTTCTGCAGAAGTACCGTCATTTCCTATAACAATGACTATTTCCTCAAAATCAGCCTAATTATGGCTTTTGATAGGCCTTTGCGTTTCTACGAGACGAAGCGATAAGCTGAGATTATCGACATCACCACACCAGATGGGGCGTCAATCAAGCCCTCGGTGCAGTCAACAAGTGAGCCGAAGGACCTCAGCCTTCCCTTGATTGATCGTTTGTGCTGAACACATCAGGTGAGCAGTTCGCACTTAGATGCGTCGGCTGCAGCAACATGAGGGTGCGTTGAGGCAGCAGAGGATCATGAGGCTGTGTGCAGTTGAGTAAGCACGGCGAGGCGAACATGCAGGACGCTAGTGCGCGATGAAGACCACGGCGGCTGATTTCACCCATGACTGGTTTCGGTCATGTTTCGGTTTCCTTGAGGCTCCTCTTTCGTATTTACATCCACGCGCAGATTTCGACTCCATGTACTGCGTTTTTCCACCCTCTGGAGTCTGTACACTGCGTGCTAGCAAAGCGGCCGTTTATGGAAGTTGAGATGGAGGATTCAACGTTGCCGCCATTCTTCGAAGAGGCTGAACAGGCTGAGACAAGCGAGTCTCGTTCTCTTGATGTGCAATCGGATCCTGAGCTGTGGGATAATGCTTCGCAGGACCAAAACAGCGGTGGGAAAAGCAGCGATCAGGAATACAGCGATCGAGAGTACAGCGATCGAGAGTACAGCGATCAAGAGTCCAGCGACCAGGAGTCCAGCGATCAGGCGTCATGCCACGATGAAGCTATACCCAGCGGGGAATTGAGCCTCATAGAGACCGAAAGTGACCTCTTGTGCTCCAGCTCGCACACGCCCATCCACCCTACTTACATTGACCTGCGCGAAAATTACGTCCGCCTGCTCAAGATTCTTCCAATGCAAGCGGACCAAACCATACGTTGTCATCTTGAAGAATTTTCCCTAGACGACAAGCCATTTTATACCGCCATTTCATACACATGGGGTTCGCAGTACGGGAGCCATCCGATCTTTGTGAATGATCATTCACTTCTGGTTCCGAAGAATTTATGGCGTTTCCTAAACAGCGCAAGAACGGTGGGCGGTAGCCTGTCGAGCTGGCTCTGGATCGACATGATTTCCATCAACCAGGCTGACATCTCTGAACGCGGGCGTCAAGTCAATCTGATGCCGGCCATATTCGGAACAGCGGATCTGGTCAACGTCTGGCTAGGCCCGGCTTATCTTGGAAGTGACGCGGCTTTGATCGCGCTTGCGCGAAACAACAACACCTGGAGGAGCCCAAGCCAACGCAGAAAAATTTGGGCAAGTCACGGCGGTCCTGGTATCAGGGAACTCTGCCAGCGGCCCTATTGGAAGCGTCTCTGGGTTTATCAAGAGCTGAAGCTCGCCCGAAATATACAGCTCATGTGTGGCACGAAAACGATCGCATGGAATCAATTCAGGATATTTCTCTCACTGGCAGAGACGGATCTGTCGGCGAAGCTACCACGCCTTCCCGGCTTGGTCCAAGACTCGGTCGACAGTCCAGCCATGAAAATGGTGAAGCTGAACTCAGAGTCAGTTCACACTCATCTTTGGAGCCTGATCCAAATTACCCAGCACTTGCGTTGCGCCAACACTAGGGACAAAGCCTTTGCATTACTTGGCGCGTGTACAGAGGGACACGAAAATGTCAAGACGGATTACGCTATGCCAATCCAACCCTGATCAACAAGGTTTTGCACGAGTCCTACAAGCTTTATCCCCCGGAAAGCCCTCCAGAGGCGCTTGAACGATGCGATGAGGTCGAGAACGCTTTTGCTGTTCCACGCGGCACTGTCTTCACTCTACGAGGTCAACGTGGCAGCTACGAGGTACCTAGTGAAGCCGACATCCGCGCCTGTAAGCTTGGACCTCCAAAGTCGCCCCTCAACCTCTGGTGGACCGCATTTTACGGACATGTAGCCGTACAACGACTTCTCTTGCACACGTGGAGAGCTGACTACTTCGCAAGCGATTATTCGAGTTTCTACGAGCGCCGGCTGACCTGGGAAGCTACAGCAGTTGCACGGGATTTCTTTGAAACTTGTGTGGTGGGAACTCTCAGCCTAGACCCATACCTGTCTCAAATTTATTCTTCATTCGACAGCAGGTACAAAGCTGTCGAGGGTGTACTCCAGCAGAACATATCTGATTGGATCAGTGAAGATTTTCTCCCACTGAAAGAATGCTTTGGAGGTCTGGTGAACAGCAGGAGTGGTGTTGCGGAGCAATTCTTCAAAATACTTCTCGCGCCTGGGGGATTTCTCGCATCGCGGAACGACGAAGTAGCAGACTTACTGCGTGCATATGCAGTACATCACGACCATGTTCACATACTATTGAAGCTGGATGAAGCTGGATTCGACAATAACGTGAACGAGAGTAGGTTTCTCAGATCTGCACTTGCACCAAAATGGCGCTCCGGCGAACACGATGCCTTCCTTGGGATAGATGCCGACAAGATTTCGCGCCAACACCACGAACGCCTAGATTCTCTAAACCACTACGAGTTTGCACGGGAGCAGATACTCGGTATGAGCCATTCGAACGTGGTACGGTTGCCTCTGCTTGCCTACCTTGCAAGTCGAGGGAATACAGCTTGTCTACCGTACTTTCTGCAGCGCTCAGATTGCGACATGGATGTCCAAGACGAGAATGGCTGGACTCCCCTCATGTGGGCTGCACGCCACGCTGAACACGGCTTCGTAACAGCGGTTCTACCTTTTTGCGACGTGAATTATTCCGACCCTGATGGCTGGACGGCATTCGAGCATGCTGCTGTATACCCTCATGACAGCGCTGGTTCAGATAATGGTGTGAAAACCATGTCCACAATTCTTTCGACAAACACCTTTGACCGCAATGCCGTGGATTCCAACGGCTGCACACGATTACTCCGAGCAATTGAGAATTGTAATTGGAGCTTGACTCACATGCTACTCGAAAACAAAGGATGCAATCCAAATTACCATGACAATGAAGGTCGCACACCGCTCACGCTAGCTGTGCATCGATGCCGAGCAGGTCCTCAATTTTTACGTCTCAAGACAGTGAGTCGGATGGAACCAAATGCTGCATTACCTGAACGTTCTAATAATCTAATTCTATGCAGCGGGAGCAATTGCAAGCAAGGAAAGACGCGACCGAATACGATCGACTCATCATCCTACTGCTAGAATTTCCAGACATAGACATCAACAAGCAAGACTACAGCGGCAAGTCAGCCTTGATGATCGCGTCTGCCCGTGGCTCAAAACATGTAGTCAAAGTTTTGCTTGGAACGGAGGGTTGTGATCCCAACTTAGTTTCTCGAGACGGCGATACAGCGCATAGTCTCGCACTTAGCTCTGGGCACATGGAAATTGCCGATCTTTTGAAAGATGGACCCCTCGACCCCAATAGGGTTCGATGGACTACTATCCATCAAGACATGATGTTGTAGCCGCTTGGCTGTTGAATCTTTGTTCGGCAGAGAGTGACAGTGAGCCGGTTCTCCCGCTTCAAACAAACGTAACATAGTACGACCGAAACGAAACAAAACTTCCGACTTCGATTTTCAATCTTCAATCTTCATGCTCAACTGATCTACGAAACGCTACCAAAAGAGTGTCCGTCTCTCTCCTAGAACCACAATCCGCTTCTCAAACCTCCAGTCCATCGATCTTCCAAAGAAGCACCCGCTGCGCCAGCGCAACGACCGAATCCATCTAGGAGACGGTGATGGAAGCAGATCCAGCACCAGAGAAGGCCTCAACAGCCATGACCTGGAAGTTGAAGTTCTTGTTGGCGAAGCCGTGCTTGGCCCAGGCGTTGAAGTGAGCGCCGGTGTTGACGGTGCCAGAAGTGCGCTTGTTCTGCCTGACGGACCAGTACTGGGTGAAGGTGCTGGTGCCGGTGATGGAGGGCTGGTTGGTGCGGGTGTCGGTGCACTGCACGTAGTTGGAGCCGTCGACGTTGATCGTGCCGAGCTGGGTCACGCCGGAGGAGCAGGGGTTGAAGCCGCCGTAGGACTGTGGATGGGTTAGTATAAAAGATGATCTCGAGACTTCCGCCCTTGATTAGGTGGATGCTTGGCTGAGTATTAATTACCTCGACAATGTAGTACTCGGCCTGGGGGTTGTTGATCCAGCCGTAGACAGCGAGGTAAGAGCCGCTGGTGCCGGGAGAGTACTGGCCGGAGTAGGTGATGGCTCTGGCTGAGCCAGTCTTCCAGCCGAGACCAGCAACGACGTCGGTGCCGCTGTTCCACTTCAGGGAGTACTTGCCAGTGCTGAGGTTAGATTGGTAACCAGCAGCACCACCGTTGTAGTTCTGGTTGTAGTCGATTCCACCAGGGTTGCGCTTCTCGATGGAAAGAGGCTGGGCAGCATCCTCGATGGGAGCGGCGACAGCACCAAGGCCGCTAACCAGAGCGACGAGAGCAGCAGAGAACTTCATGTTTGCTGAGTTGGTTTTGAAGAATGAATGTCTTGAGGAGAAGTAGAAGAAGAGTAGTGGAAGTCGATTGTTGAGCTGAGGAGTGGATGGTTTTTTCTTGGGAGCAAGTTCGACAGTCTTCCAGATCTTTATACATGTCTCCGGGCCATGCCTCGCCGTCGACGACGCCTTGTACGCCCAGGCTAAACCCACTCGCTTGCCTAAGCTTGTCACAAACAAGCTCATCGGCTGCTGGCTAAATTGGTCCACTTTGCTCTAGCTTGATGCCATCAAGCTATCGAAGAAGCCTGGGGTACTGTCGATCATTGTATCCATCAGCCGTGGCACATCGGTTATGGTCTTGAAACCCGAACGGCGTATCACCGTGGTCTATTTCGACAACGGGTATGGTCGAGCTTGCGGGTGGCGGTATCCTCGGTTTTAGCCAGATTGATGAGCGTACGTGGACGTACACAAATAACGACCGAGAAAGCCATGGGAGATGGATTCATCCTGGAAGATTGACGTGAATCGTGATATCAGACTAGTGCAGCATCCCCAGGAGAAGGAACCAAAGAATGCGGGCCCTTTAGCGTTGGAGCGATAGGCCTAGATCCCGTACTTGCTTGGAGGTGAAATGTCCGAGTGGTTTTCCATCAAGGCCATCAATTTCATCAAACGACGTCGGGCAAAGATACAACCAAGCATCACGAAGCATCTCGCCAAGCCGTAGGCATTATATTGTCAAGGATGTAAGGCAAGACGTCAAGTCGACATGCGGACGTGATAAACGTGGCAAGCGAAAGTCTCCGGATTTACTGTACAGCAAACAGTGGCGTGTTTCAGATTTAGGAGAGCACGCCAAACCCTATCGAGACTGCTCCGTATATAGGCTAAGATCCTTGTCCCGAACGCCTCGAGTTACTACTAAGAACACCAAGCAATATAATCGCTACGCCGGATGACCCATGCGACAATGGCGGCCCCCGCTTCTTCGTCACCTGGCACGGGAGTCTGTGAGGGAGTCTGGAATCGCTGTCCAAGACAGAGCACGGGAGCCCAAGAGTGACGAATCTGCACCAACTCCTTGTTTTCCTCCTTGAAGACTGATCCGAACTATCGAAGGCATACCACTGCAGGTCGATTGGACATTTCAGCGAGCATGGATTCGTCAAAGGAAGAGAGTCAGGCTTTCTTGCAGCAAGAACAACAACACCAAAGATCCGTCGAACACAAGTCGATCTTGCGACGGATATGGCCGTATTTCCGCCTACTCGTCGAAGTGGTGATGATCATGTGCATTTTCGTGCTGTCGACCAGCCTGTCGCCACCAGAGATCACAGATAGTAGCAGCCTTCGTAGAACACCTATACCCCAGCGTAAGGAAGATCAACCCTAAGTACATCACTCAGGGCTTTCGCTAACATACTATGCAGTGCCGAGAAAGCTATACACGTTCAAGGGCGATGAGCGGTACTTGAACGAAGGCATGTTCGACTCGGAAGAGGAGACACTGCAAACTCTTCATCAGTGGATACCACTTAGCTCAGGTGCGTTGATGACACCGGTTCCACTCCGTCTATATTCACTCTAACATCATGACGAACAGACGCACGAGGCTACGTCCATTTCCCCAACCCCGAGTCCTACGACCTCAGCGAACCTTACACAGTCTCCCTAAACCACACTCACGACGGTCCGGGATACATGCTCTCAGCATTCCACCAGCTACACTGCCTCGTACGTCCCTCCTTCAAATCCCTCTCCCACACAACAGCACTAACCCACCCCAGTCCTACCTAGTCCGCCATTTCCAGCAAGGCTACAGCGGCACGAACCTAACCCAGGAAGTCGCCCACCACTCAGCGCACTGCTTCGACTACATCCGGCAAGCCCTGATGTGCGCCGGTGACACGACTCTTGAGGGCAAAACAGAAGCCGGGCCGGGCTGGGGCTCAGTCCACGAGTGTGTCGACTACGACGCGTTGCTAGACTGGGCGAACGAGAACTCGGCGGAGAAGTGGCGGAATGAACTCATGCCTGGGGTGTCCATTTTGTGAAATATGATATGTATTGAGTTTCTCGCAGTAGTATGTTACCGGAATGCGAAACTTTGTGTGTTTATATGTACATGCCATTTTACAACATCATTTCAAGATGACGACGACGAGCATCCATCAAGGACCGCCGACTACGACAGTCAACAACCTCGGGCTCCTGTTCGCCACAACACCACTCTGATCCACGCCCCCATCCGGGTTGACATCGTCATAAGAAAACGCGTAACCCTTCCCATCGACCTCTTCCTTGTGAACGAAAGCGCTGAACCAATTGACAGGAGCAGCAGACTGGTAATACCTGTCCGCGTGGACTCCCGGCTGCAAATCCCCTCCATCGACCATCAGTGTCCCGCGATTGAAAGCAGCGCACAAACGCGGCACGACGGCGCGGTGAACTGCATTGTCCGAGCCAGCGATTGCAAAGGGTCCACTGTTGCAGCCAAAGATGTCTGCGGCGGAGGGTTTGGGATAGGCGCGGTTGTCGCCTGCGCAGGTCAGGACATTATTGGAGACTCGGCAGGCGACTCTGCCGGCTTGGGATTGGGTGTTGATCGTAAGAGTGTTGGTCGAGTAATGGTTCCAGACGGCGTCGACATGCTTGGTGAAGTAGGATTGGAAAGCGGTGGGGTGCAAGGAGATATAGTCGATGGGGGCGATGACGCGGAGGGGTTTACCCGAGCGGGTGGCCTGGCAGAGGTCGCTCCAGGGCATTCCGTCGCGAGCTGTCTGAGCGACGAGGGAGGCGCAGATTGCCGGGACGGCGTTGGGGTGCAGGCCTTTGGCGGTTTGGGTGCTGCCGTCGCCGGCTTGCATTGACATGCCGAGGACGAGGCCGACGAAGTCGACGTAGGAGATGTTGGCGTAGAGGCCACCGGCGGCGTTGTTGGTGAGCTCGACGAAGCCCCAGTTGACTGCTGAGCTTGGGTCTGCGGGATTGATGGCGGAGGGCTCGACCAGCGATGGCCCATTGGTGCCGACCGACCAGACTGTGTAGAATCGCAGGTTGCCCTCTGCGAACCAAATACGAGCAGATGAGATAAAGCCAGGGATCGTGATATGAGTGGTGCTCCCCTTCGCTCCCAACGGGATACCAACGTTGGCGTTGATCAACTGCGGAATAGCTTGGCCCGGCCTCGAAGACGGATAGTAGAAAGTCCCGTCTGGCCTTAGCATGACAAGACGGTTTGCCGAGTCCAAGCCCGTGACGTACGCATTGACTTGGCCGCCGGGAAAGTTGTTGACCAATGCAAGAGGAAGTCTTTCCGTAGACGTTGTTGCCATAAAGGAATGAGTGTTTGCCGTTCCATTGATGGGAGCCGGATTGGTAGCGTTGACAGTATTGGATTCAACAATGATAATGTCATCCGCTGTACCCGGCATAACTGTGATGATAGGGGCGGCCAGAGATTGGCCACACAAGAGTGCGGCCGAAACGAGTGCGATGATTCGCGATAGACCGCGCATTGTGGAAATATATATAAATGAGTAGTAATATGATGTTCAAAAGACCGGACGGCAACAGGATGCCTTGAAGAGAACGACTGGTGGTAAAGAGCGACAATGCAACGAACAAAGTTCAAGAGAAAGACTGTGGGAAGGGAGGGAATGTGTGGTATCGCATCCGTTGTCAGAGAGTACTTGATCTGCTATTTGTACCTACCAGGTCGCAGAAGCTTGTCATGAACATGCCCTCGGCATTGAGCCAAAATGGTCGAGGGGTCGCCTCTATCGCTTCGAGTGAAAGCATGATACTGAATCGTTGAATGAACGAGACCAGCGAAGCGTGTTGGCACAGAGGATGAATGCTCGGCATCACTGAAATCCAGATCGAACAATGATCTCACCACCCTATAACAGACTATGATTGGAGGAATTGTTATCCGAGCAGCAGCGATTCATGAGGTAGATCTCCTCTCCAGTGTTGCATTGGACGGGGGAAGTGGATATCGAAGCAGACTAATACACATGTATAGTTCGGCTTGGTGATGGTGTAGATTTAAATCAAGCCACTGGGCGCCAGGCAAGGCTGATGGGATGCAGGTTGAAGTCGTGATTTGCTGACAACGCACAGTCGATCTCCCAGGAACGAAAAGCATGCATGCCGCGGACGGCACATTCTTCACAAGTGCCTCTGCGTGTGTGGTGGCGCATTTGCTGTTGAAATCCCATTTGACGACGGTCATTGGCTGCAGCTGGAAAATGAAGACGGCCTGCCTTACCGAGGCCGGAAGTCCAGGCCTTACAACGCGTTTTCGACGCGCGCTTGCAAGCAAAACGTAGAAATGTCCTGCGAATATTATTCAAGACTCGGCCGTGGTGGTAAAATCGATCTCTGGCGACATGACCCCGTGAGTCTGGCGTGACTTCCTTGCGGTGCTCTACCAACAGAGCGCTGCCAGCAATTGCTTTTGAACTCGACCATCATCATTTCCCTTCTCTTGCAGCCTTCTCAGCGCGTTTCTGATCTCTCAATCTCTTCCTCATCTCTCGCAAGTTGGGAGGCATTTCAATACCAAGCCTTGCCCGCAGCTCATCTGCGTCTGTCTCAAGCTCTTCCTCCCAATACACATTCAGCATCTCTTCTGCTTTCAGCCCATTGGCCATGGCCCACGGCCCGTATACTTCAAAGAAGCGCTTGCGCTCCACAGGCTTCAGTCTGACAATCGCAGCCAAACTGAGTCCCGTCATAGGCAGGACAGTGTTGGCGAATTCAAAAGCCTTGACTGCAAGCTCTCCCTCGATAATGATCGGTAGACCAGTGATGGCGTGAATGAAATCGTGAATCTCCCGATATCGCTGCATGACATATGCCTCTTCAGGATCGTCAATGTATCGCACCGGGTCGCGTGTGTCCGGAGTGACGCCTTCGCTGTCCAACCACGCAGCGTATGCTCTGCCCACGGAGTTCTCTGGTAGCTTTCTCAGCATCTCCAGCGACAGACTCTTGGATGTGATCTTTGGCTTGTCTCGTAAGATCCTCCTTCCGGTGGGGTTCGAGAGCATGGCATGTCGCAGTCGCGTGACAAAGTATGGTTTAGCGGTCGCTTCGCCGAGGGAAGCAATGAGATCGTGACGATACGGGTCGATCAGCGAGCCGAAAGCTGAGCCTACTGCCAATGCGCCGCGCTCAATGAAGTTCAGAGGGACATGGCCGGGATAGTTGGGTTTGGGGCGGTTGAGGACGGAAAAGGTACGCTGGCGAAGAGGAGCGGGGAGACGAAGTAGTTTGATCAAGGCAGGGCTTGACCTTGTCGCCGACAATGTCGTAGCCATGGCGTTTGTTTGTTCGGTTGTGGTGGTGTAGTCATGGACATGTATCGAAGTCGATTGCGGAAGCTTGACACCTCCGCAGCCATCGCGTCGACCATGACCTTCAACTTCTCCCGCTGACGACAAGACTTCGTGACGCCAGCAATTCCATACATATTTCCTATTCTCGCGATTCCAGATTCCACTTCACTAACATCCACCCCAACATACCCTCCCGGCCTTGCTATGCTAGGTTCATAGCACCGCGGCCAATCTGCATTTCACAGCCCTCATCCACCTCCCGCGAACAATACCGCGGCCCAACCGAGCATGCTTGGCCGATAGCCTCCAAGCGGGCCGGGTGGCCTTGCACCTCTTCAACCACCAGAGCAAGAGGTCCGTTTCGTGGTGGAGAGGCGAAGACGGCAATATGGAATCCAAGGGCGCTCCCGGAGACACCACTGCATCACCACATGGGCAGGACGACATCGAAGACATCACACAGTTCACACCGGAAGGCCAATCGCAGGACCAACCGCAGGACTACACATTGAGCGCCATGGATCGCCAATACGCAACACATACGTCGGTGCCACGGCGCATACACATTCTCGGGACGGGCAGCATTGGCAAGCTGGTGGCACACTCGATTCGAGGAATCGCCAATCCGCCTCCAGTCACACTACTTCTGCACAAGAAGTCGTTGCTTTCAGCGTGGGAGAACAGCGCAAAAGAAATTACAATTCAGGATGATGGTATCGAGGTCAAGAGGAAGGGTTTTGAAGCAGAGCTTCTGCCGCTCGTTCGTCGGCAGCATGGTGTAGAATTGAAGGACGACGAGCCTGATTTATACGAACAAGAGGATGGCTTGAGGCCTCACGAGGCTGCGCAAGTCAAGACGCAGGATCTTACCAGGGACGCTTTTACAGGGATGGTGGAAACCGAGGATGGCGTGGCGTCCGAAGAGCATGATACAATTCACAACCTCATCGTAACGACAAAGGCCGCTTATACCGTCAACGCACTGGCAAATATCAGACACCGCCTGGCACCGAGCAGCACCATCTGCTTCTTGCAAAACGGCATGGGAATCATCGAAGAAGTGAACGAGAAGCTCTTTCCGGACGCAGAAGACCGGCCAAACTACATGCAAGGCATCATCACACACGGAGTCAACGTACCGCCCGCCGTTGCTGCGCGAGACCCGTTTTATGCCGTCCACGCTGGTCATGGTACAATAGCTTTGTCTCTTCTACCGTCCAAAAAGGCGAAAACGGCGTCGACGGACTTCACCCGAGGTGCCGAGGACATCCACGACACGCAGAGCGAACTCTGGGCTGATACTTCACGCTACCTCCTTCGAACCCTCACGCGGACGCCAGTCCTTTGCGCCGTTGGCTTCACACCTACAGAGTTGCTTCAGCTGCAGTTAGAGAAGCTCGCCGTGAACTCGGTCCTCAACCCGCTGACAGTCCTTCTGGACGCCCGGAACGGCAGCATCCTGTACAACTTCGCCATCACACGCAACATGCGCCTTCTGCTCGCCGAGACATCGCTCGTCATCCGCTCTTTGCCCGAGCTCCAGAACATCCCCAACATTGCCAAGCGCTTCAGCTCGCAGCGCCTCGAGACGCTGGTAGTCAGCGTAGCGAACACGACGCGCGACAATATCAGCTCGATGCTGGCAGATGTACGAGCGGGAAGGCAGACGGAGGTGGAGTATATCAACGGGTACATTGTGAAGCGCGGCGAGGAAATCGGCATCAAGTGCGTGGTCAACTACTCGACCATGCAGATGGTGATTGGAAAGAGTGTGTTGACGCAGAGGGAAGTGAGGGGCGAGTATGCGGTGGAGCCTAGGGATCCGAATGCGACCGCTTGATTGTGAGTACTGTAAACTCTCATGTCATGTAAATATTCGAGATGTCGAGGAGAACTGAATGTATATAGCAGCGAAAACATGTTGACAAATTGATAGACATGGTAGATGTTTGTTCCCTTGATCAACTTTCGCGCCGTTGAATACCATCACGCTGATACGTTCACGCTTCTCGCAACGTTTCTGATCTTCCGCCCTCGATAGCAAATTACACCAGGATCTTCTTTGCACTCCGTTTTAGCTGGTACTATCTCTGCGCTTCTCGCGACAGCCCGAGGTGTTCGCCATCGAGACCAGACTGCCGCTAGTCTATTCTTCACGCTCCACAGTCATTGCCCATACTTGTGCTCATGCCATGACTGATCTCGCAACAGCTCATCGCGTAAAGCATTGAAAAAAGAGTGTTGATACCCCTTCTTTCTGGCGTCATTCGGTACACTTGTGGTGATCCCTAAGGTAGCCACTTCGAGCGATCGCTCAATCCGCCGCCTGTCGCGCCTCGTTCGGCCCTCTCCCAACGTATCATCGACCTTGACAACATGTCACTCTCCGAACGTGCTCGCGTTGCCAACGAGCCAACGAGCCAACGAGCTGGCCGAAGAAGTCGCTTTCGCCTTGTGTGCTCGCACTTTGAGCCGTCAGCTGAAGAGCATGGAGGACTATGCGTGCCTTCAGGGAGTTGGGCTCCATAAGAACACCCAACCGCCTGCGACTGTGGCTGATCATATGAAGATCCAGAACGCATTGATGATGCGACAGGCTGGCGTACATCCGGAAAACACTGAATCGCGCCGCATTGGCAGCGCCGCTCTGCAAAACATGCCCAGGAAGCGTACCTCGTCTCAAGTCCTCCAGCCGGACTTCACTTCCAGCCGTGTCCGCGTCCTCGACCCGGTCTCCCAGCGCATCAGGCGTTCGCGCCCCGATCTCAATGATGGCTCCGAGTCGCCAACCGAGCAGATTGAGCAGCGCCGCTATGGCGCCGCCTCCACTCCTCGACGCGCCACAAGTCCTGGCACTCCTTCGGTGCGGCGGAGATCGCGGCGACCCCCACTGAGAGATAACTAACATCGACGCTCGTTGGTCGCTTGACAATCTTCATAGTGGTACCATTATGCTCTTACTAACAACACAAAGTGTGCACCATTGAGAGAGCATCATTACAGATCGTTGATCTCCAAACTCACCGAACTACTTCGTAGTAATACCATCACGCTCCTACTACGGCATTAAGGTGAGCACCTTCGAGAAGACGTCAACCCTACCCCCGTCTCTCTGCGGGTCTTTAATACCTTCATTGTGATATATGCGCGCTCCTCCTAATAATCCAGCATAGTCACCATTGAGACAGAATTAATACTGATGCATAGGCTTCGTGGTCGTCGATGCTCTTAAGTGGCCATTCCATCACGCTCCGCCTAGTATTTTGAAGTATTCACCAGTGAGATAGCATGAACAAAGATGTGATTTCTCAATGGTCCTTTAACAACGCCATAGTAATACCATCACGCTTCGCCTGCTATTTAGAAGTGTTGACCAGGGAAAGAGCATCGACCAAATTCCTCTCTCTCCATGGTTCTTCAGACTTTGGTGGTAATACCATCACATCTCTCCAAAAGACGGGGGACCCTCGCCATTGAGAGAGCATGAAGCTACTTCGCTTCTCTCAACGGCCATCTAGATCTTTAGTGGTAATATCCTCACGCTCCGCCTACAATGTCAAGAGGCTTGTCATTGAGAGAGCATAAAGCTAATTCACTTCTCTCCGTGGTTTTGGAGGGTCTCAGTGGTAATACCGTCACGCTTCACCTACTATCTTGAAAAGCTTACCAGTGAGAGAGCATCAAGCTAACTCGCTT
>Ga0265780_10001709_pt1 | contig 30484 bp, 40 predicted proteins | sample P1T30metagenome_FD_192432 | JGI IMG/M metagenome (GOLD analysis project Ga0265780, IMG submission 192432) | Plant litter microbial communities from East Loma Ridge, Irvine, California - P1 T30 | ecosystem: Environmental > Terrestrial > Plant litter > Unclassified | place: USA: California... | reverse complement strand
ACATGGCCACTGACCACACTTGAGCGTCAATACGCACAGTATCGCACTATATCACCGTCCTTCAGTTTGAAAAATCAATTGGCCTGTGGCAAGGAGAAGCGTAGCTCGAGAGCAGAAGTGCGCTGGGAGTTGAAGGATCCAAGCCGTGAGGGTTAGACACATCGACTACAACACTATAGGCACCCTGGGAAGAGACATCATCAGGGAAGAGACATCATCGGGGAAGAGACATCATCGGGGAAGATATACGACCCGTTCATGTGAGCGTATCGGTCGTCGGCTGGCATTGTGCCTAGACTTTGGACAAGCATGGCTTCCCCATCTGTCCTTTCTTTTCACTCCCCACGTCTAATGTGGTGTCTTCTCCGCTCCCTAGAAACACACCTTCGGCAACCCCGGACTACCACTTGCTGTGAGTTTGGAGCACCGACTCCCGGCAGTACTTAAATGTCCGCGCGGAAACTAATGCGGTGACTAACGAGATATGGGATTGATATTCCCGGCCACTTAGCTACCGTGCAGCATCACACACTATTTCTACCACGCAGCCAGCACCTTGTAGTGACATGCTTTGGCAGCGGTTGATCCACAGTACAGGAAACTTGTGTGTGATCGACACGACTACAAAAGACCGCTAGCCAGATGCGTCGCGGCTTGTGATGCTCCGTTCGGCCTCGTCCAAAACCAGGCTCGGTGTAGAAGGAAAACTTCAAGACTAACATTCTTGCGACGCGGTCATCGTAGCTCCGTCTACAATGAAGTCGCTTTCGGCAAGCGTTCATCGAATTACTGCAACTTCGATGTAGGACGAGACAACATAGAAGGTCGTGCAGCGAAAACAGCCCGAAGCTGAACATCAGCCTTGCCTGAGGACGAAGCACATAAGCATCGCAAAGCTCCGATATTTGACATCGCACACATTCACCTTATCCCAACTATCATTATGCATCTTCTCAATGTCTGGCTTTCTCTTGCCATCTGCGCACCACTTTCGGTGGCTCACCCGCTCGAAGAGCGTGCTATTTCGTCAAGCTGGGCAGGAGTCAATTCCTACTTTCTCCATGCCTACCAGAAGTAGGAACAATGTTAAACTTCCGTTGGTTACCAACTCATCATTTCCAGGTCTGACCGATTGGCCGTGCTAGACGCAGTCAAGGATGCGAAGCTTAAGACATTGCGAATCTTCATCTCGTACACGCCCCAGAACAACAAGGCAACCGGCTCGGTCAACATGCCAGACATCGAGCCAGAGCAAGTGGGGACGTACGATGATACTCAACTGCGAGCTATCGACCAATTGATGGTGGAGACCCGTGAAAGAGGTATCAAACTCGTCATAGCCATGCATGATCGCTACCAGCTGGGCTGCTGGGGCAATGGTACGTAACCCACACTCATGGTCGCACTCTCACTCATACTTTCAGATACCTACGTGTCAAAGTACAAGCTTCCGGCAATCGATTGCGCGAAGACCCCTGCGGCAAAGAACGACGTGACATTCTTCTACCAAGACGCGTCGCCCATCTTTGACTTCGACAATCGCCTGACCCACATTCTGCAGCATAGGAACTCATTGTTGCCAAACTCTCCACAGTGGAAAGATTTGCCCGACTACATCTTCTCCTTCAACATCCAGAATGAGGGTCAAGGACATCTGCGCAACAACATTGCACCTGCTCCAGAGTGGTGGTGCAATCGCAGCAAGAAGATGCGCAGTATCATGGGAAGCAGCGCGATTCTCATCTCCACCGGTAAGTTTTCACCGTAGCATGTCGATGGCGCAATCTAGCTTACGCATCTTCAGGCGGAGGAAACGAATTTCCCAACAGCGACATCCCCGAGAACTGGAACTGCCCAACCCTCGATCTTGTTGACATTCACTCTTACAGCGGCGTATCGGAGTGGCGCAACAAAGCTCCCATCGCCCTGCAACACGCACAAGCAGCGAAGAAGCTCCTGCTATTCGAGGAGTTTGGAGCGTCGGGATCTGACAAAGCTTCTGTTGTAGGACAGCATATCGATATCTTCAATGGGCTCAAGGTTCCATGGATGATTTGGCAGATTAATAAACCAGGGAAAGGCGCCGCGGACTTTGAATTCTGGACGGACGAGGCGACCTTTGGTGTTGTGAAATCGGGCTCGTCGAAGGCGCTGAGCATATCTGCGGCACAGACATTTCCTAACCTTGTCTAAGCGCACAAGGTCCGCACTTTGAGTGAAACATGTACGAAGACGAAAAAAGCTCCCTCACTACCTGTCATGGCGATGGGAAGAGGTGATGTGTGGTGTAGGAAGTCAGGCGCAATTGATCGAGATTCGCGACGGCTAGCGCGAACGCTCGTACAGTACCGTAGGCGCTAGGCCTACCCCTGCATGCATCTGTGTTCTCGTCCCAACCCGATGCGTTGCAACCACAACAACCTTCTCGTGCTGAAGCAGCAACGTCATTTGCTTTTTGAATACGAAAGTCGGTCGATCTCTTCCTGCCACTCTAATATCCGCTGCTGATGCGATCAACACATCTCATACCTTCTGCAACCATGCTCAAACGTGAACACTCCCTCATATCAACACGCCTACGCATCCGCTCCATTGCACCATTGGAGGCACGACCCAATCTCACACAAATCACTTTGAATCCACGTCCTCTGACCTGATTTGTGAGGAAAACACATCTCACTCTCCACAAAGCATCGCTTGACGTGTTTACGCAGCCTCATGCTGCCAAGTCGTCACAACCGAATGTTGTGGTTCAAGGAGGCGTGCAATAGGCTGAGTAATCTTCCACAGCGTACGTCCATCCGAAATCCTCCAATGAATATCGATGAGGGCTGCTCCATGCTCCGCCGGTGACCAAAGATCTTCTCCCGCATGTACACCACGGCCTGCACGTTCTCATTGAGGGAGTGAAGTGGTTGTTATGTGGCACTGGTGAGCGGTATAAGTCACCACTGTGGGAGCGTATCTCGCGTGACCGTCTTCACTGCTCATGACCTGGAGATTGCTCGTCTCTTGCTTTCAAGCTCGCGAGACTAACCTTTTCGAGCCATCCATCTACTCTACTTTCAGTCCATCACGGTCTGATAGAACTCAGCATGACCCTCGCTATACGACCAACGATTTTCTCTTTCATTCTCTCGTCGATCGTTACCAGGACACTTGCTCAAGGAGGGTCATGGAGTCCTATCATTGACTTCCCCCTCATACCGGTGGCGGCATATATCATCCCAGAGTATCCGGAGTCGCATCGCATGATGGTGTACTCCGCCTACAATACCGACACATTCGAGGGTGCCTTTGGTACACATGGCTACACTCAGTTCGTCGAGATCGATTTCAACACCATGATCAAATCTCCTCGCCAAGTCAGCGAGACTGGCCACGATATGTTCTGTCCAGGCATGTCGACCTTGGCTGATGGAAGACTCGTGGTCACCGGCGGTAGCAATGCCGAGAAAACGAGCTTTTTCGACCCAGTCACAGATACCTTCGCTCCAGGGCCGAACATGCAGATTGCAAGAGGGTACCAAAGCAGTACCATCCTCAGCAATGGGAAGATCTGTATGTAGCGGTCTCATAATTGCTTGTGAGAGATCCACTAACATGGCCCCTAAGTCACAATCGGCGGCTCATGGAGCGGTGCGCGCGGCGGTAAAACTGGGGAGATATACGATCCCACTACCAACACGTGGTCACTTCTTCCAGGCGCAGCCGTCGAACCCATGCAGACAGTCGATGACAATGACTCCAAGGGAATATTTTCCGGGGACAACCATGCGTGGTTGCACGCATGGCGCAACGGTTCTGTTCTCCAGGCTGGTCCAAGCAAGGCCATGAACTGGTGAGGCACACCCCAAACAACGTCACACCTGTCCAAACTAACCGCAACAGGTACTTTACCGACGGACGAGGCGCAGTCAGCCCAGCAGGCTTCCGGGATCCGGATAACGCTGCAATGTGCGGTGTCAACATCATGTACGACGTTGGCAAGATCTTTTCAGCTGGAGGGCACAACAACTACGGTTATGGCCCGGCAATCAAGGTGGCACACCTCATCACCATCGATCAAGTCGGCGCGCCTCCAACTGTAGAAAGACTTCCCGACATGATCAACGCGCGTGGGTTCGCGAATGGTGTCGTGCTTCCAGATGGCAAGATCTTAATCACTGGCGGTCAGAGACTAGCACAGCCCTTTACCGACACACAAGCCGTTTTCGCAGCCGAGATCTTCGATCCAGTCACGAAGACCTTCACCGAGCTGGCTTCCGCCGCCATGCCACGCAATTACCACTCTGTGTCGCTTTTACTCGGAGACGGAACCGTTTTCACAGGCGGAGGCGGTCTCTGCCAATACAACGGCTCTAATACTATTCCTGTCAACTGCCACAACAACATTGATCATCCTAATGGTGAAATCTTCACGCCGCCTTACCTGCTCACAGGGGCAGCTCGGCCCAGCATCACCTACCTCGCCAGCGCGATCACGAGGGCTGGCGGCGAGCTACGCCTCACGCTCGGCGATTCTGCTGAGGGCGTCGCGTTCTCGTTGATTCGAATTGGGAGCGTGACACACAGCGTCAATACCGACCAAAGGCGTATACCGCTGGTGCCCGAGTCATCCAATGGATCTGAGGTCGTGTTGAGGCTTCCCGGAGATCCAGGGATTGTTTTGCCGGGATCATGGTTTCTGTTCGCAGTGAGCGCTCAAGGCGTGCCGAGCATTGCGAAGACTGTCATGGTGCAATTGTAGGAGAGTGCGGAAGAGACGTATGAATGATTAACACTTGTGAGGTTGAATTGTTGAGGTATGGTGCATCTGGAGCTTGTTGGATCAGTATATAGCTGCTCAGTGTACGTTCGATGTAGTCAGTACGTACATTCATCGATGTTGTCCAAATCAGCTCTTGCTCTCACTCTTCTCGCCCTGTTTCCCCTCATTTTTTTTCTTCTCTTCTTTGTCACCAGATCCACTACCACTGCCTTGATAGTGACTATTCTTCTTTCCGGGTTCGAAAACTGTATTACCTATATTTCATCGTGAGCTTCGGCCTGCTCTGCAAAGCGTACTGTGCCAAACTTACACGATGCGCAGTGCGCCCACTTGCCATCTTTCGTCAGATCCGCCCCAGCTCCGCATTCAGGGCACTCGACCATTATTCGGTGTTTCGTGGCTTTAGAATATGTTTTAGATTCCGGCGTGGCTGTTGGGCGTTGGAATGTCTCGCAAGATCCGAAGATGTCCGTTCGCGCTAGGTGAGGGGCATGATGTCATCACACATCTGGAATCAGGTAGACAATCAGCTCTTACCATTGTACAGCCAAGGACCACCGAGATTTGACTTCTCTTGTGTTACCGGAAGGCCGTAGATTGAAGAAGCCCAGTATTGCCGCAAGGTGACCAAAAGGGCACGCCGAATCTGACTCAAGTGGTTTCCTGTCCACCAGCTCGAACGACTTCTAATTCACCTTCACATTCGTGGCATCTGCAATTGGCGCGCGGTCAGCTTAGATCGTCCGCTCCTTTTCACCGAACAATTTGCAACACTCTTTGCAGCGACCGCGTTCAGAGACTGCATGATGGCGAAAGTGTGGCTTCATAGTATGGCAGGGAAGCCACAGTCATGCTCGTCGGCGGGGCCCAGTACCTGCTTCGACTACGATCCGCTCTCTAAATAGTTTGGGTTTTTACTTATCGTCTCGTTGGTTTATCTATTGCCTGCTCTTTGCTGCGCTATGGATTTGGTAAAGTCTGAAAATTGGCGCTGAAGTTCATGATTGTGTTGCAGGTGGCAGTCTAGATTTGTTCCATGCACGTCCATAACTTCAAATTGGAAATTATACCAGGCGCAAAGTGCTGGGACATGGCGCCCGTGACGGATTATGGCTGGGCCGTCGCTGGGGAGTTTGAACACGCAGCTTTACCAACCTCTTTTAGCTTCCTGTAAGGACACACGTCGCCATGGATCTCGTCTTGTCACCCATGCCTATCCCCTTGATTCGAACTCTCCTCGCAGCAATTCCGAGAAGATCCTGATCTCCGTATTGATGGCTTTCGATCGCCTTGCTATCGCTACAGCATGCGCCAAAACAACCACGGCCAAGTCTTTTGGCAATGATGACCCGAGGCAAGGGACGACAAATCCGTCGCTGTGGGCGAAACTGGAAGAGCAGATTTGCATCATTGCCGTATCAGCATCGGCTTTGAAGAACCATGCCGAGCGTTTGCTGGAAATGACGGGCGTCCCAAAAGTAACAGACTTCTAGTCCGAGTTCTATTGACGACCTAAGCATGCTTGGAGCGGCTGTCGATGGTAGCGATACCAATGGGAAAGCTGAAGCCAGAGTTGATTGGGTAGCTGTGCAGGTCGGCAACTCATCCTCGCAAACTAGCCTGCGGCAGGCGGTAGGAAATACTGTATGAGTCTGGCAGTATGCAATCGGTTTTTAACGATGAGTCCCGGAGCGTCTATTTTCCAAAACAGCAGATCAAGGGATCACCTCGAGAACTGCTAGCAGACCAATGGCACAACGCACAGGTGAATTTGTGCTGCGTGGTTGCTTCGCCTATGTGAAGATTAGACGGCGCGAAGCGTTGACATGAATCCGCGGCGCACTCACATGGTACCAGGAAAGACCGAACCCCTGCTTCGCGATACGCACACGTTGGAGGTGTTGTGAAGGGAGCTTTTGGCTGATGAAGGACGCGACGACGCGTAGGGTGAGGCGGAGAAATCTCGCTCATCGCGACCGCTTCGCCCGAACCTCGGCCGCTTTTACATAATAGCGCACTTCTCCGCGTCCTTGTAATTTCGCACTCGCAAATGACTGAAATATCGTCTTTATGATGTCAATAGTATGAAAAGAAATTCAAGTCGCTTCTATTGCTGAATGATGTAAGTAAAGGCTTTTCGGGTCCCAAGGTGCTGTACAAGGCATGGCAAGAGCAAACAGTACCTCACTCCTAACAACATCAAGCAGCTCTGTCATATACATGATCGTCAGCACATAATAATCATGCGCACGCGCCGGTAGTCCGGGGTACATGCCTAGTGCTTGCCGGTGACGTTCGGCATCGCTTCTTTCCCTTAGTACACACATGTCGACCTCAGGTCAACGACAGCAAACTTCTTTGCCTCCAGTTTCCTTCCACGACTTCGTGAACCTCAACCTGCGCCAGCTTTGAGTTCCCAGCTTAGATACAGATCGACTTTAGAACTACACCATTGTCAATCTCCGTATTTTGCGCTCTCTATCTTTCCACGATGCCACCGTACGACCCACTTATTCCCGTCGAGCGCGTCATTCAGCGAGGCCTCGCACATCTACCCACATGGTTCAGCCGATGGCTTGGGTATCGCGACGGTAAATCGCTGCCTCCATCTCCGTCTTGGATGGTATGCTTGTATGGGTTCATCGGTTCCTTCTGTGGATTGAGCGTCATTTTGGCAATCATGGAGCATACGGAGTACTTCACAGCGCGCATGGTGCCACCCATCGTGGCTTCATTCGTAAGTGTACCGCCTCAGATACCGTGTAATTGTGACTGACCATGATAGGGAGCTTCAGCAATATTATGTTATGGGTCCATAGATGTTCCTTTAGCGCAGCCGCGCTCACTCGTATTTGGACACTTTTTCAGCGGTCTCGTTGGTGTCATCGTTGCGACTATCTTCCAGTTCAATCTCAATGACGATCCGTTCCCACGCTACCAGTGGCTCTCGGCCAGTCTGGCCACTGCCATCGCGCTCGTCGTCATGCATCTCACCAAAACCACCCATCCTCCGGCTGGAGCAACAGCACTACTTCCTTGCATCGAACCGACTATATGGGCTTTGAGATGGTACTATCTACCAGTACTGCTGCTGTCATCGGCCATTGTTCTCGTCACGGCTTTGATGGTCAACAACATCCAGCGACAGTATCCGAAGTTTTGGGTTGCGGCGATCCCACCACCGGCCGTGCCGAAAAAAGAAGAGCCTCAGAAACCGACTATAACAGAAGGCTCGTCCGTCGGTAGCCATGATGGGCGGCTGCGAGATCTCGAGACTGGGCCACGTTGAACTGGGGAAAGACAGGCATGTTGGGGTTGCAATGCAGATGGCTAATACCCTTGATACCCGGGAAAAACCCATGATACTTCGGGATACTGAAACGAAATTAACTCCAAACAAAGCATTGCTCTCATTGGCCCGCTATATGATATGTGGATTTCCGCTACGCATGACAACAGCGAGCAGGACATCTTCTGATGTCTTCAGGGCAGCTCGCTTTGGAGCCAGAAATCTATCGTGTGATCTGCGTTATATACGAGTTATTCTCCTCTCTACTTCGTTGTCTCATCTTGTGTAGTTTCTCCACCTTCCGCCACCTCAGACCCACAACTATTCAACAATTCGGCCAAAATACAGTCTCTTCCTTTCTCATCCCCTAAGTACAGGGCTCATACAATCCGCTACTCATTCCATCCCTGATGTCGCTCACCCCCTCCGGCCCCCCTCATCCATCAAAACCCCCCCAACCCTAACATACCTCGCACTCCCCCTAACAACCCCCTCATAACCCACTACAAAATTCTCCAACCGAAACACAAACCCCGCCTCCGCACCCGGCACCAGCTCAACAACATCATCCAGCACCATCTTCGCAAGCCGCCAGTCATGCTGGACCAGCAGCGCATACACCTCCGTCGCGAAATCGTACAGGCGCAGTATGTAATCGTTCTCCATGAAAAGAATCGTGGATTCGCAGGCGGTGATGAATGCGGTGTCGGTGCCGATTTGGCAAGCTTGGTACCAATCTGCCCACAGCGTGATGCGCGATGTAGCTGCTTCGTGTATATACGCCATGCGCTCATCATACAGCACCAGGACCCGTGCATATGTCTCGTTCACAGGGTCAAGATTCAGGCGCGCGGCGCCACGCTGCAGCCCCGAGAAATTCATTTTCGCTACGAGGATAGCATGTTGTTGCGCGACTGTGTGTTTGCGGTCGGTGTAAAGCGGCTCCAGGCGCGCGGCGAGATGGTGGTCGCCAATCTTGTCTTGTTCAGTGGCCCAGTTGGCGAATTGGGCGTCGGGGGGTGGGAGGTGGTAGTTGTTGTATGTGCGTTGGCAGGCGATTTGGAATTCTATTCCTCGGGGGGAGGGCGGAGAGTTGGGGCCGGCGAGGAAGGGGCGCATGTTGTTCATTGTGAGTGAGAGGTTGGGGTGAGTGGGTGTGGTTCTTGGGTTTGCACGCTTTGGAGTTGGGGTTGAGCTTCGTTTGCGGTGATGGAGATGCAATTTTAACGGATCAAATTTTCGCTCAAACGCATGCATACATACGCGTGAGTGAAAGGGCGTGAGCTTCTCAACATCGCGGTCACCGGTCGGGAGGGTGACAAGTGTGAAGAGATACGTGAGCTCGGATTGTGACTTATAGCATCCTGTGGCGTTCTCAGTGTCTCAGCACCACAGAGGATGGTGTTATCGAAAGTCTTATATTGCGGTTTGTTCAAGATCGTTCAGGCACTAAGCAAGGTGTAGCGATTGCATCTGTTCATACGTCAAACCGGGGAGTTTTAGGACAATGAGTGTCAACACGTTCGCTAAGTGTTAATGGGTAACGAGGCTATGTGAGTAGTGCAGTCTCGACATGATTCATCGTACCGGGCGTCAAGACATTCTATGAGCTGCGCTCATTCAATCACTTCTACGGGCACTTCGCGTTGGTCATATACGAAAGACATTGTCAGCATCACACATCACGCACAGGCTGAAGTTCAAAATCATTGGTCAATTGCACTACTTCGCGATGTCGCACTCCAATACTACGCCTTCCTTTGTGTCACCATTCGGCCACCAGAACACCAACCATCATCCCGGCATAGCCGATGCCTGAAACCCACAGACAGCCACCGTGATCATGTAGATCGGGTATCAAGATGCAAAAGTAAATGCTGCGATATACAGACGTGCGCGGAATGTGCAGAAAACGCAAAGAATAAAACGCCATTAACTCGGGTCAGAATGCTTGGCGGCGTTCAGCCCACACCCAACATAAATGTCCTAGACATGGAGGTCCTGGGATAGAATAGGCTGCTGTGTCGTCGGAATTCAGCTCATACCGAACAAGAATTTCAGCTCGCGGACGTTGAGACGCGCAAGGCCCTTGGACGCATTTTCGTCCAGGGCGGCGCCGATGATCTCCCGCTTCTTCTCCTGGAGAGCACAGATGCGGTCTTCGACAGTCTCGGGAACGAGAACGCGATGCACGGTAACCTCACGGGGCTGCGGCATGCGATGCGCGCGGTCGACAGCTTGCTCCTCGACGAACGGGTTCCAGAAAGGATCGAGCATGATGACCTGTGAAGCTTTCCAGAGGTTGAGACCCGCGTTGCCAGCTTTCAAGGATACTACCATGATATTGACCTCGGGGTTGTTCATGAAAGCTTCGACAGCGTCCGCTCGGGCGTCCAGGGACATGCTGCCATCGTAGCGCTCGTACTTGAATCGCTTCTGTATGAGTGGTACCTCGACCAGATCCAGCAATGACGTGAACTGGGAGAAGATCAGAGTCTTCTCCGTTGGGTCGTTCTGGCGAATGTTCTCGAGAAGTCTGACGGTCTCCAAGATTTTTGCAGACGGAATCCAGGTCTTGTCGAGGCGGCGTAAATACTTCTTCTTGGCCGCTTTGTTGCGTTGTCCCTCTTTCTTCAGCTGGGCCATGGACTTCTTTGGGGCACGTGCTTTGCCTTTGCCTTTGCCAGTGCTCTTGACCGAAGACTTCTTCTTCTTTTTCAAAACAGCATTCGTCTCGCGGCCAGCATCGGAGCCATTGTCGTCGTCTTCAGCTTCAGAAGCGTTTTCTTCGTCGTCGACCACGAAGTCGGCAAGATTGCCCTTCTCATCGACGTCATCGGCATCGTCGATCTCGTCGTCGTCAGAGTCGCTATCGCTGTCGTGATCCTCCTCCATGTCACGCTCCTCGACCGCAAGTCGCTCAGGACAGTGAACCTTGCAGAAATGCCTGTAATCTGTTATCAACTTCGCCATGAGGTCACCGCGGCAGTGGGGACACTTCGGCTGGCTAGCCTCCTCGCCCACCTCCTGACCAGGTCGTGAGGGATCAATGAGCTTTTGTACACACTCTCCACAGACAGTGTGGCCACACGGGAGGATGATCGTAGGGTTGGGATCCGCTTCAAAACAGATGGGACATTCGAATGAGTCGATCTCCTTCATGCGGCGGACAACGTCTTCATCGAGGTGTCGCGCGCGCTCCAGGAGATCGTCTTCCGCAATACCTTCTGTCGCAGGCTGACTCAGATCCTTAATCAAGTGAGGATGGCAGCAGGCTTGTCGCAGACGAAGTAACAGGACCAAGATACAGGCATAGTTGGCTGGAACGCGTTAGTGAGGGTGAACAACTTCGCAAATTACAATGGAGTGGCACGTACCTGATACAGAGTTCGTCCTGAGATACTTGTTGAACTGAATCTGTGACTTGGTCTCGAGAGCCTTATAAATTTCTTGCTCCTCGTCGCTGAACTCAACGGAGTCAAGCTTCGTGTGCTTGGCGGGCAGGTTCAGGATAGGCTTGCCGTCGACTTCAGATGTCTTCTGCCGACGGAGCATGACCGCCTTGAGGAGAATCTGTACGCGATTGATGGCCTTCTTGCGGGTTTCTGGATGCTTGTTCTTCACAGGCTACGATGATGTTAGTAGACTATTACATGGGTATGAAAACGGAAACTGGTTGAAAGTATACGCAGCGACTTACCTTAGCGATATCCATGGCGAACGTCTTCCAATCATTGTAGCGGTCGACCTTGAGGAATCGCAGGAGCGGGTAGAGCTCCTCGATTGAGTTCATCATACTAGGGTACTGTCAGTGACTGTACTGTAGGGCATACTAGCGGGGCTGTACTTACGGTGTACCAGTGAGACACAAACGGAAGCGCGCCTGGAGGTCGACAGACGCCTTCGATTGTTTGGAGTTGCGGTTCTTGATCATGTGCGCCTCGTCCATGATGATGCGATACCACATGCACTCGCGGCCGAGTAACGCCAACTTATCCTTCGACTTGCGCTTGAAGTCGGGCTCGTTAACCTCCCGCTCATAGAGCATGGTCTCGCGGCGCGACTCCTTCTGCTTGAATTCAGACATGAGTGTACCGAAGGTAGTCAAGACGACGTCGTAGTGGCGCAGAGTGTTGAAATCTGCCTTCTTGCCATTGCCGTGGTAGAGGTAGACGGATAGCTTGTGCAGAGGCTTGACGTGGATGGCGATCTCGCTCTGCCACTGGCGCATGAGAGCGACGGGTGCAATAATCAGTGTTGTCTTTACGCGGGCGTCTTCGGAAGGTCGTGCGCAGATGAGGGCGAGGGCTTGCACCGTCTTTCCGAGGCCCATCTCATCGGCAAGAATGCCGCCCTTGTTGTGGCTGTCCTCCATCTTGAGGAGCCACTTGAGGCCGATCTTCTGATACTCTTTGAGCTGTGACTTCATGATGGCTGGCGTTGGTGCACGGTCATCGCTTCCATCGTCCCGGATGATCTCGAGCATCTTTTCGATAGCGTCGGCGTCATTGCCGTTGAGAGGGAAAGTACCGTATTCTTCGCTGTCGGTGTCGTTCTCCTTAGCCATCCAATAGGGCAACTCAGGGTCTGGTAGATAAGGTATGTCTCTTGCGAAGCCTTGTGGCTGTCCGGGCACCGGAGCTGGAGTTTCCGGGCCTTGCTGCTGCTGCTGATAGGCGAAACCTCCGTTGGCTGGAGTTGGGGCAATCAAGAAGGCTGCCAGCTCATCTTGAGTCATAGCTTCTTGATTGAAAGCATCTGCTGGGCCCGGAGCGCCATCATCTGGGACACGGAACGCGTTGTCGAGCTCTGCAAAGGGGTCCTGAAGGGCCACCGCAGGTCGTGCGGATACCACTCCAGAGGGAATCGCAGCATCAGGGCTGGGAGGGTCCGAGACAGTGAGATCAAGGTATGCCGTAGGGTCCTCCGCCACATATCGCTGTCCCTGCCGCTGCTGAGTGACTGGGGCATCAATGAAGGGTTCTGGTGTTCCGGGCAAACGTGGGCTGGGTTGAGCGCTCAAGCGCTTTGGATCCGGCTGACCCTCTTTGTCAGCATCCAGGCTGAGGTTTCGCTTGCGTGAGCTCGACGGCGGAGGCTCCACAAGTTCCTGTGCCTGCTGTGGCTGCGAGTTCATGCCTACCATCGCGGATGCTCGGTTGGCCTGTTCCAGCTGCCTACGAAGGCCAGTGAGCGTACTCCGAATGAACCACTCGTCCTTGTGTCCTTTTGGAGTCGCCTGAAGCATAGCGCTCATGGCGTTGATGTCAGCCTGGAGCTCCTCTGGCGTGGGGGGAGTATCGTCAGACGCCATCCTGCAAACGCGTAGGCTGACTAGCTTCGCAGTGAATAATGAGTGCGATCAAGCTATCGGCAATGAAAAGTGAGCGCGGTGAGGGTGAGGCTAGATGTGGGAAAAGAGTGTGCGTGGGACTTGAAATTGGGTGAGGCCGTACCGACTAGCGGAGATGGGCCCTTTATGCAGCGCGGAGGACCGTCAGAAGAGAGTGAATAGTTGAAGTGAATGGTGAATGGTGAGTGAGGTGTTGTGTGTATGTGCGACGCCAGGCTGCAGCCGAGATATCTGAAGGACTAAAAAAGGCGCGTCGTTGTGAAAAGCGATTCGACGCGTCTGAGCCTTGTCTGGCGCCGACGAACAACGAGAACAAAGAATCGCGACACCACGACACAACGTAGACAATGGCGAGATCTCAGCTCCTCATCCGCACAAAGCGCTCGCCAGCGATCGTGGGGTATAATGCGGGTTGGTGGTGTTTGAGATGCAACGCGTTGGCGTCGCTGCTTCCATTATCGATACGCCCGCTGGTGGGCGCGGCAAATTTGAGGCTATGGCGTCATCGCGTCCAATTACCTTTACCAGCACAAAACGCGGGACCAAGGGCACTGCGACCAGAAATAAAGAGCTGCTGAGCTGTGTTTTAAGGCTGGGGCCATTCTGAGTGCACTTTCCGCTGAGGCATGCCTTATAGCTTGGCGTGCATGAGTGCCACCAGTGCTGCCGCTTGCTCGGGATGGACAAGGGCGAGACGCGAAGGGCAAATCGACTCTCGCTACGGCTAGGGCATCTTCCTGGCCGAGACACCAAACGTGATAATACTTATTCGTAGAGATGCAAATTTCACTTTTCTATGTCCATTCGATCGTGTTGTACATGATCCTTTCTCTCCACTGCCATCTGTCTCGCGTGCTGAAGCAGCCATCGCGTGTAAAAAGCAACAGTGGGACAGCAAAGTCTGCCATCCCTTCTCGTCGTCTATACAATTCACGCCGATTTTCATCGTTCTACCACAGCATCTGTTTCTCATCAGCAATTATCACGACGGGAAGTCGAGGTCTCCTTACACAAGTCGTTCTCCCGTAGCTTACTTGTCAGCACTCTTCTTCTTCTCAATCTTCCACGCGCCCCACTCCGTCTTCTCCCCATGCTTCACGAAACGAAGATTGTGGCGCGCTTTGAGTTCGTCCACATCCAATCGTGCTCCGGAATGGCTCATGTTGTAACCGAACGACGCTTCCTCAGCAGCCATGACACCAGTGACGTTCAGGCTCTTTGGCGCGAGCTTGGCGATCCAACGACTGTTGCAGGCATCGAGAGGTCGGCAGCAACCTGCCGAACAAAATGCGTGGGTGAAGTCCATTTCAACACAGTCCATCTCCCTCTGGAACCTGCACAAGGCTAGCTGCATGTTGTCCCACTGGACGGATGTGATCTGGTGGTGCCAGCCGATGATCGCGCTACGCTTGTCCTCAGCCGTCAGGTTTGCGAACGATCCTGGTCCATGTGTGTCGTCGAACCTCTGCCAGGTGGTCCCGTAGTCGAGCCTAAAGAGTTGCGGGGTTTGGATCTCAAGATTGAGGTGGCGAATCTCAGAGAATGCCGCCTTTGAGAACATAGTTGTTACGTACTCTTCTCTCTCGGAGAATGAGTTTCAATTGGATGATCAGTTCAGCGGCAAATGGAAGATGTTCTTGGCCAAGTACAACGGCTCAGCCTCGGCATGCATCTGCTTGCATGCCCTAAAGAGCTTGACAGAAGGCTTGCGATACTGGTCGTTATCCGAGCGCACATCGCTCTTGAAATAGAAGTCTCTGCCAACGACGACTAGCTCTTCATAGACTGCGTTCCGCAGCCCCGCTGGCAGGTCGAAGAATCGGAAGTGTGTGGTTTGCCTGCGGGCTACTGGTGTGGGGCGTGGTTGCGTGGGACGTGGTGGCACTCGCGGTATGAGGACTCGTGGACGTCTGGCGGCTCGCGCGTTGGCATCGGCGATGAGCTGCGCTTTCTTGGCCTTCCAGCTCCAGGGTTCCGTGGTTGAGACCATATTCAGAAAGTCGCGATCGGAGTTGAGTGAGGTAGGCGTGTGGTGAGCGCATGAAGAGGGCGTAGAGAGGGCAGCTGATATTGAGTGACGCCAAGCCGAAGGGCAGAGCTAATGGCGTCATGGCATAAGTGAAAGAAAGATTCTGCTAGATAAAACTTTTCGAGCAACCTCGGTCTCTGTATCGCTTCCAGTGCGAAGCTGCGTAGCCTGAGAAGACCGAAAAGCGGCTCCAATCTCATTTGTAAAAGAGGACCGCCACTTTCGTGACAGAGTAACCCAGCCAATCTCATTTACCTTCTCCCTCCCAAGCACCTTTTGCAACGAAGCAGCCCCAGTTCTATTCTTTTATGTCTGTCATCTCTGCAATATGTCAGCACTCCGGTTCGCAGCTTCAATCTTCAGTCACGCGATGCACACCTCCATCCTCTCAGTCTCATTCACTCTTTCCAAGCCTCCCATTTCGTCTCCTCGTCCTTCTTCATTTCGTGGAACCCATAAATCCGCTGCAGCTCTCTCATGGTGAACTTGTGGTGTCCGTCAAAATTCATGTTCACCGCCTCTCCGGTACGCATACCTCTCACAATCAACGTCTTAGCCTTGAGATACGCAAGTGCACGAGTACCATAGTTCACGTGCAAGCGGCAGTATCCAACAGCGCAGAACGCGTGCGTGAAACCAGCCTCGACATAGTCCATCTTCTTGTTGAAATTCGCAAGATTGTAATGCAGATTGAGCCAGTGGTTCTGGATATCGCGGTGTTGCAGCTGGGATATCATCTCGCCCCGCTGCGCAGCGGTCAGTTCTTCAAATTTTGCGATGTGATTTTCTTCGTGGTATTTCCAGAAGTCGGTCGCTGAGGCTAGCTTGAAGGCACCGGTGACTTTGAAGTCGATTGCGATGTTAAGTACGTTCGAGCACACAGCTCTCGAGAACAAGTGGCGGCCCTGGCGCCTTGAGGAAATGAACGAATGGAGGTGGCGGAAGTTGGCAGGCAAGTAGAGCAGATTCGCACCCAGGTACAGCGACTCGACCTCCGCATGGACTTGCTTGCATATCCTAGAAACAAAGTCAGTGTATGTCTCGCATCGGATCCGCACGTAGATTCGTCACCTGAGTATAGCGAGCTGCGGCTTGAGAAACCCCCGCGCATTATTCCGCTTCGCGTCGTAAAAGATCCTGCCAACAACTAGCAGATACGTATAGATCATGTTGCGTATCTCAGCCGGCAGATCTAGGAAGCGAAAGGACTTGGGTACATCTTCGAGCTGCAGCATGACCGACGGAGCCTCAAGCGTGAGAGCTTTTTTAGAGGCTTTGCGGGCGCGATTGACTACAAGCCGCTGTCATGTCAGCGCGCCTGAGTCTCGGTGGACACGATGTTGTTGTTGTTGTTGTTGTTGTTGTTGTTGTTGTTGTTGTTGTTGTTGTTGTTGTTGTTGTTGTTGTTGTTGTTGTTGTTGTTGTTGTTGTTGTTGTTGTTGTTGTTGTTGTTGTTGTTGTTCATTTTTGCGAGTGTGGAAGCATTATGGGGGTTTGAGAGGTGGTTCTGGAGAGGTGGTTCTGGAATTTGGTTTCGGAGAGGTCGTTTCGGAGAGGTCGTTTTGGAGAGGTCGTTTCGGTGGTGGAGTGAGGTGTACAAGTAGCGCAGCGTCCACGTTACGTAGTAAGTGAGAACTTTGTGGAACGAGAGTCGCAAGCTCTAAATCGCAGGTAAGGGAAAGTCGTTTGGAGCTGCGTGTCGTATCGTTAGGTGAGAGAACATTAGTGTTGAGACCTCACCATAGTCGTCGCAATGAGGAAGGCACAATCGTTTACTCCCATTGTGCTTGGTAGTGGAGGTTGAAATCTTCATGAGGACTGGCTGGATCTTGGGTAATTGAGCAGCGGAGCATATTGCAATACACGGCAAGCGATTGCGGGTGAGAGACGCGGGCTCCTAGGCGAAGATGGGACTCAACTAGAGTTGTGGCACAAGGCAAGAGAGCAGTCAAGTTGGGTCATCCCAAATTCGATCCCTCTAAATTCGCTCTGAGACTCACCAAAGCTTTGAAACGTATCGAAAGCACACGTGCGAGAGGCATAAAGCCTACTCGAGGCATCACGCTCACGTTCTGGGAGCATGCACAGAAATTATTTTCAGACTCCGGTACATCCCTCTCTTCCCATCGCGCCTCTTGACTAGGCTCACTCAACCGTCCACTTCGCCCACTTATCCTCGTGCGGACCAAGCTCAAAATGGAACTTCCTTGCCAGCTCCTTCTGACTTATACCATGGTCAGCCTCAAGTTCAGTCTTGATGAGATTCACTTCCCTTGTCCGTAAGCCTAGCAGCCTGATCGTCTTCGGTGCAAGGCGGCAGACGGAGAAAAGGTCCATATCCAAGTTCCTACAGCAGTCAGATGGGCAGAACGCGTTTGAAAAGTCGATCTCTAGGTGCTCGATCTTCGACGTAATACGACCCAAGGCGCGGTGCACACCCATCCAGTGATGACAGAGGTATTCGAGAGCCTGTTTGTGAGCAACGTCCCGACGCTCGTTTTCGGTCAAGTCATCGAAAGGAGACTCGCCGTCAGTCTCGCGCTCGTCCCAGTCGGAGGCAGCCATAGTGAGCGGCACCGGACCGCGATTGCAGTACGTAATGGCAATGTTCTTGGTCGAATGCAGCGCGTTGCTGGAAAAAAAGGCACGTCCGCGGCCTGTGGGATGTAACACATCATCTGACATCTCTTCTCTTCCTTTGAAGGGCCTGAGAACCTTGAAGAGAACCGGCAGGACAAACATGTTCTTGGCAAAGTACATAGCCTCCGCCTCTTGTTGAATCTGCTTACACACTCGAAAGATGTGAAGTGATGGTACTTGGTACTTTTCCCGGTCCTTAAAGCGGACGCTGTTCTGCTCCATCTTGTAGTAATCCGGCTTGTAGAATACCTTGCCGACGACGACGAGGTACTCGTAGATCTGCACCCTAAGCTCGGCAGGTAAACCGAGCAAGCGTGACGGAGACTCGACGGCGGCAGTCGACGTGAAAGTGCTGGAGGTAATGAGTGCGCTCTCAGAAGTTGCGTTGCTCTGAAATGCCATGTTGTGTGTGTGCCCCGGTGATATCGCAACAGCCTGCGGCGTGGCGCCACCAGCGCTTGCAGGATCTTGAGGAATTTCCATGACCGCGATTGGCGGCGGACAGATCGAGAACCTGGCTCTTGAGCTTTGCTTGCTTCGTCAGGTCAGTTCCGGTGATAGTCGAGTGAGACAACGCTATGCTTACCTATTGTCGGAAAATCACACAAGCTCGTCAGGTACTTCTCGAGGCGACGAAGGACCTGGCTCTTGAGCTTTGCTTGCTTCGTCAGGTTAGTTCCAGCGATGATTGCGTGATACAATGTTGTGCTCACCGTATGGTCGGAAAAGCGCACGCTCGTCGGGTATTTCTCGAGGCGACGAGGTGACCGTCAAGCAAAGGTGGTTATGTGGTGTAGGTGAGGTGCTTCTCGTGGTGATCGCGTATCTAGTAGAAATGAGAGTGTGCCAAGACCAAAATCGGGGTCCAAGCGTGATCTTATCAAACAGCAGCCAGTGAAGTAAACAAACAACTGCAGCCATGACGCACTCACGCACTAAAACCGAGTTCCAAGGTGGAAACAACATAGTAGTAAGTATAAATACTGCTAGCACACACCCTAGCTGTACTATAATGCCAACCAAAAAAACCCCATCACAATACACTAAAGCAACCTACCATAAAGAATCAACGCAAATGCATACTCTGCCAAGTCAAATCATACATCCTGCTATCCTTCGTACTCGAGACTTCGCTACTACAATCTCACGAGTTACCACGGGGAACAACAGGGCGATGTCATGCCTTGACACTGCGAGACTCCCACGCTAGCTCATGCGTTACGTTCTGGCATTCCCTCTTCACTACAACCCATCACCATCACCGCAAACGACGTACCTAAATGTCCCCTGCTTGATGACTGCGCACACCATCCGAGCCCACATCTCTACATCAACTCCCGTCACCAAAGACTCATCCACGAATAAGTTGGATCACAACAAATGAGAATAACATTCACCCAGTCAATCTACCCGCATACACACCACCCATCTCACTATCCCCTAAAAACGCCATATTTCGACCCAAAGTCAGGCCAACGAAAGAAACATCGACAGACAGCAGCGAAATCCAGAACGCCTTGAATATGCAAAATCTCCAAAGAAGAATACATAGGAACGTGGGCTGTTCCATCGTTTCCCCTTTATTCTTCCCAAATTCAAGCAATGGGGTATCCTCATCCTCAACCACAGAGCTCTCACAAGCTCATTCCAATCCCTCACAAGCTCATTCCAAGCTCGCGAGCGCACCATCTCGGTTCATATACAGGCCGCCCCGCCCACAAACGACCCCAACAAAAAGGAGGGTTGGCACATATCTCAACTCTCGCGCCGAGGCCGTTTGTTTGGGAGTCAACTGGAGTGACTTCGAAGGAGTAACTAACCCATGTCGTCAGCTTTTCTATTCTCAAAATCACCCAAACTCAACCCCAATCTCAGGACCGCCCCACAGCACACCAAAGCAACATAAAACTCACAAAAAAAAATCACACCCCCAAGGATTTCACAAAGCATAAGACATCGAACGTACCCTCTCCACACTCGAATCATCCGTCTGATCCACCGCCAGCAAATTCGGACTCGCCGCCGCGCCCCCGCGCTCCGTGAAGCCGCGCGTATCTAACTGCGGACGCTTCTTAGATGGTGAAGGGCCGTCTTTGGGCGTGATGATTTCGGGTTTGGGCGCGTGCTTTTCGTGGTCGTAGAGGCCGGAGCCGAGGGTTGCGCAGCGCAGTATGGTTTGGATGAGTTGGTTTTGGCGCAGGGGCTTGGAAAGATAGTCCTGGTGATGAGGTAAGTATTGGATGGGGAGAAGGAGTGGGGATGAGGGAGTGAGAAGGGGAAAAAACGTACATCCATTTGTGCAGCCAAACACTTCTCTCTATCTCCAACCATAGCGTGCGCAGTAAGCGCAATAACAGGCGTGGACGGAACGCCATTCTCGCGTTCCCACTCCCGAATCTTGGCCGTGGCTTCAAATCCACCCTACACACCAACACATTAGCAAGTCTCCCCACACATTCAACTTGACAGCAACTCACCATAACCGGCATCTGCACATCCATAAGCACGCAATCAAACCTCTTCTTCTGAATGTGCTGCACGGCCTCGAGACCGTTATTCGCCACCGTGACCCTATGGTGATACTTCTCCAATATCCTGACCGCAAGCTTCTGATTGACCGCATTGTCTTCCGCGAGCAGAATGTTGAACGACTTGGAGTGATCCGACACCAGCGGCGCAGCGCGGCCGTCCAGAGCAGGAATGAGCGCGTTACCCAAGTCAATAGGCAGGCACGGCGTAGTCATGTAGCTGGATATGCCGTTCTCGAGCGCAGACCGAAGACTAATCGAGACGCGCGGCGTTAGCATGACGAGCGGGATATATTTGAGGCGCTCGGCGAGTCTTAGCTCGCGGGCCGTCTTGTCATTGTCGACGATAACGCAGTCGAAGGGCATGTCAGCGCGCTTGTCGGACATGGGCACCTGGTCGACTGTTTGAACAACCATAGGCACGAGATCGAGCTGCTTGAGTTGCTCAGAAACTTCAGTTGAGAAGCCTGTTTGGTCCTGATCGACAAAGAGCACCGTGTGCCCTCTGTATGCCGCGAGTTGTGGGCGGATAGCGCTGATGTCTTCCTTGCCCAGACGCACCCTGCAGGTGAAGTAGAACACGCTGCCCTTGCCAAAGTCAGACTCAACCCACATGCGACCGCCCATCAGTGTGACGAGGCGCTTGGAAATGGACAGTCCAAGACCGGTACCGCCGAACTTCCGGGTCGTGGAGCCGTCGGCTTGCTGGAAGGTATCGAAGATGAGGTTGAGCTTATCGCCGCGGATACCGATACCAGTATCTGACACCGCAAATTGGAATACGTATTGGTCGGGCCCGCAGTTCTGCTCTTGTGCCATCGAGATGGCGACCTTGACCTCTCCGTGTTCGGTGAACTTGATGGCGTTGCCGACGAGGTTGAGGATGATTTGCCGCAGCCTGAAGGAGTCGCCAATAACGTAGTCGGGCACCTTGTAGTTCACGTCGTAAGCCAGGTTCAGTTTACGCTCGTTGGCTCGTGTCGCTAGTGATTTCAATGCGTTGAATATGGTGCCGCGCATCGAGAACGGAATCTCCTCCATCACCATGCGGTTCGCTTCGATCTTGGAGATATCGAGAATGTCGTCGATGATGGTCAAGAGCTGACCAGCCAAATTGTGTACGATGGTTAACATCTCTCGTTGTGCGTGTGTGAGGTCAGTGTCGAGAGTAAGCTGCGTCATACCAATGATACCGTTCATCGGCGTTCTGATCTCGTGGGACATGTTGGCGAGGAACTCGGACTTGGTCTTGTTGGCCAACTCGGCTGCTTCCCTCGCAGCGGTGTTCCTCTGGATACTCTCGCGCAGACTGGACACCATCTGGTTGATCTTCCTCTTCAGCTCGTCCATTTCACCAGACGCTTCGACGGTGATCTGCGTGAACTTGCCCTCCATAGCAGCGTTTGTGATGTCGCCAAAGGCTCGCACTTGCGACGTCAAGTTCTGCGCCATGGTGTTGACGTCGGTGGTGATCTCCTTCCATCGTCCATCAATGTCGCGAACATCGGCCTGGCCACCCATCTTGCCGTCGACACCGACATCGCGTGCTACTCGCTTCACAGCAAGCGACCACTCGTCCAGCCTCATAACCATGTCGTTGATGGTGTCCTTGAGCAACCGGATCTCTCCCTCAGCGTCCACGTGTACTCTCCTGCTCATGTCGCCCTTGGCGATGGCTTGCGTGACCTCCGATATACTTCGCACTTGAAGTGTAAGATTCTGGGCCATGGTGTTGACATTATTCGTCAAATCCTTCCACTTGCCCTCCACGTTGTCGACCTGCGCTTGGCCTCCAAGGATACCATCTGTTCCGACTTCACGCGCGACTTTACTAACTTCTTGGGCGAACGTGTTCAGGCGGTCAACCATGGTGTTGATGGTGATCTTTAGGGACAGGATCTCGCCCTGAACCTCGGCCTTGACTTTCCGGCTGAGATCACCTCGCGCCACGGCTGTAGTGACTTCTGCGATTTCTCGCACTTGCGTCGTCAAGTTCATGGCCATACCGTTCACGTTTTCAGTGAGGTCCTTCCATGTACCCTCGACGCCGTGGACTGTAGCTTGTCCGCCCAGTCGCCCTTCGGAACCGACTTCTCTTGCAATCTTGGTGACCTCGTGGGCAAATTGTTGAAGTTGGTCGACCATGCGATTTATGGTGAGCTTGAGCTCCAGAATCTCGCCCTTGCACTCGGCTTCCACCTTCCGCGTGAGATTTCCCTGCGCGACAGCCGTCGTCACTTGGGCTATGTCTCGCACTTGCGTGGTGAGGTTTTGCGCCATGGCGTTCACGTTGACCGTCAGCTCGTTCCACATGCCCTTGACACCAGCAATCTCAGCCTGACCGCCGAGCTTGCCTTCAGTTCCGACGTCTCTAGCCACTTTCGTGACCTGTGTAGCAAATGACTGAAGTTGGTCCACCATGGTGTTGATCGTCTGCTGCAGCTGCAGGATTTCTCCCCTCGCTGGACGTTCAATCTTGCGGCTGAGATCTCCATGGGCGACGGCGGTGGTGACTACGGCGATCTCTCGCACTTGCTCCGTGAGGTTCTTGGCCATGACATTGACTAGAGAGCACATTAGACATCGGGCCGACTGGAAACCTTAAAGATACTCACCGCTATCGGTCAACTCAGCCCAAATTCCAGCAACGCCGGGCAGATTGGCCTGACCACCGAGCCTGCCCTCTGTGCCGACTTCTCTGGCGAGGAAGGTGACTTGAGAGGCAAACTCTTGCAGCTGGTCCACCATAGTATTGATAGTGCGCTTGAACAACGTGATTTCAGGGTCCATTTCCTTTGCGTGAATCAGCACTTTCTTGCTCAGATCGCCCATAGCGACCGCCGTGACGATGGCGCCAATTTCGCGGAGGGCCTTCTGGAAAGCGAGGTTGGCCTGCTGGTGCTTGCCAAGCTCGCGCTTCAGGGCGCCAATGTCTTCAATGCCGTGTTCGAATACCATGTTCTGATTTGTAAGCTGCTTGTTCACCTCGGCGGAGAGGTTGTCGATGTGCTCGCGCTGGTTCTTGATCTGGTCGGCCTGCTGGTTGAGATGGTCGCGCAGATAGGAGAGCTGCTGCTCGGTGAGGGCGGCGGCAGGGGTCTCGCTGTCGCCATTCGACTCCTTCGCAGCCAGCCAGTTGCTGACCCAGAGCGCGCGGTCCTTGTTAGAGCCGCGGCGGGCGTGGCTCGCTGGGACGGCGTTGCCACGGTAAGCTCCGGCGGGTGTGTAGCCCATGCCCTCCTCGGTGGGCTCGCCGGCGGGCGTCATGGGCAGCGTGCCCTGGCCGGTAGAGACGGCATTGCTCTTCTGCTCAAGCAGCTCGATGCGCGCGGCGAGGGCGGCGAGCTCCTTCTCGAGCGCAGCCTTCTCGGCGCACTCTGGGCCGGCGAGGCTCACGGGCGCAGCCTTTGCGCCATTCGCGGCGATCTGGGCGGCGAACGAGGCGTCGCGTGCAGGATCATGTTGGCGGGCGAGGTTCTTGACAAAGTCGGCGAGACCTGCGTACGTGTCGGCGGTCATCGCGACGGAGAAGGGAGGTCGTGTCGGATGCTAGATGCGCATTGGGGACGGTAAGGGACAGGCGCGTGCAGCCGCGGTGGACTCGGTGAGCGGGCGGTAAAGGAATGACAACAGCAGACAAAGTAATAGGCAAAAGGTTGGTAGGTAGGAAGGTAGAGGTAGAAGTAGAGGTAGGTAGCGGAGAGTGCTGCTGCAGGCCGGCAAGGCGGTATCTAATGGGGATGCTAGGTGCAGCGTAGCCCCCGCGAGGTTAACGGCGGCGGAACGTTTGGCGCAGCTATGCAGTCGAATGAGGGTTGGCGGGTTGGCGTACGATCGAGGCAGAGTCGAGATGGGCTGAGAGATGCCACGCAACACGCCGTACCACTTCTCAGAGATGCAGGAAGGAGCGGAGACGACGTTCGTTGTACACGCTCCTCGAGCAAAGATCGGCGAGTTCAACCTTCCTTCCTGACTGGCCGGTCAACCACCACAAAGACAAGATGCCCATGCACTGTCAAGTCAGCTAGCGAGAAACCCTAGCTCCACCCGCCTTCCGGCATCCAGCATCCAGCATCGAAGTCCACGCGTAGGCAGGCCCTTTGTCTCGACAATCATAATCTTACCAGAGCCATCATGCACCTTGCCTTGATTGCTCTACATGCAGCGACGTCATACCCAGTCCATCTATCCATGCCCAAGATGAAGTGTCACCCAGCATCCCCCCTCTCACTCCTGTCCTCAAGCATGACCATCGACCGTTTTAGCCCACCAACGCTAGCAAATCACCCTCCACATCCACCGCCGAGCGAATAGGGGTCTAATTTGCCACTCCACCCACGACTCTTTCACGTGGTGTGTTTGTTCGAAACACACGACAATCATTCTCATCGATCGAAATTTCCACATCGCGCGAACGCATGTTTGATCGCCCCTGTCGTGTGTATACAGCGTTTCATGTTTGTGCAGCCCACGAGGGATGATGATGTTGGTGGGGTTCCTGCTCGGCGCAACACGACACGAACACGAGAGCAACTTTTTCTGGGTTGATAGAGCCGGAGTAAAGACGTGTTCGATGTTTCAAGCTCTACCCTAGTTTTAGCCTTGGTTTTAGTCACGCCGATGGAAGCGTGGCGTGCATGGGTTAGGCCGGCATGGTATTTGCTAGCGAGAATGGCATTGTCACGTGGTAAGTGTTTTTCACAGTACTGGTACAGCCACACATACGTCGAAACCGCACTCGTCGTAGTCATACAGACTCTTATGATTAACAACACACGTCCAATATACCATCTAGTACTTCACCCCAACAATCTCATCTCAACTTCTTAGCATGCGCCACCAAACTCTCAATAACCATCTCAAACGCATCCCGATCCCCAACCGCACTCTCCACCCTGCCCACCCAATACCCCTCCACCTCCCCCGCCCTCTCAATCCCCCTCTTCAACACACCAACATGCGCCTCCAACTCCTCGTCCGTAAAATTCCGTAAAGCCGCGTCCGTAGTAGCGCACAGGCGGGAGATACCGCTGAAATCAAATTCGGGAGGGGGAGGCGGGCCTTTGCGACTTCGGCTGGGTTTGGAAGAAGAAGTGGTGGTGTCGACGGATGTGGTGGACGCGTTGTTGTCGTTTGTTTTTTTGGCGCGGGCGAGGGCGTCGGAGGAGGGGCGGGGCGATTTGTCGTTGTGCATGTGTATGGATGGCAAGATGAGTTTCTTTTGCTTTGAGGCGGGGAGGATTTCGTCGAGGTCAACTGGGACGCCGAGCGAGACGAGGAAGAGGCGGCGTATGCGTGAGCGGACCCAGTCGGGCGGTTGTAATGGCGGGGGCGCGACGAGTTGCGTCCACAGGGATTTACTGCGCTCGGTCGAGAAGATGGAGTGTGCGTCTTCGGTGGTGGATATGGACGGTGTGTCTTGGAGTGAGGGGTAGATTTCGTTGATGTAGGGGCTTGTGGCGGCGGTGATGTCTTCTAGGGTGTCGAGGGTGGAGAAGTCAAGGACGGGCTGTGGCAGGGTGTGTTAGTGGGTGTGTGTGGCATCACAGCATAGGCAAGGCAGGGCAAGTACGTGGGAATGGCATTGTTGAAGACTTACAGGACCTGGTGGAGGGACAGGTACAGGAGTCTGATCTGGGGGCTTATCAAATGATGTCTCTACTGGTTGCTCGCCTTGTTGAAACCCATCGTCAAAGTCCCCGAAATCGTCATCGCCTTCCCCGCCCTCTTCAAACTCGTCAAAGTCGCCAAAGCCATCGTCCTCGGCGAAATCGTCACCCTCATCGTACTGGTCTGGTTTGTCTAATGTCTCGTCCTCGGCGTAGTTTATTTCGGACCTAGGCTCGGTAGTTGGCAACCCTTCATCCGTCAATGGTACGCAGGAAGGCACCGTTCAATGCCCTACGTACCTTCACCTTCCGTCCCCCTTTTCGGCGGCTGCGGTGCTTTCACGATGACGTCTGGCTCTGCGTCGGCGAGTCTGAGTGAATGCGCATGCGTGCCCGGCACATCGCCATAACTCTGCTCCTCGGGGTCGATCTTCTCGACAATCGTCTTGGGCACAGTAGAACCGCCCGGCGTCAAGGGCCGGTCATTTGCGCTGACACGTGAGGCGCTGCGACTCCGTGAACCGTCGGGCACAATCTCGACCTCGTCTGGCACGGCGTCTTGGACGCGCTTGTTGTAGGCGTCCGTGCCGGGGACTTCGCCGTGGGCAGGTTCATCGTCGACTCGCTCGACTCGTGTGATTGGTATGGGCGAGGTTGCTTCGTTGCGGCTGGCTTGGCCTTCTGAGGCGTCGGAGAAGTGCTCGTCACTGGATGCGTCGTCTATATGGGAGATTAATTGTGCTTGGATTAGACTGGAGAGAGAAATAGTACCAAGCTCTTTCGCGCCTGGATCCTCGACGTCTATGCGGGGCGGTGCTAAAGGTGCGCTCATGATGTGTTGATGTGTGTGTCTTTGCCTTGTTGTTTACGTATGTACAGGATGAAGGGGAAATGTTGCACAAAGAGGAGCTATGTAGGATGTCAGAGCAGGAACGAGGCAGTGCACGCTCTGATCACTCCAGCATGTCGTCTGCGAGGTTCAGGCACGGCGGGGATGTCGTCGGGGAGCGGTCTAGAGCTGCCAACGAAGGGCCAATCAGGTGCAGCGGCGATACAATTCACCGATGACAGCCGCGTGCCTAACTTTTGGTTGCAACAGAGACGCGACGTGATTGACGGTTGTCGGCGTGAATTTGCCTGTTCTTGTTCACCCGGATCTCTGCACCAGCGCTTGCGACTCTACATTCTCTTCTCGTAGCGACAACTTCTTCTGGCAGACGTTCTTCATCCGCGTAAACAGCTCTACGCGCAACATCAACAACACCACAAACACCCATCAACACAGTAAAACCGCGCAACATGGCGAGCTTCGGATTTGGACAGCCGAGCAACAACGGCAGCACTCCGAACAAACCTCTGTTCGGCGGTGCAAACAACACATCTGGCGGCGCTACACCGTCTCTCTTTGGCGGCGCGACCAGCACTCCAGCAAGCACAGGCGGCAGCAGCATCTTTGGCGGAGGATCGAACACGGGCGCATCGAACCCTTTTGGCGGCGGCGCATCGAACACGCCAGCAAGCAAACCGGGCGCCATGTTCGGCGGCGGAGGAGCTACGTCGGGCGCACCATCGACGAGCCTGTTTGGCGGCAGCAACATGAGCAAGCCCGCTGGAGATGCGCCCAAGAGCCTGTTCAGCGGAGGCTTTGGCAACAATGCGCAGAGTGGCAACACATCGTCGGTGCCTACCTTTGGCTTCGGCAACACAGCGTGTAAGCGCCCCATTCGAGCATTCCTCGCGTCCCTTGTCTAACAATGAACCTCAGCATCCACTCCTGCCGCCACGCCCGCGCCCACCAAGACGTCCTTCCCGCTCTCATCGACGACACCCGCAGGCGCCCCTCCAGGTCCCAGCCTTTTTGGCGGTCAGAACAACCAGTCTGGAGGTAACAACCAGGCGTCCAATCCGCTGTTTGGCGGCCAGAAGCCCCAAGCATCTGGAGGTGCCCAGAGCGGCTCACTGTTCGGCGGACAGAACAACCAGGCCGGCGGAGGCGCCCAGCCCAGCCCGTCTCTCTTCGGCGCAAAGCCAACGACTACTTCTGCGGCGCCCTCTTCTGCTCTCTTTGGCGGTGCTGCGGGAGGAAAACCACTGGGAAGCTCGTCGCCCTCATTGTTCGGCGGGAACAAAGACACGGCGGCCGGTGCAGACAAAGCCGCGACTCCTACCTCATCCGCACCTACAACCCTCTTTGGTGGAGGAGCCCAGTCTGGCGCACCAACACAGCTGTTTGGCGGTCAACAAAGCGCAACACCCGCCAGCAAAGCTCCCACCTTCAGTCTCGGCGCAACACCAGCATCCACAGGCGCCTCGCAGCCTGCCTCCAGCATGAACACATTCAGTCTAGGCGGCAATACGGCAACTCCGACGTCTTCCGCAGCGCCCACCCCAGGCCTGTTCGGTGGTGCTTCCAGGCCTTCAGCACCAACAGGCAGTTCCAATATGTTCGGTGGCACGCCTGCTGCTTCCACACCTGCGTCTACCGCGGCGACGAGCGGAGCCGCAACGACAACTGCTACAACAGGTGCACCGGGCTCCGGTTTATTCGCTGGTGCAGGCGGAAGCTCAGCACCAGCAACGACTGGCGCAAGTACGGCAACGACTTCCACTCCTCTGTTCAGTCTCGGAGGCGCAAAGACCCCTACTACTACATCACAGCCATCTGCATCGACGAGCCAACCTGCACCCACCCTAGGCGGTACAAGCAACGATGCCTCCAAAACCACAACCGGACTTGGAGCCTCAACTGCCGGTCCTGCCCCCTCCGCCCAGTCCCGCCTCAAGAACAAGTCCATGGACGAAATCATCACACGCTGGGCATCCGATCTCTCAAAGTACCAGAAAGAGTTCCAGTCGCAAGCCGAGACGGTCGCGAAGTGGGACCGCGCTATTGTCGAGAACGGCGACAAGCTACGCGACCTGTACACCAGGACCTTCCAGGCGGATCGCGATGCCCAGGAGGTCGAACGTCAGTTGACCATGATGGAGGAGAACCAGCAGGAGCTTGAGAATTATCTTGACCGGTATGAGAAGGAGATTGAGAACCTGATGAAGATGCATGGCGTTAGTGGGAAGTCTGATGGGCTGCGAGGACCGGATCAGGAGCGCGAGCGAACGTGCGTGTATCCTAACGACAATCTCAAGACCATGCACATACTGACCATCACAGATACAAACTCTCCGAAAAACTCTCAGACCGCCTCAACGAGCTAAACCGCGACCTCACAGAAATGATCGATGAAATCAACGCTACATCCCAGACCTTCAGCAAGACCGGCAAACCAGACGACCCAGTAAGTCCTCCACCCTCACCCCATTTCCCACCTACTAACCCTCTCCCAGCTCACCAAAGTCGTCCGCGTCCTCAACTCGCAACTCGCCCAGCTCCAGCTCATCGACTCCGGCGCATCGCAGCTGCAAGCGCAGATTACTAAGGCGCAGAAGGACACGCAGCATGTTGGCGCGAATGGCTGGAATGGCTTGGGCTCGGATCCGAGTGCAGATTTTTATAGGAGTTTTAGGGGTGGAAGGACGGATAGGTTTGGTGGTGTTTCGTGAGTGAGTGGCTTGAGGTACTGTGCGGATGTTGGATGAGGGCTGGGTTGGAGAGGGTTTGTGTTCTTTGAGTCGGTCTTGTAATATAGTGCCACTGCGAGTGTGGGAATCAAAGGGGAAAGGAAGGACGTTGCATGAATTCGGCGTTTCGGTGGACCTTGAGATCATCACGGAATGCAAATTAGTTAAGAAGATTTGCTCGTGGAAGAAGTGCATTGTGAAGGACTTTTATCTGAAGATAACTCACTGTAGCATGGCGCGTGCAAAGCAGTGTTCTTGGAAACTTATCTTTGCTACTAATAACTACTTTCTTTATGATCGATGGACGAAATGGAATGAACAAGACGTGCTGTCTTAACCAGACCGTGCTCAGTCAGTTATCAGCCTTGATTTCAGACTATGCACGCCTGCTTTCACTCCAGAACCGAGAAAAGGCAGGAAGCGAGTGAAACGGCTGTAGGATGTAGAACTTGAAATATAGACTCGGTTCAATCACGATAAATGTACATATTATGCTTGCGTTTTGCACTAGTTACTTGGCATCGTTAGCTGCCTACGAATCATGTCTCTATACTGACCAAGTCAGATTGACGATGCTAACTTAGCATAGTTACACCTATTTGCAAACAAACAATACATAAGTAGAAGATACACTGTACAGTTACACACCTAACGTACTGCTTCTAGCTTAAATAGAGTAATTATTGCAA
>Ga0265780_10001707_pt1 | contig 30502 bp, 28 predicted proteins | sample P1T30metagenome_FD_192432 | JGI IMG/M metagenome (GOLD analysis project Ga0265780, IMG submission 192432) | Plant litter microbial communities from East Loma Ridge, Irvine, California - P1 T30 | ecosystem: Environmental > Terrestrial > Plant litter > Unclassified | place: USA: California... | reverse complement strand
AAATTTTAATTTTTATTTTTTTTTTAAAAATTAATTTAAATAATTAATTTTACCCCCCCCCCCCCCCCTAACTTAGAATCTGGTGATTTTTTTAATGCTATAAAGAAACATCCTTCAGCATCAGTGAAACCAGCTAACCAATGTAGACTTTATATTTTACTATCTTTAATCTCTGGTCTTAAAATAGGCTCTATGTTAGGGAAAGCTAGGTTTAACCTGTCTGATACTCCTTTATTAATAACAGCTTTAATTGACATAATTTTATTTAAACCTTCTACAGTTAAATGTCTTTCTTTTTCCATATTATTTACTACTTGTTTAAAAAGTAGATAGTAAGATTGTTTATTAGTTAATAAAGGGTATTTATCAAAATGATTAATAAGAACTTTTAAGTTTTCAAACCCAGATACTCTAAATTGAACAGATTCTGCTCCTAATTTAGATATTGTACCTAGCCCCAAAACCATAGAATTTGTTCTAATAAGGCAAGATCCCTTATATGTACACCGATATGAAAAACAGCTTTTACTCTATAGGCCGTCTTATATCTAGGGTTAGAACTAACACCTACATAAAACCATCCTTCTCCTAGTTTTTTTGACGTAATTTCTTTAATAGAAATTACTAAAAAAAAACAATGTAAACCCAGTAACATAATAAGGATTTAAACCATTAATAGGATCATGATTAAAATTAGAAGACATTGCTTCACTAGAAAATAAAGATCTTTGAGTATTAGAATAAGAAATTTTAGTATAAAATCTTTGTATAGATTCAAAAATAGTATTAACATATTTAATTCATTGTATAAAAACCAAGTTTCCCTGGCACCTAGAATACACCTTACAGTATTTTTTAAATACTGAGTAACCGTCTACTCGTTGCTCTTTTACAGATATAAGACTATCTGATTTAGATCCGCGATTGCCCATTCCTTTATTTGTATCAAGAATCTCTAATGATGTTACTATACCCCCCAGGCATTAATGGGGCCACTTTATAAGTTTCCTTATAGAGTTTAGTTATTAGAGCTTTAGGGGTTCCCCGGAGTTTGGCTCCTATCCACAAAACGCTCAGTCTATGGAAAAATGTTCAAAAAATGGCTAAGAAGAATAAAGCTTCAGATACTATAAATAAAGCTACACCTAAGTTCAACCCTCTTTGTACGGCGAGTGTGTGATGTCCTATATATGTCAAATTTACCCAATATATTTCTTTATCGGTTGGACTATATCATGATTAATGTGTTAAATATATTATACTTAACGTATTAATTATCTGCGTGTAGTCTCTGAGGATGCTACTAGGATATTTATCCGTCCTTTGGTTTCCTGCTGATTAAGCATAGCTTACAAGATTTTTACGATTAAGTACCTATAAACACTGAGCTATTCCAGCATATAGTTAAATTTAAAGAGGGCACATAATATAGTAAATACTGTTTTTTTTACAATTTTCCTGTTAAATATCTAATTTTTAATCTTCCTTCACCGGTAAGATGTGATTTTTTTTTTTATCATCCTAGTATGAACAATCTCTCATTCCTTAAAATCCTTTATATTATCCCCTATTAACGGGTACTTATTAAAATAATACACCCGATAATTTATACTAAGGACGATACACTTACCTAAAATATTTCTGAGTTTGTATTATTAATATAACTTGTAAGATTACAAGATAAAATAATGCTAACCTTTCCATAAAAGGTTTCATAGAAGAAGATGTGGATTTATAAAAAAAAAAACGCTTATTCAATATAAATATAAATATAAATTTAAGAGTAACACTTTCACTAACAGATCTTTTACGATTATCTGATTTAGTACTTTTTTTTCTGCTTATTTAATGACAAAAATGTCCATCAGATTCCATAAACCCTGTAAATCAACAATTATTTTTCTTTACCATTAAAAAAAAAAAGGATTATCTAATAAACTTTCTAATAAACTTTCTGGTGTGTCCAAATAATATTTAGTGTTCATAAATGGAATTAAATCATTAAACCTTATATTTTTAGGTGTTCTAAGTTTACTGTGCATTAAGTTCACAACAAGCATAATACCTTTTACATCACCTATAATATTACGAATAGCGTTACCACCTGAAGTTTGGAAACGTCCTATATTACCTAATTCTGATTGGATAAATACATAGATAGCTAATTTATTCCTATGTGAAGTAAATACTATTCTAGGGTTAAATACTCTATTTAACGTTGTTACAGCTAAAAAAGGAAGAGGAATATGGGCCAGAAAATATAAGCATATCTATTCTATTGTTTTTATCATAGAATTTAACATATAAGGTTTTATAACGATTAATAAAGTGTTTAATGAAGAACGATAAATATAAATACTATGTTTATTTTTTTTTTTTTTCTAGTAGTAAATTACAACGTAATCCGTATTGGGTCATTAATACATTTACTAATGTAACGGTATCGAATAGGTTGTTAAACCTAATACAAAGTTTTATTCCTCTCCCTTGCAAGTTTATACCACTTCCCATTACTCCATGAGCTAAACCAAAAGGTATCAATAGATCATGTATATTAAAGTAACCCTTCCCTTTATATATTTTTTATATAAACGATGTTATAAATATCAGTAATACAGAACAACCATCTTGTATATATTAATATTACATCTACTGGTTTACCTTTGATATTACTATTATAACGGTAAGGATATTTTTCAGAATACATGTGAATTTATCTAAATACGTAATAAATCTATTCCTTATTAACATAAGGTTGACAGAATTTAATACGTGCCTTTGAGTTTGTTTTACCCTGAATATGGACTCAACCTTCTAATAGAAGTAAACCAATAAAAAGGCTATAAAAATACGAAGGTATTGAGTGTTTAATGATAACTTTCCTTATGGGTTCTATATAACAAAAAGTTGCTGTAAATGGAGGTTTTTTTATACATATAACCCTAGTAGAGGAAACATTCTACAGGGGCGGTAATTCTATTACTTCTTTATTGGACAAGATTTGCTAGACTATGTTATTAATTTATAATTTATACTAGGCACAATGTAAGGATTTATAATAGATATGAATAAATACATAGATTTTTAACGAATAAATATTCTAGCTTTCTTATCTAACATATGTAATGTACATTTAAGTCTATATTTAATTCTTAACACGTTAATTCATCTAACTACATCTAGCACAGTAAAATAATCAGTACAAATCCTTATACCTCCAGATAAAGCAGTACCATCACTCATAATAAGGTGAGCTATAGAAACAGGAGTTAACATATTATAAACATTTTAAGGGACAACTTTTTCTCCGTCCTTATAAAAAGCATTAAAAACCTCTACTAAGCAAGGCAAACTACGAGTAGAAAAAGTGACAGAACTGGTTTGTATATAATTTCTAGTTCTAAATCTAGGAAAACTATAACAATAGTGAGAGAACACACGATAAACTAATCATACATAAAAAAATTTAGAAAAAGCTTGTTCGAAACCTAAACGAGGATAATTGTTGTTGTCACTAGCATAAGATAATCCACCATGAGATAAAAATAAACCTATTATAACGGCTCCTTTATAGTTAGGTAGTTCAACCATATTTAACTCAATATTGGACAATTTTCCAGGTTTAAACCCAGAGTAAAGATTTTCTCCTCAAACTACTAAAGCTGTACAACTACTTATTGGTCTATGGGTACTTACTTCTTTTAGTTGTGAGATGCACTGTAACAGGTAAACGATTTATAGGTTTAAGAAGATAAATATTTAACCATTCTGTTTTTTTTTTTCCTCTAATAAACCTGGTAAATAGTAACCTAATTTATTCTTATTTTTAAACACTTCAGTATTATTATTCATTTTATAATAATTAAGGTATTTTTCTAAATTTTCAACAGAAATAGCTCTAGCTATATTCAAAAAAAAAAACTATACAATATTTTACTTTTTAGGTTAAGTATACCCTCTGCTATAACATCTCTTCATCAGAATGACATAGATAATATTAAAACTGTTAAACTTAACATTAAATTATATTCTGCATAAGCAAACCCGTGGAAAGATAAAACAGCGGAAGTAGTAAGGCTTAATAAACTAATTGATGTATATAGAGGCCATGGAGAAGGAGAAACTAGATGAAAAGGATGTGCCTGAAAACTACTTCTAGATAAATTTAGCATAACATCAAATAATAAGTTCTTAACACGTCTTTTTTTTTATACACATCTCAAGAATACATCATGTCTTTTCTACTTACTGTAAAAATATTTTTTATCTTTCCTATACAAATATTGTAGACGACTCTACAATATTTTTTATCTTTCCTATGCAAATATTGTAGACGACTCTACTGGGGGTTATTTATTGTTTACAAAGCTACTAAAATATTAAATAGACAAGCCGAAACCTAGTACGCCATCAGAAATACGTACATTCACATTCTTTAGGTTAAAATTTCGGCTCATTTGTTTTTTCCATAGTCCTCTAAAAAAAAAGTCGAATTATGTAAGAGTGCATTTACTATTCGTTTTCTATAGGAGTTTCTTTGTTCCTATTCCATTTGAGTACATACGTAGTAAACAAAAGTTATTAACCGTATATTTTACTATGACTGAAATACAGGAGTTCTTATTTAGTAAACGAATCATGGCTATGATCGAGGGTAATGTTAACTATACTGTATATATAAAAGTTAGATATAACGTTGATAGTTACTTTATGGTTGGCAATCAATTTGGGTTTATATATGATTCTCCTCGTAGTATAACAGAATTATACAATATTTTTATTAGTAAATTGGAGGATTATCTTAAAGAATATCACTTAATAGATGATGATATTGTTTACATTGAAATTAGTTTCAGAAAATTGGATAAAAAACTATTATCTGATTTTATAAAGGATATCGATAATAAAAAAGGTGGATTATTACCTTCTCCTTTTAATAATAATAAAGAACTCTTGAATATTCCTATTTCTGTTCACGGACCTTCTTTAGGTGAATCATTACCAGTCACTATTGATAATAATATTATTACCTTCATTAAAATTAACATTGATGGTACTTATTTAAACTTTTTATACATAATAAAAAGTAAAACAAAACTTCTTAAAAAAAGTCATAAAGATCACATTATTTCATTTGATTATAACTTTAGATTTTATTTACTTAAAGATGTTTTTCCTTATGTATTAGCTGTTAAACACATAGATGAATTTAGTATTGAAAAAATAAGATATTCTATGAATGGAGTCGTACTTAGTCATATCATTGATACAAGAGATGGGAATATAGTTACTAGAAAATTAGAGTCTGATAAAAAGGAAATTGTATTTATAGATAATAAGATTGTATCGACTAAGAAAAAGATTATTTTAAATCCTATCAGTAAATCTATTAAAAGTAATACATCATTTATTAGTAATCCTAATATTGGGGTAATTGATACAGAAACATTTACTACTAATGAAGGTATACAAAAGATATATGCTTTAGGTTTTAAAACCAATTTATATGATAAACCAATAATATATTATATTAATAAAGATGACTTAGATTCTGATAAAATTGTACTAGAAATGATAAATGAACTTCTCAGACCAAAATATAATAAAACTATATTTTATTGCCATAATTTATCACGTTATGATATAGTTTTTATTTTGAAAATATTGTGTATTTATAATGACAGTTGTTATGAGAGTAAATACAAAATTAGTACTATTTTGCGTAAAGATAAAATTATACAAGTAACAATATCTAGAGATAAAAATAGTTTTACTATTAAAGATAGTTATGCTGTATTACCTCAGAGTTTACACGATTTAGGTAAAAGTTTTTCTGTTGAAACGTTAAAAACAAAATTCCCTTATAGATTTTCTAAACAATATAATTTATTTTATATAGGGGAAACACCTGATATATTGTATTACGATAATATATCCCAGAAAGAATATAAAGACCTTTATCAAAAAAATTGATCTTTTTATGATGAAACAGTAAAATATCTTGGTAATGATCTTATTAGTTTGTATCAAGTAATAAGTAAAGCAAATAAACAAGTATTTCATGATTTTAATCTAAATTTAACCGATGTTATTACTATTTCAGGCTTAGCTGTACGTATTTTTATAAAAGACTTTTACAAGGGGAATATACCTGCTATTACAAAAGCAAGTATGTATAATGATATTAAACAAGCATACTATGGTGGTATAACGGAAGTTTATAAACCTTGTGGTTATGATCTATTTTATTATGATGTTAATTCCTTATACCCTTATGTATCTCTTAACGATATGCCAGGTATAATTTGTAGTAAATTAAATTATTACACTAATAAGTCTATAGATGATTTATTTGGATTTTTTAACTGTATCATAGAAGCTCCATTAGATAGTTATTTAGGGTTATTACCTGTTAGAGATAAATCGGGTATAAACTTCCCTGTCGGTAAATGGAAAGGGTGATACTTTAGTGAGGAGTTAAAATTTGCTAAAGTAAATGGTTATAAAATTAATGTAATTGAAGGTTATTCTTTTAATAGAGAGGTTAATGTATTTAAGGAATACGTAGATAGTATTTATAGGTTAAAATCCAATCCGATAAACGTAATACAAAAATCTATGGCCAAAAGCTTACTTAATAATTTATTAGGAAGATTTGGTATAAGCTTAGATAAGGCTATAACTGAAATCGTTAGTGAGAAATATTTTGATAGAATATCTTCTATGCATAAAGTTACGTCTTACAAAAGAATTAGTAGTGAAAACATACTAGTCAGTTATGTACCAAAAATAGATAATGACATTATTAATAGTCATAACTTGGATATTATTAAAGTACTTAACCAATTCAAAGATAAAGAAGTTCAATATTTAAATGTAAGTTCTGTAGCTATAAGTGCTGCTGTAACTGCTTATGGTAGAATGTATATATCAAATTTAAAGTTAAATATTCTAAAAAATGGTGGTAAAATATTCTATTCTGATACAGATAGTATTGTTACTAATTTAAATTTAAATAATCTCTTAGTAAATCCAAATGAAATAGGTAAACTTAAACTAGAACATAAAATAAAGGTATTTTTATTTCAGGTAATACATATTGATTAGCTAATGATAAGGGTGAGTTTATTAACAAAGCTAAAGGTATTAAATCCACTTCCATTTCTTATTTTGATTATGTTAAACTACTTGAAAATAATAATATTAATACAGCAGTTAAAAATGAGAGTAAGATAGATTGAGGTATAGGTCATGTAACAATAGGAGAGAAACAGGTTAATCTAACCAGTAGTAGTTATACTAAACGGTTAAAAGTTATGTTAAATGGTAAATGGATAAACACCAAACCTTTAATCATAAACGAGATAGATACATCTGTTGTAGTTTATCATAATAAATTCAGCTTAATTGTCTATACAGAGTCTAAAAAATTTATACCTAATATTATTAAAAACAACACTAAGCATAATAAAGTCCCTATAAAAAAATTATCTGTTACTAATAGTGTAAATGATATACAAGACACTATTGTAAATAATATACAAAAGATCATCTCTATACAAAATATCATCTCTAGTCGAAGACTGGACTCAGTCTTTGACAAGATCTCGTCTAGTCAAAGAAATATTTTTCAAAGAGATATTCTTCAAATAGATATGTATAGTCGAATTTTAAACAAAACATTTACATTCACAGATATATTAAGACTATGCATTGAAAAATTTAACAATTATAATAGAGTGGCTAAATATAGCAATGAGACTAAACTTAAAAACTTCTTCTATAATTCGTTTTTTTATATTTTAGGGTTATTACTATTTAGTACACCTTTTCTTTTATCAGAAATAATAGATACATATAAATATCACTTTAATTCATTATATGATATTAAACCCTATTCTAATTATGAGTTTCTATTACATGAAAAAGAGTGTATATATAATGATTTTGATGATGATGAGATATGTCCTTATTGTAATCATTCTGATGATTATAAGATCTATTCCGATGGTAATGATTACTCTGCATTTCCATATTCTGACATACCTAATATAATAGGATTTGACAGTTACTCTTCACAAGATACGAATTACGACCCTTTTAAAGATTGAAATTCAGGTAATAAATCAGATCCGTTAAGAAAAGTATCATCATCTAGACAAGTCCAATGAGATGAATCTAAACAAACTATTAGAAATTATTGACACAATGTGTTTAAACAAAACACAATTATGAATGATCATATAGACAATATTACTATAAATAAAGGTAATAGTATGACCAACTATAGTTTGAGTTACGATAATATCTGTATACATAATGATAAATTTATTGTTACTGATAACAGTGTATTAGTTAATAATTTTATCCAAATAATAAAGGATATTTCTGCTGAAAAAAGAGAAATAATGGTTGATGGTAATAGAAGTACTAGTTTAAGAATTAATACTGAACTACTACCATATTTAGATGAGATATTCTCAACACCTAACTCTCTATTTAATCAAATAAGTCCTGACTTCTTATTAAGTACAAATCATAGTAATTCTCTAGAAACAGTTGTAAGTGATAACACATTGTTAAGTAGTATAAGTGCCAATTCAGAAACTAGAAACTATGAACAAGAGATTCTTAGGATAAGAGATAAAGATGTTGTTATTGATTCACCTGAAAGAGCTAACTTTTATCTTAGTCCAGAAAGATCATTAACTATCCTAGAGGTTAATCATTCTGTAGCTGAAAACAATAACTTTCTAGAAAACAAAGAATATCTAGAAAATACTATTCAACATAGAATAGATATAAATAAAAGAATGCAATGAATATTTTCAAACCAAAATAGTGAATTCCAACCCTTACCTATGTGATCTGAAGTACCTACAAGACCAACGGACCCATTAGAAATAGAAGCATGAGAACGTGAGAATGTTTTAAGAAGATATTGATCAACTAGATTAAATGGAGGTTATATTCAAACGGATATTATAATTAGAGATTCACCTTTTGATCCTTTACCTGGTTTAGATAAACTAAGAGAGGAATCTTTAAGGTCTACGATCTCTTTCAAAGAACTTTATGCTATGTACGGTTCTACTTTAAATGATATATTTGAGGAAGATAGTTTATATTTAGATACCTTATATACCAATTGTTCTACTTCAAATGATATATTTGAGGAAGATAGTTTATATTTAGATACCTTATATACCAATTATTCAGATTCATATGATATATTTGAAGAAGATAGTTTAAATCTAGACATGTTGTATAATGAAAATTATAGCAATAGTTAATTACGATATGTAAAAAAAAACCTACCAATGTTTATTAACAAAGATAGGTAAAAAACCTACTAATGTATTTATTAACAAAGATAGGAAAAAAAACCTACCAATGTTTTTTATCAACAAAGATAGGTAAAAAAAAACTTTAAAGTTTTTTAAGCTCTATAACCAGCCAGGTTGTAGGGCTTTTTTTTTTTTTATTTTTATATCCTAATAAGGTTTTACAGTGTTATACCACTATATATTGAGAATCGATTTTAGTTATAATAGAATTACTAATTAATGTCTTATTCATAACTCAATTCACATCATGAATTAAAAGTGATTTACCATTTGGCAGATCTATTTTTCTATTTAGACGATCTACCTTATAATCTGTATTATTTTCAATAACATTTAAGGCGTAATCATCAAATTTTATTAAATAAGACTCACTAGAATACAATTCTGTATACACAGAAGCTAATATTGTTTTTAAACGGAATACTTTGTCACAAGTTGTACCAAAACAATCATGTACTGAAAAGAATTGTACATTTTTATTTGAAAACGAATTATAAAATTCTACTAGTAATAGACTTAGAGAACTAGCATCCAATGAATGAATTAAATTAGGCATAAGAGCTCTAATTTGTTTTCTTTTATCATATTTATCTTTAACTGTTACCTTTAAATTCAATTTGACCTTACTGTACATAAAAGGTGTAATACTAGTAGACTTAGTTTCCAGATAGCTTTGTCTTATAGTAATACCTGTAGGTAAAGTTCAGGTTATAGGTAACTCTAATACATTAAATATAGAGGCTATATTTTTAAGATACTTTATTAGTTTCTTGATTTTACTGAAGTCGTTTTGTATAATCCACATAATAGAGTTGATTAGAAGACTTATATCTTTATCATTAATAAGAATATTTTTATTCCTTTCACTGTCAGTATATCAAATAGTATTATCTTTATCATTTTCTTTTAGACCCTCTTTTACTATTAGACTATCAGTAATATATTTTTTCATCGATCTTCTAGATGCATTATAGGGAATTGTCATTACAGCCTTTTTTACATAACTTCTATCTCATACAAATTTATTTAGTCTTTCATAAGACCCTCCTGTAGATTCATCAGTTAATTGGTTACTAGTAATTTTATTCTCAAATTCCTTCTTTATTTTATGTAATAAAAAGTTATAAAAATCTTTAGGTGGTTCACTACTTTTACCATCTGTCAGATTTAACTCTTTAAATAATGTTTTTTCATTACTTAGTAGAGCCATATGTTGGAAACCATTACATGTAGCATCTAGTTGTATAGGTAAATAGGTTTTAAACTCCATCATGTCTTCATTAACATAGAAATTATAAAAACGTGAATACTCTATACAAAAGGCTAAAAATAAGAATTTATCCTTAGCTTTACTTAAAAGTATTCCATTCTCATAATTAACTATATTGTCTATATTTTTATTAACCCAATTTAATTTTGATTGATAAGAACTTTTACCAATTATACCTCCATAACAATTAGCACCATAAGCTTTTAGATATCCTATGGATTCTAGATCATCTCTTTTTATAATACCAGGTTCAGCAAATAAAATGAGAGCTTTACTTAATTCATTTGATTGATAATTTAAGAAGTTAGGCATACAATATACCCTACCTCTTTGATCTATTCTAACAGGAAAGTATATTTCAGGAAATTTTGAATAAAATTGAGCTATTACCAATATACTATCTTGTAACAACAGTTTACCGTTATGTGATTTTATCTTATTTTCTTGATACTTAGTTAGTTTATTTGATTCATTACCTTCACCTTTAAAAGCATCGATTAGTAAATTATACTTATAACCATTCGTCTGTATAAATTCTAAAAGAACACGATTAATCATAAAGGGTGTAGAGTTGATATTATTAACCATATCATAAATATAATTATTATCAGATAACTCTGACATGGTACCATAAGCCTTTTTTTCAATAAGCAAATCTTCAGAAAACTTCTCGTCATTTAATAGATAACCACCTAATAATTTTTTACCTGATACTTTACCATATTTTTTAGGTTTAACTATAATGGGTAACTTAGTAGGTAAAGAAACAATACGCTCTTTATCCTTTAATCCAAAATTCTCTACAATTTTTAGAACATACTCACTTTTAGTTACACCAGGTTTAGTTAATACTTTTTTCAACATGTCACAGCTTTCTAATATATCTAATATTTTACAACCTAGTACAGTACGAAGACTATCATCTAGAATATAATTAAATTCAGACTCTTTCGATCACTTGTCCATTCAATCGGAATAAGAAATATTACAATCATTTTCTTTGTTATACTTAGTCTTTAATATGTTAAAATATCTATTTAATAGCTTACCACCTATGGATATAGAAACCCTAATCAAATTATAAGATTTATCATTATCAGAACCTTGATAAGTATAAACCAATAAATATTGTGATAAACATAAATTTAATATAAAATCAGTATCGACTACGGACAAAATATCTGCTATAAACAATAGATCTTTTCTAGTAGTTTTTTTTTATTTTGATAACTATCCTTTAACCTAATTATATAGGATCTAACCATATCCTCTTTAGCTAATATATATTTTATAAAACTAGGTACCATTATATTAGCATCAATCCCTTTAATATAATTAAGCCTGTTATTACTATAAAACTTATCATACTGATCAAAAATAATAAATTCCATACGTTTTTGTATTTCATAATTTGACACATCCTTTTCCTGATTAACAAAAAACAGCTCTTGCATTAACTGGTTAATAAAATTAGAGGTATATGAACCATTAAATTTTTCAGCTGGTAATACACTTTCTTCTTTTTTGAAAGGGTTATTTTGTAAACTAGAAGATACAAATCTAACATTCCTAGGAGTACCTAAAAAAGGATTGAGTAAAGAGATTGAATATCTTTTAGTGTGTCAAGAATAAGGTTTTATAGGCAAAGAACGAGCCAAATTCGCTCTTACTCTTACTTGAGCAAGTGCATGTGAATAAGAAAGCATAGAATCGTTACTTCTATACCCTTTAGTTGTTATATTTAAGTTATTTGTGTTTTTCATGTTTTATATATATTAATTAAGTTCTTCATTTTCACTTCCACTAACTCCAATCGGACAGAGAGATCCCACGTAGTCTCAACAGTGTTGGGTAAAGAGATAAACCTACCATACTCAAGTGACGGTCCACCCGGACGAGCTGGCTAACGCCTTCCATACGTCAGACTATTTCGATTGCAGGCTGTATAATGGTTATAATAGATTTTACGTCCATTCAAAATCGGTGGTTCTCCCTTTGTGTCTAAGAACACGATCGCTTATTACACTCCTTCCTCAAACCCATTAGGTGATCCGGCGTGTGGATATAAGTTCAAAATCCAGTGTCATTATCGCGTAGATAGGTCTACTACAGAGCAAAGTTCACCATACTTGTATTTCATGTGTAACTCGTTTGTCTTTCATTCCTTTACACTACAATCACTTCTTGAGGATAATCCGTGATAGGACCAGACAATCATAACTATTGCACCAAAATTACCTAAAATAAGCGTTCTCGGGCTTAATAGAAAATGAAAAGTCAAAAAGTGAAAATCTAAAATCAACTTTTTTCCTTCATAGGCAGGGATTTTTCTATTGATATATTTACCTAGGACCCCCCCCCCCCCCTATTCAATAAAAATCTGAACCTAAGTATTTAAACGGAAGGGTTATGACTAAAGTGGTTAGCTTGATATGTAAGTACTCCTTTGCGTAGTTGCAGTACCCGTATAGCTAAACCCATTAGGTACAAATTCCAAATACAGGATATTTAATGAAAAAGGTATAAAATAAATATAGTGTTATATAATTCTATAGTAATGTATAATGTAGAATATAAGATATATAATTGCACAAGTTTATAGTAATGTATGAATTATAATGTGTTAATTCTATAATTTACTATGAGAAAACCAAATAATATCGGTTATAAAATTTTATTGTATAAATTACATTTTAAAGTAATAATAAAAATTCTATATAATTTTATAGTAGTGTTATCTGTATACTCTTAAACAAAAACTTAGAGAAATTGTTGATAATGTACAGAAAGTAAAAGTTCTATATAATTTTATAGTAGTGTTATCTGTATACTCTTAAACAAAAACTTAGAGAAATTGTTGATAATGTACAGAAAGTAAAAGTTCTATATAATTTTTTAGTAGTGTTATCTGTATACTCTTAAACAAAAACTTAGAGAAATTGTTGATAATGTACAGAACACTTTTATCATTTACATTTTTTCTAGAAACATAGATTTAAATAAACTATTTTACAGTTATAGAAAAAAAAAAAGGAGTGTAAAATTATCTACATAGAAGATTCTTATTAGTTTAATGGTAGAACAAGATACTTCTAATATCTGAATCTAAGTTCAAGTCTTAGATAAGAATCAACCTTTTATAAAGATAGATATATTTGGCTTAAAAACCCTATTAGTTTAATGGTAGAACAAGATTTTCCTAATTTCTTAATCTGAGTTCGAGTCTTGGATAGGGAAAAAAAGCTATATCCCAGAGATTTCCCGATCTAGGGATTAACAGATAAAATATAGAAAAAAGTGAAAAGGGAATAAATAATAAGTAGTTATTGTTAATGTTGGATTATTTGAGTTTGATGATGGCTCTGAGTGAACGCTATGTAAATGCTTGACACATGCTAATCGAACGTCAATATTTAATCCACAGGGATTATGTATATTGAAGTGGTGTACAGGTGAGTAAGGGGTATTATCGCTACCTAGGAGTAAGGCAAAATAAATCCCTTATAAGAACAATTTATTATTCATGTATTGACACTAAATCTAACGATAACCAGGGGTACGTCCATTCTTTTGAAATAGGTTAGATTATAAAGGTGATAATCGTTATAGTAATTGTTTTAAAGAAAAAGTTTTTCGCTTCTAGTTGATTATTAATAACCACCGGATAAGTAGTAAGTATGGTAATGGCATATTTAGCTTATGTCCGTAGTCAAGACTGAGAGGTCTATTGACCACACTGGGTCTGAAAAAACCCCAGTGCGTATAGTACAGCAGTGAGGAATTTTGGTCAATGGCCTAGCGGCTGAACCAGCAACTTGCAGGAATGAGAGGTAATATTATAAGTTTATTAACTTGGTTGACTAGGTCTTATAAAGTTCTGGATAAAGCTTATGATGAAAACTTTATATCCATAGGTCTCGACCAAATCTTGTGCCAGCAGTCGCGGTAAGACAAGGGAGACAAGTGTTATTCATCTTTAACAGGTATATAGGGTACCTAGACGGTGTAAAATGGCTTTGATAAGTACCTATTACACTTGAGTTTGATATGTGAGAGGAATATGTCGGAATTGTTGGTGTAAAGATGAAATTTGCTAATACCAATAGGACCGGTAACGGCGAAGGCAAACCTCTATGTACATATACTTGCTTATCCTAAAATAATAAGAATTTTTATTCTTATAACTTTTATTATAAAAGGGAGTTCTTTCTCTTAGTGTGCCTTATTCTTATTAGGAAATAGTAACTCTTAATATATTGAAAAATTGAAACATTGAATAATTGAAACTAAGAGAACGCTTAATGCGAAAAAAAGTGAAGGCAATATTATAACTGACGTTGAGGGACGAAGGCTCAGAGAGTGAAGAGGATTAGATACCCCCGTAGCCTGGGCAGACAATGATGAGTGCCATAGGTTGGCTTTACGCGGAACTATAAATGAAAGTGTAAGCACTCCACCTCAAGAGTAATGTGGCAACGCAGGAACTGAAATCATTAGACCGTTTCTGAAACCAGTAGTGAAGTATGTTATTTAATTCGATGATCCTCGAATAACCTTACCACAATTTGAATGACCTAAAATAATAAAAAAAACATTTTTTTTTTTTAGACCACATGCGTTGCATGGCTGTCTTCAGTTAATGTCGTGAGATTTGGTTAGGTCCATTAAATTAACGTAAACCCTTGCTTTATTTATTACTATAAAGCAGCTCTCCGCTTACAATTGGATTGATAATAGGGACTAAGACAAGTCATCATGGCCTTAATATTGTGGGCTGATATGTGTATTAGGAACACACTAGATTGGCTAAAACTATCAAATTCCGGGGAAATCCTAACGTTTCTGATACCAAACTATAGTCGAAAGGTTATAAGTGGCTGAAGTAATTATTCAGGTATGGTAATAACGCAGAAAATGAATGAAAATGAAATGGACAATCGCGGATCTAAATCAGAGTTTAACTTAGATCGTGCGCACAAAAAAGATATAATGTTAAGCTCTGTAAAAGAGCAACGAGTAGACGGTAGTTGACCTCTTTCTATAAAGGCCAATCCAACAAATATAGAAAGAGGTTTAAGGTGTACTCTAATAGGCCTTGATAAAGGTTGCCGAAGTTTTTATAACGCAGGCCTGCTTTCAAATATATTTGAAAGTAGTAAGATCAAAATCCTTACTAAGGTGTCATTAAGTAAAAATTATAATACTTTAGCAAAATGTAACCTAGATCCTTGATTTCTAACAGGTTTTTCAGATGCTGAAGGTTCTTTTATTATTTCTATTTATAGAGATGAGAAAAGTAAGTTTAAATGAAGAGTTTCGGCGTACTTTTCTATTCACATTCATGTTAAAGATGTTTTATTATTGGAAAAAATTCATAAAACTTTTGGAGTCGGTACTCTTCGTAAAAACAATGAAAACACGGTTCTATTTAGAGTTAGTGATATTAAAGAGTTACAAATAATCATAGATCATTTTAAAAATTACCCGTTAGTTAGTGCTAAATATTCTGATTTCCTATTGTTTGAACAATGTTTTAACATAATTAAAAATAAAGAGCATTTAACGTCGGATGGTTTTAAAAGAATATTAGATTTACGTGCTTCACTTAATAAAGGTTTATCTCCTGAATTAAAGGAAGCTTTCCCTTTAGTATTACCTGTAACTAGAAAAGAGTATGTTTTCAATGGTATACCTAATCCCTTATGAATTTCTGGATTTGCTACTGGAGATTCTTCGTTTAGGGTTTCTATAGAAAATTCTACCAGCAAAATTGGTAAAAGAGTTAGGTTATGCTTTGACACTTGTTTACATATTAGAGAAACTACTCTTTTAGAGGGAATCGCAAAGTATTTTAGTTTATACAATTCCCATGTAACTACTTCCAATAAAGAAATGTCCATTCAATGTTCTGAAAAGAACCAAACTTGCTTATTGCAATTTAGAAATAACTCAGACATAGATAATAAAATTATACCTTTTTTTAAAGAATACTCTATAAAAGGTGTAAAGGCTTTAGATTTCAATGATTGATGTGATGTGGCTGAATTAGTAAAAAATAAAGAACATTTAAGTAAAGAGGGTTTAAATAAGATTACAGAGATTGCGAATAATATAAACTTAAATAGAAAATGATAAATTATTATAATTTTAATGATTACTATGTTAAATTTGGTTTCCATGATAGACGTGCCACATATGCCTTTACAAAGGGATGCAATAATGCGAATTGGAGCTAATCCCCAAAATAGGAGAAAGTATGGATTGTAGTCTGAAATTCGACTGCATGAAAAAGGAATTACTAGTAATCGTGAGTAATCACATCACGGTGAATTTTATCTCAGATAGGTACTAACCACTCGTCAGGCGCTGAAAGGAGTATGTGCAATAAGTTTGGTCACTGCTGTTTGTTACTCTAAATAATTAGGTTTAGATCTTTTGGCAGAGAGATCTTCGTATGCGTGACTCTAATTGGTGTTAAGTCGAAATACGGTTCGGGTTGGGGAACTAGCCCGGGATTAATTAATAATAACGATACACCCAAAAAAAAAAAAGTCTGTGCAAGGTGCATAAATTGATTTAGATTTATATGGTTCGAATCCGTAAACAGGTTCATAACAAGTTTATCTTGTTATATTATAGATATTTAGATGTTAAATTATACGTTAAATTATAATTAGATTACCTTCTCGGCTTAGAAAGAGATTTGGATTCACTTTAACATAATCCGAGTGCTGGAATTGGTAGACAGGACACGACTATGTATCCGGTCCTTTTGGACCCAGAACCCCTTAAAAAAATCTGAGTGCTGGAATTGGTATACAGGGAATACTTAAGATATTCTGAGTTAATCTCATGGATGTTCAACTCATCCCTCAGATATAACCCCTTTTTTCAAAAGGGGTTAAAAAGGCATATGAGTATTATTCAAAAAATAATATTAGTAGCATCATTCACCCTTTAGAAATAAAAGTAATTGAACTATAAGGTAGGTCTTAGATGACCAAGGTAAAAGGAAGGTTAACGCCCTAGTCTTTATATCTCCTGAGGTCTTTACTATTTAGATCTAAAGGTCCAGTGTTTCAAAATAAGTGTATAATAGATATGAAATTAGGGAAGTATAGATTGTAATAAAACTCATTAATATTAAGTGGTTTGGTCACAAGTCAAGCCGAGCACCCTTAAAAATATTACAAAGTGAATTTATTCTTATTAGAAGTTATTATATTTAAGGTCCTTATATTGTATAGTAAGTAATGTTTCATTTGCATTATGAGCGTTGTTGAGGACCAAAATCCCTCAAGCTACAATACCTGAGTATTAAGGTAGGGTTTATTAGATATATATGAAAGTTTGGGAGTTACCTATTATATGCTTATTTTTTTTTTTGTTTTCTTCCTTTTTGAAAGGCTCCATCTATTATAAAAAACCGTTACACAAACATTAAACTTGACTAAACTAAAAATCTTTTCCATTTATAAAAATACTAATACTAGTATGTTAATAAAGAGCATAGTATCTTTAAAATATCGTTTCTATTCTACTAATAACAATACTACTTTTTCATGTTTTACATTTGTCCCTGTTATTTCTTATTCAAACGCAGATGAAAAAAAAAACAGACATACTTCAGGATAATAAAGCTAAAGTAGGTATTTATAGATGAGTTAACCTGATTACAGGTAAAAGTTACGTAGGTTCATCAGGAAATTTATCCAATAGGTTAAGGCAGTATTTTAATATTTATTTCCTAGAGAGAGAGGTTGTTAGAAATAATAGTTATATCTACAAATCATGGATTAAAAATGGTTATTCTAACTTTAAGCTAGAAATATTAGAATACTGTGAACTAAATGTAATACTAAAAAGAGAACAATACTATATCGATCTATTCAACCCAGAATATAATATTTTAAAAATTGCAGGATCTTTTAGAGGCTTTAAACACAGTACTGACACAAAAATAATAATGAGTTTAAAGAAAAAGGATAATATTATTTCAGATGAGATAAGATTAAAAATTGCAACTACACTGGCAAAAGGAGTAAATATTATTGTAAAAAATAATGTAACAGATGAAATCTTATCTTTTATCTCTATTAGGAAAGCTGCAGAATTTATAGGTATTCATCATAGTTATTTAGCAAAAAGTCTTAACTTAAAGGAGTTCTATTCAAATAGTGAATTTCTTGTTTATAGATCTTCAACTCCTTTAGACACTATAGAAAAATTAACATTAAATAGCAACAATGTTAAACCAGTATTAGTTACAAACATTGAAACAAAAGAGACAATAGAATTCCTTTCTACATCTGATGCAGCTAATTACTTAGGCGTAAGTGAATCTTATGTTCGTAGGTGTATAACTAATAATAAAGCTTGTAATGGACATTCCATAGTTAAAAAATAAGTTATACAAAACGCTTTAAAATCAGATATATTTATGTTTTCATTAAATTTTTAAGGGTTATTTTTATTCTTTTTTAGGATTATTCTTAAACTTGAAAATTTAAATAGTCCCTTCATTGTTTTTTATAAGCAGTTTAAATCTATGGCTTAAAATATAAGAGTTTTTTTTATCTTTTTTTTTTATGAATTAATTAATTAATTCAAAAAAAAACTAAGAAAACCTAACAAAAAAAAAAGGATAATGCTTTAGGTTTAACCTCAAATGATAGTAATTATTTAGGTTTCAAGTTCGAATCTTGATATCCTTACCAAATTTAAGCTTTGTTGACGTTATGTCATGAACGTTCAAGTCGTTCTTCGGATAGCGGGGTAAGGTGATAACGCGGATGTCAGGAGGAAACGTGGATACTCGAAATTTGGATGGCGAAGAGAATCATTCCTGATGCCAAGGGAAGAACTAATCTCGTTTCGATTATTTGAGATTACGCTATTAAATAGAGCGATAAGGATGAATGGACGCCCTCTATACAAACACGTTGTAATATGTCTGTTTATGAAACTTATGACGAAAATAAATTCGTTGTTGGCGTAATGCAAGTCAACTGCTACTAATAATTGGTTTTATATACTGTGGAAAGTAGTATAAACATACAAGCACCCTGCTAATAACATAAGAAAAAGATATAGTTCCTTTAGGGTATGAGAATACCTGATAATATATACCTCTTAGAATATTTCAGCTGAGTAAAATTGGTGTTGACAAAATAAGAAGATGTGAGTCAACTATGTTATTAGGAACAAGATCGAGCCTGGATAATGCTATAAGGAAATCTTAATAATAAGGTGTATAATTCCCTAGCCTGAACAAACACGCAGCACAAGCTGTAAGAGGTGATGATATTAGAAGCTTTTTATTTTGACAATTACCGATGACTAACAAGTTATTTAAATAAACTGTAATATATAACTTAACGACTTAATTGAAGGAAAACGACTGGAAAAAGTTAAAAGTTAGGATCGTTGCCTAATCCGAACTAGAGATCGGTAACGGGTAGTACAAAAAACCATCTTCCTTGACCGTATGATGCTATCGAGCATTGAAGGCGGCCGTAAAAAGCTAGTGAAGAAAAAAGTCGTTATCTTTCAGCTCTAGATACAACTATAATTAGAAACAATGGAAAATCAAATCAATAATCGTATTATCTTCGACCCCAAGAAGCATGATGGTAGATCTTCTACAAGAGTTATCTCTTTCTACAGAGGAGTTACTCAAGTAATGCCTTTATTTGCTATACTTTTCTTCTTGTTATGTCTTGCTAACTGTGGAGCACCTCTATCTTTGAATTTTATAGGAGAATTCTTGTCATTATATGGTGTATTTGAAAGATAATCACTATTTGGTGTTTTTGCAAGTTCTTCTATAATATTTTCTGCAGCATATACAATCTATATGTTTCAAAGAATAGCATTTGGAGGTGTTTACTCAAGAATGTTTACTTTTAGTATAAAAGACTTAACTAAAAGAGAATTTACAGTTTTATTAGTAGTCCCTTATCCTAATATTACCTTATTTTATTAGTAGTCCCTTATCCTAATATTACCTTATTTTATTAGTAGTCTTAAACTTTATCTTTAATTTATTTTAGACATTATACTGTGTAAAATATACGTAGTTGTCATTTATATTGGTTTATTGTGTATTTATAAATGGGGGAACTTTACAGAATTATTAAAGTAATTACATTAAAAAAGGAGAGTTCCTTTATTGGTAAAAAGGGTTGAGCTGTAAACTCAATAGCAATACGCTTTTAAGAGTTCGAATCTCTTGTCTCCTAGAGTGTTGTTATATGTTTGTATTTATTAGCTTTATTTATTATACATGAATATTTTTATGTTTTATTGTTATATACTTAATCTTTACATATATGTTCCACTATTTAATAGCCTTTATAGCTCAATGGTAGAGCGGAATACTGTTAATATTCTGATAAATGTTCGATTCATTTTAAAGGCTTGCATTAATTATAGAGGGCAGTTAATATCTACGAGTTTGAAAAATTTAAGTAAATTTATATAGACTTTTTATAGAATTTAATTACTTTAAACTTTTAATTATACCATTAGGTATTTTATTTCAAACAGTATTACAAATAATTATAGTAGATATTATCTACTATAGAATAAAAAATTATTTGTAGATGGTTATTATAATCGTTATATATCTTAACTATATAATTATCGGAGTATAGTACAGGTATATCTTTACGAATATAATAGCTTTATAATAATAGTTATGAAAAGGGTAAAGAAGAATCTTATATGTTGTATATAGTTAATGAAATGACATTTAGTGGTTATAATGTATTTAATTTAGATCTTTTATACATTATTGCTATCTTATTAGGTATATTAGTTATTATAAGTAAAAACCCTGAAAACAGATTCTTGGGGATAACTATCAAATTCCGGGGACCCCTTAAAGCTTTTTGATACCAAGCAATAGTTGAAAAACTATTAGTGGATGAACTAATCACTCATGTATGGTAATAAGTCATAAGATGATTTTTTCTATAATATTAGTAAAGGAGAAATAGGCAATCGCGGATCTAAGTCAGTAACATAATAATTACTGTAAAAGAGCAACGAGTAGACGGTAGTTGGTAGTAGTATTAGAGTAAATAATACTGCTACTTAAGGTGTACTCTACATATAAAAAGATATGTGAATATCAATAATCTTAATCTAAATTTATCCACAGTTTATTTTGGTTTAGACTCAAAAAGCACATCCACCTCCTCTAATCATAACAATATTCGGTTACAATCCCGTGTATCCCAACCTCACCAATTAAATGATCTCTTAATAAGGTCATATCACACGAAATCTTTAAGTAGTTTACATACACCCTCAGAGTTTTATCTTTGATTTGTAGGATTTGCAGATGGTGAATCTAATTTCTCTATCGCATTTTATAAGGATAAAATGGAGAATATAATTGGAGCTACTTTTAGATTTAGTATAGATTTACATAAAGATGATGTATCTGCTTTAGAATATATAAAAAATAAACTAAATATAGGTTATGAGATAGCAGTGTACGGTAATACTTGTAGATTTTCAGTTTCAAATCGAAAAGATATAGAAGTATTAATATCTTTATTTGATAGATATAACTTAAACACTACTAAATACCTTTATTACTTAGACTTTAAGAGAGCGTTTTATTTATATCACGAAAATGATAATACAGATAAAAGAACTCTTATAGATAAACTGGTAAAAATAAAAAATGGAATGAATAAGAATCGAACTTATTTCCTATTACCTTGCGATCATCAAATAGTAATTTCTCCTTCGTGATTATTAGGTATTATAGAGGGTGAAGGTTCATTCTTTTTAGATAGAAATAAACCTTCAACCAACTTTTTCGATTTCACTTACTAAGGTTCAACTACCTGTCCTAGTAAAAATCCAGGAATACTTAGAAAATAATCTAGGATTTGATAAGTATTCTAAGTTTAAAGTACTTAATTCATCTGTTATCTCTGTTGTTGAAAATAAAGCGGTAAACAATTCTAAACCCATGGTAAGACTTGTAATTTTTAGTACAAATATCTTAAATAATTATTTTATACCTTTTTTAGAAAAAATGACTTTTATTACTAAAAAGGGTGAAGATTTACGTGATATAAAGATTATATGCGCTGCTATATATAATGGAGCGCATAGACAGCAAGAAATCAAATCATTAATCTTAAAATTATCGTATACTATGAATAATTATAGACTATCTTCTCAAAAAGAAAGCGAAAAGTTAATTAGTCTATCGACGGAAGAATTAAATAGGATCTTAAACGTCAAACCTACTGTTCTGCATTTAGCTGATGGTCGTCAGTTAGATATAATCACTAAAAAAGATGTAAATAAACATTCAACAAATTGTGTCTATGAGATAATTAAAAGCTCGGGCTCAGTTGATGTAGAAGAAAAAATCCTAGCTTCTACTTTAAAGGAGGTAGGTGAAATTCTAAATATTGATTATAGAACAGTGAAGAGGCATTTAGATTCTTTATCTGAACAAGAATTAGGTAGATCTTTCGTTGAAATTAAGGGTAACAAAATTAGAAGAGTGGCTGTGTTTTATCCTTAGTTTGCTCAAATATTTTCTATCAAGTATAAAAAATACCAAATAAATCTAAATATATTGGATCTTTTTGTAAAAACGCTAGACCGGACCTTTTTCTTGCCGGTCGAGACTTCTATAGCTTGTGTACATAAATCTACTTCTGTAAAAGTAGGATACCAAGTACAGTTAAGATTTGTATTAAGTCAGCACATAAGGGATAAAGAGTTATTTGAATATTTAGTGAAATATTTAGGATATGGTTATACAGCTGTAAATAGAGAAGGGGTAGATTTCATAGTCACTAAATTTTCGGATTTAAAAGATAAATTCTTACCTCTATTACATTTACAACATCCCATAGTAGGTTATAAATATTTAGATTATTTATTTTTTATGCAGGCTGTAGAAATGATGCAAAAAAAACTCCATTTAACAGAACAGGGATTAAATAAACTACGTGAGATACAATTATCCATGAACAGTGGGAGAAATAACACACCTCCACAAGATACCGACTCAGCTACAACAGATTAAACTATGTGTTTTGTGTGTGGGTGATACAAGAGGGATGCTACGCGGATTAGCAGTAAAAGAAAATGTAACTTTGAATATTATAGAGGAGGCCTTTTTTAATTTGTGATTGTATCTGTTTTATTTTTAATAGGTTTATTTTTATGTATATCTGCTTATTTAATTTTAACAGGATTAAATTTTATAGGACTATCTTACTTACTTGTATATATAGGGGCTGTTAAAAACCGTATGGTTAGATCACTTAAATCTAACTGGGCTGCGTGGGTTATAATCCCACTCTACAAGGTACTTTTAATTATAAACAATTTTTTATTTAAACCCATGCTCTACAAAAATAAACTTCCTTCTTTAAAGGTTAAATGGGGAGCACGGTTAGCCTTCGCCTATATTTTGGCTAGTTATTTCGAATATTCGAAATACGTCGAAAAAATAAAGCAAAGGAAATTACACTATTCTCAAAAGTCGTTCAGCAACCACTCAGAAGAATTTATTAAATGATTTGTTGGATTCTCAGACGCAGAATCTCATTTCAGTATAGTCTTATATAAGGATAAAACGGCTAAAATTTTATCTATTACCTTTAGATTTTGGATGGAATTACATGTTGATGACATAGATGCTTTAAAATTCATAAAAAATAAATTAAATATAGGTAATGATATAGTAGTTTATGGTAATAGTTGTAAATTTACGGTAACACATCCAAAAGATATTTATAAATTAATAGCTGTATTTGATGAATATAACCTAAATACTACTAAATACCTTTATTATTTAGATTTTAAAAAAGCTTTTAATTTATATCAGGAAAGAGATAAAACAATTAAAGAGAAACAAACCTTAATAGATCAAATACTAGAATTAAAAAAGGGAATGAACAAGTCTCGGATGAATTTTAGTTTACCAGCAGATCATAATATAGTTATTTCTGGTCCTATATTACTAGGGTTTATTGAGGGGGAAGGTTCATTTTATTTATCTAGAACTGAATTTGAACCTGCTTTTTCAATTACACAATCTGAAACACAACTACCTGTTATGAAAAAAATAAAAGAATTTTTAGAAAAAAATTTAGGGTTTGATAAGTATTCTATGTTTAAATTAAAATGTTCATCAGCCATAACTATTAAAAGAGGTAAAGCTGTAAAGAACAGTAAACCGCTAGCAGTAGTTATGATTAGAAATACTAATATCTTAGTTAATTATTTAATACCTTATATAGATAATATGCGGTTTATTACTAAAAAAGGTCAAGATTTTTATGATTTTAAAATTATATGCACAGCTGTGTATAATGGAACTTATAGAATAGATGAAATTAAATCGTTAATTTTAAAATTATCGTATTCTATGAATAACTTTAGATTAAGTCTAAACTCAGATTTAAAAAAAGTTCATGGTTTACCTGAGGAAATTTTAGATAAAATAATAAAAGCAAAGCCAACTATTAGACATATTGAGGATGGTCGTCAATTAGACGTTGTAACAGCAAAAGCGGTAAATATACGTTGAACTAATTGTATTTATGAAATAACTAAAGATTAAGGAGAAATATTATGAGCGTCTACTTTAAATGAGGCGGCTGAAATTTTAGATGTAAATTTTAGAACGGTAGGAAGGCATTTAGAATCGGAAGACTTATACTCAAAAGGGCATTCCGCCGAAATAAAGGGTCATAAGGTTAGAAGAATACCTGTGTTTTATCCTCAATAATCCGCTCCGTGTAAGCGAAAGGCTCTTTGATCTTGGAATAGAATGGTGAGCCTTTGCTATAGGCTAATTTTTCTAGTAATTTATTGAAATTACGTCGAAAAAAATAAGCAAGGAATAAAAATGAAAAGAATTAAAAGCATAGGAACTGAAACAAGGTTCAACCGTACAGTTCTATACTTGTAGAAAAAAATTGGGTGAAAACGGTTAATGATATCTTAATTAAAGACCGTCGGCAGTTGAAAATGTCGCTACAGACTGGGTCACCGGGGCTAGGTTGCAATACCTGTTCAAATGTACAGTCGGGTTCTAATACGAGTGTGAAATCGTAAGGAGGAAAGACAATACAGTAATCTACACACAGTTGTATAATCATTCATACGATGATAGTAACTCCTTTATAAGATAGTGTTAACTTTTTGTATATTTTTTCGTAGAAAAAAAAGACGCTATCTGAATCTTAATTAGAATTGATCTATACTATTTTTATTTATATTAATGTTAATAAATGTTAGAATATCTGAACTATTCATAGACAGTATTAATAGTATACCTTTAGCAATTTTAGTAGGTAGTTTCTTTAATTATTTTGTTAATAATGTTTTACCATACATGGTAATGACTAATAATTTACTTTACCATTTTAGCATTAAAAAAATTTTAACTAATGTAACATCTGTCTCATGAGATGGGTATTTAGCAGAAACTTCTCATATAACAAGTATAGGAAACATCATTTATGGTAATTATTCTATATGATTAATAATTACTTCGATAATTTTATTATTAGCAATGGTCGGTTGTATTGTAATTACTCTTAAACCACAGGGGGAAACTAGTTCTAATACTAATAGTTCTAATACTAATACTTCTAAAAGTAGAATGCCTTTGTAACCCTAAACAGGGCTCTTATATTAAACCAAACCTTTAAAAGACAATTTAGCAGTTCAGCTGTAGTCGGAGAACCTAAAAGATTAGACCCTTGATTTATAACAGGACTAGTGGACGCTGAGTCTACATTTACAATATCTATTCGTAAACTCTCTAAATATAAATAAGGTTGATATGTAGAGACCAGCTTTACAATTGGCTTAGATAAAAAAGACTTACAGTTGTTGGAGTCAGTTAAACTTACTTTTGGAGGAATAGGTTCTATAATGCGGCAATCAGAACTTTGTTATGTTTGACGTGTTAGCTCTTTAAAGGATTTAACTAATACGATTATTCCTTATTTTGACAAGTTTACTTTACATACACAGAAAAGAGCTGATTTTGAGTTATTTAAACGTGTAGTAGAGTTGATAAGTCAGAAAAAGCATTTAACATTAGATGGTGTACAAAAAATTGTTAATATTAAAGCTGTCCATAATAAAGGTATTTCAGATAGTTTAAAGCTTGCTTTTCCTAAAACTAGTCCTGTTACACGACCTGTATTTACATTAAGTAGTATTCCAGATTCCCAATGACTAGCAGGGTTTACTACGGGTGAGGGGTGCTTTTATATTGATATTTTGAAGTCCAAATCTACTAAAACAGGGTTTCAAGTAAGACCTCGTTTTATTTTAACTCAGCATTCTCGTGATGAAAATCTAATCAGAAGTTTGGTTGAACTTTTAGATTGCGGTAACGTTCGTGTAAGTGAAAAAGCTGTGTATTTCATAGTAAGTATTTTTTCTGATATTGAAAAGAAAGTTGTCCCCATTTTTACTAAATACAATATTCATGGAGCGAAAGATCAAGATTTTAAAGATTGAGTACATATTGTTGAAATGTTAAATAAAAAAGAACATCTGACATTAGAAGGTTTAGATCAAATTAGGTGTATCCAATCAAAGATGAACAGAGGGAGGTTTAATATATTGTTGTAGCTGTTTAGAACAAATCATTTAGTATTATTCTCGTTTATGGTTTATGGTAATTAATTCTATATGATTAATAATTACATCCATTATATTACTACTAGCGATGGTTGGTGCAATAGTTATAACGCTAAAACCACAAACAAATGTAAAATAGTTACAAACAAATGTAAAATAGTTACAAACAAAAACCATTAGACGTGTTTCCTTTTTAACCAAAAAAAAAAGAAATTAGCTCAATTGGTAGAGCATCCGTTTTACACGCGGAGGGTTAAGTGTTCGAATCACTTATTTCTTATTACTTATAAATAATAAGTAAATATATTTATAGAGATCTTAGCTTAATGGTAAAGCGTATGACTTTTAATCATTCTCATAAGGGTTCAAGTCCCTTAGATCTTATAAAATATATACGGCTATAGGTTAATTGACCATTACAGATAGTTAAGGTTAATATATTAAAGCCAAAAAATGAATAGCTAGATGTAGTTTTAATTGCTAATAGAATGTGAATCATGAGGGATTATAGGGTGCAAATCCTTAATGGCTAGATGGTAAAAATCATTCAAATAAATATGTTAGAAAGTTAAAAAGTAAGGTTCCTTAATGACCCTAAAAATTTATATCGTTGGTATATTACGTTATTATGTATAAATCTATTGCTATATTTACTATTGCTATCCTCTACAATAGGGGATAATACCATCCTATCTTTTATGTCTACCTTTCCAGTTGCTATTTATATGGATCCCCTTAAACAAAAGGGAGACATCTTTCCTCTTATTTTTTTCGACGCAATTTCTACGAAATTGCTAGAAAAAATAACAAAGCTTTAACTTTTTTTTGCATCTGTTTGTTCTTTTTATTCATTCATGAATAAAAAAACTATAACAATAGATGAAAAAAAAAAGTAGGGGGAGGAGGAGAATAACAAAAAATCTGGAATTTACAGATGAACTATTAAGTTATCCGGTAAAACTTATCTAGGTTCTGCTATAGATTTAACCCGTAGATTTATAAGCTATTTTTCCTTAGCCCCATTTTTTTTATTAAAAAAAATTGGAATTAAGAAACGGTAATAGTGTAATTTGTAGTTCATTACTTAAGTATGGTTATTCTGAATTTAGTTTAGAAATATTAGAGTATTGTGATCCCATTGATATAATTACAAGAGAACAATACTATCTTTATAACTTAAAGCCAGAGTATAATATTTTAACTTTTGCAAGATCCTCTAAAGGTTTTAAACATAGCCAAAAAACTAAAAGGTTACTTAGTAATTTAGGTTTAAATAGTATTAGATCAGATGATCTAAAATTAAAGATATCTATCAATAATAGTAGATCTAAAACTGTTGTAATTATTAATATAGAGTCAGGATCTAGGGTCGAGTTTTCTTCTGTTTGTTTCTAGCGGAGCAAGTCCAGCCCTAACTTTTTTTGGATATATCAATGATATATCAACAAAAAAAGTAAGGCGACCGGACTTTTTTTTTTATACAAAAAAAAAATAAACTATTACAAAAGCAGCAGAGTTTTAAAAGTTACAATTTCTTTTCTTAGCAGATGTGTTAGAGAAGGTAAAAATTGTAAGGGATATAATGTTACACGGAAAAAATAGCCCTCCAGTCTTCTTTGAAAAGAAGACTGGGGCTGCTTTGCTGGAAGGAAGCTAGGAGCAAATTAGTATAGGAATAGGCTATTAAAGAGATATTATATGATAGCCTCGGCGTCGTCATTTCAAAGAAATTCAGACGGAGGTAATATTTTTCTAGCCCCCGGGCCCCCTTACGGGGCCTGGGCGGGGACTTGTCCACGCCTGGGGGGCAAGGCTCGGACCCCCCCCCCTTTACAGGGGGGCCTTACTTTTTTTCGACATAATTTCTGTTAAGAAATTCTTAGAAAAAAAGTTAGGCACTAGTAATTTCAATTGAAATTACGTCGAAAATATAAAAGCCGAAGATTATATTTATCTCTAAAAAAAAAAAACGGCTATAGGATAATGGTTAATCCACTCGTCTTCCAAACGATGTATACCGATTCGAGTTCGGTTGGCCGTATAGGGTCAGTAACTTAATGGTAGAGGACTTTCTTGTCACGAAAGTAGATATCGGTTCAAGCCCGGTCTGACTCGTACTTTTTAATTTGTATTATTAATTATGGAATTCTATAATGAATTTTTGAATTCTACATTTAACTTTTTAATTTTTATAATGAATTTTTGAATGAATTAGTTAACCTCTATTATAAATTTAACTTTAATGCTTATTTAACTTTAATGCTTTGTTATAATAATTACTATAAAAATTTTTATAGTTCCAAGTAAAAAGGAAAAGTTGCTATAGGTAAGGCGAGATATTTGCTAAATATTGTGTTTAACACCTGGTGGTTCAAATCCACTCTTTTCCGAATATAGATAAAATGGTTTAACATATTTAAATGGATAATATTTTTACACGGCTAAAAGGATAGTATTTTTACACGTCTAAATGAATAATATTTTTTACATGTCTAAACGGATAAGACTTTTACATACTTAAACGTATAATATAAGTTATACATATTTACAATAACTGGATTATCGCTAATTTATTATATCTATGTTATAGATTTATAAATGAAAAGTTTTTAATAGCTACTAATAAAAACAATAAAGAGTTTTTTTTTTAAAGGATGAATAAAAATAAATAAAGAGTCTTGTTTATATAAAAAAAGATACTATTATATTTAGTAGGATTTTATTTTCCTCCCCCTCTTTTTTTTTTCTAGCAATTTCGTAGAAATTGCGTCGAAAAAAATAAGAGGAAAATAGTATTATTTAGCTTTAGATAAGGTGTTATTCATTTTAAAAAGAGTATAGTTTAATTGGTAAAATAGGAAGCTTCAAACTTCAAATTTCCAGTTCAAGTCTGGATGCTCTTGTTACAACATAATATCATAAAAAGATATATAACTTTTAATACTTTAAATCTTTTCTCTATTTTTTTTACTTTATAGCCTCGGCGCCATCAGCCCTTACTTTTTTTTTTAAATATATCATAAAAGATGTAAAAAAAAAGTTAGGGCTGAGGTAATTTTTTTTTTTCTAGCCCCCGGGCCCCCTTACGGGGCCTGGGCGGGGACTTGTCCACGCCTGGGGGGCAAGGCTCGGACCCCCCCCCTTTACAGGGGGGCCTTACTTTTTTTCGACATAATTTCTGTTAAGAAATTCTTAGAAAAAAAGTTAGGCACTAGTAATTTCAATTGAAATT
>Ga0265780_10001706_pt1 | contig 30506 bp, 27 predicted proteins | sample P1T30metagenome_FD_192432 | JGI IMG/M metagenome (GOLD analysis project Ga0265780, IMG submission 192432) | Plant litter microbial communities from East Loma Ridge, Irvine, California - P1 T30 | ecosystem: Environmental > Terrestrial > Plant litter > Unclassified | place: USA: California... | reverse complement strand
CCGGCGACAGCTGTTGCGATCAATTGCAGGGAGACCAGGCGCAACATTTTTATTCTTCTGCCTTGGCCGTTTGAACCGAGTTACGGTGTGGTAATTACATGAATCAGCGGGATTATATGTTCGTTCATGTATCTGAGTCAAACGATTCCAGCTGTGCAGTAGTAGCGTGCAAGGGCTTGAAATGTCACATAAATCTTGATAGATCGGCAGGTTTTACGTGCAGTTCGCGGGGCGGAATGCAGATGCCGGATGCGGCGGCCGGGAGGGGATTTACCCGGGGAGAATGGGGGTGGGAAGATAGAACGGAACCGCGGCGCCGGTCTTTTCAACCGACGCCGCAGGAGGGACGCGTCGCAAGTCAAGGCCCGGGCTTGACTTGCTCCATGCGCTCAACAAGTGTTGGATATGCGCGACAAATGTTTAAAAGTACAATACGGGACGTCAAGCGCGCAGGCGGGCGAGCACACCCTCGAGCACATCCAGGTTCGAGAAGTCGATGATCATCTGCCCCTTCCCTTTCGGCCCCATCTTGAACGCGACCGGCGTCGCCAGCTTGTCCGACAGCTCTTCTTCCAGGCGCACGATGTCGCCCGACTTTTCCTTCTGACGGGCAGCCGCTGCCGGTGCGTCGAGTTCCTCGATCGCGCGCGCCACCAGCTTCTCGGTCTCGCGCACCGACAAACGCTTGGCCACCACCTGCGTGGCCAGGGCGATCTGGCTGGCGTTATCCACAGACAGCAACGCACGCGCATGCCCCATGTCGATATCCCCTGCCATCAGCATGGTCTGTACCGGCCCGGCCAGGTTCACCAGGCGCAGCAGGTTCGACACCGCACTGCGCGAACGGCCCACGGCGCCCGCTGCCTGCTCATGCGTGAAATTGAAATCCGAAATCAGGCGCGCGATGCCCTGCGCTTCTTCCAGCGGATTCAAGTCCTCGCGCTGCATGTTCTCGATCAGGGCCATCGCCGCGGCGGCCTGGTCGTCGACTTCGCGCACCAGCACCGGGATCTCGTCGAGCCCGGCCAGCTGCGCCGCGCGGAAGCGGCGTTCGCCGGCGATGATCTCGTAGCGGCCGCCATCGACCGGACGCACCAGCACCGGCTGCATCACGCCCTGGGTCTTGATCGAGGCCGCCAACTCCTGCAAGGCCCCCTCGTCCATTCGGGTACGTGGCTGGTATTTGCCCGCTTGCAGCTGCGCGATGGCGAGCGACGATGGTGCGTGCGCCGGGGCCGGCACCGCATCGAGGTCGCCGCCCAGCAAGGCATCGAGACCGCGGCCGAGGCCTTTGAATTTTTTGCTAGCCATTTATATATGTCTCCGCTGCTTACATGGTCTTGATGCGCTCGACCATTTCGGCCCCAAACGCGATATACGCCTGCGCGCCTTTCGACGACGGGTCGAAGGTCACGCCCGGGATGCCGTAGGACGGCGCTTCGGCCAGGCGCACGTTGCGCGGGATGATGGTTTTAAAAACCTTGCCGCCGAAGTGCTGCTCGAGCTGGGCCGACACCTGCTGCGACAGCGTCATGCGCGGATCGAACATCACGCGCAGCAGGCCGATGATCTTCAGGTCCGTGTTCAGGTTGGCATGCACCTTCTTGATGGTGTTGACCAGGTCCGACAAGCCTTCGAGCGCGTAGTACTCGCACTGCATCGGGATGATGACGCCATGCGCGGCGCACAGGCCGTTCAGGGTCAGCATCGACAAGGCGGGCGGGCAGTCGACCAGGATGAAGTCGTAGTCGCCATCCACCTTGGCCAGCGCATTCTTGAGGCGGCGCTCGCGGCTGTCGAGTTGCACCATCTCCACTTCGGCCCCGGCCAGGTCGCGGTTGGCCGGCAGCACGTCGAAGCGCCCTGCTTCCGAGCGCACGCGCGCTTCGCTCACTTCCGCCTCGCCCAGCAGCACGTGGTAGGTCGACGCTTGCAGTGTCGCCTTGTTGATCCCTGCTCCCATGGTGGCATTGCCCTGTGGGTCGAGGTCGACCAGCAGCACGCGCTGCTCAAGCTTGGCCAGGCCTGCAGCCAGGTTGACGCTGGTGGTCGTCTTGCCGACGCCGCCCTTCTGGTTTGCTACGCAAAATATCTTTGCCATCTATTTCATCCGGATGCTACTGAATCAGGCCATATCGTTCATTCCGTTTAAACCGTATAAACGATTTATTCAGTTTAAACGATATAAACCGTTTACATTGTTAATTGATGGAGTCTGATTTTTCGATGAAAACCAGGTGACGTTCCGCTTCCACTTTTGGCACTTTGATCGGCCGCAATTCCTGTATCTTCCATTCGCCTGGCAGCCGCTCCTGTTCGTCCGCCGGCGCCGTGCCTTTCAAGGCGATGAATTTGCCGCCCTCTGCCAGCAGGTGTCCGGACCAGTTGACGAAATCCGACAGGTCGGCAAAAGCACGCGAAGTAATCACGTCGAAAGGTCCGGCTTTCAGCTCCTGCACCTTCATCGTGTACACGGTCACGTTTTTCAGACCCAGTTCCGCCTTCACTTGCGTCAGGAAGGCGGTTTTCTTGTGCACGGTGTCGATCAGCGACACTTGCATGTCGGGCCGGGCTATAGCGAGCACAATGCCGGGCAAGCCGCCCCCTGCTCCGACGTCGAGCACGTTTTTCGCGCCCTCGAAGGCGGATACGGCCGCCAGCGAATCGAGCAAATGATGGGTCACCATCTGCATCGGGTCGCGCAGCGAGGTCAGGTTATAGACGCCGTTCCACTTGGCCATCAGGGCCAGGTAATCCATGAGTTGGTCGCGCTGGGCGGCCCAGAGCGGCAAATCCATGGCCTCGATGCCGTCGTTCAGCACTTCGCTCAGTTTTTCGCGGTCAAAACCCCTCATTGGGCAGTCTCCTCATTCGTCACTGGGACGCTGGTAAAACCTTTTGCGCCGCGTTTTTTCAGGTGCACCAGCAGCAGCGAAATCGCTGCCGGGGTCACGCCGGAAATGCGCGAAGCCTGGCCCAGGGTTTCCGGACGCTGTTTATCGAGCTTCTGGCGCACTTCGATCGACAGGGCGGCGATCTCCAGGTAATCCAGGTTGTCCGGCAATTTCAGGTTTTCGTAGTAGTCGTGACGCTCGACTTCGCGCGCCTGGCGGTCGATATAGCCCGCGTATTTCAGCTGGATTTCCACCTGTTCCTTGACTGCGGGATCTTCCACACCGGGGCCGGCAAGCGCCTGGCCTTCCAGGCCATTCATGCTCATCAGCGTGTCGTATGCGACGTTCGGACGGCGCAGCAGATCGGCCAGGTTGTACTCGCGTTCGAGCGCCTGCCCTACCACGCGCTCGGCTTCACTTGCAGCCAGGATGCGCGGGTTGACCCAGGTCGAACGCAAGCGTTCCAGTTCGCGCGCCACGGATTCGCGCTTCTTTTCGAAGGCTTCCCATTGCGCGTCGCCGACCACGCCCAGCTTGCGGCCGATCTCGGTCAGGCGCATGTCAGCATTGTCTTCACGCAGCGACAGGCGGTATTCCGCGCGGCTGGTGAACATGCGGTAAGGCTCGGCCACGCCCTGGGTGGTGAGGTCGTCGACCAGCACGCCGAGGTAGGCTTCGGAGCGGCCCGGAGTCCAGGTCTCTTCGCCCTTGGTCTGCAGGGCTGCATTCAAGCCAGCCAGCAATCCTTGCGCCGCTGCTTCTTCGTAGCCAGTGGTGCCATTGATCTGGCCGGCGAAGAACAGGCCCTTGATGGCACGGGTTTCGAGCGTGGATTTCAGGCCGCGCGGGTCGAAATAATCGTATTCGATGGCGTAGCCTGGTCTCAAAATGAAGGCGTTTTCCATGCCCTTCATCGAGCGCACCAGGGCCAGCTGCACGTCGAACGGCAGGCTGGTCGAGATCCCGTTCGGGTAGAACTCGTGCGTCGTCAGGCCTTCCGGTTCCAGGAAGATCTGGTGCGATTCCTTCGAGGCGAAGCGGTGAATCTTGTCTTCGATCGATGGGCAGTAACGCGGGCCTACGCCTTCGATGACGCCGGTGTACATCGGGCTGCGGTCCAGGCCGTTGCGAATGATGTCATGGGTTTGCGCATTCGTATGCGTGACCCAGCACGGCACCTGGCGCGGGTGCATGGCAGCATTGCCCATATACGAGAACACCGGCACCGGATCGAGGTCGCCCGGCTGTTCGGCAAGTACCGAGAAGTCGATGCTGCGGCCGTCGATGCGGGGCGGCGTGCCAGTTTTCAGGCGGCCTTGCGGCAGCTTGAGTTCCTTCAGGCGCGCGGAGAGCGACAGTGCAGGCGGGTCGCCGGCGCGGCCAGCCGAGTAATTCTGCAGCCCGACGTGGATCTTCCCGTCCAGGAAAGTACCGGCCGTCAGCACCACGGCACGGGCGCGGAACTGCAGGCCGATCTGGGTGACGGCGCCGACCACGCGGTCGCCCTCCACCATCAGGTCGTCGACGGCCTGCTGGAACAGCCACAGATTCGGCTGGTTTTCCAGGCGCGAACGGATCGCCGCCTTGTACAGGATGCGGTCGGCCTGGGCGCGCGTGGCACGCACGGCAGGGCCTTTCGAGGAATTCAGGATGCGGAACTGGATGCCGGACTCGTCGGTGGCGATGGCCATCGCGCCGCCTAGGGCATCGACTTCCTTGACCAGGTGGCCCTTGCCGATGCCGCCGATCGAAGGGTTGCAGGACATCTGACCGAGGGTCTCGATGTTGTGGGTAAGGAGCAGCGTCTTCTGCCCAGTGCGCGCGGACGCGAGCGCCGCCTCGGTGCCGGCATGGCCGCCACCGACGACGATCACGTCGAATTCAGTTGGAAATAGCATGATGGGATGTGTGAAGCAAAGGACTAAGTTGCGCGTAGACGCGGAGTATAGAAGCGGATTATAGGAGCTTTTCTTTACGCAGACTCAGCTCGACCAAAAAACACAGCCGTTTTTGTTTCACGTGGAACACAGCGTGAGAAGTTGATAACGACGTTCCACGTGAAACAATCGGGCGGTGAAGACGCAAAAAAGCCGGCTCAGCCGGCTTTTGTTCCACGTGAAACACCCCAACAAGCCTTAGATAAACCACCTGACAATCGCATCGAAGCCTGTCTTGACGATCAGCACTGACACAACAACCAGGAACAGTTTGCGCACAAACGCGCTGCCGTGCTGAATCGCCAGCTTGGTACCGACCAGCGAACCGGCGATCTGACACAGCGCCATCAACAGACCGAATTGCCACAGGATGTGACCGCTGTAACCGAACCACATCAGCGCCGACAAATTGCAGGCGACATTCACAATCTTCGCCGCTGCCGACGCGCTGAGAAAGTCGAAGCCAAAGAAGCGCACATACAGGAAGATCAGGAAGCTGCCTGTGCCCGGCCCGAAGAAGCCATCATAGAAGCCGATGGCGGCGCCCATGCCGATTGCCCACCAGCGCTCGGCCGCACCGCTGTGCACCGGCGCATGCACCGAGCCCAGGTCTTTCTTGCGGAAGGTGTAGATAGCGACTGCCAGCAGGATCAAGGGCAGCAGGCTGCGCACGAAGTCGCCGGGTACGCGCGTCACGGTCCAGGCGCCGACGAACGACAGGGCAAACGCCGCCAGGGCTGCCGGCGCTGCTGCGCTCCACGCCACCCGCACACGCTGGGCATATTTCACGGCCGCGGCGCCGGTGCCGAAAATGCTCGCCAGCTTGTTGGTGCCGAGCAGGGTCGCCGGCACCTCCTTCGGCAACACGGAAAAGATCGCCGGTACCTGGATCAGCCCGCCACCGCCGACGACTGCGTCCACCAGCCCTGCCAGGAAGGCTGCGCCGCCCAGCCATACGAAGTCAATCATCTACCGCTTTCAAAACTTGGAAAGGCGAAATTGTACGCATGATTTGCCAGACGGTGCAGCGTCCTGGGGCCGCTGACCCATTTCCGCGGCCCAGCCATTCTGGTGTAAGCTAATCGGAAAACAACACCTGGGATGAGACCATGACCGACTTTGCCTTCAGCACCGTTGCCAGCATCCTTTCCGAGACCGGGGCCGCCGCCCGCCTCGGCCAGATCGTCCGCGAACGTTTTCCCAACGCGCGCCGCGCCCTGGTCGTCACCGATCCCGGCTTCCTGCGCACCCGGCTGGCAGAACTGCCCTGCCTCGACTTGCAGCGCCACGGTTTTACGGTCAGCGTCTTTTCCGGCGTGGTCGCCGATCCACCCGAAGACGTGGTCAGGGAGGCAGTGCGCTTCGCCCAGGAAAAAGACAGCGACCTGGTCATCGGCCTGGGCGGCGGTAGCTCGATGGACGTCGCCAAGCTGATTGCCATCCTGGCCACCGGCGAACAGCAGCTCGCCGACATCTACGGCATCGGCAAGGTCAGCGGCTCACGCCTGCCCCTGGTCCAGGTGCCGACCACCGCCGGCACCGGATCGGAAGTCACGAACATCGCCATCGTCACCACCGGCGCCACCACCAAGATGGGCGTGGTCGCGCCCCAGCTCTATGCCGACCTCGCCATCCTGGATGCGACGCTGACGCTGGGTTTGCCGCCAATGGTCACCGCCGCCACCGGCATCGACGCCATGGTCCATGCGATCGAGGCCTATACCAGCAAGCACAAGAAAAATCCGATGTCGGATACGCTGGCGCGCCAGGCGCTCGAGCTGCTCTCAAAAAACCTGATCCCCGCCTGCGAAAATGGCAGCCGCCTGGAAGCGCGGCAAGCAATGCTGCTCGGCGCCTGCCTGGCTGGCCAGGCATTTTCGAATGCGCCCGTGGCGGCGGTGCATGCGCTGGCCTACCCAGTGGGCGGCATCTTCCACGTACCGCATGGCTTGTCGAACTCGCTGGTGCTGCCGCATGTGCTGCGCTTCAATGCACCGGAGGCGGCGCCGCTGTATGCCGAGCTGGCGGCGATTGCCGTGCCGCAGGCCAGCGGCAGCGCGGAAGCACGCACCGAAGCCTTGGTCGCGGCAATGCAGCAGACGGCCCGCATCACCGGCATCCAGACGACGCTGCAACAAGTGGGAATCAATGAAAGCGACCTGGACCGGCTGGCCGATGACGCCATGCTCCAGACCCGCCTGCTGGGAAATAATCCGCGCACCCTGACGCGCGCGGATGCGCGGGCGATCTACGCCACCGCGCTGTAGAGAGTCACGCGGTAGAGATCACACGGTAATGCCTAGATGCCGACCGTTGCCGTGGAAGACTGCGGCACAGTCGCAAAGAAATCGAGCAGCAGCGCATTCAGGCGGTCGGCTGCCGTCAATTGCAGCCAGTGGTCGGCGCCGTCGATGCGTTCGTAACGGAAACCCGCTTTTGCAAACTGCGCCGAGTCGCGCATCTGCTCTTCGGTAAGTGCCGCGTCGCGGCTGCTCCAGACACCCATCACAGGCACCGACACCGGATCGGCTTTCCCGCCCGGCAGCATCATGCGTGGCACATTCGCACGGTAGTAATTCAAGGCAGCCGTCAGGCGGCCGGGCTCGCGCAGGCTGCGGCGCCAGACATCGTACTGGGTTGGTTCCTTGGTGAACTTGCGCATCGGTTGGAAGTCGTTGAAGCTCAGCGACGTCTCTGCCAGGAAAGGCACCATGAACCACAGCATGTAGCTGCTGCGCAGGCGCTGCATGATGCCGGCCCGCGCAAATGCCGCCGGGTGCCCTACCGACAAGGCCACGTATTGTTCGAAGCGTTCCGGCGCGCGCATGCACAGCAGCCAGCCGATCAGTGCGCCCCAGTCATGCCCGACCAGGCGCGCCTTCTGCACACCCATCACGTCGAGCAGGGCCAGCATGTCGTCGCAGATATACCTGGTGCGGTAGGCCGAGACCGTGCCCGGCGCATCGGTCTGGCCATAGCCGCGCATGTCGGGCACGATCACGCGGTAGCCGGCATTCACCAGCGGGCCGACCTGCTTGCGCCAGACCAGGTAGGTGTCCGGGAAGCCGTGCATCAGCAGCACTGCTGGCCCCTCCCCCGCGCTCATCACGTGCATGCGCAGGCCGTTCACGCTCAGTATCTGCGAGGTTTCTTTCATATGCGCTCTTTCATGCAATCTCCCGGTCCACGTTCACCACGCTCGGCTTCATTGTGCCGGGCTTCGAGCGAGCGCGGCGCTCGAACAGCGCGCCGATTTCGCCGACGATCCCGCGCCGGAACAGCAGCACGCAGACGATGAAGATCAGGCCGGTCACCATGCCCACCGATTCGCCCAGCGACGAGAACCATTCGATGCCGGTCATCTCGGCCAGCGCCGTGCCGACTTCGCCCAGCTTGTTTTCCAGCGCCACGATGATGAAGGCGCCGATGATCGGGCCAGCCATCGTGCCCATGCCGCCAACCAGGGTCATCAGCACGACCAGGCCGGACATGGTCCAGTGCACGTCGGTCAGGGTTTCGAAGCCGAGCACCACGGTCTTGGTGGCGCCGGCAAGACCCGTCAATGCAGCCGACAGCACAAAGGCCAGCAGCTTGTAGCGGTCGGCGTCGTAGCCAAGCGAAATGGCGCGCGGCTCGTTTTCCTTGATGGCTTTCAGCACCTGGCCGAAAGGCGAATGCACGGTGCGCACGATCAGGGCGAAGCCGAGCACGAAGATCGCCAGCACCACATAGTAGAGGGTGAGGTCGCTCGACAGATCGATCAGGCCGAACAGGCGTCCGCGCGGCACGCCCTGCAAGCCATCCTCGCCGTGCGTGTAGGGGCTGCGCAGCGCGGCGAAGTACACCATCTGCGCCAGCGCCAGGGTGATCATCGAAAAATAGATGCCCTGGCGGCGGATCGCCAGCGAGCCAATCACCAGCCCCAGCACGGCACTGGCCGCAACGCCCGCCAAAATGCCGAGCTCGGGCGACAGCCCGACATTCGCCAACAGGTGGCCAGTCACGTAGCCGGCGCTGCCAAAGAAAGCGGCGTGACCGAAGGACAGCAGGCCGGTAAAGCCGATCAGCAAATTGAAAGCACAGGCGAACAGCGCGAAGCACAGCAGCTTCATCAGGAACACCGGGTAGCCGAAGAACGGCGCCGCCAGCGCCACGGCGAGGGCAATCGCGTACAGGATTTTCTTGTTCATGCTTACTTCTCCTTCCCGAACAGGCCGGCCGGGCGCAGCAGCAGCACGATGACCATGACGACGAACACGACGACTTCCGAGCCTTCCGGATAGAACACGCGGGTCAGGCCCTCGATCACGCCCAGCATCAGGCCGGTGATGATGGAGCCGAGGATCGAGCCCATACCGCCGATCACGACCACGGCGAAGACGACGATGATCAGGTTCGAGCCCATCAGCGGCGTGACGTTGATCACCGGCGCCGCCAGCACGCCGGCCAGGCCCGCCAGCGCGACGCCAAAGCCGTAGGTCAGCGTGACCATGCGCGGCACGTTGATGCCGAAGGCCTCGACCAGTTTCGGGTTCTCGGTACCGGCGCGCAGGTAGGCGCCGAGGCGGGTCTTTTCGATCACGAACCAGGTGCCGAGGCAAACCACCAGCGAGGCGGCGACGACCCAGGCGCGGTAGTTTGGCAGGATCATGAAGCCGAGGTCGGTGGCGCCGGTCAGCTGTTCCGGTACGTCCAGGGTCTGGCCCGAGACGCCGAAGAAGGAGCGGAACACGCCTTCGAGCAGCAGCGTGATGCCGAAGGTAAGCAGCAGGCCGTACAAATGGTCGAGTTTATACAGCCAGCGCAGCATGGTCTTTTCGACCGCGATGCCGAAGGCGCCGACGACGAGCGGTGCCAGCACCAGCATCATCCAGTAGTTCAGCTCGTAGTGATTGACGCCGATGAAGGCGATAAAGGCGCCCATCATGTACAGGGCGCCGTGGGAAAAGTTGATGACGTTCAGCAGGCCGAAGATGACGGCAAGGCCGAGCGAGAGCATCGCGTAGAAGGAGCCGTTGACCAGCCCCAGCAGCAGCTGGGACATCAGGGCTTGCAGGGGGACTCCGAAGATTTCCATAGGCACCAGGGGTAAAGTCGGAAGACAGGTGTGCGGCGCCGGCGTGGAATGGGCGCCGCGGTGAGGCGAATAACGTTGGACGCGTGGACGGGAGACCCGCCCACGCGTTCAAATCACGCGTGCATTACGGCGAAACAATTGAATCGATGGTGACGAATTACTTCCACGCCGCGCACTTGGTCTCGGCCTTGGTCGTGTACGCCTGGTCGCCCGGAATTGTCGACACGACCTTGTAGTAATCCCAAGGCCCTTTCGATTCTTTCGGCGTCTTCACCTGCATCAGGTACATGTCGTAGACCATGCGGCCGTCCGGACGGATCACGCCGTTCTTGGCGAACATGTCGTTGATCTTGGTTGCCTTCAGGTGGTCCATGATCTTGGTGGAGTCGTCGGTGCCGGTCGCTTTCACCGCGTTCAGGTAATTCGTGGTCGCGGAGTAGTCGGCCGCCTGCAGCATCGACGGCTGCTTCTTCATCTTGGCAAAATAACGTTTCGACCAGGCGCGGCTGTCGGCGTTCTGGTCCCAGTACCAGCCATCGGTCAGGTACATGCCCTGCGTGGTTTTCAGGCCCAGGGTGTGGACATCGTTGATGAACACCAGCAGGCCGGCGATCTTCATCTTCGAGGTCAGGCCGAACTCGTTGGCGGCCTTGATCGAGTTGATGGTGTCGCCGCCGGCATTCGCCAGGCCCAGCACCTGCGCTTTCGAGGATTGCGCCTGCAGCAGGAAGGACGAGAAGTCCGAGGCCGACAGCGGGTGCTTCACGCTGCCCAGCACAGTGCCGCCGTTCTTTTTCACCACGGCAGTGGTGTCGCCTTCGAGCGACTGGCCGAAGGCGTAGTCGGCGGTGAGGAAGTACCAGCTCTTGCCGCCCTGCTTCAGCACCGCGGAACCGGTGCCGCGCGCCAGCGCCACGGTGTCGTAGGCGTAGTGCACGGTGTAGGGCGAGCACTGTTCATTGGTCAGTTGCGCGGTGCCGGCGCCGATCGAGATGAAGACTTTTTTCTTTTCCGCCGCCACCTTGGCCATGGCCAGGCTGGCGCCAGAATTCGTGCCGCCGATCAGCATGTCGACGCCTTGCTGGTCGAACCATTCGCGTGCCTTCGAGGCGGCGATGTCTGGCTTGTTCTGGTGGTCGGCCACCATGAACTGGATCTTCTTGCCGTTCACGGCGCCGCCCAGGTCGGCAATCGCCATGCGCACGGCTTCGGCGCCGCCGTTGCCGTCGACGTCGGAATAGACACCGGACAGGTCGGTGATCATGCCGATCTTGATGGTGTCGCCGCTGATCTGGGCGTGTGCTGGAAGAGCGAAGCCGGCAGTAGCGAAGGCGGCGGCGGTGGCGAGGGCGAGGGTTGTGCGTTTCATCTTGTCTCCGTTGTTGTATGTGAAGCGTTGAAGCATGAAAGCGTGGGACTGTCCGGGTGGTCTAGACGCCGAGCAGTTCGGTCAGCACGGGCATGCGTGCGTCGAGTTCGCTTGATGCGATGGTTTCGACGATCTGCCCGTGCTCGACCACGTGGAACCGGTCCGCCAGCGGTGCGGCGAAGCGGAAATTCTGTTCGACCATGACGATCGTGTAGCCCTTGTTCTTCAGCGTCGTGATCATGCGCGCCAGGGTTTGCACGATGACCGGCGCCAGCCCTTCCGAGATTTCATCGAGCAGCAGCAAACGCGCGCCGGTGCGCAGGATGCGCGCCACCGCCAGCATCTGCTGCTCGCCGCCCGACAGGCGCGTGCCCTGGCTGTGGCGGCGCTCGTACAAATTCGGGAACATCTCGTAGATCTCGTCGAGCGACATCGCGGTGCCGGCTTTCGGCAGCACCGGCGGCAGCAGCAGGTTTTCCTCGGCCGACAGCGAGGCGAAGATGCCCCGCTCTTCCGGGCAATAGCCGACGCCGAGGTGGGCAATGCGGTGGGTCGGCATGCCGATCGACTCGACGCCGTTGATCTTGATCGAGCCCGTGCGGCGCCCGGTCAGGCCCATGATGGCGCGCAGCGTGGTGGTGCGGCCGGCGCCGTTTCGCCCCAGCAGGGTCACGACCTCTCCCTGCGCGACCGTAAAGCCGATGTCGTGCAGGATGTGCGATTCGCCGTACCAGGCCTGCAGGTTGCGGATTTCCAGGGCAGCTGCGTTGCTAGTCGAACTCATGCGTGTGCTCCTTCGAGTTCGCCGTCGGCCGTGCCCATGTAGGCCTGCATCACTTGCGGGTTTTTCGATACCTCGGCATACGTGCCTTCGGCCAGCATGGCGCCGCGCTGCAGCACCGAGATGCGGTCGCAGATGCCGGACACCACGTTCATGTTGTGTTCGACCATCAGGATGGTGCGGCCGCTTGAAACCTTCTTGATCAGCTCGGTCACGCGGTGCACGTCTTCGTGGCCCATGCCCTGGGTCGGTTCGTCGAGCAGCATCAGCTCGGGTTCCATCGCCAGCGTGGTGGCGATCTCGAGCGCGCGCTTGCGGCCGTAGGGCAAATCGGCGGTGACGGTATCGGCAAAGCCTTCGAGGTCGACCTCGGCCAGCAGCGCCATCGCGCGCTCGTTCAGTTGGTCGAGCGAGCCTTCGCTGCGCCAGAAATGGAAGCTGGTGCCGAGCCCGCGCTGCAAACCGATGCGCACATTCTGCAGCACGGTCAGGTGCGGGAAGACGGCGGAAATCTGGAAGGACCGGATGATGCCCATGCGCGCGATCTGCGCGGGCTTGGCGCCGGTGATGTCCTTGCCGTTGAACAGGATCTGGCCGGACGAGGGCACGAGGAATTTGGTGAGCAGATTAAAACAGGTGGTCTTGCCGGCGCCGTTCGGACCGATCAGGGCGTGGATATGGCCGCGCTGCACCTGCAGGTCGACGCCGTTGACGGCAGTGAAACCCTTGAACTCCTTGGTGAGGCGCTTTGTTTCAAGAATGACGTCTGCCATTGTGTCTCCGGTACGTTATCAACGTGCTGCTCGAGAACTACCTGGCCGATATTACACAGAAGAGTTGTGGTCCACAAGACAACACGGCCTTTGTGCACCGCTGCACAGGCTGGGCAGATTTGCCCACCCGTTGTGCATAATTGCACGACTCAGCAAGATGTTTCGCGGTGCGGACGAGATGGAAGAAAACCGCGAATAACCGCCCGTTAAGGTGGCTTAAACCGTACGGTGGGCACCCCGTGCCCACGCGGTTACGTGCGCATGCTTGCACCTGCGGCCAGAATAACTCGCTCGCCGGCTTCAAACCCGGTCACGCAAGCATCGGTATTGATTGCTTATGTATCGAGCGACCAGTTTCCGCCAACGGTCAAAGGAGCCGCACGTCACCGCGTGGGCACGGAGTGCCCACCGTACGGGATACACCGGCATGGCGCGGCGTTCACGATGCTGCGGATGCCGCCGCCCTTTTCACAATCATCTCCGCCGCCTTTTCCGCAATCATCAAGGTCGGCGCATTCGTATTCCCTGACGTAATGAACGGCATGATCGATGCATCCACCACGCGCAATCCTTCCACCCCGATCACGCGCAACTCGCTATCGACCACCGCTGCCGGATCGTCGCGCCGCCCCATGCGGCAAGTGCCCACCGGATGGAAAATCGTGGTCCCGATCAGCCCCGCCGCCTGCGCCAGTTCTTCCTCGGTCCGGTAATGCGGCCCCGGCTTGAATTCCTCGGGCCGGTATTGCGCCAGGGCCGGCGCCGCCACGATGCGCCGGGTCAGCGCCAGCGCCTGCGCCGCCGTGCGCCGGTCGGCGTCGGTGTTCAGGTAGTTCGGCGTGATCTTCGGCGCCGCATAACTGTCGTTCGAGGCGATGCGCACATGCCCGCGCGAACTTGGCCGCAGGTTGCAGACGCTGGCCGTGAATGCCGGGAAGCCGTGCAAAGGATCGCCGAACTTTTCCAGCGACAGCGGCTGCACGTGGTACTGCAAATTCGGCGTGGCTTCGTCCAGGCTCGAGCGCGCAAATGCCCCCAGCTGCGACGGCGCCATCGACATCGGCCCACTGCGAAACAGCGCGTACTCCATGCCGATCTTCATCTTGCCGAACCAGCTGGCGGCCGACGTGTTCAGCGTCTTCACGCCCGTCACCTTGTAGACCATGCGCAGCTGCAAATGGTCTTGCAGGTTCTCGCCCACGCCCGGCGCATCCACGACCGGCTTGATGCCGTGGCGCTGCAAACTCGCCGCCGGCCCGATGCCAGAGAGTTGCAGGATATGCGGCGACCCGATCGCACCCGCCGCCAACAAGGTTTCGCGATGCGCGACGGCGGTGAACGCCCGCCCGCCGCCGGTGAACTGCACGCCCTTGCACACCTTGCCCCCCTGCCCCTCTTCGATCAGCAAACGTTCCACGTGGCAGCCCGTCATGATGGTGAGGTTTGCCCGCTGCGCCGCCGGCTTCAGGAAAGCCTTTGCCGTGTTCAGGCGGATGCCGCGGCGCTGGTTGACCTCGAAATAGGACGAGCCGGCGTTGTCGCCGGTATTGAAATCCTCGACCTTCGCGATGCCGACCTCGGCCGCCGCATCGCGGAAGGCATCCAGGATCTTCCACGACAATCGTTGCTTTTCCACGCGCCACTCGCCACCGGCGCCATGCAATTCGCTGGCGCCGAGGTAATGGTCTTCGCTCTTCTTGAACAGCGGCAGTATCCGGTCCCAGCGCCAGGAATCGTCGCCGGCTTCAACGGCCCAGCGGTCGTAATCGCCCTGCTGGCCGCGCATGTAGATCATGCCGTTGATCGAGGAACTGCCGCCCAGTACTTTCCCGCGCGGATAGATCAGCGCGCGGCCGCCCAGGCCCGGGTCGGGTTCGGTATTGAACAGCCAATCGGTGCGCGGGTTGCCGATGCAGTGCAAATAGCCGACCGGGATGTGGATCCACAGGTAATCATCGCGCGCGCCCGCTTCGATCAGCAGCACGTTCACGTTCTTGTTACGGGTCAGGCGATTCGCCAGTACGCAGCCCGAGGTGCCGCCGCCGACGATGATGTAGTCGTATTCTCCAGCCGATTCCACCCAGGGTCTCCTGTCAGGACTGCAGTTCGGATGCCAATAGTGCGATCAATTGTTCAGCCGGCATGGGACGTGCCCGCTCCACGCCGGTGCCGGCCCAGAGCGACATCAGCTCGGTGTCGTTGCTGCTGGCAGCGGCGGCGCGGATGCTGCCGGTCAATGCGTTCTGCACCGGGTAAGGCGGCACCTGCGCTTCCAGCGGCGCCATCTGGCGCATGAAGCGGTTTTCGATGCCGCGCGCATAGCGCCCGGAAAAACTGCGCGTCAGGCGGGTCGGCTGGCCTTCGGCTTCGATCAATCTTTGTTTGTAGGCGGGATGGATGCCGGACTCGTCGGTGACAAGGAAGGCCGTGCCCATTTGTACCGCTGCGGCGCCCAGCGCCAGCGCCGCCTTGATATCGCTGCCGGTCATGATGGCGCCGGCGGCGATGACGGGAATGTCCACCGCTTGCGACACTGCCGGCCAGAGTTCGCGGGCAGTCAAGGTGGCGTCTTCCTGGCGGCCGATGAAAGTGCCGCGGTGGCCGCCGGCCTCGATGCCGGAAGCGATCACGGCATCGGCGCCGATGGCTTGCCAGGCCAGCGCCTCGTCGACCGTGGTGACGGTGCCGATGGCCAGGATGCCGGCCGCATGCAGGCGTTCCACCTGGAGCGCGTCGAGGATGCCGAAGGTGAAGCTGGCCGCGGCCGGGCGCAGGTCGAGCAGAGTTTCGAACTGGGCGTCGAAGTCTTCGCACCATTGCTTCGGTTGCGGCAGGGCGGTCCAGCCCAGGCTTTCCCAGACCGGGCGCAGCAGTTCGACGCCACGTTCGATTTCTTCGTTCGACGGCGTGGGCGTGCGCTGGACGAAGAAATTCAGGAGGAAGGGACGGTCGGTGAGGCTGCGGATGCGCTCGACCCCGGTGCGCAGGGCGGCGGGAGATAACAACGAGCCGGCGAAGGAACCGAGGGCGCCGGCGTTCGAGACGGCAGCCACCAGCTCGGGCGTGGTGGCGCCGCCGGCCATCGGGCCCTGGATGATCGGCAGCTTGAACAGCGAACTGAACTCCATACGGCATCCTTCCCGGAAACGACGCAATTAAGCGATTCAATGAAGCAAAGCTTAACAGATCGCAAAACAGTTGCCGAAAATATGGACGGCAATGTTGGCTTGCAGCCTGAATCCGGCCTGCTGCTGCAACCGTAGGGTGGGCCGGGCCGCGCTAGGCACCCCGTGCCCACGCGGAAGCATGAACGGTATTACAAGATGCCAGTACCGTAACAACAGCATGGTCGCGCCAGGATTAAATGATCAGCTGCTTACTTGTCGAAGCCGCGGTCGTGCATGCATGTCGATAGTCGCGTGGCAATCACCTTGCGAGCTTCCGCGTGGGCACAGCGTGCCCACCCTACGGTTCACTGCCATGGCCGCAGGAGCAACACGCGGCCTGGCCAGCGTCAACCAAAACCGCGGCCGCAGGAGCGTGGCAACCATCAGAAACTGTTGTTCAAGCCAACCCACACCCGCCGCCCGTCACCCACGGTGTTATAGGTCAAGTCATCCAGCTGCTTGTCGCCGATGTTGTACAAGGCGGCATTCAGCGTGACGCTGCGGTTCACACGGTAGGACACGCCGGCGTCGACCAAGGTGTAGTAGTCGTACTGGCGTACGCCGTTGGCCAGCAGCTGGCCGTTGGTGCCGGTGCGCGCGGCGGTGTTGATTTCCTTGCCGTGGTAACTCGCCGCCGACCACAGGGTCAGCCCTCGTTTGACCGCCCAGTCCGCACGCAAGTTCGCCGCGTGTTTCGGGGTGCGGGTCAGTGCGTAGCCGGCGTAATCGCCGCCCTTCTGCTCGGAATCGGTATAGGTGTAGTTGGCGCTGACGCCTGCTGGAACTCACCGCCGGCAGCGAGCTGCAAGCGTTTGACCGCAGCATTGACAGCCAGGTCAGCCGCCTGCGCAAGAAAATCGACACCGATCCGCGCCGGCCACAGCTGCTGAAAACCGTCTGGGGTAATGGCTACATCCTGACGGCCGAAGTGCATCCGGCCTGAAGCGCCAGCCCAGGCATTTCCCCGACAACGCTCCACCCAGCGCTGCCACGAAAACGGACGCGAACGGCCAGCACGCGCCGCCAGCGGCTGCGTTTCAGTTCACAACAACAAGCTTACCAGATCGTAAACGCTGCGCCAGAGGCGCCACTGTGGATAAGCTTCTTGATATCCACAGGAACGGATTGTGCAAAAACGCGGCTTTTTCCACACCCGCGATTTTTATCCAAATTTGCCACCAGGAACATACAGCAGCAAATCACGGCTTATACCGCGTGTAAACCAATGATTTCGTGTCCGTTAACTGGCTTATCCACAGAAAAGGGCAGTTGTTAACACTACTACTATCCTTGTATACAGATTTTGGTTGTAAACCTGAGGTGCTTCGCGCTGCGCGCTCGAAAAAAAATTTTTTCGTTGAGAGCCTGACTGTTGGCAAAAAGCTGCACATCGCAAGCTGCCAGCTCTTCGCCATGTGGGCCAACTGGAAAACCACGCTCTGCTCGCCTGTCTGCAGGTTTGGCAGGTCGATGCTGGTTTGCCTGCCGCTGCCAACTGTGGACAAGCCCATGTATATCCACAGGAAGGAATGTGCAGAACGGCTGACTTCCGCATGCTGGCAAAATTTGTACAAAAACCGTGCAAGCCAAAAACAAGGTTTGTCCAGCCCATCCGGAAGCACGTAAACCGTTGACGCTGTGGAGAAAAACCGGTTTATCCACAGATAAAGGGGCGTTTACTACTACTACCAACTTTATATCTATCTACTTATTAAGAAGATGAAGTGCGCAAGTGCAGGGGAAAAGCCAAAAAAAACGGGCCGGGATATTGCATACGCTGTCGCGTACGCCGTTGAAGGAAGGTTTGGCAGGAAGTCGCGGAGACGCCTTCGGCATCGACTACGAAAAACGAGCCGATACTCACGCGTTTGTTAAAGCTGCTGAAAAAATTGTCAGGGCCGTTTGTCCTGGTTTGGATTTGCCCGCTTTGCCCGTTTCGCCGAACTGACGGGAAGCTGACCAAGTCCACCACCATGATCGCGATTCTTGCCAGGCTGAAATCGGGCCGCGACAAGACAGACCCAAGCTGCCAGCACGACTGCACATCGCTGGATGCGCTTCGCCAGACACCAAAACACTGCTTCAGAACCTGTTTTGCCAGCAAAAAGCGGTCTGAAGGCGCCTGGAAGCAGCTCAGCTGTGGACAAGCCGCTGGATATGCACAGGATTGGATGTGCAGAAACGACGTCTTTGTCGACAAGCCGTTTTTTCTCCAACATCTGTTCTGGCTGGATACAATCCTTGTCCAGCCAGTTCGTGTCGACGTAAACTGCTGATCTTGTGGAGAAAACTCTTCTTATCCACAACAACATCATCGTTTACTATCACTATCAAATTTATATATACGTTTACTACTGTAAACAGTAAAAAACGCGAACAGCGGGCATAAGTGTCATTTCAAGCGCTTCCAGCTCGTCTGCAGACTCTTTTTTGAACTCACAACAAGCAAAAACATGCGTCTAGGGATCATCAGCGCCTTGCACGAAGAACAGCAGGGGCTCGTAGAGGCCATGCAGAGCCCCTACAAGCTCATCCATGGCCAACGCGAGTACTGGCTCGGACAGCTCTGGGAAATCGACGCTGTGTGCGTTTTATCGCGTATAGGCAAGGTTGCAGCTGCCATGACAGCCACCACGCTTGTGGAGAAGTTCGGAGTTACGCACATCCTGTTTACGGGTGTGGCTGGCGCTGGCGACAAAACAGTGCAGGTTGGCGACATCGTGGTGGCCGAATCGCTGGTCCAGCACGACATGGATGCCAGTCCCCTGTTCCCGCGCTTCGAGGTGCCGCTGACCGGCCTGACCCACTTCCCTGCCGATCACCGGCTGGGCACGCTCCTGGTCGATGCGGCGCACGTTTTCCTGGACGAGGACTTCGACAGCGCCATCGATCCGCGCGAGAAAGCGGTATTCGGACTCAGCCGGCCACGGATCCACCGCGGCCTGGTTGCCAGCGGCGACCAGTTCGTCAACGATGCCGAGCACATTAATGGATTGAATGCGGCCCTGCCCGGCCTGGTGGCGGTGGAGATGGAAGGTGCGGCGGTGGCCCAGGTCTGCTACGAGCTGGGTTTGCCGTTTGGCGTGATCCGGACGATTTCCGACAACGCCAATGAAAACGCGGCCACCGACTTCATGCGTTTCGTGAAATCAGTGGCCGCGCGGTATGCGTTTCACATCGTCAGGCGCTTTTGCCTGGAGACGGAAAGCGTCTCGGTTCAGTCGAGCAGGGAATCGGCAGGCGTGTAGTCGTAGTTCAAGGCTTCAGCCACTGCCTCGTAGGTGATCTTGCCCTGGCAGACGTTCAAGCCATTGCGCAGGTGAACGTCGTCCGCCAGCGCCTGGCGCCAGCCTTTGCCCGCCAGCGCCACGGCGTGGCCGATGGTGGCGTTGTTCAGGGCAAAGGTCGAGGTACGGGCCACGGCGCCCGGCATGTTGGCCACGCAGTAGTGCACCACGCCATCGACGACGAAGGTGGGATCGGCATGCGTGGTCGGATGCGAGGTGTCGAAGCAGCCGCCCTGGTCGATGGCCACGTCGACCACCACCGAGCCCTTTTTCATGCGCGCGATCATGTTGCGGGTGACCAGCTTCGGTGCTGCCGCACCGGGCACCAGCACCCCGCCCACGACCAGGTCGGCCGAGAGTACGGCTTCCTCGATCGCATGGGCATTCGAATACAGAGTGGAAATGCGGTTGCCGTAGACCAGGTCGAGCTGGCGCAGGCGGTCGATGTTCTTGTCGAGCACGGTCACGCGGGCGCCGCTGCCGACCGCCATCTGCAGCGCGTTGGTGCCGACCACGCCGGCGCCGATGATCACTACATGGCCCGGCGCCACGCCCGGCACACCGCCCAGCAGCAAGCCCATGCCGCCTTTCGATTTTTCCAGGTGGGCTGCGCCGGCCTGGATCGCCATGCGCCCCGCCACCTCGCTCATCGGCGCAAGCAAGGGCAAGCCGCCGCCCGGGCCGGTGATGGTTTCGTAGGCAATGCAGACGGCGCCGGAGTGCACCAGCGCCGCGGTCTGCTCGGGATCGGGCGCCAGGTGCAGATAGGTGTAGAGGATCTGGCCGGCGCGCAGCATCGCGCACTCCTGCGGCTGCGGCTCCTTGACCTTGACGATCATGTCGGCGCGCGCAAAGACCTCTTTCGCCGTCTCCACGATGCTGGCGCCGGCGGCCAGGTATTGATCGTCGGATAGACCGATCTCGCTGCCGGCGTTCGTTTGAACAATCACCTGATGCCCCCGTGCGACCAGCTCGTGCACGGAAGGCGGGGTCAAGCCGACCCGGTACTCATGGTTTTTAATTTCTTTTGGAACGCCGACCAGCATGTCTTCCTCCATTTTGTAAGAATAAAAACTGCTACATGATTACAGCCCCAGCGTCATGAGGCTTGCGTTGCCGCCAGCCGCAGTCGTGTTGACGCACAGCGCGCGCTCGGCCACCAGGCGCCACAAGTCCACCGGCGCCTGGCCGTCGGTATCGACGATGCCGACGATCGCATCCGGACGCGCCGCCAGCTGCGAGCGCAGTGCACCTTTCAGCCCGGTTTCCAGCAGCGCGATCCCGAAATCGCACTGCGCCACGTCAGCGGAACCGACGAAGCGGATGCGGTCTTTCACCTCGATCGGCAAATCGTCCGGCACGACAACGCCGGCGCCGGCCAGCACATACGCGCGGTTGCCGGTGGCCAGCGCTGCCGCCAGCTGGTTCAGCATCGCCGGCAAGGTATCGGCCGCGCACAGCACGGCGCCGCGCGGGCAGAAGGCCAGGGTGTTGCGCTCGCCGGTCGGGCCCGGCAAGACGAGCTCGCTGCCGTTCAGCTGGGTGCGGGTGTAGGTCTCGCCCAGCTGGACAATGTGCGGGTGGCCATGGGTGCGCGCCCAGACCAGCAGCGACACCAGCGCCGGGCAAGCCTTGCGATTGTGTTCCAGCAATGGCGCCGCGCCGCGCTGCAGGCGCTTCAGGTAGAGCGGGCCGCCGGCTTTCGGGCCGGTGCCGGATTTGCCTTCGCCGCCGAAAGGCTGCACGCCGACCACCGCGCCGACAATATTCCGGTTCACGTAGATGTTGCCCACGTGGGCACGGGTAGTGATGAAATCGATGGTTTCATCGATGCGCGAATGCACGCCCAGGGTCAGGCCATAACCGGTGGCGTTGATCGAGTCAACGACCTTGCCCAGGTCGGCGCGGCGGTAGCGCACGATGTGCAGCACCGGGCCGAAGACTTCGTGCTTCAGCTCGTTCAGCGAGCCGATTTCCAGCACGGTTGGCGGCACGAAGGTACCCTGCGCCGTCACGCTGGCCGGGAGTTCCAGGGCAAAGTGATTTTTCGCGGTCGCCTTCATGCGCTCGATGTGGGCCAGCAGGTTGCGCTGGGCTTCCGCATCGATGACCGGGCCGATGTCGGTGGCCAGGCGGTCCGGGCTACCGACGCGCAGTTCGCCCAGCGCACCTTTGAGCATGCGGATGGTCTTGTCGGCGATATCGTCTTGCAGGAACAGCACGCGCAGCGCCGAGCAGCGCTGGCCGGCGCTGTCGAATGCCGAGCTCAGTACGTCTTGCACCACCTGTTCCGGCAGCGCCGAGGAATCGACGATCAGCGCGTTCTGGCCGCCGGTTTCCGCCACCAGCGGAATGTCGGCGCCTTCGACTTCGCCACGCTTGGCCAGGGTGCGGTTGATGAGTTGCGCCACTTCGGTCGAGCCGGTGAAAATCACGCCTTTCACGCGCGCATCGCCGGTGAGTGCGGCGCCGACCACTTCGCCGCGGCCCGGCAGCAATTGCAGCGCGGCGGCCGGAATGCCGGCTTCGTGGAAGAGTTGCACCGCACGGTGGGCGATCAGCGGCGTCTGCTCGGCCGGTTTCGCCAGCACGACGTTGCCGGCAGCCAGGGCCGCGGCCACTTGACCAGTGAAAATCGCCAGCGGGAAGTTCCATGGGCTGATGCATGTCACCGGTCCGAGTGCCTGGGCCGCCATGGCGTCTTTCGCCTGGGCAGCGTAATAGCGCAGGAAGTCGACTGCTTCGCGGATCTCGGCAATCGCGTTCGGCAGCGATTTACCGGCTTCGCGCACGGCCAGGGCCATCAGCTCGGCCATGTTTTCTTCGAACAGATCGGCCACGCGCATCAGCATCGCAGCGCGTTCGCCGTTGGCGCCCGCCTGCCACTCGCCGGCAAAGGCGCTTGCCGCTGCCAGTGCGGACTCGACGTCGATCTTCGATGCTTCCAGCACCGTGCCGACGACATCGGCCGATTGCGCCGGGTTCACCACGTTCAAGGAGTCGGCGCCCTGCACCGGGCCGGCGATCAGTGGCGCTGCCGCGTAGTCGCGCTGGCGCGACAGTTCGGCGCCCAGCACCTGCAACGCATCTTCATTCGTCAGGTCGATGCCGGCGGAATTCTTGCGCTCGGCGCCAAACATGGCGCGTGGCAGGGCGATGCCCGTGTGCGGCAAGCCGCCGCTGGTGCGCGCCACCTCGAACGGATCGTTCAGCAGCGACTCGACCGGAATCTTTTCGTCGACGATCTGGTTCACGAACGAAGAGTTCGCGCCGTTTTCCAGCAGGCGGCGCACCAGGTAGGCGAGCAAGGTTTCGTGCGAACCGACCGGCGCGTAGATGCGGCAAGCCTTGTTCAGGTTGTCCGCGCCGACGACCTGGTCGTACAAGGTTTCGCCCATGCCGTGCAGGCATTGGAATTCGTAGTTATTCACACCGCGTTCCTTGGCCCAGGTGTAGATCACCGACAAGGTGTGCGCATTGTGGGTGGCGAACTGGGCGTAGATGACGTCGGTTGCGGCCAGCAGTTTTTCCGCGCAAGTCAGGTAAGACACATCCGTATAAACCTTGCGCGTGTACACCGGATAGCCCGGCATGCCGTCCACCTGGGCGCGCTTGATCTCGGCGTCCCAGTAGGCGCCTTTCACCAAGCGCACCATGAACTTCTGGCCGCTGCGCTTGGCCAGGTCGACCACGTAGTCGATCACGAAGGGGCAACGCTTCTGGTAGCCCTGCACCACCAGGCCAATGCCCTCGAAACCGGCCAGTTCCGCATCGAAGGCCAGCGCTTCCAGCATGTCGAGGGAAATTTCCAGACGGTCGGCTTCTTCCGCATCGATATTGATGCCGATGTTGTAGCTTTTCGCCAGCAGCACCAGGTTGCGCACGCGCGGCAGCAGTTCGCCGATCACGCGCGCATACTGGGCGCGGCTGTAGCGTGGATGCAGGGCCGACAGCTTGATCGAGATGCCGGGGCCGTTCTTGATGCCGCGCCCGTTCGAGGCCTTGCCGATGGCGTGGATCGCCGCCACGTAGGAAGCATAGTAATTCTGGGCATCGCTTTCGGTCAGCGCCGCTTCGCCCAGCATGTCGTAGGAATACTGGTAGCCGCGCGTTTCGTTCGGCTGGCTGTTCTTCAGCGCTTCCTCGATGGTCTGGCCGGTGACGAACTGGTTGCCCAGCATGCGCATGGCCATGTCGACGCCCTTGCGGATCAGCGGTTCGCCGCCCTTGGCGATCAGGCGCGTCAGGGCCGAGCCCAGGCCGCGTTCGCTGTTGCTCGAGACCAGCTTGCCGGTAACCAGCAAGCCCCAGGTAGCCGCGTTCACGAACAGCGACGGCGATTCGCCCAGGTGGCTGCGCCAGTCGCCCTTGCTGATCTTGTCGGCGATCAGGCGGTCGGCGGTGGCGCTGTCGGGAATGCGCAGCAGCGCTTCGGCCAGGCACATCAGGGCCACGCCCTCCTCCGACGACAGCGAGAATTCATGCATCAGCGCATCGACGCCGGAAGCGCGCGTGCGTTTCGTGCGCACGTTCGAGACCAGGCGGTGCGCCAGCGGTTTCGCATCTGCACTTGGACGCGCGCCTTGGGCCAGCAGCCATTGGACGGCTTCGGTCTCGTCGCGGCGGTAGGCGGCGGTGATGGCGGCGCGCAGCGGCGTCTGCTCCTGCTTGATTTCAGCCTGGAAGGTGTCAAATGGAACGAAGGTAGTGGCCGGGGTGGCGGCGATTTGCATGGCGGGTCTTGATAAAGGTCAGGTAAAGGGAAAGCACACAGCAAAACGCGCCGTCCTGGAAGTCCAGTCGGCGCGCGTTTTGGAACGTGCTTCAATCGTTTGATTGTAGAAGGAAATCTTCTGGATTAATTCTGTTTTTAACGGGCACTAGCAATAGATAGTTTTTGGTGCGAGAATTCGGCCAAATAATATTTACGGTAGGAGCGGAGACGCCATGCTGGACAAGATTTCGAAAAAAATACTGGGCGAGCTGCAGAACGATGGACGCATCAGCAACGTCGAGCTGGCCGCGCGCGTCAACCTGTCGCCTGCCGCCTGCCTCGAGCGTGTGCGCAAGCTGCACGAGTCGGGCTACATCACGGGCTACACGGCCCAACTGAATCCGCAATTGCTGGATGTGTCACTGCTGGTTTTCATCGAAGTCGTGCTGGACCGCACCACGCCGGAGGTGTTCGACGCCTTCAAGCAGAGCGTGCAATTGATTCCGGAAGTGCTGGAATGCCACATGGTGGCGGGCGGCTTCGACTACCTGGTCAAGGCGCGCGTGAAGGACATGGCGGCCTACCGCGAATTCCTGGGCAAGACGCTGCTGCAGAAGGGTGTGCGCGAAACGCACACGTATGCGGTGATGGAAGAGGTGAAGAATACGACGAAGTTGCCGATCCGGTGATTTTTTTGTAGCGCCCGTACAGCGCTAACGCATGCTTGCATGGTTGGCGCTGACCGTACGGTGGGCACTCCGTGCCCACGCGAAACGATGCGTCATGTTGGCGTCGTTTCGTCGAAACGGATGATGTGACGCGGCGTATCCCAAGACGGTCACGCGGCGTTTTTTTCTTGGTACGCTTTTTCGCGCTGCCGACAATTCATCATGGCCGCAAGGTGTTGTCACACGTTCCGTGGATGCATGTTCAGCACCGCGTGGGCACGGGGTGCCCACCGTACGGTCACAGCCGCAGGCCCCGGTAAAACCCGATTACGCGGCTTGCCGCTCCATTAGCGGTTTCGTTGCCGCCGCCGCCGTCGTTTCCAGGTTATTTCGCAGCCAGCGATGCGCCGGGCTGCGGCCGTCGCGTTCGTGCCAGAGCATGTCCAGGTGCACGGCGGGCAGTGCAAACGGCAATTCACGCCAGATCAAGGATTCGGTCATGCCGGTCGAGACCATCAGGTGCTTCGGCAACACAGTAATCAAGTCCGAATTCGCCACCACCCGCCCTGCGGTAAAGAACTGGTTCACGGTCAGCAGAATCCGGCGTTCGCGGCCGATCTGCGCCAGCGCCTCGTCGACCAGGCCATGGGCGCGGCCCGAGAAACTTACCAGCAGGTGGTTCGCCTTGCAGTAGGCATCGAGGTCGAGCTTGCCGTCAGCCAGCGGATGTTTTTTACGCATCACGCACACGTACTGTCCGGAATATAAACGCTCGTGCCGGATCGGCGAACCGGTTTCATACGACAGCTGCGCCGCCACGCCCGGAAAGAAACCCACCGCCAGGTCGATGTCGCCACGGAGCAACATCGGACGCGGTTCGCGCGTGGTCAGCGGCACCATGCGGATATTCACGCCCGGCGCTTCCGCTTCGATCGAGCGCATCAGCGAAGGCAGCCAGTAGGCGGCGGTGGCGTCGGCCATCGCCATGCGGAACGTCGCCTGGGCTTTCGAGACGTCGAAGGTTTCCGGCATGACCGCCGCTTCCAGCGCCGCCAGTGCCTGGCGCACCGAGGGCCATAACGCTTCGGCGCGCGGCGTGGGCTTCACGCCGTAGGCGGTGCGGATCAGCAATTCATCGCCCAGGCTCTCGCGCAGGCGCTTGATGGCGTTCGATACCGCAGGCTGGGTCATGGCCAGATGGCCCGCAGCGCGCGTCAGGTTTTGCTCGGTCATCACTGCGTCGAATACGCGCAGCAAGTTCAGGTCCAGGGTCAGAAAGCTCATGATGTTGTCTCGTTAGGCGATGTAGCCGGTTTTTAAGTCTGCTTGTGAGTGTAACGCATTTCCATTCACGATCCATATAAGCGCCATCATCGAACGGAATTAGATTTATATGCTGCACTGCACTATAGTTGAAAAAAACAACATCAACCGAGCCAAGATCATGTCCTTCGTTGCTACCTTTACCCAGTTTTCTTTCCCGGCCCTGCCGCTTGCGGATATCCTGCGCCTGGTCCTGATGCTGGCGCTGGCGGCGAGTTTCGTCATGTTCTTCCGCCCGCTGTTGAGCGGCATCGTGCGCGCACTGGTCTTGACCGTGCGTCCGCGCCTGGCGAAACCAGCCCGCACCGCTGCACAGGCCTGAAGCTTCATCGCATCCGCAATAAAGAACGCGGCGGCCGGCTGACCCGGACGCCGCGTTTTTTTATAGCGGTTCTGGTATTACTTTGCGTCGCCCAACAAGGCTGGCTTGAGCGAGCTGTCGGCCGGCTTGTCGCCCAGCCAGATGCGCAGCACGGCGTTATAGAAACCGACGTCGATCGCGGTGCCGCCGATGCGCTTGCCGTTCAATTCGCACACGGTGCCGGTGCCCGGCACCCAGTCCATGTGCAGCACGTCGCCTTTCTTGATCTGGTCGACGCTGGCAAACATTTCGCCGAACTTATTGATCTGGGTGACGAATTTCGCTTTCTCCGCCTTGTCCAGGTTGTCGTTGATACCATCCATGAAGGCCTTGGCCAGGTCTTCGGACGAGAGGTCGCGCGCCATCACCAGGGTTACGCGGCGCGGACCTTCCATGCCCAGGATCTCGGCCACGTTCTTGCTTTTCTCGGGAAGATACAGGCCGGCCGCATACACCTTGATCACGATCTTGGTGCGCATGCCGGCGCCGTTCAGTTTCAAGTCCTTGCCGCCGACCTTGACCGTGTCTTCGAACTTGACGCCGTTGACGTCGATGGCGGCCATGGCCGGCAGGGAAAACGCGAGCGCCAGGGCGGCGCCAGCAGCGAGGGATTTCAACGCTTTCATGCTGTCTCCTAGTTTATCGATATACATCCGGCCACTCGTCATTAAAAAAGAATGACCGTGCTAAAACCTGGATAGCAATATAGCATTGAATTCTTGTCGAAAAACAACAGGGGAGGATTATTTCGATGCTGCGACAGCACATTCCGGCGTGGCTGGCTGCCTTTCGTTTTATCTGATCCTGCCTTATTTTGTCTGGCGTTCGATGGCGCTCAGGACGCTGGGCGCATCGGCCGGCTTGGCCAGTTCCTCGGCTTCGCGGTCGGGCTTGCCCATCAGGTTAGGACTCTCGCGCCGGATCTCTTCCAGCATGGCGATGATCTTGCTGGTCTTTTCGTCCGACAGCAGGCTGATTTGCAAATCGAGATGCGCATTGCGCTCGGCCAGCTTGGACATGCGGTTCTGGCGGATCAGGACGGTGGTGGAAATGATGAAGGCGTTCAGCGAGACAAAACCCTGCAGCCAGTAGAAAGGCGGCTCGTCGATCTGTTCGAGGTCGAAGGTCGGCGCCAGGCTGTTCCAGAGCAGCCAGCAGACGATAAAGGTGACGTTGACGGCGAAATAGCTGGGGCTGCCCAGGAACAGGCTGACTTTTTCGACCAGCTTTTGCGCGGTGGTGACCTGCTCCTCGTTGCGCTCGCAGTATTCGGCGATCGTGCCGATGTTTTCGCTGACGCTGTGCGGTAGCGGATCGCACGCCTGGTTGTCGTCCTGGGGAGCCATGGAACGAGCATAGCACGGCCATTCCGGCGCGCCGGGCCAGCGTCATATCGTGCGCAAAGCGCACATGAAAACGCCGGCGCGGGGCCGGCGTGGTGGTCAGGCGGCGCTCTTGGCGCTGGTCAGACGTTCGTACTTGATCATCAATTCCTCGCGCGTTTCGCGCCAGGCCGGATCGAGGGGAATGCAGGCGACCGGGCACAGCGAGGCGCATTGCGGTTCGTCGAAGTGGCCGACGCACTCGGTGCATTTATTCGGATCGATCTGGTAGAACTCTTCGCCCATCGAAATCGCGTCGTTCGGGCACTCGGGCTCGCACACGTCGCAATTGATGCAGTCGTCGGTAATCAGTAAGGCCATGATACTGCTCGCTTATTGCCTCGTTAAATGCCCGCGGATTCAGGCTTTCGGCAGGTTCATCGCTGCGATTTTCTTTTGCAGCCAACGGTCCACCGAAGGGAAGACGAATTTCGACACATCGCCGCCCAGCATGGCAATCTCGCGCACGATGGTGCCGGAGATGAACTGGTACTGGTCGGACGGGGTCAGGAACAGGGTCTCGACGTCAGGCAGCAAATAGCGGTTCATGCCCGCCATCTGGAACTCGTATTCGAAGTCGGACACGGCGCGCAGGCCGCGCACGATCACGCGCGCATCGTGCTTGCGCACGAAATCCTTGAGCAGGCCGGAGAAACTCTCGACCTGCACGTTCGGATAATGGCCGAGCACTTCATTGGCGATTTCCAGGCGTTCCTCGAGCGAGAAGAAAGGCTTCTTGTTCTTGCTGTCGGCAACACCGACCACGAGCGTATCGAACAGACCCGACGCGCGGCGGACCAAATCTTCATGGCCGCGGGTGAGCGGATCGAAGGTACCTGGATAAACGGCTACAACCATTGTGGCTCCCTGGGAGAAACACCTGTGTTTAAAGGCGCATTATGCCTGAAATTCCGGCAGTTGCCCCAGATCGGGGCCGCATTTGCCCGTTAATTGAGCATTGTTAGACGCTTTAAGCCTTGTTTTCGTGCAATTTCAGCAGGTGATAGTAGACCATGCCGGCTTTGTCGGCACGCACCTGCTCCCATGGCAGCAGCCACTCAGGCGTGTCTTCACCCGCCTCTCCCTCTTGCGGCAGTGCAAACTCCGCTTCCACATACACCATGCCGCCCTCGTTCAGGAGATTGGCGCACAGCGGCAATGCCTTGGCGATAAAGTCCTGCTGGTATGGTGGATCGAGGAAGATCACGTCGAAGCGTTGGCCACGCGCAGCCATGTCGCGCGCCACCACGAAGGCGTCGCCACGCAGCACGGAGACATTTTGCGCCTTCAGGGTGTCCTTGTTCAGTTCGAGCTGGCGTGCGGCCGGGCCGTGGAAGTCGAGCATGACGACGGAACGGGCGCCGCGGCTGGCAGCCTCAAAGCCGAGCGCGCCGCTGCCGGCGAACAAATCGAGGCAGTCGACGCTGTTCCAGTCGCTGCCGACCTGGTGGTTGATCCAGTTGAAGACGGTTTCGCGCACGCGGTCGGGCGTGGGGCGCAGGCCGAGGGCGTCGAGCACCGGCAGCAGGCGCCGTTTCCACTCGCCGCCGATGATGCGCACTTGCTGTGGGGCCAGGCGCGGACGCCCGTGCTGGCCCTGGGGTTTTGCTGGCTTTCTTTGCATGGCGCGCACTATACCATGCGGGTTTGCGCCCTTATTTCGCTTCCTTGGCCAAAGCGTTGAAATCGTCGATCCAGCCCTGCATGCGTTTTTGCGCATGCGCTTTCTGTTCCGGCGTGGCGATGCGGATCGCGGTCAGGATGTAGTTCACGGTCGCATTCGTATAGCTGTCATAGAACGCCTTGCGTTCCGGCGCATCCATGCGGGTGAAGAATTCGCGGATCAGGCCATTGATCATCGTCGTGGTCTGTTCCTTGCTCGGCTTTTCCGCCTGAATCTTGCGGACCAGGGCCAGGATCTTGCGCTGGCGCAGGACACGCTCTTCCAGCCAGACGTTGTTGTCGAGGGGACGCGCATCCGACGCACGGCGCAAAGTCGCTTCCTGCTCGCGGCTGAAACTGCCGAACCAGAGTTTTAACTGTTCCATCGATTTGTCGTAGCGCGCTTCATTGCGCTTTTCGACGCTGCCGCTGACGAACTTGCTGCGGTATTCGCGGTTCTTCTTCTCGAAACGCTCTTCCATCTGCTTGATCTGCTCGGGTGTCAGCGAACGCGCCAGGTCCACCATATCCGGCACCGCGTGGTAGGCCAGGGTTTCGGTACGGCTGCGGATTTCCTTGTACGCATTCAGCAGATCGGCCTGGGTTGGATTCGCAGCCAGCTGGCGCTGGTATTTGGCGAGCAGTGCTGCATAATCTTGCAGCTGGGTTTTACGATGCCATTGAAACAATTCCTTGATATCTTGTTTGACGCCGTCGGACTGGTCGCCCTCGAAATCGACATAGGCGTCCAGCCACCAGTACAGTAAGGTGTCGCCGTGGTTGTAGCTGAAGCGGATGGTGCTGCAGGCGGCCAGTAAAGCAATCAGCCCGATCAGGAACAGTGCGCGTGTGCGCTGGAACAGGGTGTCATGCGTGCTAAACTTTTTCATCTTATTAACTCTTTTTGAAATCGGCTTATGAACGTTGTCATCCTTGCCGCCGGCATGGGAAAGCGGATGCAGTCCGCTCTGCCTAAGGTTCTGCATCCGCTGGCTGGTAAGCCGCTGTTGCAGCATGTCATCGATACGGCGCGACGCCTGTCGCCGAGCAAATTATGCGTGATCTACGGGCACGGCGGCGCAGCGGTGCCGGAGATGGTGGGCAAGCTGGC
>Ga0265780_10001704_pt1 | contig 30521 bp, 27 predicted proteins | sample P1T30metagenome_FD_192432 | JGI IMG/M metagenome (GOLD analysis project Ga0265780, IMG submission 192432) | Plant litter microbial communities from East Loma Ridge, Irvine, California - P1 T30 | ecosystem: Environmental > Terrestrial > Plant litter > Unclassified | place: USA: California... | reverse complement strand
CTCCGCCTCGTCCCCGTGCGGGGGCACTCCGGACGCCAGAGCGTCCTCCGGCCCCCGCAGGAACTCGAACCCGGGCGGCCCGACGAGGCTCCGCCTCGTCCCCGTGCGGGGGCACGGAGAACGGCGGCACGACAGCCGTCAGCGGGCGAGGCTAGGCGTCGTCGCGGGTCGGTTCCACGACCCGTACCCACAGCCATGCCGCCACGGCGGCGAGTGCCCCGACCAGGCACGCGGCGAGCAGCGTCGACAGCGGGAAGGCCGAGGCCGGGTCGCCGATGAAGACGACCGCCGCGACCGTGACGCCCACGACGGCGACCCCGACGAGCGTGACCGGAGACCAGCCCCACACGCGCCGGCCGGGCAAGGACCCGACCGGCAGCAGCGCGACGACGAGCGAGCCGAGCCCGGCGAGGCACACCGTGGCGAGCGTCTCGCGGCCGAGCTGCGCCCAGAAGCCGGAGCCCGTCACGAGCCCGTGCACGGTCCAGGCGGCGAACGGCAGGACGATGAGCGCGGCGAGCTGAGCCAGGGCGGCGATGCCCTGCTCGCGGGCGGCGGGGTCGTCCGTCGGTCGCGCCGGGTCGGCGGTCGAGTGCGACGGGTGGCGTGCATCGGCATCGGTCGTCGAGGCGACCGTGAGCGTGCCCACGAGCAGGGCCCCGAGCACCAGCGGAGGATCGAGCGAGAGGAGGCGCGTGGCCGCGCACGCGACGACGGCCGCCAGCAGCAGCCCCGGTGACACGCGGACCCGCACGGCACGGCCGAGGCGTCTGGCGACGAGCACGGTCGGCAGGACCACCGCGAGGCCGTTGAGGAGGATGAGCCCGAGGGCGATGCCCGCGAACAGCCGGGCGTACTGCACCTGGTCGTCGACGCCGGCGGCCAGAGCGGTGACGGCTGCGCCCGCGACGATCGTGGCGCCGACGGCCACGCGGAGGTCGATCGTGCCGCCGCTGAAGGAGGTCGGCAGCTCGACCCCGCGGTTCCGACCGGTGATCACGGCGCCCGGCGCCCGACGCCCGCGGCCCCGGACGGCGCCCGCGGCGAGGCGTGCCGGTCCGACGACGAGCGCGACGAAGGCGAGGCCGAGGAGCGCCGCCAGCGGCCAGGACGGGCCGCCCAGGGTCTGCGAGAGCGTCGGCAGGTCACGGCCGAAGGTCGTGGCCGTGGCCCAGCCGCCCTCGGGCCCGCCGCCGGCGGACGGGACGCCTCCCGCGCCTCCGGAGCCTCGGTCGCCCCCGTCGTCGGACGGGGCACCGGGCACGCCCGGTGCGGCGGTGGCGCTCGGGCCGGGCTCGACGGGCGCGGTGGGCCCGGGGGTCGGTCGCGGAGGCGGCGTGGCGGAGGGGGACCGGGTCGGCGAGGGCGTCGCGCCGGACACGGGAGGCGCGGCGGACGCGGTCGCCCCGCCCACGGTCACCGAGAAGGCCGCCGACGGCGGGCCGAAGTTGCCCGCCGCGTCGACGAGGGACGCCTGCACGACGCGACTGCCGGTCGGGAAGGTCGAGCCCTCGGAGCGGCACGACCACCGACCGGAGACGACGGTGGACTGGCAGACGGGGGAGCTGTCGACGTAGACCGTGGCGCGGGCGCCCTCGTCGCCGGTCCCCGCGAACGTGACGGGCTGGGTCGTCACCCGCTGGCCCGGCGAGGGGCTGATGACGACCGGTGCTGCCGGGGCGGCCCGGTCGATCTGCACGGAGACCCGCGCCGAGGCGGCCGACGTGGGGACGGCGGGCACCGCGCTCGACGACTGGGTGGCCGTCATCGTCGGGCTGCCCGTGGGGAAGGCGTCGGCGGGGAGGACGGCGACCCAGGAGCCGTCGGCCGCGGCGGTCGTGGTCGCCCGGGCGCCGGCGGAGCTCGTGGCGGTCACCGTGGCGCCGGGGAAGGCGGTGCCGGTGAGCTTCGCCCCGACGAGGAGGCCGCCGTCGACGGTCGGCGGTGCGAGCACGGAGAAGGAGGACGAGGAGACGTCGGCGAGGTCGGGGTGGTCGAGGTCGCGGACGACGGCCGTCCAGTCGGCGCCGCTCGGGACGGCGGCCCGGCAGCTCCAGCGCCCGTCGACGCCCGTGACGACGCCGTCGCAGAGGGCGCGGTAGCTGCCGTCGCCGGTGAGGGCGACCTTGACCCGGGCGCCGGGCTGCGCGGTGCCCCCGACGCTGACCGTGCCGGTGGCGCTGTCGGCGACACGGGCGACGGTCGGCTCGGCGACGGTCGGGTCGGGCGTCGGGGAGGGGGCGCCGAGGGCGGGCGACGGCGTGGGCGTCGGCGCGCCCGCGGCGGAGGCGGCGAGGGCGCCGCCGGAGGCCGCGAGGACGAGGGCGAGCACGACCGCGGCGACCGCGTGGGCCGATCGACGTGCCGTCACGGCACGACGACCCGCGCGACCGGCGGCGGAGGCCGAGGACCGCGACGGGGGCAGGGTCAGGAGATCGAGCACTGTCACCCATTCAGCACGGTCGCGGGGGACAAGTCAATCGGTTGCGCGGACGACGTCCACCTCGGTCGCCCGGCGGGCGGGCATCGGCCGGCTGCGAGAACACCCAGTCACCGCCAAGGTGCCACCCGGCACATTTATAGTGTCCCTCGGACCGAGACGACCCGACGACGTCCCCTGAGCGGCCGTGCGGCCGGGGTCGACGGTCAGATCCCCAAGGAGTCCCACGCCATGCAACCGGCCCTCATCAACGCCCTCATCGTCGTCGGCATCGTCGTCGTGGTGGCCGTCATCGTCGGAGCCGTGCTCTGGTCGGCCCGGAAGTCGCTCGCCGGTCGGGCGCACCGGGTCGACGAGTCCTGGCAGCGCATCGAGGCGCAGCTGAGGCGACGGGCCGAGCTCGTCCCGCGCATCGTCGAGGCCGTCGAGGGCTACGCCGGGCACGAGAAGGCGGCCTTCCAGCAGGTCGTCGCCGCCCGTGACGAGACCGTCGCCGCCCGCACGCCCGCCGAGGCCTCGGCTGCCGAGGCGCACATGCAGACCTCGTTGAAGGCCGTCTTCGCCGTGGCCGACTCCTTCCCCCAGCTGCAGGCGAGCCAGTCCTTCCTCGCGCTGCAGACCGAGCTCGTCGACTCGGAGGACGCCCTGCAGGGCGCCCGGCGCTCCTACAACGGCGGGGTCCGCGAGTTCAACACGAAGCGTCGGTCCTTCCCGGGGTCGGTCTACGCCCGCAAGCCGCAGTTCGCCGAGCGTGACTTCTTCGAGGTCACCGAGCCGTCGTCGATCGCCGAACCGCCGCGGGTCCAGTTCTAGTCGTCCGCGTCCGCGCCCGCGGGCTCGACGTCGTCGCCCGGGCCTGACCCCGGCTCGGCGGACCCCGGCCCGGACGGTCCCGGCTCGGACGGTCCCGGCCCGGCCGGCCCTCCGCTCGCCCGAACCGCCGGGGCCAGCTCGGCGGCGAGGTCGCCACGATCGACCACCTCGACGCGGTCGAGACCCTGCCAGGCCGCGGCGCGGTCGAGCAGGCCCGCCAGGCGGTCGACGTCGACCGGCAGGTCGCGCTCGTACCACGACGCCTGGACCTTCAGCACCCCGGCCTGGCGGTCGCTCTTGAGGTCGACGCGGGCGACGAGCTGGTCGTCCTGCAGCACCGGCAGCACGTAGTAGCCGTGCACCCGCTTCGGGGCCGGAGTGTAGATCTCGATCCGGTAGCGGAACCCGAAGAGGCGCTCGGCCCGCGGCCGGTACCAGACGACGGGGTCGAACGGCGAGAGGAGGGCGTCGGCCCGCACCGAGCGCGGCACCGCCGCGTCCCGGTGGAGCCAGGCCGCCGCCGACCAGCCGGGCACGGTGACGGGGGCGACGACGCCCTGGTCGCGCAGCTCGCCGAGGGCCGGTCCGACGTCGGCGGCCTTGAGGCGGAAGTAGTCGGCCAGGTCGGAGGCGGTGCCCACCCCGTGCGCCCGGGCCGCGTGGGCCACGAGCTGCACGTGCGCGTCGTGGCGACCGATCTCGACGTCGAGCACCTCGCGCGGGAGGACCTGCTCGGGCAGCGCGTAGACGCGCTCGAAGCGCCGTCGCCCCGCGCTGACGACGTCGCCCACGCGGAAGAGCGACTCGAGGCCGCGCTTCACGTCGCTCCAGCCCCACCAGGGCCCGGTGCGGACGTTCGCGTCGTGCTCGACGAGGCTCGCGGGCAGGGGGCCCTTCTCCCTCAGCTCGTCGAGCAGCCAGCGAGCCATGCGAGGGTTGCCCGCCAGCCAGGAGCCGTCGTCGGCGTGGGCCCGCCGACGGTGGTCGTCCATGCGCCAGCGGAGCAGCGGCCAGCTCGAGACGGGCACGAGCGCCGCCTCGTGGGCCCAGTACTCGACGTAGCGGCCCGGGGGAGCCAGGGTCAGCCGGTCGAGGGCGCCGCGGTCGTACTCGCCGAGGCGCGCGAAGACGGGCAGGTAGTGGCTGCGCTCGAACACGTTCACCGAGTCGATCTGCAGCAGGCCGAGCCGGTCGACCAGGCCGTTGAGCTGGCGCGTGCCCACGGTGCCGGCGACAGCGGCGCGGCCGAGCCCCTGGGCCGAGAGCGCGACGCGCCGCGCCTGGGCGGGGGAGAGGCTGTCGCGGGGCACGGGACGACCCTAGCGACGGCCACCGACAGGCGGGGCCGACCCGCGCCTCCCCGGCCGGCGGCGGCGACGAGAGACGGCGGTCGCCGGCGACGAGGCACATGCCCCGGGAGGCATGCGAGGGCGGGCGTCACACCCCGTCCGGCCACTTACACTGAGCGCATGATCCGGCTCCGGAGGCCCTCGCGCGACCGCGCCGCCGTCGTCGAGCCCGCGTCGTCCCCGACCGGCCCCGAGGGCGTCCCGGCCCCCGCCGCCGACCCGGCCGTCCCGCGCGGCATGGTGATCGCCGGCGCCTGGTCGTGGCGCCTGCTGGCGGTCGTCGGGGTGCTCGCCGTCTTCGTCTGGCTGGTCATCCAGCTGCGCATCATCGTGATCCCGTTCATGGTCGCGCTGCTCGTGTCGGCCCTGCTCGTTCCGCTGTCGTCGTGGCTGCAGCGCCACGGCTGGCCGCGCTGGCTCGCGGTCGTCGTGAGCCTCGTCGGCTTCGTGGTGGTGGTGGTCGGGCTCGTGTACCTCGTCGTGCTGCAGATCATCGACGGCTGGCCGGCCCTCCGCGACCGGTCGGTGGCCTCGTACGTCGAGCTCAAGGACGTCCTCCTCGCCTCCCCGCTCCACCTCACCGAGGCGCAGCTCAACGGCTACCTCGGCGACGCCGTGACGGCCCTGCAGCAGGACAGCCAGCCCCTCCTCCGCGGCGCGCTGTCGGTCGGGGCGACCGCGGGCCACGTCGGCGCGGGCCTCGTGCTCGTGCTGTTCTCGACGATCTTCATCCTCGTCGGCGGGCGGGACATCTGGGCCTGGGTCGTCCGCATCTTCCCGCGCCGGGCGCGCACCGCGGTCGACGGGGCCGGTCGCGCCGGGTGGCTGACGCTCACGAACTTCGTCAAGGTGCAGATCCTCGTCGCCGCCGTGGACGCGGTCGGCATCGGCCTCGGCGCGCTCTTCCTCGGCCTGCCCCTGGTCGCGCCGATCGCGATCGCCGTCTTCCTCGGCTCGTTCGTGCCGGTCGTCGGCGCCGTGGCCACGGGCACGATCGCCGTGGTCGTCGCGCTGGTCTACAACGGCTGGGTCGTCGCCCTGCTCATGCTCGCCGTCGTGATCGTCGTGCAGCAGATCGAGGGCCACGTGCTGCAGCCGTTCGTCATGGGCGGTGCCGTCAAGGTCCACCCCCTCGGCGTCGTCTTCGCCGTCGCGGCGGGCGCCCTGCTCGCCGGCATCCCCGGCGCCCTCTTCGCCGTGCCCGTCGTCGCCGTGCTGAACGTCATGGTCGGCTACGTCGCGAGCGGCCGCTGGCGCGACGTGCCGCGGCCCGCCGGGCCGGACGCCCCCTCCCCGAGAAAGGCCGCCGATGTCTGAGACCACCCTCGCCGGGCCCACCCTGGCCGAGATCGAGGAGGCGCGGGGCCGCGTCTCGAAGGTCGCCCGCGTCACCCCGATGGAGAGCTCCCGCTTCCTGGCCGACGTGCTCGGATCGCCGGTGTACCTCAAGTGCGAGAACCTGCAGCGCACGGGCTCGTACAAGATCCGAGGCGCGTACAACCGGCTGACGCAGCTGACGGCGGAGGAGCGCGCGCACGGCGTCGTCGCGGCGTCGGCGGGCAACCACGCGCAGGGCGTCGCCTTCGCCGCCCGTGAGCTCGGCATCGCCGCGACCATCTTCATGCCGGTCGGGGTCGCGCTGCCCAAGCTGCAGGCGACCCGCGACTACGGTGCCGACGTCGTGCTGAGCGGGCACGCGGTCGAGCAGTCGCTCGTGGCCGCGAAGGAGTTCGCGGCGTCGACGGGCGCCGTCTTCATCCCGCCGTTCGACCACCCCGACGTCGTCGCGGGGCAGGGGACGGTCGGCCTCGAGATCCTCGAGCAGGTGCCCGACGTCGACACGGTCATCGTGCCGATCGGCGGCGGCGGCCTCATCTCGGGCGTCGCGAGCGCCCTGAAGCAGTCGTCGGCGATCACGGGCAAGAAGATCCGCGTGATCGGGGTCCAGGCCGTCAACGCCGCGCCCTACGCCGTCTCGATGAAGCGCGGCATCCGCACCGACATCGAGGCCCTGCCGACGATCGCCGACGGCATCGCGGTCGCCAAGCCGGGCGTGCTCAACTTCGAGATCGTCCGCGACACCGTCGACGAGGTCGTCACGGTCGGCGACGACGACACCGCGCGGGCGATGCTCGTCATGCTCGAGCGGGCCAAGCTCGTCGTCGAGGCGGCGGGCGCGGTGGGCGTCGCGGCGGTGCTGACCGAGCAGGTCCGCGACCTGGGGACGACCGTCGTCGTGCTGAGCGGGGGCAACATCGACCCGTTGATGATGGAGCGCATCATCGGGCGCGGCCTCGCCGCCGCCGACCGCTACCTCAAGCTGCGCGTCGGGCTCCCCGACCGGCCGGGGCAGCTCACCCGGGTCTCCGAGATCTTGTCCGACGCCAACGCGAACGTGGTCGAGGTGCTGCACACGCGGCACGGCAGGGGGCTGCAGATCAGCGAGGTCGAGCTCGAGATCAGCGTCGAGACCCGCGGGCCGGACCACGTCGAGGAGGTCCTGCAGCGCCTCCGCGACGCGGGCTTCCAGCCGAACGTCGACTTCTGAGCCGGCGCCGCACCACGACAGGGGCCCCCGTCCGGTCGGACGGGGGCCCCTGTCGTTCTCGCGGCGGCCGTGGTCGCGGCCACGGGCGTCGTCGCCGCCGCTACGGCGTGTAGGTCTCGACGGCGGTGATCTCGACCGCGATCTCCTTGCCGTTGGGGGCCGTGTAGCTCGTCGAGGTCCCGACCTTGAGGCCGTTGATGGCCTCGCCGAGCGGGCTGGTCTCGCTGTAGACCGAGAGGTCGCTGCCGGGCGCGATGATCTCGCGGTTGCCGAGCAGGAAGGTGCTGGGGTCGCCCGCGATCGTCGCGGTGACGACCGTGCCGGGGCCGACGATGCCGTCGGCGGCGGTGGACTCGCCGACGGTGGCGTGCTTCAGCAGGTTGGTGAGCGTGCGGATGCGCGCCTCGATCTTGCCCTGCTCGTCCTTCGCGGCGTGGTAGCCGCCGTTCTCCTTGAGGTCGCCTTCCTCGCGGGCGGCCTCGATGCGGCCCACGATCTCGGCGCGGCCCTCGCCGCTCAGGGTGGCGAGCTCGGCCTGCAGCCGGTCGCGGGCGTCGGTGGTCAGCCACGTGGTGGCGTTGTCGTTGCTCATGGTGTCTCCGTCCGTGGGGGTCCGCCCGTGTCCGGCGACCCGTCCCGCGTCTGCGAGGGTCGCGGCCCGGTCGAGGCGCGCCCACCGAAAAAAGGAGACCGGCCGATCGGCCGGTCTCGTGGTGATCGGGTCAGTCTACGGAAGCCAGCACTCGTAGATCAAGCCCGTGACGGCCGGTTCCGACGTCACGAGCGACGTCGTGTAGGTCGTCGAGTGCTGCGTCGCGGCGGGCAGGTGGACGATCTTCCAGCCGACGATGGCGAACTTCTCGCTCTGCGCCTGGACGGCACAGCTGACCGGCGTGCCGGGCGCGACGCTGATCGTGTACTGCACGTCGAGGCTGCGGTCGCTGGTCTGCGTGTAGCCGACGTCGGTCGACTCGAGCTTCGAGCCCGAGCCGTCGAAGGCGGCGAAGACGACCCAGGCGGCGAAGACCACGACGAACGAGGCGGCCACGGCGATCGCGATCACCCTCCCTCGGCGGCGCGAGCCGGGCGACCGCCCGTACCGGGCGTCGAGCCGGGAGGAGGTCGGGACGTCGACGGGCGCGCTCGGCCCCTCCGCCGCGGGGGCGGCGGGGGGTGGTGCTGCCGGGGGCTTGGACGCCACGCTCGACTCCGTCCGTTTATCCTGGTGCGAGGGTAGCAACGTCTGCCCTGCACGATTTGTGAGGAACCCGTGACCCTGCGCCTCTTGGCCGTCCACGCCCATCCCGACGACGAGTCCAGCAAGGGCTCGGCGACGTACGCCCTCTACCGCTCCCTCGGCGTCGAGGTGCTGGTGGTCAGCTGCACCGGGGGCGAGCAGGGCTCCGTGCTCAACGAGGCCCTCGAGGCCCGTCACCACGCCGAGCGAGACATCGCCGGCCTGCGCGTGCACGAGATGGCCCGCGCCCGTGAGGCGATGGGCGTCGACCACCTGTGGCTCGGCTACGCCGACTCCGGCCTGCCCGCCGAGGGCGAGCCCGTGGCCGTCAACGGCTTCGCGACGATCCCGGTCGAGACGAGCGCCGAGCCGCTCGTGGCCGTCATCCGACGCTTCCGCCCGCAGGTGCTCGTCACGTACGACGAGAACGGCGGCTACCCGCACCCCGACCACATCCGCACCCACGAGGTGTCGATGGAGGCGTTCCGTGCGGCGGCCGACCCCGCCCGCTACCCGACCACGGGCGAGCCCTGGCAGATCGACAAGGTCTACTACGACCGCATGTTCAGCACCGGCCGCATCTCCGCCATGGTCGCCTACCTGCGCGTGCACGACCCGGAGTCCGACCTCATCGAGCGGCTCACGGAGATGCTCGAGCGCTTCGGCGACCGGCCCGACCTCGCCACGACGCACGTGCCGGCGTCCGACTTCTTCCCGGTGCGCGACGCCGCCCTCCGCGCGCACGCCAGCCAGGTCCCGCTCGACAGCGCCTTCTTCTTCTGGCCGAACGACCTCCAGGTCGCGGCCTGGCCGACGGAGGACTTCCAGCTGATCGAGTCGCGCGTCGCGTCGGAGACGCCCGAGACCGACCTCTTCGCGGGCGTCGTCGACCCCGACACGGGTCTCGTCGGGGCGCTGCGCTGATGGGCCTCGTGACGGGGGCGGTCGTCGAGGCGACCACGCGCCTCCTCGCCCAGCAGTCCACGCCCGACGCCACGCTGCCGCCCTCGACGGTGCCCGACGTCGACGTCACGCCCGGCGTCTGGGGCTTCGTCGCGATCGCGTTCGTCGCGATCGCGACCGTGCTGATCATCGTCGACATGACCCGACGCGTGCGCCGGACGCGGTACCGGGGCGAGGTGCGCGAGCGCATCGAGGCCGAGCGTGCCGAGGCGGCCGAGGCGTCGGCCGGCATCGACGACGAGAGGCGTCCCGGCGACGAGCGCCCCGGCGACAACCGGGGCCCCCGGCAGCCGGACGCCGACCGCTGAGCTCGCCCCGGGGTGCCGACCGCGCCTAGAAGGCGGGCGCGTGCAGGGCCAGCACGAGGATGCCGGTCCAGTGGCAGAGGTACGCCGCGACCGTGCAGGCGTGGAACAGCTCGTGGAAGCCGAAGCGGCCCGGGGCCGGGTTCGGCCGCTTGATCGCGTAGAAGACGGCCCCGACGACGTAGAGCAGGCCGCCGACGAGCACGAGCACCGTCATGGGGACGCTCGCGGCGACGAGGTCGGGCAGGAACCCGAGCGCCCCGACGCCCATCAGCACGTAGAGCGGCACGTAGAGCCACCGCGGCGCGTGGATGAAGAAGACGCGGAAGGCGATGCCGAAGGCCGCCGCCGTCCAGACCATCACCAGCAGCAGGGTCGACTTGCCGGGCGGCAGCGCGATGGCGGCGATGGGCGTGTAGGTGCCCGCGATGAGCAGGAAGATGTTCGAGTGGTCGAGCCGCTTCAGGAAGATCTTCGCCCCCGGGCTCCACGGGAAGCGGTGGTACGTGGCCGAGATGCCGAAGAGCAGCAGCGACGTCGTCATGAAGACGGCGCAGGCCCAGGTCGCCCCGACGCCCTGCGCGAGGCTCACGAGCACCACGCCCGTGGCGATCGCGACGGGGAACGTGCCGGCGTGGAGCCAGCCGCGCCAGGTGGGCTTGCGCTCGATGTGCGGGTACGACAGGGCGTCCTCGAGGAGGGGCAGGGACGGCAGGTCGGTCCCGCCGTCGGAGGCCGCGGCGCCGGGCACGGGTGAGCTCATGCCCCGAGCGTAGGGGAGGCGCCGCGCAGCACCGCTGGGAATCGTCGGCTCGCACGGTGGGCTACCGTAGGCACGTGAAACCCCGCTGGTCCTCCCCGTTCGCCGGGGGCGTCCTCTACGGTCTCTACCAGCGTCGCCTGCGGCGCGAGCTCGAGGGCGCCGAGGTGCCCCATCACGTGGCGATGATCGTCGACGGCAACCGGCGCTGGGCGAAGCTGCGCATGCTCGAGACCGCGGCGCACGGCCACCGAGCGGGGGCCGCCAAGATCAGCGAGTTCCTCACGTGGTGCGACGACCTCGGCATCCGCGTCGTCACCCTCTACCTGCTCTCGGCCGACAACCTCGGCAACCGTGAGTCGGCCGAGCTCACCGAGCTCTTCGGCATCATCGGCGACGTCGCCGACGAGCTCTCGCGTCAGCGCGACTGGAAGGTGCAGCACGTCGGGGCGACCGACGACCTGCCCGCGGAGCTCTGCGCCTCGCTCGAGGGAGCCGAGGCGCGCACGCGCGACCACGCCGGGCTGCACGTCAACCTCGCGGTCGGCTACGGCGGGCGGCGCGAGATCGCGGACGCCATGCGCAGCATCGTCCGCGCCCACGACGCCGCGGGCGGCACGCTCGACGCGCTCGCCGAGGTGCTCACGCCGGAGCTCATCGCCGAGCACCTCTACACGGGCGGCCAGCCCGATCCCGACCTCGTCATCCGCACGTCCGGCGAGCAGCGGCTCAGCGACTTCATGCTCTGGCAGAGCGCCCACAGCGAGTTCTACTTCGTGGAGGCGTTCTACCCCGACCTCCGTGAGGTCGACTTCCTCCGGGCGGTCCGCGACTTCGCGCTGCGGCACCGTCGCTACGGCGGCTGACGCCCCCGACCGCCGACCGCCCGCCGTGCGTCCCCTCGTCGTGACGGGGCCCGGCGAGGCCCCGGATCGCCGTGCCCCGGTACGGTGGACCCCGACCCACCCACCCGAGGAGCCGACCGTGACCACCATCGACGAGTTCGCCGCCGGCTTCGCCGACGAGCCCGGCTACTTCGACTTCGGCCGCTTCGGCCCGATGGCCACGGCCGTCGCCGACGAGCAGCGCGGGCTCGTCGACCTGCAAGCGCGCTCGCGCTTCGGCTCCGAGGTGGCCCTCGACGAGCAGGCCGGGCGCGTGCTCCGGGCCGTGTCGTCGCTGACCGGCTTCCCGACCGACCAGGTCGTCTTCCAGCCGAACGCCAGCGCCGGCCTGCAGCACACGATGTTCGGGCTCACGGGGCAGGTGCTGCTGTCGCCCTTCGAGTACCCGAGCCTCCCGCTCGCGGTGACCCGCGCCTCCTCGGCCCTCCGCGTCGTCGAGCCACGCTGGATGGAGCCGAGCTGGGGCGCCGTCACGCCCGCGCTGGTGCAGGAGCACCTCACCGACTCGACCGTCGCCGTCGCGGTCAGCGCCGTCGACTACCGCACGGGGTACCTGGCCGACCTCGAGGGCATCCGCCAGGTGATCGGCGACCGCCTGCTGATCGTCGACGCGATCCAGGGCATGGGCGTCGTCGACGCGCCCTGGTCGCTGGCCGACGTCGTCGTGGCCGGCGGGCAGAAGTGGCTGCGCGCCGGGTGGGGCACGGGCTTCCTCGCGCTGAGCGAGCGGGCGGCCGCCGAGCTGATCCCCGTCTTCGGCGGGGTGGCGGGCGCCGACGTGACCCTCGGCGGCCGCTACGACGGGCCCGTGCCGCCGGCGGAGGGCGCCCGGGCGTTCCAGGTGACGAACCCCGACCCCATCGCGCAGGCCCGCCTGGCGACGGCGATCGAGGGCGTCGTCGACGTGGGGGTGCCCGCGATCGCGGCCGCCGTCGCCGACCGCGCGGCCCGCGTCATCGACCTCGCCGACGAGTTCGCCGTGCCGGTCGTGTCGTCGCGCGACGAGTCCGAGCGGGCGGGCCTCGTCGTGCTCGAGCCCGAGCGCCAGCACATGACCACCCTGACCGCGTCGCTCATCAACCACGGGGTGACGGTCACGGTGCGCGACGCGACGGTGCGCGTCAGCACGCACGTCTCGAACGACGACGACTCGTTCGACATGCTGCGGGCCGCCTTCACCTCGTTCAGCAGCGCCGCCACGTACTGAGCGGCCGCGGCTCGCGGGGGACGACCCTCACCGGCCGCGCCCAGGTCTCGACCACGACCTGAGGCCTGTTCACGCGATCGTCACACGACACGGTGCGACACGGGTCGCGGATGTCGGCGGCGCGTCGTAGGTTCGCCTCACCGGGCAAGGCGCCCGGTCGAGCCGGCCACGAAAGTTCGCCTCGCAACTGCTCCGCGGCCGTCTCAGCCGAAGGTACCGAGCGCTCAGGCGCTCGGAGATGGAGTGGTCGTGACCGCGCTTGACAACCCTCAGACCGAACAGCCCCGCACGACGAGCACGACGGGGCGGGTGGCCGCGTCGTCGGTGGCCCAGCGCACGTACGTGCTCGACACGTCGGTGCTCCTCTCCGACCCCCAGGCGCTCTTCCGGTTCGCCGAGCACGACGTGGTCCTGCCCGTCGTCGTCGTCAGCGAGCTCGAGGGCAAGCGGCACGACCCCGAGCTGGGCTACTTCGCCCGTCAGGCCCTGCGCCTCCTCGACGATCTGCGGGTGGAGCACGACCGGCTCGACTTCCCGGTCGAGGTCGGCCAGGGCGGCTCGTTCCGGGTGGAGCTGAACCACTCGAACATGAGCGTGCTGCCCTCGGGGCTGCAGCTCGGCGACAACGACTCGCGCATCCTCGCCGTCGCCTGCAACCTCGCGAACGACGGCCTGGCCGTGACGGTCGTCTCGAAGGACCTGCCGCTGCGCGTCAAGGCCGCGTCGGTCGGCCTCGCCGCCGAGGAGTACCGGGCCGAGCAGGTCGTCGACAGCGGCTACACCGGCCAGCTCTCGCTCGACGTCTCGAGCGAGCAGATGGCGACCTTCTACGAGACCGAGAAGATCAGCTCGCGCGCCCTGGGCGACGTGCCGGTCAACACCGGCGTCGTGCTGCACTCCGACCGCGGGTCGGCGCTCGGCCGGGTCACGGCCCGGGGCGAGGCCCGCCTCGTGCGCGGCGATCGCGACGTCTTCGGCCTGCACGGCCGCTCGGCGGAGCAGCGGCTCGCCATCGACCTGCTGCTCGACCCCGAGGTGGGCATCGTCTCGCTCGGCGGCAGCGCCGGCACGGGCAAGTCGGCGCTCGCCCTCTGCGCGGGCCTCGAGGCGGTGCTCGAGAAGCAGCAGCACAAGAAGATCATGGTGTTCCGGCCGCTCTACGCGGTGGGCGGCCAAGACCTCGGCTTCCTGCCGGGCGACGCCGGCGAGAAGATGAACCCCTGGGGCCAGGCCGTCTTCGACACGCTCGGCGCCCTCGTCTCGCAGAACGTGCTCGACGAGGTGGTCGAGCGGGGGCTGCTCGAGGTGCTGCCGCTCACCCACATCCGCGGCCGCTCGCTGCACGACGCCTTCGTGATCGTCGACGAGGCGCAGTCGCTCGAGCGCAACGTGCTGCTCACCGTGCTCAGCCGCATCGGGCAGAACTCGCGGGTCGTGCTCACCCACGACGTGGCGCAGCGCGACAACCTGCGCGTCGGGCGCCACGACGGCGTCGCCTCGGTCATCGAGACGCTCAAGGGGCACCCGCTCTTCGGGCACGTCACCCTGACGCGGTCCGAGCGCAGCGCCATCGCGGCCCTCGTGACCCAGCTGCTCGAGACGAACGAGCTGAACTAGCGCGGTCGCCGCGCGCCCACCGCCGCCGAGGCGGCGGCGACGGCGCGGGGCGCGGGGCGCGAGCGCAGGAGGCGCGGGTCGGCCGATCCGCGCCTCCTCGCGTCGTCCGTCCCTCCCCACGAGCGCCCCGGGGGCCGTCGTCCCCGCCGCGGCGGGCACCTCGGGGCGACACCCGCGGGGCCGGGCAGGGTCGGACGATGATCGCGCTCACCGCCTCCCCTCCCGTCCCCTCCGCCCTCGCCGCCGCCTGGGGCGTCTCCGCCCCCGTCGCCGTGCTGATCGGCGTCGCCCTCGTGACGCCCGGGCTCGTGCGTTCCGACCTCCGGCACCGGCGCCTGCCGAACCGGCTCGTCGGACTCGCCGGCGCCGCGGTCGTGCTCGGGATCGTCCTCCGGGTCGCGGAGCACGCGGCGGAGCGGTCTCCGGGCGCGCTGCCGCCCGGGTCCGCGGCTGCCGTGGTCACGGTGGCTGCGGCGGCCGCCGTCGCGGTCGTCCTCACCGTGGGGGGCGGTCTCGGGATGGGCGACGCCAAGCTCGGAGTCGTGCTGACGGCCGGCACGGCCGTGCTCTCGCCCGGCGCCCCGCTGGTGCTCGGCGCCGCGCTCGGCGTCGGAGCCGGCCTCGTCGGCGGGTGGGAGATCCGGCGTCGCGCGGTCGGGGGCGACCGTGGCGTGGTGGGTGACGGCGAGGGTGGGCAGGCCGTCGGCACCGAGGGCGGGCAGGCCGTCGGGGTCGACCCCGGCGTCCCGTTCGGTCCTGTGCTCCTCGCGGCGTTCTGGACCGCGGCGGCGGTGACCGCGGCCGCCGACGTGCTCGCGACGACGTCGGGCGACCGGTGAGGTCGGGCGGCCGGTGACGCCGGGCGACCGATGACGCCACACGGGCGGGCGGGCCGTCAGGCGGACGACGACGCGGGACCAGCCTGTCGGCCGGTCCCGCGTCGTCGGGGGGACGGTGCGGCGGCCCGGGGGCCGTCGAGGTCAGCCCGGGTGCGTCATGCTCAGCACGTCGAGCGCCGAGTCGAGCTGCTCGAGCGTGACCTCGCCCCGCTCGACGAAGCCGAGGTCGACGACCGCCTCGCGGACGGTCAACTTCTGGGCGACGGCGTGCTTGGCGACCTTGGCCGCGGCCTCGTAGCCGATGACGCGGTTGAGCGGCGTCACGATGGACGGTGACGACTCGGCGAGGGCACGGGCGTGCTCGACGTTGGCCTCGAGGCCGTCGACGGTCTTGTCGGCCAACGCGCGGACGCCGTTCGAGAGGAGGCGGATCGACTCGAGCAGGGCCGTGCCCATGACGGGGATCGCGACGTTGAGCTCGAACGCGCCCGACGCCCCGGCCCACGCGATGGTCGCGTCGTTGCCGATGACCCGCGCGCCGACCATGAGCACGGCCTCGGGGATCACGGGATTGACCTTGCCGGGCATGATCGACGACCCGGGCTGCAGGTCGGGGATGTGCAGCTCGCCGAGGCCCGTGTTCGGGCCCGAGCCCATCCAGCGGATGTCGTTGTTGATCTTGGTGAGGCTGACGGCGATGACGCGCAGCGCTCCCGAGGCCTCGACGAGGGCGTCGCGGGCGCCCTGCGCCTCGAAGTGGTCCTCCGCCTCGGTGACCGGCAGGCCGCTGTCGGCGGCGAGGGCGGCGATGACGCGCTGCGGGAAGCCGACGGGCGTGTTGATGCCCGTGCCCGTGGCCGTGCCGCCGAGCGGCACCTCCGCGACGCGGGGGAGCGTCGAGCGGACCCGCTCCACGCCGAGGCGGATCTGGCGGGCGTAGCCGCCGAACTCCTGGCCGAGCGTGACGGGCGTGGCGTCCATCAGGTGGGTGCGACCCGACTTGACGACCTCGGCCCACTCCGTCGACTTGCGCTCCAGCGACTCGGCGAGGTGCTCGAGGGCGGGGATGAGGTCGTGCAGCAGCGCCCCCGTGACGGCGACGTGCACCGAGGTCGGGAAGACGTCGTTCGACGACTGCGAGGCGTTCACGTGGTCGTTCGGGTGGACGGCCGTGCCGTCGACCGTGCCGGCCAGGGTCGCGAGCACCTCGTTCATGTTCATGTTCGACGAGGTGCCGCTGCCCGTCTGGTAGACGTCGACCGGGAACTGGTCGTGGTGCTCGCCGCCGATGACGGCGTCGGCCGCGGCCACGATCGCGTCGGCGAGTGCCGGGGCGACGATGCCCATCTCGCCGTTGACGACGGCGGCCGCGCGCTTGATGCGGGCGAGGGCGACGATCTGGGCCGGCTCGAGGCCGGCCCCCGAGATCGGGAAGTTCTCGACCGCCCGCTGGGTCTGGGCACGGTAGAGCGCGGACGCGGGGACCCGCACCTCGCCCATCGTGTCGTGCTCGATGCGGTACTCCGGTGTGGTCACGACGTCATCGTCCTTCCATGGCCCTCGTGGGGCGCGTTCGTTGCGGTCTCGCAGGTGGTGTGGTGCTCGCCGGCGTCGAGCCGGACGGGTCGGGGCCGACGGGTCAGGGTCGGCGGGTCAGGGTCGCCGGGTCAGAGCCGACCGACGACGACGGACTCGTCGACGCGGCCGTACGCGAGGGCGTAGTTGGCCCCGACGACCGCCAACCTACCCTCGGCGACGGCGGTGGCGATGAGGGCCGACCGGCCGACGAGGGCCTCGACCGAGGCCTCGATGTGCAGCTTGCCGACCGAGCGCGGGTCGAGCGTCGCCCCGGGCTCGAGGTCGATCGTGGCCCGGCGCACCGACGGCACGATCATGTCGACGAGGTCGCCGAGGAAGCGCGACCCGGGAGGCGCGGTGGAGGTCATCGAGTCGATGGCCGTCGCGACGGCCCCGCAGCTGTCGTGGCCGAGCACGACGATCAACGGCACGTCGAGCACCGACACGGCGTACTCGAGCGAGGCGATCACCGTGTCGCCGACGACCTGGCCCGCGTTGCGGACGACGAAGAGGTCGCCGAGCCCGACGTCGAAGATGATCTCGGCGGCCAGCCGCGAGTCGGCGCAGCCGAAGAGGGCCGCGACGGGCGTCTGTCCGCCTGCGAGCAGCGAGCGACGGTCGGCGTCCTGGTGGGGGTGCTGCGGGGCGCCGGCGACGAAGCGCTCGTTGCCGTCGTTCATGCGCTGCCATGCCTCGCCGGGCGTCAGGCGGTCGGCCGGCGCGGCGGCGACCGGGGTCGTCGTCACGTCGGGGGCGGTCGTCGGGGCGGCGTCGGGTGCGGACACGGCTCAGCTCTCTTCTTCGGCGGCGATCTGCTCGGCCAGGGCCGTCGCGAGGGTCTCGAACTCGGCGTCGTCGGCCGTGCCGTGCAGCACGTACGAACTCGCGCCGACGGTCGTGGTGAGCGAGTAGGCGTAGTTGCCCGGGTCGTCGGCGTCGCGGCGGTCGTACACCCGCCAGTCGAGGCCGGCGATCGTCGTCTCGCCCGTCGAGGGCTGCGCCTCGACGGCGTTGCTGACCCAGGTGTCGTTGGCGTCGATGCCCTGCTGGATCGCGATGTACTGCTCGGCCGGGGTGATGAGCCCCACGTCCCAGGTCGAGACTCCGTCGGCCGCGCCGGTGTCGATCTCGGCCCGGTTGGAGGTCCAGCCGTCGGGCAGCTCGGGCGCGGCGAGGGGCACCGACACGCTGGCCTCGGCGTTCTGCGCCACGGCCCGGTAGTCGATCTCCTGCCGGTTGACGGTGCCGTCGGGACGCACCACCACCAGCACGAGGAAGAGGACGACCGCGAGCGACGCCACGATCGAGAGCGTCAGGTTGACCGCGGTCTGGTTGGCGTAGTGCTTGCGGGTGTTCTCGGCCTTGCGCCGGGCGGTCTCGTCGGGCGTCTCGGGCCGACCGAGCTCGGCGACGATGCGGGGCGGCTTCGACGGCCGCGGAGGCGGGGCCTGGTCGGTCATTCGGCGGGCACCTGTCGTCGGGCGGCCTCGAGGCGCTCGCGGGCGCCCATGAGCCACTCCTCGCAGCGGCGGGCGAGGGCCTCGCCCCGATCCCACAGGGCGAGGGACCGCTCGAGGGTCGACGCGCCCTGCTCGAGCTCGGAGACGACCTGCACGAGCTCGTCGCGTGCCTGCTCGTAGCTGAGCGCGGAGACGTCGGCGGGCGTCGAGCCGGTGTCGGGAGAGGTCTTGTCCACGGGGTCGATCCTAACGAGCGGAGCTGGCGGCGGCGTCAGCCGTCGCGGGGCCGGGGGAGGCGGGGGAGGGGGCGGAGCCTGGGGAGGGCGCGCCGGTGCTGACGGCCCCCACCGCACCTCCGTCGAGGGTGACGAGGAGAGGCGTGGACTCGGGCGCCTCTGCCGGGTCGCGGAGCACGGCGCCCGACGGCAGCTGCACGATCGAGTAGCCGCGGCGGAGCGTGCCCTGCGGCGAGAGCGCCCGCAGCTGGGCGGTCAGCTCGGAGACGCGCGTGTGGGCCCGTTCCACGGCGCGCCCGAGCAGCTCCTCGCCGCGCGCGACGTACCGGACGACCTCGTCGGCCCGCACGTCGACGAGGGTCTGCGGGGAGGCGAGCACCGGGCGGCTGCGGACCTGGTCGAGCCGGTCGATCTCGGTCGCGACGAGGTTCGTCAGCCGCATGCGGATGCGCGCCCGGGCCTGCTGCACCCGCGACAGCTCTTCCGTCACGTCGGGCACGACGCGCTTGGCGGCGTCGGTCGGCGTCGACGCCCGGAGGTCGGCGACCTCGTCGAGCAGCGGCCGGTCGGCCTCGTGCCCGATCGCCGAGACGACGGGGGTCGTGCAGGCCGCGACGGCGCGCACGAGGCCCTCGTCGCTGAAGCCGAGCAGGTTCTGGAAGTCGCCCCCGCCGCGGGCGACGATGATCACGTCGACCTCGGGGTCGGCGTCGAGCCGCTGGATCGCCGCCGTCACCTCGCCGACCGACCGGTCGCCTTGCACGGCCGCGTGGACGACGCGGAAGGCCACCGACGGCCAGCGCAGCTGCGCGTTGCGGAGGACGTCCTTCTCGGCGTCGCTGTCCTTGCCCGTCACGAGCCCGATGCACTGCGGCAGGAAGGGCAGCGGGCGCTTGCGGTCGGGGGCGAAGAGGCCCTCCGAGGTCAGCTGCCGACGGAGCCGTTCGAGCCGCTCGAGCAGGTCGCCGAGGCCGACGTGGCGCATGTCGAAGACCTGCATCGTGAGCGAGCCGCCCTTGACCCAGTAGTTCGGCTTCACCGCCGCGATGACCCGGTCGCCCTGCTTGAGGTCGGACGGCACGCGCGACTTGACGCTCGACCAGATCGAGAACGACACGGTGGCGTCCTGTTCGAGGTCGCGCAGCTTGCCGTAGACGTTGCCGCCCGAGACGTTCCACTGCGTGATCTCGCCCTCGACCCACGCCGTGCCGAGGCGGTCGATCCAGTCGCGCACCTTGGCGGCCAGCAGGCCGACGGGCCAGGGCGACTCGGCGGTGGGCGGCGGGGGGACGATGGTCATGCGGCTCCGGTGGTCGTGGGCGGACGGTCGGCGGGGGACGACGAGGCGGGACGAGGAGGCGCGGCGACGGCCGGCGAGACCGGCGCCTCCCAGTGGGTGGCCAGTCCGCGCCCTTAGACTCGACGGGTGGCTCACATCACCAACGGCGCCATCGCCGTCGACCTCCCGACACCGCGCGTCCCCGCGGTGCGTAACAGGCTAAGGGATGCCCCCGTCACCGGGGCGAAGAAGGTGCTGCTCGCGGCGCCCCGCGGGTACTGCGCCGGCGTCGACCGGGCGGTGGTCGCGGTCGAGAAGGCGCTCGAGCACTACGGCTCGCCGGTCTACGTGCGCAAGCAGATCGTGCACAACGTCCACGTCGTCTCGACGCTCGAGAGCCAGGGCGCGATCTTCGTCGACGAGGTGGAGGAGGTCCCCGAGGGCTCGCACGTCGTCTTCAGCGCGCACGGCGTCTCCCCGGCCGTCGTCAAGGGCGCCGCCGACCGCGGCCTGCAGGCCATCGACGCGACCTGCCCGCTCGTCACCAAGGTGCACCGCGAGGCCGTCCGCTTCGGCTCGCAGGGCCGCCACATCATCCTCATCGGCCACGCGGGCCACGAGGAGGTCGAGGGCACGATGGGCCACGCGGCCGACCGCACGACGCTCGTGCAGAACCCGGCCGAGGTCGACGACCTCGTCATCGACGACCCGGAGAACCTCGTCTGGCTGTCGCAGACCACGCTGAGCGTCGACGAGACGATGGAGACCGTCCGCCGCCTGCGCGAGCGCTTCCCCTCCATCCAGAACCCGCCGAGCGACGACATCTGCTACGCCACGCAGAACCGTCAGGTCGCCATCAAGAAGGTCGCCGCCGAGGCCGAGCTCGTCATCGTCGTCGGGTCGGCGAACAGCTCGAACAGCGTCCGCCTCGTCGAGGTCGCGCTCGAGCACGGCGCGAAGGCCGCCTACCGCGTCGACTACTCCAGCGAGATCCAGCAGGAGTGGCTCGACGGCGTCGCGACCGTCGGCGTCACCTCGGGCGCCTCCGTCCCCGAGGTGCTCGTCAAGGAGGTCCTCGACGACCTGGCGGACGCCGGCTACATCGACGTCGCCGAGGTCGTCACGGCCGAGGAAGACCTCATGTTCTCGCTGCCCAAGGAGCTCCGCAAGGACCAGAGCGGGCAGGCCGACTCCCGCGCCCTGGGCGGTCGCGTCCGGTGACCGACCCCCGCCCGGAGTCGACGCCCCGTCGTGACCCTCGGCCTCCGCCGCGGTACGGGGAGTACGCCCCCGAGGGGTGGGTGAGCCCCGTCCCCGACGCCGCGCCTCCTCGTGAGGGCCCGGCCGAGGTCCCGACGCTCGTCGGCAAGGACGCGTCGGCCACCGGCACCGGCGTCGCGCCGGTCGGCACGGGCCGCCGCGTCGACCGCGTCGTCACGTTCGTGCTGCTCGGCCTCGCGGTGTACAACGTGGTCAGCGCCCTCGTGCTCGTGCCGAGGTTCTCGACGACCCTGCTCGACACGCTCCGTCGCGGCGGGTACGACGTGTCGTCGTTCTCGGGCGAGGCCGACCTGCAGCGGGCGGGCACGACCATCGCGATCGTGTCGGTCGTCGTGTTCGCCCTCATGATCTGGTGGACGCTCCGCCGCCTGCGCGCCGGCAAGGTCACCTTCTTCGTGCCCCTCGTCGCGGGCATCGTGGTGTCGGTGGTGCAGCTCGTGCTCGTCTTCTCGATATTCCTGGCCGACCCGGCCTTCGTGCAGTCGATCCTCGACTCCGGGGCCGGCTAGACCGGCGGTCCGCACGACGACGGCCCCGCAGCGACTCGCTGCGGGGCCGTCGTCGTCCGGCGAGGAGGCGCGGGTCAGCTCCCCGACTGACCGAACGAGCCGAGCTGCCGGGTCGCCTCCACCACGCGGGCGGCCATGGCGGACTCGGCGACCTTGCCCCAGGCGCGGGGGTCGTACTGCTTCTTGTTGCCGACCTCGCCGTCGGCCTTGATGAAGCCGTCGTAGTTCTTCAGCACCGTGTCGGCGATCGAGCGGCTGAACGCGTACTGCGTGTCGGTGTCGAGGTTCATCTTCACGACGCCGTTCGAGACGGCCTCGCTGATCTCGGCGTCGGATGAGCCGGAGCCGCCGTGGAAGACGAGCTCCAGGGGCTTCTCGGCCGTGCCGAAGCGCTCCTGGATGCCCTGCTGGATCTCGCCGAGCAGCTCGGGGCGGAGCTTGACGTTGCCGGGCTTGTAGACGCCGTGGACGTTGCCGAAGGTCAGGGCGGCGATGTAACGGCCCTTCTCGCCGAGGCCGAGGGCCTCGACCACGCGGGTCACGTCACCGACGGTCGTGTACAGCGCGTCGTTGGTGCCCTCGTGCTGGACGCCGTCCTCTTCTCCTCCGACGACGCCGATCTCGACCTCGAGGATGGCGTTGATGGCGGCGGTGCGCTTCAGCATCTCCTCGGCGATGGAGATGTTCTCGTCGAGGGGCACGGCCGAGCCGTCCCACATGTGCGACTGGAAGAGCGGGTTGCGACCGGCCTTGACCTCCTCCTCGGAGGCGGCGATCAGCGGCAGGACGAAGCCGTCGAGGGCGTCCTTCGGGCAGTGGTCGGTGTGCAGCGCGACCGTGATCGGGTAGTTCTTGGCGACCTCGGTGGCGAACTTCGCGAAGGCGATGGCGCCCGCGGCGCGGTTCTTGACCGTGTGGCCGGCGAAGTAGTCGGCACCGCCGGTGGTGACCTGGATGATGCCGTCGCTGCCGGCCTCGGTCAGGCCCTGGAGGACCGCGTTGATCGTCTGCGACGACGAGACGTTGACGGCGGGGTAGGCGAACCCCTTCTTCTTCGCCTTGTCCAGCATCTCGGCGTACTGCTCGGGGGTGGCGACGGGCATTGCATCTCCTTCGATCATCGCGTTCAGGCTTCCGATCAGACTAGTCAGCGCCCGCGACGCGCTGCCCAGGAAGACGGCGGGGCCGACCTCGTCGAGGTCGGCCCCGCCGGGACGGTCGGGCGGTCACCCGAGCCGTCGTGCGGATCAGTCGTCGAGGGACGCGTCCGTGACCGCTCGACGCCGGAGGACCGTCACGACGCCGAGGCCGAGCAAGACCGCCCCGAGCACCCCGAGACCGGCCACGCCCGCGCCGGTGAAGGCGAGACGACGGGGGGTCGAGGCGGTGTCGACGGTGCTGTCGCCCGACGCCGCGAGGTCGTCACCAGGGGCGGGCACGGGGATCGACCCGTCACCCGGCTCACCCGGCTCGACCGGGTCGACGGGGTCGACGGGGTCGACGGGGTCGACCGGGTCGACGGGGTCGACGGGGTCGACCGGGTCGACGGGGTCGACGAGGGCGCCGGCGTCGACGTGCTCGGCTCGCTCGACGTCCACCGTCCGGCCGTCGTCGTCGGTGACGCGGTCGAGGGGCACCGTCGCCGTGCCCGTCTCGTCGACGTCGGAGTCGATCGTGTCGTCGTCGCCGACGTGTCGGGCGGTCCAGCCGCCCGGCACCGGGGCGAAGTCGACCTCGTAGCGGCCGGGGCGCAGGCCGTCGAAGGCGTAGCGACCCTCGTCGTCGGTCTCGGTCTCGTGCGTGACGGGCTCGTCACGGTCGTCCGTGCCCGAGAGCGTCACGAGGTGGGACGGGAGGCCCGGCTCGTCGGCGCCCTGCAGTCCGTCTCCGTCGAGGTCGGTCCAGACGACCTGACCGATCGAGCCGGCGACGGCACGGCTGGTGACGACCTCGGACGAGGCCGTCAGGTCGATGCCGGCCACGCGGATGGCGAACCGCGACGCCCAGACGTCGCCGTCGGACTGGCCGTCGCCGCCGACGAGGACGACCTCGTGCGCGACCTCGGCCCCGCTCGGGACGGCGTCTCCGCGGTCGACGCGCACCGCGGTCACCTCGGCGAGGTCGCGCGGGCAGCCGCCGGTGCCGAACTCCGCCTCGGTGCACCAGCGGGTGCTGCCGCCGGGGGCGTTGGAGGCGTGGGCCGGGTCGTTCGAGATGCTCGCCGACGCGGCGGACGAGTAGCGCACGGTCTCCGACTGGTCGGCGGTCACGGGCGCGGCGAGGTGGGGACGCGCCGACGTTGTCGTCCCGGCGGCGTCGCCGTCGTAGGGCAGCACGGAGATGAGCGAGGTCGCCTCGAGGCTCTCGGAGCCGACGTTGCCGTAGGTGAGGGTGAAGGTCACGCGGTCACCGATGACGTGCACGGGGGCGTCGACCCGCTCGCGGGCGTCGAAGCCGTTGCCGGCGAGCACCCGGAGGGCCCGGTGCGTCGTCCGCTTCACGTCGGACGACACGTCGCGGGTCGACTCGATCGTGGCGGTGTTGACGGCCTCGGCCCCGACGACCGCTCGGACGAACCGGGCGTCGAAGACGATCGGCTCGAGGGGGTCGTTCACCTCGACGCGCTCGAGCTGCCAGGTGAGCCTCTGTCGGACGACGCCGTCGACCTCGACCTCGTCGACGGCCGGCTCGCGCGAGCCGGAGCCCGTCACGTAGGCCGCGCCGACCGGCAGCACGTCGCGCACCACGACCTTCTCAGGCAGGCCGTCGTCGGAGGCGTTCGTGACCGAGGGGTAGAGCGCGTACCGGACCGTACCGCCTGCCGTGACGAAGCTGGTCTCGTCTGGTGTGTCGCCGGGACCGGTGCCCGGGTCGACGACGGCGCTGCGGATGCGTGCCGTGTTGCTCGTCACCGTGAGGAAGTCGGACCAGGCGCTGTTGGCGCTGTCGGCGTCGCCGGGCGTGTGGACCCAGTCGCCGTCGGAGGAGGTGCGCAGGCTGGAGAAGATGCGCATGCGCGTGTAGTTCTCGAGGCGCGACGACGCGGTGAGGTGCACGTTGAACCCGACCGAGGTCGCGGCCGGGTGGTCGTACGACCACCGCACGGCGCCGACGGCGGCGGGGCCGCCCTCGGCCTGCGTCGGGTCGTCGACCCAGTCGAGGTCGTCGTCCTCGCAGGTCGCGGTCTTCGCCCGCTGGGGGTCGGAGCCGTCGAACGCCGCGAACTGGGGGCGGCCCGTGGTGCCGACGCGGTTCGAGGCGGCCCAGGTGCCCGGCGAGTTCTCGCGAAGCGTCTGCACGGAGTTGTCGAAGATGCTGCATACGACGGTGCCGTCCCAGCTGCCGGTGCCGTGGTTGTTGAGCGTGGTGTTCGCGAGGAGGGTCTGACCCGGCGTCACGTAGGGCTCGTCGTTCTTGCCGGAGAGGAGGAAGGACTTGCGCGTCTCGGTGTCCCAGCCGGCGTAGCTCGTCGACCCCGTCACGCCGATCGTGTCGCTGATGTTGCGGTCGGCGATGTTGTTCGCGGTCGGCTCGCCCTCGTCGCCGTAGTTCGCCCGACCCGAGATCGAGGTCGCCTGGAGGTCGCGGTACTCGTTGCGGGCGGTGAACGAGGTGCTCTCCGGCGGTTCGGGCACCCACAGGCTGACGTAGCCCGAGACGACGTACGGCTTCACGCCGCCGGGGATCAGGCCGCCCGAGACGTTCTTCGTCGGCATGGACGCCATGCTCGTGTCGGTGCCCTCGACGCGGACGGTGACGGGCTCGCCGGGCCCGGCCTGCTCGCACGTCACGGTGCCGGAGTCGACGACGCCGCGGTCGCCGCCGCCGCTGCCGCCCGGGGCCGTCGGCAGCTGCCCGGTGTTGACGCCGCACGCGGGGGCGCCGTCGACGGGCAGCAGCACCGCCGGGCTCGGCAGGCGGCCGTACATGCGCGAGACATCGTCGACCAGGGTGATGCCGTCGCTCAGCTGCTCGTAGCCGAGGAGCCCGCCGCCCGCGACGAGCGACTCGAAGTGCATCATCAGGGGGTAGACGATGCGGAAGCCGGGCGTCGTGCCGTCGGGGCCGACGGAGCGGCTGAAGCCGGGGAGCACCCGGTTCATCGACAGGTCGAAGCGAGGGGCTGCCGACACGCTGACCGGGGGCACGTCGGCGGCCACCGGGTCGACGCCCACGGCGTCCGCCGTCACGGTCGGGCGGAGCACGGTGCCGTGCGTCAGCGACGTCGCCACCGTGCCGACGACGCTGACCGTCCGGGCGCCGCTCGTGATGGTGCCGAGCTCGCACCGCAGGTCGCGGCCCGAGACGACGGAGCCGGGGAGGCACTCGTCGGGCAGGCGCGACCACGTCACGCCCTCGGGGGCGGAGGCCGTGAACCCGCCGTCGGCCGCCTGGCCGTCGGTCGTGCCGACGGTCACGGCATAGACGACCGAGTCGGCCGTGCGCACCACGCCGTTGCGGGCGGAGCTGTCGCCGCCCGGGCGGTCGTCGTCGGTGAACAGGCCGAGGCCGTCGGAGGTGACGGCGACGGCGACGCGGAGGTCGGTCGCGGCCGGGGAGACGGCGAGGGCTGCGGGCCCGGTGTCGACGACGAGCAGGCCGACGGCGGCAAGCAGCGACGTCGCGACGGCCGCGGCCGGGGGACGGGAGAGCTTCATGAGGGTCCTTTCCAGGAGGCATGAATGCCTCATCCGATCCGCAAACATATCGCATTGCGGCCGTCATGCGAAAGGGCCGGGAGCTATGCTTCAGGGATGGCTGACTCGTCCTCCGGAAACCTGTACACGCACCCCGACCGCAACCTCGGCATGGAGCTGGTGAGGGCGACCGAGGCAGCCGCCATCCGCAGCGCCCCCTTCATCGGCAAGGGCGACAAGAACGCCGCCGACGGCGCCGCGGTCGACGCCATGCGCAAGTTCCTCGGCACCGTCGCCTTCGACGGCGTGGTCGTGATCGGCGAGGGCGAGAAGGACGAAGCCCCGATGCTCTTCAACGGCGAGCACGTGGGCAACGGCTTCGGCCCCGCCTGCGACATCGCCGTCGACCCGATCGACGGCACGAGCCTCACGGCGGCCGGCCGCATGAACGCCCTCTCGGTGATCGCGGTCAGCGACCGCGGCAGCATGTTCGATCCCAGCGCCGTGTTCTACATGGACAAGATCGTCACCGGCCCCGAGGGCATCGGAGTCATCGACCTCGACCGGCCGATCGGCGACAACATCCGTGCCCTGGCCGACGCGAAGGGCCTGTCGGTCGAGGACATCCAGGTGGCGGTCCTCGACCGTCCCCGTCACGCCGACCTGATCCAGCAGATCCATGCGGCCGGTGCCGGCACGCGCCTGCTGCTCGACGGCGACGTGGCCGGCGGCATCAACGCGGCTCGGCCCGACTCGCGCATCGACATGTGCGTCGGCATCGGCGGCACCCCCGAGGGCATCATCACGGCCTGCGCCGTCAAGGCCCTCGGCGGCCTCATCCTCACGCGCCTGGCCCCGAAGGACGACGCGGAGCGCCAGAAGGCGATCGACGCCGGTCACGACCTCGACCGCGTGCTCGACCAGGACGACCTCGTGAAGGGCGACAACGCCTACTTCGTCGCGACCGGCGTCACCGACGGCGCGCTCGTCGCGGGCGTCAAGCGCAAGCAGGGCATGATCCGTACGTCGAGCATCGTGCTGCGCTCGCACTCGGGCACGATCCGTCGGGTCGAGGCCGATCACCTCGTCTCGAAGTGGTACGGCGAGGACGCCTGAGCCCAGGCCTCAGAGACTGTCGAGCGCCCCCGCCGACGACCTCTCCCGGTCGTCGTCGAGGGCGTTCGTCAGTTCGGGGGCGGTGAGGTCGCGGGGGAGGTCGTCGACCAGCGCGGGGGCCGCGAGCGTCTTCGACTCGTCGAGCATGCTGAGGCGCCGGGCCGAGGGCAGCACGGTGCGCTCGAGCGACCCGACGAAGCGGTTGTAGTCGGACACGGACCCCCGCAGCGACCGGCCGAGCTTGTCGACGTGGCCCGCCATCGTGGAGAGCCGCCCGTAGAGCTCGCGGCTGAGGTCGAACAGGGTCTTGGCCTCGGCCGTGACGACGTCCTGCTGCCAGCTGAAGGCGACCGTCTTGAGCACCGACCACAGCGTGACCGGCGACGCGAGGGCCACCCGCTTCTGGAAGGCGTAGTCCATGATCGACGGGTCGGCCTCGAGCGCGGAGGAGACGAGCGACTCGCTCGGGATGAACGCGATGACCAGTTCCGGGGACGACTCGAGACCGGCCCAGTAGGTCTTGGCCGACAGGGCGTCGACGTGGGCCCGCAGCGCCTTCACGTGCTGCTTCACGAGCGCGTCGCGCCGCGCGCCCTCCTCGCCGGTCGCCGTGGCGGGGATGCTGCTCGCCTCGAGGAAGGCCGTGAAGGGCACCTTCGCGTCGACCGCGATGTTCTTGCCGCCCGGCAGGTGCACGACCATGTCCGGCCGCCCGGCGCCGGCGTCGCTCGTGATGCTCGTCTGCACGTCGAAGTCGACGCGCTCGACGAGGCCGGCGGCCTGCACGACGTTGCGAAGCTGCGTCTCGCCCCAGACGCCGCGCGTGCTGTTGGAGCGGAGCGCCGACGCCAACGACTCGGCGGTGCCGCGCAGCCTCTCCTCCGACGCGCTCGCCACGCGCAGCTGCTCGCTCAGGGCGCCGTACTGGTGCGCCCGCTGCTCCTCCAGCTCGGCGACCTTCGCCTGGACGGCGGCGAGGCTCTGCGCCACCGGGCTGAGAGCCGTCATGACGCGGCCGTCGGAGCGGTCGCGCTCGGCCTCGGCGATGCGCACGTCACGGAGGCGGTCCTGGAACTCCTGGAGGCGCGCCTCCTGCCCCGCGGTCTGGCGGCGGTGGAGCTCGTCGAGCTCGACCAGGCGCTCACGCAGGCCCGCGGCGGTGGCGCGCTCGGCGGCGGCGTCGGCCGCGAGGCGCCCGGCCTGCTCGACGGCCCGGGTGCGGGCGACGAGCACGCCTAGGGCGAGCCCGAGCGCGAGCGAGACGAGAGCGACGACGACGACGAGCGGAGGGGTCATGCGAGGAGTGTGTCAGCGCCCACCGACATCGAGCGGCACCCCTCGCGGGGTGCTGCCGAGGGTCAGCGGAAGACGACGCGGCGGCGCGGTGCCGGGGCGGGCCCGGCCCCGGCCCCGGGCTCGGCAGCGGGCGCCGCGGGCGTGAGGCGCTTCATGCCGACCCGGGCGGTGTCGGCCAGCTGCCGCAGGTCGTCGGCGCCGTGCACCTGGGCCGCGTGCACCACGATCGCGGCGCACGCCTCGGCGTCGGCGAGGGCGTCGTGGTGCGAGAAGCCCGTGAAGCCGGCGGCCGCCGCGGCGAGGGGCAGGCGGTACGAGTCGAGCGCATAGGTCTTGCGGGCGACCTGCAGGCTGCAGAGGTAGGCCCACGACGGGGGAGTGACGCCGGTGGCGGCGCAGGCGCCCTTGATGACGCCCATGTCGAAGCCGGCGTTGTGGGCGACGAAGACGTCGATGCCCGCGAAGTCGGCGATGAGGTCGAACTGCTCGTGCCACTCGAAGGCGTCGGCCACGTCGTCGGCGCGGATGCCGTGGATGCGCGTGTTCCACTCGAGGAAGGCGTCGTGCCCGGCCGGGGGCTTGATCAGCCAGCCGACCTTGTCGACGACGACCCCGTCGCGCACCTTGACGAGACCGACGGAACAGGCCGACGCACTGCTCGAGTTCGCGGTCTCGAAGTCGATCGCGGTGAAGTCGATGGGCATCGGGCCATGGTCTCACGGGCCCCCGACATCGCCGGGCGGCGGCGCCCCGGTACGATGGTCGACCGTGGCTCTCACTATCGCGATCGTCGGACTGCCCAACGTCGGCAAGTCCACCCTGTTCAACGCCCTGACCAAGAACCAGGTGCTGGCGGCGAACTATCCGTTCGCGACCATCGAGCCCAACGTGGGCATCGTCAACCTGCCCGACCCGCGCCTCCAGGTGCTCGCCGGTCTCTTCGGCTCGGAGAAGACCCTGCCCGCCCCCGTGTCGTTCGTCGACATCGCCGGCATCGTCAAGGGCGCCAGCGAGGGCGAGGGGCTCGGCAACAAGTTCCTCGCGAACATCCGCGAGGCCGACGCCATCGCCGAGGTCGTCCGCGGCTTCGTCGACCCCGACGTCGTGCACGTCGACGGCAAGGTCGACCCCGAGGGCGACATGGGCACGATCAACACCGAGCTGATCCTCGCCGACCTCGAGACCGTCGAGAAGGCGCTCGTGCGCTACGAGAAGGAGCTCCGCCTCAAGCGCGTCGAGCCGCTCGTGCACGACACCGCGGTGGCCGCGAAGGAGGCGCTGCAGCGCGGCGAGGCCCTCTCGGCCTCCGGCGTCGACCTCGAGCCGATCCGCGAGCTCGGGCTGCTCACCGCCAAGCCCTTCATCTACGTCTTCAACGTCGACGAGTCGATCCTCACCGACGACGCGAAGAAGGCCGAGCTCTCGGCCCTCGTCGCCCCGGCCGAGGCGGTCTTCCTCGACGCGAAGATCGAGTCGGAGCTCATCGACCTCGACCCGGAGGACGCCGCCGAGCTGCTCTCGTCCACCGGCCAGGACGAGTCGGGCCTCGACCAGCTCGCCCGCATCGGCTTCGAGACGCTCGGCCTGCAGACCTACCTGACCGCAGGCCCGAAGGAGACCCGCGCCTGGACCATCGGCAAGGGCTGGAAGGCCCCGCAGGCCGCCGGCGTGATCCACACCGACTTCGAGAAGGGCTTCATCAAGGCCGAGGTCATCTCGTTCGACGACCTCGTCGAGACGGGCTCCATCGCCGAGGCGCGCTCGGCCGGCAAGGCCCGCATCGAGGGCAAGGAGTACGTCATGCAGGACGGCGACGTGGTGGAGTTCCGCTTCAACAACTGAGGCACGGCGACGAGGCAGGCCACGCGACGGGCGTCGTGCCCTCCGAGCGACCTGGGAGCCGCGCGGCGGCGGGGTCGTAGCGTGGGCCGGTTCCCCACCGTGCCCGAGGAGGCCCCCATGACCGACACCGCACCCGCCACCGACGCCACCGACGCCACCGTCGACGCCCCCGTCGGCTCCCGCACCGCGATCGTCCTCGGCGGCGGCGGCATCACCGGCATCGCGTGGGAGGTCGGCGTGCTGGCGCGCCTCCTCGAGGCCGGCATCCCGCTCGGCGACGCCGACCTCGTCGTCGGCACGTCGG
>Ga0265780_10001703_pt1 | contig 30526 bp, 29 predicted proteins | sample P1T30metagenome_FD_192432 | JGI IMG/M metagenome (GOLD analysis project Ga0265780, IMG submission 192432) | Plant litter microbial communities from East Loma Ridge, Irvine, California - P1 T30 | ecosystem: Environmental > Terrestrial > Plant litter > Unclassified | place: USA: California... | reverse complement strand
CTCCAACCCCCCCCCCAGCCTTGCTATACCGCAACGCCCTCCCAAAACCCCACACTTCCTATTCCGCCCAAGCCCTCTGCGAACACAACGGCTGGCAAAAGCGCGGAGAATGGGGCGCCATCAGGACGGCGCATTTTCATTTGAATACGCATGAATGTTACGGTACGCACACGATACGTTGTCCGAGTGAATACGATGTTGAATGCAGTGTAGCTATCATACAAAGCTCGTCGCGCCTCGTGCTCGGGCGCTCGAAGCCCGAAGACAGCGAGGAAGGGACTGGTGGTGTGGAGGTAGATGTTAGTGCGGGCGATGTGGTGGTTGTGCCGGCTGGTGTGTAGCATATGAGCTTGAGGAGCGGAGGGGGGTATAGGTATATTGGGGTGTATCCGAAGGTACGTCCAGTTCCTAGATCTCAAGAGGGGAAGAGAGATAAAATTGGGGTATGGAGTTGGCTGACGAGTGGCTAGGAGTGTCCTAAGTGGCGGAGTAATCATTGTAAAGGCGGAGAGAGTATGGAGGAGTTGGAGAGGGAGATTAGGAGGGTGGCGATGCCGGGTATGGATCCTGTTTATGGGGGTTGATGGGGCGTTGGTGGGGATTGGGGGGAGGTTGGGGTGTGATTGATGGTGCGAGATAGGAAGTTATCTGTGTGGAAGATACCTTGTGTTGTGGCACATAGTTTGAGGTGTATGAATGCGTGGACTGTGATGAGAACATGTGAATAATCCTTTACATGTATGCACATGCTGTGACAATCGTGGTATGGAATGACCTGAAATGGCCCAGAGCATCGCTAGCCTTGCTAGCGACTATTGCTAGCGACTATTGCTAGCGACTATTGCTAGCGACTATTGCTAGCGATTGAAGATTGAATTCTTGTCGATTCATGTCTTCGACACTTGTTTTGGGGTCTCAGCTCTGCCAACTTGTGCTGCGCTACCTCTAAATGTACACAATTCCATCTCATTAGGATACCTTGCCCTCGTCTTACTCAGTCAGACTCTCCTCAGCTTTCTGCGGGCTCACACCAACAGCACCCTCATCCAGCGTGCGCTTAACCTGCTCCGCTCGTCTGCGCGCGTCGACATACATCATGAACTCCTGATACGTACGAGGCATGACCCTAATGTTCTTCGGGACAGTGAAAGTGTAATTGAACTGCCCGGTCGGCTTCGAGTGCCCATGCTCCACGTCGCGCACCTTGGAGTCAATCCTAATCTGCACTCTCGTGTACTCGCCATTTGCATCGGCATCCTCACCCGGTGTGGGAATGAGCGGAGGGTCTGTGTATACGACCGTGGCGGTGAGGTATAGTATGCTTCCGACGGGTACGGGGTTTTGGAACGTAGATGGGTCGAGGGACACGAAGGTCGGGCGTGCGTGGGCGAATGCGGCGGCTGTCGTGAAGGCAAGCTCTGCGAGAGTTGTAGGTACGAAGTTAGTGTATGTCTCACATACACTTCGTGCATATATACTTACCGAAAGTTTGCTTGAGGAGGAAGCCGCCGAAGATCATGAAGTGGTGACGATTGCGGAATTGGGGCTGCATTATCGTGGCTGTCTGGAGACGTGTGGCGTCCATGTGAACGACGTTGTCGGGCTTGCGAAGATCATCGTATGGGTCTGGTCGTGTTAGTTGATGAAGTTGAACACTTGCCGTTTTCACATACCATGGAACTGAAGCTGTTTCTGCCAGAAGGCGTGGATGAGATCACTTTCTAAGTCGTTCGGTGTGTGTTTCAACAAAGAAGTGTCTCGGCGCTCCTTTCTGATCTTGGAGTTGCGCTCGCCCAGCGCATAAAGTCGCTTCTCTTCAGGTGTTTCCGTAATGAGTGGATTGACATTGACAGGTCTGCGCTGGGGTCAGCCAAATTCGTAGTTTGACGTCGACACAGTCCGCACTTCTTCGTGCTAGGGTCAAGAGAGACCATGGTGAATGTGCAGTTGATCAGAACATCATCATCTTTGACTTTCTCTCCCTCTTTTGGAGCCTTGGCGACCTGCATCGTGATCTCAAGACTACTGCGCCCTGTCGCATAAGTGACCCGCCCACTCAATTGTAGATCACATATCTCTGTCAAAGGTGAGTGGATGGTGATCCGGTCGCAACTCGCAGTGACAGTCGTCACATCTTCACCAGTGTGTTTGTCTCGACTAAGATCAGCAGAGATCTAACGACTGTAATCATTGATGCTTACATGCAATGATTCCAGAGAGCGCATCCAGATCCATGAAGATGGTGCCAAGACGTATGTGACCCGAAGAATTGAGATACTGAAAGCAGGGACATGAAGTCAGAATTGGTCTCACGCGCTGAGTACACATGGAAGACTCGCCGTATCAAGTAGCCAGGGGTCTTGTGCCAGTGGTAACACGAGCGAGTGGTAGCTGTCGCTCATATGCTTTGGCGTCAAGTCTCGATCTTTCGGTACCTGACCCTTACCAGAAGACCCCGCAGCTTCTTCACCCTCTGCTTGTTGCGAACGCAGAGCTTCGATCCAGGGTGTCTTGACACGCATTGCTGTCAGCTCTTTGAACACGCCATCTGTGCTTCGAACGGGGCTGCAGTGGAAGCTGCGATTCGCCTCGATGGATGCCAATTGCGCAGATGCAAGACAGCAGCGTTGCTGCTGCGATGCATGCCGAAACTGCCGGAGTGCTAATCTGACCGCGGGCCTCATTTTGTGTATGCAGACTCTTATACAAAGTTGTTGCTGAAGTTCGCAATCGGGCGGAAGTGACGTTTGAGTGCCTGCCGAAGCGAGTCTTGGCGCGCCATGGTACCACGAACCCTCCACCACGCCTCCACTCTTCTCCCATCACCAACCTGATGCACGCATCTCAGTATCCTGATGCGCTGGCTTTGGTAGCGCAGCACGATGGCCCGCACCATCGAGGTCGGACGAGCGGTGCTCTCATGTCCGACACATGCTCTCGAGCTTTGGCTCACAACATTGATCACAGTCTCACCACTACAGCAATCGATTGATCTACAGCAGCTTTCTCCTTGTGACCTTCTCAGTCTCCTTGCTTCCGGAACAATTTGGGTGGGGCGCGGGAATGGGATGCGTGTTGAGATTGAAGTCACACTTCGAGGCGAGCAGCTACCACCTCAGCAGTTACAAGAGCTAGTGAGCTCAATCATATCGGCACCGGTAAGTTCGGTCACTGACAATTAACACGGCATGCTTACTGGATATGCAGGCATGGGCGCAACTACACCTGCACACGAGCTTACCATCCGGTGCCACTTCGAACGACAAGGTGGTAACGATCAACATCAGTAATCGCGAAAATTGTGTTTCATCGGAGACGAAGGAGCGCCATCGTGTTCTCTGGAGTGTACCTCCCGCTGATGTACGACCCATCCAAGGTATTCAAAGATATGATTTAGAGCTCATTCGCTTTTCCCTGGAGTTGCTTGAATCGAAGACAAAGAAGCGTCCACGCCTGAAGCGATCCAAAACATCGCCAGTTGAAGGCAGGCATCCCGAAAGCCAAAACGACAGTGGTGTCGACAGCGATGACGAATCTGAAGCTATGCTGCACGAAATGGTGGCTACAGCTCACTCCGGCAGCTTTGGAGAGCTTTGCGAAGTTTCCGGGCATCCTACAGCAACTGGAAAGCGAAAGCGCGCAACGTCACGGACGCAAGCCGCGATGAGGGTCAAGTCTCTGCCAGTGCGTCAAACCCAACAGACGACCAACCCACTGAACCGCTCGATCAAGACGACCATCTCCCAAGACAGGCTACAGACCCCGTTCCCGATCAATGAATTGGAGGAAGTCAAACGGTTGGTAGACGGAGCGATGCGGTTGTCAATCTATGGCGTCAACAAAACAAACACCGGGCTGAAGATCAAAGCCAATACCTTTGCTGTAGGACTCGCCGATGTCGCCCCAGCCTTATGGAGACCAGGATACTTGACTGTAGGCGCAACCGACCTCTGTCCATGGAGAAATACTAACAAGTATCAGGCTTTGTCACAGCGCGCTAATCTTCTGCCTACCATCAGCCGCTCCATGAATCAGATTGAGCGAAACCGCGTCGTGTCTGTCTCATTGAGCGAAAAACTCGGGAAGTTGACTACATTACCTACAACGAAGCCACAACAAAGACACGATGTAGATGATGAGTCGCTTTCAGACATTTCCAAGCACCTGTGGCAACATTTACAACGAAGCCTTCTCACCAGACCCTCCGCGCCTGTTCAAGAGTTCATGGCCTGCGGCTCGGAGGCAGTGATTCAAAGCGACTCGGATGACAACCTTCATGAGTTTGCCACGGACATTTTCACTACATCAGATGGCTTCATGGTAAACGATGCGGCACAATCTCTGGCAGACACCCACACAACACAACGTGAGAACACATCGCCACTTTCCCAAACGCAGAGAATTAGTTCAGCATCAGACCAAAACTTGGGTCCTGAACTTACTGGCATACTCGGTATTAATCGCGAAGCCTCTGCTGAGATACCGTCAGCGACTGCTGTGCGCTTTTTACATCATGATCCTACGGAGCTATTCGACGCTGACCAACATGAATATCGATCAGGAATTCGGCGAGTCAGTGATAATCTAGCCGTGAGCAGTAGTGTCGAATGCAAACCTGCAGACTACACAGCTACTGTTCGATCTGTCGAAGGCCAATCTCCTCAAATGCATCAGACCGCGCTCGACGATGTCGCCAATGTACGGCAACTATCGAAGGAGAATCTTCTTTTCCATGAGTTTGGGCACGATTACGAAAGTGGCGTTCAAGGCCATGTCTCTCTGGAAGATACGACCAATGGAGTATTGCCAGAAGCCTCGGAAGAATTATTGGAGTTATTTTAGGCAAGTGGGCGAAACCAAAAGTTACGCCATCAACGATTGTATCTATCAATTATCATTAGCTCCAGACACAGCACTAACATTTCAAATTCTACTTACGCAGAGGGCCTGTCCAACTTCAAGGTGTCGGTCGGTATGGAGGCCTCCAGTCCATCTTCAGACTCCACACATGTCAAGAGCCGACCGGAAGTTCTCTCCGGGCCGCACTAATTGATGTGGCTTGAAGTCCGATGCGCCGGACCTTCTCGTACAGATAGTGCGCGACAAGAAACTCAGCAATTGTAGCTTCGTTCCTGACTCGGACACGGCTGTCATTTGATGGGCCAGAACGCCGGCACTTGGATTCGATAGCGGTTGACAAGTGCCGATACGATTTCGCTGTGGGTTATCTCTTTTTAGTTGGGCAAGTTGGGATCATTATTAGATGCCTTGATTCGAGTTTCCGTCTGAGTTCTCTGTCACAATCTTGCGAGAGAAGAAGGTGATTCGTTCGCCTGGAGAACTGTCAGTTCGATGATTTGCGCTCGCTTATCGGTAGTGCCCGGCCCATGCCCCAAGCGCGATGATCAAGCCGATCTTCCAGCTAAAGCTAGGGCCGCCGATCCATACCGACGCTGAAAATCTCACATCAAGAATCCATGCGCGGCGTCTCCGTTCTCCACATCTTTCAAGCCATCAGCTTCGCAAGTTCGGCATCATCAGGCTAAGGGCAGATGTCCTCAAGTCCCTAGCCAACGGGAAGATCAGAGAAGCGTGGAAATTCCAACTCGTGAATGGCGGGCAAGGTAAGCCGCTTTCGAAGCTTGGTGCAATCTTCGAACGACCTTGTGCGCCGTGACGAATTGTCGTCGCGCCCCCTGGCCAACCAAAACAGCCGCTGCCTTGTCACAAGTAAGAACAGGCGACTACTTGTGGGTAACACGTCGTCCTAACCAAGATGAGACAGGCAGGTCAGGAATGATCTGGCAAAACAAATAGTGGCTGCAGACAGCATGCGAGCAGTTCATTCACGACAGCAGCCCTCCAGAAGCCACATACGAGAGGCGATTGTACCTCGAAGCACAAGATTCATCCCTAATGCTAGCATTCAGTCAAACCAGATGCATTCTGGGCGAGAACAGAGACTCTGCGCCGTTGACCTCAATCTCCTCAGCTGTCGTTCATGCATGGAAAACGTGGTTTGCAAGACGGCCTTCGAGACTAGTTATCGTTCTAGTGATGACATTCGGGCTACTACTGACGGGGCGTTTTGACAGGCCATGCGATGAGCCTTAGTATCCGACCACCTCAAAATTGAGCAGCAAGCAGTCTTTTCAGCTCGGCTTCGGAGGGATCGGAAGCAATGGCTGAATAACAGTGAGGAGTGAGGAGGCACAACCGTGAACTCGGCGTCGCTTCACTGCAGAGCGGGATGTGCACAGGGTCGTAAGCAAATGCCCAGGCGACACCAGTGGCCAAATGTTTCAACATGCTGAGCAGCGTGAACCTTGGCCCTGACTCGCCGTTTGCAGAGCAGAGTGGCTCGATTCCAGTCAAGAGCACCAAGCGCCTCCAGTCTGGTGGCGTTCTGGGTTAGCTGCGTCTAGCCGTAGCACCGGGCTTGAGCTTGTGTTCCGTACCAGAGAATTGAGCAGTCAACCATGTGCGACAGGGTTGATGCTGTCAAACCAGCCACGCCAGCTAAAGATACATGGCGTGGCACCGTGGAGTAGAGGTAGTGTAAACTTTGTAAAAGCTCTTTTGCCGGGCGGTTCGCAGGTACAAAGGTATCGCTGGCCAGTCATCACGCCAGTACCCAAGTCTCCGTGTCCTTCTGGGTGGGCTGACAAGTTCACACGTGGTTGACGAGCCTGCAAAAAAGCACCCTGTCGTACGACGTTTAGTCCCGCTTCCGCTGCGACACCTCGAGAGCTGAGCCAGATTCGACAACCATAACGCCGCTAGCCTCCCTCTCCACAGAAGCAACCGTACTCGCTCGGAACCGCACCCGTCAATATCTGTCGATCGCCCAGGGATTCTTTTCGCACCCGCAAGTCGGGTCCACGAGGACTTGACTGTTTTCTGTGAAGGAATTCAACAGTGCCTAGTCATTGCGCAAACACTTTCACTTCGTTGCGGCTAGGCTGCCCATTAGTCGCTCCACCAAACGATTCGACATCCATCTACTATCACTACGAGACTGTGTCAATACTCTCAACTTACACTCTACCCAATATGAGTGAGGATATAAGGAGTAAATACCCGATCGGAGATAAACCCAAGATCCACTTCGTTCCATACATCATCTTCTGTTCCTACCTCGTGTCCCTCATTGGCGCCTTCACAACAGTCGAGCTATTACATCGTCGCGTCTCTGGATCTGGCTGGCGGTCATGGTGAGTGAAAGCAGCACACGTCGGCTTCGCGGTTGCTGACAGAGACAGGGTTCAAATAGGTGGTTGTGCTGTATCCTTCGGCCTCGTCGCTATCTGGTGTATGCACTTCGTGGGTAATCGTGCGATCATTCTGGGAGACGGCGAGCAAGAAATCCAGCTTTACTACAGCTCCTTATACACAGTTGTGTCTGCTATCCTTCCCGTCGTCGTCATTTTTCTTGGACTGTTGGTCGCCGACAGGTTTTACAAAGGGAGTAAACGCGCCATCACTCGGTATTCGGCGCTTCTTGTTTGCGGAGTATGTGCTGGCGCGGCGGTCACAGAAATGCATTACCTTGGAAATCAAGGAACCACGAATTACAAGCTTCAACTAAGCTGGCCGCACGTCTATGGTGCTGCCAGCATCGCGGTTGGTGCTTGCTTTATATCGTTTGGCCTCTTCTTCCATTGGAACGGGCACTGGGTCAACTTCATATGGAGACGAGTCATCGTGGCATGCTTCCTTGCACTCGCTGTCTCGGGTATGCACTGGACTGCAGCCGCTGGTACGTCGTACGAACTTCGAGGATACCATGACGGACCTGGACAGGAAAGGAATCTCAACCTCATCATCGCTCTATGCCTCGTAAGTCTCATCGCTGACACGGACTACAATGCAGTTGTACTGACGTGCTTTTAGTGTCTCTTCGCGTGCGCTGTATGCTTCCTGCTGGGCTTCTTGAAACAACGTCAACAAAGGATGCTCAAAGATCGCGCGCAGCAGGTCGTGCTCGCAGTTGCCACATTCGACTCCGAAGGCAGACTCCTAGTGAGTCAAAGTGGTCTGATGCCTTGCCAAACCATTACAAGGCAGTTCCATCAGAGAGTGAGTGGCTGTCCGTACAGCGAACCTGTCTGACAACTGACCATGCTAGACCTTCGACGACGAGTTCAACACATCACATCCCGTCTTTCAATGGCTGTTCCGAGTAACACGCCATTGGCAGGGCATCATCGAACTCATTCCATCGATGCGCGAACACCTCCAGACGACAGGCTACATCCAGACAACGAGCTCTCCTACTCATGCCTTGGACAGTCGATCATCTCTGGAAGACGACGACGATTCCAGCTACTCTGCCACGTTCAGAGAGTTGTTCTGTGTCACAGCTCAAGAAATCGCGCGCTCGCTCGACACCAGCCTACAAAACCTCGGATGCTTGTACGAAGATGTGCTCACCACCGGCACACTTCTGAACCGCATATTGTATACATCCAGCCAGAATCGAAAGGAGATCCTCGCCACCGAGATTGCGACCACGGACAAGGACATTGAAGCTAACATCAACCCAATCCTTTTCGGTAAGGGCCAGTTACTAGTCCTCACCCGGAGAGTCGATAACAGCGAGGGCAAAAGGCTTCAAAATTTGGGTTACCGCTTTGCAAACATGGATCAAGTTGGCGACCAGCTCGCGCGCAGTATGCAGGTATCTCGAGAAGATCTGGAGAATCTGGTCGGGCGCCTGCACTCATTCAGCCAACGCGAACCAGCGATTCCCTCCCAGGGCACATATCTCGCGTCTTTCTTGATTCAGCCGTCGCCTGCCGTGAGGGGTCTGGAAATTGTTGTGAAGAGGGCCCACCCCGATCGCTTGCCAATGGTGAGATTAAGTGCCGAAGAGCTAAGCCATCGCGAGGTACAGTTACTGGGAGCTCTCAACGGGATGTCGCTGGACGAGATAGTCACGCGCATCAGCGAGCGCACTATCACAGGGTCAGACGACGACGTCTTCCTGGAGAACTTACGCGACCGAATACTCGACCTCACTCGCGAATGTCCGGAATCTACGCTACACCGCAGCATATTTTCTGGGAGACAGCTCGACATTGTGCATGGAATGGCTGGGCAGCAAGAAGCCAGCCCAGCGACGGTCTTCGCGTTTTGCGGAATCAAGGAGATCTATAACCAATCTCTGCAGAGCCCGACGCTGCGGACAATCCCACTATCCTTCTTTCAGTCATACCTTCGAAGTTATCCAGGATGCTCCGATCATGCGATTCTTGCGCAAAAGAACCACAAGGAGTTCAGCAGCCTCATGCTGGGTCCCTCCGCCACCAGAGAGCCAGCCGCGCCAAAACCCAGCAAGTGGCCAGGCCGACTCCGTGCGAAGTCGAAGTCTTCTATATCGGAGATGTCATGGCAGCCGGACTCATCGTCCGAGAAGGGCCTCGTAGCTGTTGCGACTTCGCCGCACGACAACGTCAGTCATCCATGGAATATCATGGTGACTTCGACCCAGAACATGACCGTCGACGAGAGCAACAAGGACGGTGGCAGCTTGGAGTTGCGAGACTTGGGCGTTAAGTCTGAGATTGGCATGGCGGAGACGGAGAAGCCGACGTTGGCGGACAGACTCATGTCTATCACGACGGGCTTCCGTGATCCACATGCGGCGAGGGCGCTGCCGAAGGATCTGTACTATGGTCGAAGGTAGTAGATCATTATTGTAACTTGTATTCTTACACTGCATTCTTGGCGTTTTGATCTTCCTTCGGGATACCCAGCGATTTAGGTGTTGGGTACGCTGTCACATGTTGGAGAATCAATTGGTTGGGAGGATGATGGGATTGTGCAAGTGCACGCTGTACACTGGCATGTCTGATATGATGTGTATAGAAAGTTGATGGTAGACTAATGAAATGGACACGAAGAATGGTTGAAAGCATGACTCCACTCCGATAACGCACCCTGGTCGTGGCTTGGCGAAATGACGCTTGCGTGAACTTAACTTAACTTTCTTCTCTGCGAATGAACAGTCAACTTTCACTCAACTTTGCAAATTAGCACACTCCGAAAAGGGAGATTGCCCATTACAACAGTAACTTCGATATCAGGCTTTCGCCTCAACATACCACGAATTTCACGCCGCATCGCCTACAAAGTCCACCCCTTCATCTCGTCCAAGCGGCCCCTCCAAAATGCCCGAATCACGAAAATACACGCTCGCACCACTCGCAACCCTCACTCCAGCCGCGAGCTCGCGAACATGGCAGACCGCGCCACACCCCACCCTCCCCATCGTCGCAACTGCCTGCTCTGACCGCAGCGTGCGCGTCTACAGTCTCACATCCTTCACCCTCCTACACACGATAACAGGAGGCCATAAGCGCAGCGTACGCGCCGTGTCATGGAAGCCCGGCACACAAGGGCAGAGCGTGCTTGCAACGGGCAGCTTCGACTCCAGCGCCGGCATCTGGCGGCGCGAAGAGCAGCCCTCGAACGAAGACGACTTCACGAATCGGCGCATTGGCGGCGATGAAGATGAAGACGGCAGGGACGACGAAGACGATTACCAGTTCTCGTGTATTCTCGACGGCCACGAATCGGAAATCAAGTCGCTCACATGGTCGCCTAGCGGTCAATATCTCGCGACGTGCTCGCGCGATAAGTCTGTGTGGATATGGGAGGAGCTGGAAGATGATAATTTCGAGACGGTGGCGGTGCTGCAGGAACATGATGGCGATGTCAAGTGCGTTGCGTGGCATCCTGAGGAAGATCTGCTGGCGAGTGCGAGCTATGACGATAGTGTGAGGTTGTACAGGGAAGATGCGGACGATTGGGTGCAGGTCAGCTGCATTTCAGGCAAGGAGGGACATGGCATGACGGTCTGGTGGGTCGAATTTGAGGGCAGTGGTATGAGCAAGAAGGACTTCCGCGCACAAAGAGACGGCCTGTCAGATGAGCAGCAGCAACACATTGAAGGGCTGGAGCAGTCAGGGCCACGATTGGCGACATGTAGCGACGACTGCACCGTACGAATATGGCGGAGAAAGCCACGCGAGCAACCAAACGCATCCTCGAGCACCGGTATACCCTCGATCATACGCTCCGTCGCCATCGACGAAGACTGGTACCAAGACGCCGTCCTCCCACAAGTCCACGAACGCGCTATATACTCGGTTTCATGGAGTCGCACAACCGGCATGATCGTCAGTGCTGGCAGCGACGGCAAGATTATAGTGTATAAGGAGCAGTGGACGCAGCAGACGGCGAATGGCGTGAATGGGGAGCACATGGAGGTCGACGGGACACAGGCTCAGTCGCCGACTGGGTGGGTGGTTGTTGCGGAGCTGTTCTCTGCGCATAGTGTGTTTGAGATCAATCATGTTACTTGGGCGAAGAGGGCGGATAAGGGGAAGAGGTGGGAGGGCGAGGAGGTGGTGGTTAGTACGGGGGATGAGGGTGAGGTTAAGACGTGGACGGTTGATGAGACGCCAGCATCCTAATCATTTGCTTCGAGGCTTTACCCACATTTAGGAAAGCAGTTGTGCGGGGCCATACGCAAGTATAAATTACAGCGCTCAGCTTCTCACTCTCACCTGCACTGCAGTAGTCTCACATGTGCTGCTCTCTCTTACTCGGGGCGTCACCGAACAAGAACAGTATTCTGTGGCATATATACATTCTCCACCATCTACTATCCACCATCACTTCTGACATCTCTTTGTTACGACAGCGAGCTCTACCACTAGTCATCTTCAACATGGCCACAACCTCGAAGCAAACCGTATCGCCGCATGGCACGTCGAACCTCAGGTAGATCGCACTATCGAACGGTGTATGTCGCACGTCAGGCTAACTTGTATAGTCTGGCAGCAAGCGATCCGACCGTCATAATCGAGGTTGGACCAGAAGCGAAGAAGTACTACGTCCATCGGGCTTTGCTCATCCACCACTCAGAGTACTTTCGCGAGGGCTTGCAAGGCTCGTGGGCTGAGGCGCAGAGCGGTCTCTTCAAGTGACATGATATCGAGCCTGTCGTCTGTTAGTTCTTGTCACCGAAGCGATGTCTGGACGTGCACTAATCCGTTTAGTCAATCTCTTCGTCCATTGGCTATACACAGGAAAATTCCCAGAACTACAGGACAACGACAAATGGGAAGTGGCCACCCAAAAGGAGTTTTGGCCCTTTGACGTCGAAGCGCGCCGATTGTTGGCCATCAAGGCATACGTATTTGCGGACAGATTTATCGTATCGACATTCCGGAGGACGCTGAGTGCCAGGGCCACCACCCCGATATTAGACGCTCTCAAAGACGTCCGGCAAATAATCTTCGAGGAGACCTCCCCTCTGGTCAACTACGCTTTCACACATGTGCCCGCTGATCGCCCTCTCCTACAGTTCCTTGTAGACGATTTCTGTTGTCGCTGGCAGGAAGATCTGGACCTGGCCGAAGAGATGGACCTGCTGAAGGAATTACATTCAGCTTTCCTGCTGAGAGTAATGAGAGTAATGAGGAGGTTTTCCGAGATCCTGCGAGAGCGTGGTGAGGCAAAGACGAAATGTTGCTATCTCGAGCATGCTTCTGATAAGAAGGAGAAGGCATTCAAGGCACAGCATATGGTGTATAACGAAGAGAGGGAGTATGGGTACTTGGAGTGAACGCACGCTGCGTGCTCGGCGAGCATTTTAGGCATGCTCAAGGACAATGAAGGCAACAGCGACTTTAGTGGCACGACAAGGCAGTTTAGTGTGAAGGGCATTCGTGCAGCCTGAATATCGACATGAAAGCATTGTGCACTTTGTGAGCTATAGACTAGTTTGATCACTTTTCTCAAAATCTGCGAGATACAATCTTCATCTGGAGTTTTGAGATTTCTGTGTGATGGCGACTCCCTGTCCGGAGACCTCGGACCAATCCGAATTCACCTACACTCACTTGCAGCAGCACGGGCCAGCAATCTTAAATTGATTGACGTTCACCTTCACTTCGCTTGAACTGCATCCAGATCCTACTTTTCGATAACCTCCGGGCTCCAGCACGACAACAATCTTCGCAAAACGAGCAGACTCATCAGCGCGAACATGGCGTCACTTACGTCCGATTCGAGACCTCCCGCGTTGCAGTAAGTCCACTAGCAACTCGTTATTAGTGGTGGTAGCTGATAGTCTAGTGCCGCCGCGATCGAAGGCTTTGTGGCGGTCGAAGTTGGCGACACCAACCCGAAGAAGTGCTACATCTACCGAGCTCTCTTGATCCATCACTCGGAGTACTTCAGTAAAGCGCTACAAGGCCCGTGGATGGAGGCGGAAGAACGTGTAGTACGACTCGAGGACATTGACTGCCAAGTGTGTGAGTAATGGCATTGCAACTACCTAGTAGCTGCTTCACTTGCTGACGTTAATGACCAGTCAATCTCTTCGTACACTGGCTCTACACGCAAACTCTGCCTAGTCCTTATTGGGAAGACTAGGATAATTGGTGTACGATCATGGATCCCAAACACGAATCGTTTGTGTATCTCTCGGAAATCAAATTTCGCGCCTACAGTTTTGGTGACAGGTTCCTGGCTGCCCGCTTTCGAAAAGCAATCAACGCGGCCATTGTCGACGATATCAAAAGCTGTGTGCTCAACGCATATAAGTTCATGAGGCTTATTCGCAACGCGTACGACAACGTTCCAGCAAGCTGTCCGATCATACAGCTCCTTGTAGACCAGTTTTGCGACAACTGGGAGGAGAGGGACGACGATGAGGACTCTTTAGTGAATGCGCTTCCAGACAAGTTTCTTTCACGTGCGTTCAGGAGGTTCATGCAGCTCAAACAGGCGTCAAGGAAGACAAAGTCTGCGGGAATAAGCAACATGAAGCGCTGCTACTACGAGCATATCACGGACGCGGAGAAGGCCAAGTGCGGCAATCTACATATGGCGTATCACGGAGGTAAGGACTTTGGAAATTTTGGATGAGCGTACGTCATGATCCTGGAGACGGAGAAGGGAGAGGACGCCAAACCGATGGCGAAGTCTTGGAGTAATCAGGAGATGATCGTGGATCACGATCTCAGTCTTAGGTCACGATTTAGCAGTAGGAAACGCTTCTCATACATTATTCAAGCTCTTTTCTACCGCCCCTGTCGTGAGTCTGTTCTGGCCATTCACCTTCACTGTGTTGTGCAGTCGCGGCCGCGCTAGTGCGGGCTCGTTTGCTCCTACCTTTTCTGCCACAACACTAACCACCGACCACTCACCAAAAATATCACCGCCCCTAGGATACATTGCTCATAGCGACGTCAGAGTCAGCTGAGGCTCGACAAGAGCCACCAACGTTTGGGTAAGGATCTCCTCGCCTGTTGCCGCCAGTCACTAACTTGTCCTCAGCTCTGCTCTCGGCGAAGACACCGTGTTGACCGAGATTGGCAAGAATCTCCAGAAGTACTACGTCTACAAGTAGGTGAAGGATTTTGGATAGTTTGGGTGACTGTGTGTGGAGAGCGATTAAGACTGGGAGATACGACATCATGGTCACGATGGCTTATCTGACAACCATTCAAGCGCTTTGAAAAGAGATGCTTGAGAGCACTGCAGTGAGACGTTCCATAGCAGTCGTGTAGCTCCGAGTTCAAACTAGGTCATGCATCGAAAGGTGATGTTAAATTCTCGCGTACTGCCTGTCATGCCTCAGAAAATTGACACTTGAATCCTCGGTAAGACCGTTGTATCAAAATATGGATCACCTTTACTTCGATATTGCGAAAAGGCTGCCAGACCTTCTCTCACCTTGCTCGGACTCCAAGCTAGCCATTTGTAAATCACCCGGATATATGTATTGGTAGTAAGCATATCCTACTCCCACCTGCGACTCTGCAACTACATTTCGATCATGGCAACCAACAATCCGCCCAAGTCTGACGGCGTACCACCGGTGATCGGGTAAGTGATATATCTACACCCACAAGGCAACTGCTAAGTACTTGCCAGTGTCGCGCTCAGCGAGGGCATCGTGACAGTCGAGATCGGCGCCGACCACAAGAAATACTGCGTGCACAAAGCGCTGCTCACGCATCACTCCGAATACTTTTGCAAAGCACTTCAGGGGCCGTGGAAGGAGGCCCATGAAGGCGTTGTTACGCTGGAGGATATTGAGTCGGCGGTTTGTATGTGCTTTAAGAGATTTTTCTGAATGAGGAGAGTTGTCCGAGCTAACACTAATCGTCAGTCAACATCTCCACTCAATAGCTCTATACTCAGACGCTACCGTCCGGAGACGACTCTGAGGCATGGGACAGAGTCATGGACTTACAGGCGAGCTGTAAAGGCGAGCATGGGAATTGCGAGCCTGACGACTGCGAGCCTACACGTGTTCTGATTGTCTTCAAAGCATACTCTCTTGGGGACCGCTTCCTTTCACCAAGATTCCGGAGGCTAGTCACCGAAGGGCTGATATCACGAATCGGGTATCCATTCTGGCAACCCATGAACACTCTAGAAGTCGTAGACTGGGCTTTTGAGCATCTTCCCGCGGACAACCACTTGCTACAAATGCTTGCCAACGATTTCTGCTTTGACTGGCGAGGCAAGGGGTCTTTCCACAGCAAAGGCTCTAATTTGGCCCTCAACAAATGTCCAGTACCATTCATGGCCCGAGTAATGAGGCGATATAGGGATCTGCTGAACGATTACGGGCTTGACTGGGAACTGCCAAATCAGCAACATTGCCACTTTGAACATGCTACGGAAGAAGAGAAAACTGCATGTGTCCAACTACACATGGTGTACGACGAGAATGAAGAGTACGGACACTTTGCTTGAGGGAGCGTGGAGGATACGGTCCGATGACCCATGGGAAAAAGGAGGATTCTGGCTCTATACGCAGGGAAGGGAGACAGGACGAGCGAACAAAGAGATGCTAGGTGAATTGTATTTCTTAATAATCTGTCGTCACCTGGTCTACCCTAACATCCATCGGTCTTATGTATGCCATGTACACTTCTCTCATTCCCAATCATTCACCCCATCGCTTACGAAAGCATACGCTAAGCGCGTCGAAGTACTCACCTTCGAGATCCTTGGGACCGCGTGGGCCCTAAACATTTCCCTCTCTGCCCCGAATCACGCTTTCGCTGCCTCGCAGACGACACAGGTCCGTCTATCTATTTTCGCTCACACCTCTCCAGCACGAACATCCACAATGGCAGGCGAACAGCAAGAAACTCCGGACGTAGCAGTACCTTCTGTCATGTGAGGTCGGCCCTAAATGAGCTTTGTACATATACATACCACTGACATTTAACAAGCTCCGCCGTCCAGTCTGACATCGTCACTATCGAGATTGGTCCCAATCGCAAGCAGTATCATGTGCACAAGGCCCTCATAACGCACCACTCGGACTACTTCCGCAACACCTTCCGTGGCCCGTGGATAGAAGCACATGAAAAAAGTGTCCCACTCCTCGACATCGAGCCCACGACCTGTGAGTGTTACATCCCAAGCGATTTTAATATCACGGGCAACTATGAAGTTGACAGGTCACTGACTTCCCTATAATAGTCAATATATTCTTGCAGTGGCTCTACACGAACAAGATCCCCGCGTACGAAGCCGACGACAAGGAATGGGACATCTACCTCGAGGGCGAAGACTGCAACGACACCAGCCTCGGAGAAAAGCTCTTCATGATACTCCTCAAAGCATACGTTTTCGCAGACCGCTTTCTGGCGCATGGATTCCGATGCGCAGTCAGCAAGCGGCTCTCGGATCACGTACGTTTCATAGACCTTGAGGAACCACTGTGCTGGAAAGTCTTCAGCTACGCCTTCAGCAACATTCCCTTGGAGCGGCCTATCTTGCAGCACCTCGTCGACGACTTCTGCTACGAGTACATTGATTTTCCAGGTGAGGAAGGGCACGATATGACAGCCGAGGTCAACCAGCCTCGGGAGTTTCTCATGCGTGTCATGCGGGCGCTGCCGTCTACTCGAGTCAATGAACTTGAAATACTGTCTGGGCGCTGTTACTATGAGCACGCATCGGAGAAGGAGGAGGAGGCATGCAGAAAGAAGTACATGGTCTTCGATGAGGTCAAAGATGGTGGATATTTCAATGATGATTGAGAGTGAGGGACGAAAAGATGATCCAGCGGTGAATTGGTCGATGTAGATATGGAATGCCTGATATAGAAATATGGTTGAGGTAGTCTTTCAACGATACCTACATACGATGAGAACTCTACGACAGCGCTTTCCTCATCTACATCACCACCGCAGCCACAATAGCAACCACAAGCGCACCAATCCCACCACTCCCCTTCCCCCTCGCGGCCACACTTTTCTTCCCATCACTCTTCGGCGCATCAGGCTGATCCCCCGCCTGCAACTCACTCGCGCCAAACGACTTGAACCCTCCACTAATCGAGCTCGCATGCTTCGTCGAGCCCTGCACGCACTTCGAATCATCACTGTGCGCATCCCACGCCTGCTTCCATGCGAGATCCGGATCAAAGTACGTCTCCGCCGTGTAAAAGATCTTGCAGTCGGACGCCTCGTAGATGAATTGCAGCGGCGTAGCTGTCTTGTCGCCCTTGCGGATCTGGTCCTGGGACTGCACGCGAGACGAGCTATCGCCTACGCGGGTGAAGAGCTGGGTTGCTTTGGCTAGGGATGAGAGGGTTGCGTCGTTGCTCTTGATGCTGGAAAGACCGACTGCGCTGCTGACGTTCATGATGAGGCCTGCGTAGCCGGGGAAGGTGATTAGAGGGATGACTTCGCCGCCTTTGGAACCGGTGACGGTTTGGATGGGCCTGTTTTCTGGACGGCCTCCGACGGTGACGGCTTTGACGCCGGCGATGTTCTTTAGCTCTTCGTGGAATGAGGCACATGATGACCCGCAGAGGGCGTCGGTGAACATGACGACGTTGTTGGCTTGGAAGATAGTGGGACGCGTAGCGTTCACGAAGTTGAAGCCGTTTGGCAGGATGGATATGCGATCAGAGTTGGAGTACTGCAGGAAGTCATTTATCCGTTACAGTGCGGGATGGATGTCTATAACGTACGTTGTATCGCATGGTCATCGTAAGCTTGTCAGAATTCAGATCAAGCGGCCCATTGAACTCGTCCCAGCTAGCAAAGTTCGTCCCATCTGCCTTGCGGAAGTGCCAGTACGCCCAGAAGCGAAAGATGGCAGTGTTTTCAATGCTGTCGCCTGTCTCGCGCCTGTACTTCCTGGCCATGTCTGTATTGCTGCGAATCTCATTGACCGCATCACCGATCTTGATCCATGGATCTGATGCCCTGTAGCGCTGGGCAGAAAACGGATCGAGTTCCGGAAATAATTGCTTGAAGGCATCCAGGAGTAGGTTAGTATTTCCACCGCCGTTCTCGCGCAGGTCGATCACAAGTTTCGTTTTCTGCTGGCTCTGGCATTGAGTCAAGAAGCTGGCGACTGTTGCCTGAAACTCGTTGTTGAAAGCACTTTCGCCGTCCTCCTCGGGATTGCTGAAGGATATAATTTTGAGGACTGCGACATCCTCATAGCCGCGGCCGCTCAAGAAGTAGCCAGCAACAACGCCACTTTGTGCCTGAGCAATTGCGCGAGGATAGCCAGCAGCTGGTATGACCTGACGCTTGTTCCGCGTGTGATAGTCGTTGATTGGGATCGTGGGAACTGGTCCAAGATCATGCGGTGATACGAATGGCAATTCCTTATCTTTCGTGTCTGCTGAATCCGTTGACGCCCCGCTGACCAGGCCAGTACAGAACTTCTGGAAAAAAGTCCGTCCGTCCGTCACACCAGAGAAACTGAACTCGGTTGTTGCAGTGTTTTGGATGGACGTAGTCGAACCATTTGCCCATCTGACATCCGTGCTGTTGCCACCGAACTTCCTTTGAGCTGCAAATGCTCCTTGGTGATCGGTGTCGCCCTTCGCAAACATGGCGTTCATCTGACCGTCAGAGTCGATGTACTGGGAGTAGAAGTTCGACTTCAAGAAATCATACGGATTCTGGCCATTGATCTGCTGGATGTCGGAAACGCGGCTGTTTCGCGCCAATTGCTTGACATCCTCATAGACGTACAGCTTTGGGAGAGCTTTCCCGTCCGATGAGATGGAGGCGATGTTGAACGGTCGCTGGAACCTGAATACCTGCAATATGTCTGGCGAATAGTTGAAGTGGAAGTTGCCAGTTCGTATGGTTATGTTCTGGATTGCCAATTGAACAGCATACTCGCTTTGGAACGAGCCGAGATTGCTTTTGATTTTTTCCAACTCTCCTATTATGTCGAGTGACCCGTACTCCCAGTCGTTACCTGGATTCTTGTACCATCCCAGCTCGGATTGAAACTGCCATACTAGCTTTAGCTCGTCGATGAGTCTCTGATTGCCTTGACTGTCGACCGGTACAGAATTCAAGCAGTCGAAAGCAGCTTGCGCAGAAATAGGTGCATTCGAAGACGTGAAAAGGAGCCTCGAGACTGTTGCGCACGGCTGACTCGACTGCGCCGCAACAAATGCTGTGAAAGCGAGAAGGAAAGCGCTTTTAAGCATTGCGCGCTGGGCGCGAGAAAAATTAAGGAAAGGCGAGTATATACAGGCAGCAATTGCGCATAGGAGCTACAAAGAAAGTGATGATGTACAAGCAACGCACGAAGTTGAAAGAAAGCAGGAACGCCACGCCTCGTCCGTTGCGAATCGTGCTTGGGACTTCATGTTAAGAGGACCAAAACCTGACGCTAGCTCCTATTCTCCTAAACAATCCCAAGCACTAGCCGCAAATGGTGCTGAACGTCTTCATTGGGCTTGAGGCTGAAGCCAATAGGACTCCTGAAGCAGGAACATTGTGCACTGTGATTGGTTCTACTGGTGACCTCTAGAGTGCAGTGCACAGCCCCAGATTGTGAAGACGGCGCGGCTGCAACGCCGGCCTGCTGCCGAGGAAGCCAGAGGACGGATCGCTTGGCCCTGTCGATCTTTGAGGCCCTGGAGATGAGGAGCATAACAAGGTTCGCACGCCATCTTCGTGAGGAGGAAGCGGCTCGAATTTGGGGTATTATAGAGATGTTGGAGTTGGCTTAAAAATTGCGCGTCTTGGAAGTGCTCACTCAGTTCGCGCCGGAGAACGAGCATTTGACGTTTCAGGTCCCCTGGTACAATCGGACTAGTCACCTGTCTCGCAAATCGATCGCATGCGACACCTGGGCTGTGATTGCGTGACGATGTGGAGGGCGACGTGTGGAGGATCACAATTTTTCCCACACAAGAGGCACAGAACGGGACGGCATGAGCTCAATCACATCCAGGTCAAGCACGCTGCATTCTGCCTTCCAACATCTACGATACGAGCCCTGGCCAAAGTTTGGAGCAAACACACCGTGTGCTACCGAAGATGTATTCGTCTCAAGCATCCTCATATGCACCGCCCTCCATCTACCTCCAAATTAACCCCCGTGATAAAACCAGCCTCCTTACTCGCCATAAACACACACGCATTCGTAACATCGTCCACCTCGCCAATGCGCCCCATGGGCACATTGGCCGTAAACTTTGTGCGATTCTCAGGCGTGTCCTCCATGCCCGTGAACGCGCTGAATAGCCCCGTCCCAGTGACCAGCGGGCATATAGACACCACGCGAATCTGATGCGGCCCGTACTCAGCTGCCAGACCTTTCGTCGCGTTCCATATTGCTCCTTTGCTGGCGTTGTACCACACGAGCCCTGGCCGTGGTCGCGTTGCGCCCACGCTGGCGATATTAATGATGACGCCTCCTTCTTTCCTGTCGATGGCTTGTTGTACCCACGCATTGCAGCCAAGATACACGCCCTTGACATTGATATCAAACGTCCTTTCAAACTCCTCCTCTGTGACTGTCGTAGTCGGCTTGTTCGTGTAGCTCCAGCCCGCGTTGTTGACGAGGATGTCGCAGCGGCCGAACTTCTCGATGCAGGTGGAGACGGTGGATTTCCAGTCTGCGGACTTGGTGACGTCCATTTTGTGGAAGGCGAGGGAGGAGGGGTTGGTCGCGCATGTTGCTTCGCCGCCGGCTTGGTTGATGTCGCCGACGAGGACTTTGGCGCCTTCCGAGGCGAAGGCTTTGGATATGCCGGCGCCGAAACCTGAGCCGCCGCCTGGAGGGTGTTAGGTGGATGTTGTGGAGTGTAGGAGGACGGTACGTACCGGTTACGATTGCTACTTTGCCGTCCAAGCGACCCATATTGTCAAGATGTCGAGGGACTGTTAGCTAGTGAGGCTGGTGAAGGTCGATCTAGACAAGGGCGAGGTTTAGTGACCAGCGTTGAATGAGAAGGAATGACGGAAGCACTCTCCGCTCCTTCTCATAAGCCAAGCCATTACGTCTCTAAACATCAGTGGCATACCGCTCGAGGCCGCTCTTCGGAAAACAATGAGGGGTAGTTGGGAGGGGCTACAAGTCGACGGCGCTAGTCGATGACCACCGAAGATGCAACCAATTGGAGACGGATGAGGCCGACGTCTTCTCCTTCGGCTCACACAATTGCGGCATCGGCTATAAGCTTTGCTGTTGGTGGCATGGACTTTGCTCGGAAAAGAAGGGTGGGGTTGATGTCATCTAGATGGGTATGGCAAGAGCGACTGTTGCACGATGGAAAGAGATATCACTGTTATAACTTAGAGCTTCTTATCGAGACACCACTCCATCGAGTTCTCAAATATCTCCAGTAGATTTTTGACCGCTTCAAATCGAAGACATCAATACACGATAGCGATCATGAGTTCATCGGGAAAGTACGAGCTTCCTTTCAAGGTACGCGATGATGAGCATTCCCGCATCTTGGTCTAACATTGCAGCAGCTCAACAATCCAGACCTACTCCACAATGAATCTTTCATTCACGGCAAATGGGTGAAGTCAAAGTCAGGAAAGACCTTTGAGGTTGCGGACCCGGGAACTGGCAAGACATGGATCGAGTGCCCGACCAACGACGCCTCAGACGTCGACGCAGCAGTCAAAAGCTCACACGAATGCTTCCTCGAGTACAAGAAGATCAGCCCCCGGCAACGGGCGCAAATGCTCTACAAATGGGACGCCTTGATCAAGGAGAATAGGGAAGACATTGCCACTCTCCTCGTATATGAAACTGGCAAGCCCAGAGCGGAGGCGTATGGCGAGATCGACTACTCGACTGGTTTCACGTGGTGGTTCGCTGGCGAAGCCGAACGTATTCAGGGATCAGTCTTCACGCCTGCGCTACCGAATCGTCGCATCTTCACGATCAAGCAGCCACTGGGTGTTGCTGCAGCGCTGGTGCCATGGAACTTCCCAATTGCCATGATTCTGCGCAAAGCTGGTGCCGCGCTTGCTGCAGGGTGTACGATGATCGTCAAACCGTCCCCAGAGACTCCCATCTCTGTCCTGGCGCTGGCATATCTTGCTGATAAAGCTGGCTTTCCGAAGGGAGCGTTGAATGTACTGACGACTGATCTCGACAAGACGCCGGAGCTTAGTGAAGCACTTTGTCGCCATCCACTGGTCAACAAGGTTACTTTCACAGGCTCGACTCGCGTGGGAAAAGTCGTAGCTCGCATATGCTCCGACAACCTCAAGAAAGTCACACTCGAGCTGGGCGGCAACTGCCCAGTTTTAATCTTCGACGACGCAAATATCGAGCAAGCCCTATCCCAAGTTTTCGCACTGAAGTTCCGCCACGCCGGACAAGCCTGCATCACGGCGAACCGCATCTACGTCCAATCCGGTATCTTCGACAAGTTCCTCGAGCGCTGGAATGCCGAAGCCCAAAAACTCGTTGTCGGACATGGCTCAGATGGCAAGACCACAATGGGCCCTGTGACAACTCCGCGAGCCGTGGAGAAGGCGCTCTCTCTGGTCCAAGACGCGAAGAAGAAAGGCGCAAAGATCCACACTGGCGGCAAAAAGATCGAGAAGAATGGTGGGTACTTCTTCGAGCCGACTGTCATCACAGGCGTGACGCCAGACATGGACATTGCGCACGAGGAGATGTTCTCGCCTATTGCCACGCTCATCAAGTTCGAGACTGAGGAGGAGGCGGTGAAGAAGGCGAATGATACGAGCATGGGCCTTGCGAGTTATCTGTTCACGAAGAATGTTGATCGTATGTGGAGGCTGTTTGAGAATCTTGAGGCGGGGATGATTGGGCTGAATACTGGTGAGTACCCTTCTGGAGAAGCAGTTGAAGTGATACTGACATCGTTGTAGGCAACTCGTCCGCAGCGGAGTCGCCGTTTGGAGGAATTAAGCAGAGTGGATACGGTAAGGAGTCTGGGAAAGACGTGGCGGTCAACGAGTACCTGATCACTAAGACGGGCACGTTCACACTGGAGGAGCAGTCTTAGACACACGAACGTGCTCCTTCCGGAACAAAGTGATCGCCGAAGCTGGTGAAACGAAAGCTACAGATGGCTTCAGCTGGAGTGACACGCGTGGGTGGTGACTTTATGTCTTACTTAGCAAGCTATGTAGTTTTACCAATGTCTGACATGCAAGCCGAGTGAGTGAAGCGATTTGTACGTCTTATAAGTTAGCCCCGAGTTTGCCATTCTTGCCTGCAATGCTATTGTCACCTTCTATAACTGCGCCACATCATTGTCGTGAACATTTGAAAGCTAAGCAAGGCTGCACCTCTTAGCGCGCCTCTTAGTTCACTTTCACGCGGCGGTCCGGCCAATCGCCCACTAGCGTCCCAGCACCTGGCCTGCAGCTTTCCCCAGAACCTCTACTCCCCACCACACACACACTCTCTCTCTTTCTCTCTATATTACACTCGCACCACACCCACAACTGACAAGATGGATACCGACATGATGGACGCGGGCTACGATATCGACATCGACGTCGGCGCCGGCCTAGAAGCTCCGGCGCAGCAACCGCAGCAGGTTACCCAGGTAGGTTGAGCGCGAGACTGCTATGAGGCCTGGCTAATGCACTGCACAGGCACACACACCACCCAAAGCTGCCGATGACATACCAGCGGCATACTTCGAGAACCTCGACGCGCAACCTCACAGGCCGTGGCCCGAGTCACTGAATCTGCAGGGCGTAGAGGACTTCGACCCGAATGACCCTCTGTACTACGCCATGGAGCACTGCGGCGCCGACCCACGGGTCAAGCAGCTCCGATGGGTCAGCGACTCGTCGGTCAATCTCGAGTTCTACAATAGAGAAGACGCCGCGACGGCTCTGCAGCTCCTCTCACACGAGTCTGTCGGAAACATAAGCTCGCTCAGCCTACAAGACAGCCGGCAAGCAAAGTCGTACTCGAAAAAGCCGAACAGCATCCTGCGGGTGCGTGAGACGAATGCCGGCGACCAGAAGCCAAAAGGCGCCGCAAATCGTAGCAATTACTACCAGCGCAATCCAGACATCCGAGGCAATCGCGAGCGTGAACCGCGAAAGCGGGAGCGGGAGCCGCCAAAGCGAGACATCCTGGATTACGGCGAGGAAGAGGTCGACCTACGCGACCGAAGGCGGAGCGGCGGCGATGAGTCTATGAGCGAAGATTCCGGCGTCGAGCGGCGGAGGAACAACACTCGATACGACCGAGATACGCGGGACTCACGTGGTCGAGGCGGTAGACGGGGCAATGATCGGGATGCTGGCAGACCGAAAGACACCCGCAATTCGGGGCGCCTTCGAGACGACCGCGACGCTGGCAGGCTCGGCGCAGATGTTGATTCCTACCGGCCTGGAACGAGAAGGTATGACAGCCTCCCCCAAGGCACAGTATTGAGGCTAATGAATCTCAGCCCACGCGAATCACACTCGGGCCGCTTACGAGGTCGCAGTGCCTCCCCAACCTCCGACGACGGTGACGGCCGATTTGGCTTCGCGGAAGACAGCACAAACCTACGAACACGCTATCGGAGCCGAAGCCGGAGCCGTAATACGCGACGACGACGAGAGCCCAGCGCTGACCGCTGGACGCACGACCGCTACGGTACGTCAGGTGGGCGCTGGCAGAAAGATGCGAGCCTTATAGACAGCTCGCCGATGGGTAATCACCGCCGATCGGATGCAATGGACGAGACGAAGAAGGGCGGATCTCTCCTTGAGCGCATGACGAAGAACGGCCGGCCTGTTCTACAGCAGACTCGATCGCTCGCCGACCGCATCACGCGCGACGACGATGATGGGCGACTCAAGTACGACTACAGCGAACCTGAATACTCAGAACCCAAGCCTCGCCGCAATCTTGTCGACCGTATAAGCCGCGATACCGACATCAACATCCGTGGGCGCAGCCAGGAGGGTATCAACATCCGCGGCACCGCATCTGGGAATGGCTCGGGTGGCATAAACATTAGGGGTGTTGCGAGTGGTGCTTAGTCGGCTGCACGTCGAGTGTCACTGAACAACATGGATGTCAAGTGGCTGGAAAACGACTCGGTCATCGTCTGGGAGCAAGGACGAAATGTTAAGGGCATTGCAAAGGGTGCTTCAGTAGCTGCACCCAGAGCGTCGCTGGGTGATGCGGCTGTTGAATGGTTGAGGAACGATTCGGTCATCTTTTGGGAGCAAGGACGTGGGCAGTAGGGCTTTGTGGTTGGGTTGGGAACGAGTACTCTCTGCTCGGTATTTGTTATTGTGTAGGCATTATTCGGGGAGGCTTTATATCCATCCATAGGTACATCATTCTGCTAGGCGCTCAAAATTGTCACTCGGAGGAGGTGTGTATAGATATCATGCAAGACGAGATTGGAATTTGGGCGAAGGGAAGCTAGTGCTTCTACGAAGAAGATTACGGATTGGCATCCCAACTCAACTCATCCCATCCCGTCCCATCACATCCCTCCCATAATTCTCTCTCCCTACTCAATCCTCCCATCCCCCACCATCTCCCTCATAACCTCAACACTCCTCTTAACCGCCCCCCTCGCCATCCCCTGCATCCTAACCCTCTCCCTCTCCACCTCCTCACTCCCCCCATACTCAAACTCAAACACATATGTCAAATACAAATCGCCCTCTCCTTCCCCCCCAACAGAAATGATATTCCTAATCACCGTGCCGTCTTCCTGGTGGAATTCTACCCACGACGGGTGGTAACTTTTTACGGTTTCGGTAGCGCGTGGCTTGGGGTGCCCGGCGTTTGGGGCGAAGATGACTTCGCGGGTTATGGTGTCGGAGGAAGGGGAGGAGAGGACGGTGCAGGATGATATTGCAGGCACGAATTCTTGGGCGTGGTGGATTTTGCGTTGGAGGGCGGACCAGACTTGTGCTTGGGTGAGGATGGGGGTTTTGTTGGGGGGGTTGAGGGGGGATGTGTGGGCGATGTGGAGTTTGGGCATGTTGGTTTGTGTCGTGGTGGGTTGGTGTGTGGGTGATGGTGGGGGTTTGATGGGATCGAATAAAAGTGTGTTTTGATGCTATGAGAATCTATAGAGTAGCTGGATAGTACCGGCTCTTTATATCATTATCTCATCGACTTTTCCCTTTTCCCCTCTAGACGGGGTTGTGGCGTTACCAAGCACGCTAGACAAGTCATTAGGGTTGTGTAAGGCTTGATGGTTTCGGCTCCACCGAGTCCGAGCTGCGTAATGGTGGCACTTATACACACATTCTTCATTTATGATGCGAGGTGCCGAGATAGGGAAATGGGCGTGCATGAGATATGAGAAAACGCCCCAGACGAGGCAAATGGTACAGTTTGAGGAGGCTTGATCGGTATGACGTATTGGTTCATGCAGCCGGACAGCGAGTCTTGGAAATGCAGAACCTTTTGAACTCCTACTCGAACCATGTATCTAGTCATTGCTACGACGACATTAGTAACTTTCCATCAAAGTGGCATGGGTCGACATACGATCTTGCCCTTGTTCACCACGAAGCCCTCTATCGCGGAAATGGCGGCCCACAGCCTGTTCTCTGCTTCTCGGAAGACGACTGAGCGCGGACCGTAGAAGACCTCGTCGCTCACTTCCTCGGGATGGCGAGGCAAGCAGTGCATAAAGGACCAGGTGTCCTTTGCGCCTCCGCGCTTCGCAAGCTCTGACGTGATCTGGAAGCCCTCGAATGCCTTGAGCCTCTTCGCCGTCTCCTCTTCCTGGCCCATGGACACCCACGTATCTGTGACGAGGATGTCAGCGTCCTTGATGGCGTCCTCTGGCACCCGGGTCTCGATGAGCTTTCCGGCCCTGGGCGATGTGCCTGCCGCGTGCTCGATCACGGTCCTCATGTCTTTTGGGATCTCGTAGCCTGCTGGTGTCGCGACTGAGATGTCTACGCCTAGCTTCATTGCGCCTATGGCGAGGTCGTAGAGCACGTTGTTCGCATCACCTACCCACGCGATCTTGAGGCCCTCGAGACCCAGTGATGTGGACGAGGATGAAGGGTGAATCTCGGCGATTGTGAGGAAGTCGGCGATGGTCTGGAGAGGGTGGTAGAGATCTGAGAGAGCGTTGATGACGGGCACGCTTGAGTGCTTCGCGAGGTCTGCGACGTCCGAGTGAGGGCCTACACGGGCGACGATGGCAGCGGTCATGCTGGAGATGACAAGGGCGGTGTCGTAGAGAGACTCGTTCACGCCTAGCTGGATGTCGTCTTTGCCCAGGAACATTGGCGAGCCACCCATTGTCGCGATGGCGCCCTCAGTCGAGACTCGCGTGCGCGTGCTCCTCTTGCTGAAGGTCATTGCGACCGTCTTCCCTGCCAATGCGCCGCGCAGAGTGTGGGGCACCTCGCCGGTACCCGACTTGATGGCGTCTTTGTGGTGTGCTGCATTTCGGACGAGTGTGGTGAGCTCAGCGGGTGTGAGGTCGGCTATGGACAGCAAGTGTCGCGGCGCGAAGGGCGATGTTGGGGGAGACGCGGGTGACTGTGCAAGCGAGTATCGGCGGCATTGTGTGCGCTGCAGGCTACGGAGAGCAGCAGCGGCAGGACGGAAGGGAGGCATAGTGCTGCAATGTAAACTTTGAAGCTACACTGGATCCTCGGGCGATTGAAGTACTTTGTAGCTAGTCCGTTACAGTCACAGTACAAGAGTCACACGCCTTATCGGTGACACTGGCAGTATGCGACTTTTGATTCACCGCCCGAACGCGTTGGTGGGGAAGGCGGCCGGTAGCGCGTCCCCGGATAAGTTAGGGTTTGAGCCGCTGCCATGGAATGGTGACGCAAGCCTAATCGCATCCGCTAGGCCTGCATCCTACATCCTACACCTCCATCACTTGCGACACATGCCATCCTAGAGCCTGGTTGCTCCTATCCCTTCCATCTCATCCACCATGGAATCGCCCGAGGCACAGTGGGCCTCCACGCGCACACCCAGTCCGCGACCCGCCTCCCGCAAGTCGACCCGTTCTGCGCGCTCCGGCCAGTCGCACAAGTCGAACAGAGCCTCGGAACAGACGCCACTGCTTGCGCGTGAAGATAGAACCGACGATGGACATGACGATGACAATGCGCGCACGCCGGCGACGACTTCACTGTTGCGATCGCTGAGCGGCTCGAGTGGCAGCGGCAAAGACAAGACGCCGCTGTGGAAGAAGAGGTGGCCAAGCATACTCGCCCTGGCAGTGCTGTGCATCGTCGTCGTCTTCATCATGCTTGGCTTCCTCGCCTCTGAGGGCATCGAGGAGTACGCCATGCAGGCAGCCGACTTCAAGCCCACCAAGCTGTCGCTGGACGAGCTCGCCGACCAAGGCGCCAACGTGCACATCGAGGGCGACTTCACCATGGACGCCTCCAAGGTGAAGAAGTCGAGTGTGCGCAACATCGGACGCTTCGGCACGTGGATCGCGAGTGAGGCCGAGACTGGGAAGTTTGATGCCCACGTCTACCTCCCCGAGTACGGCAACGTGCTGGCCGGCACTGCCAAGATCCCCAGCATCAAGGTCAGCATCCGCAACGGACACACCACGCATGTTTCCTTCATCGCCAGCGTGAAGCCAGGATCGCCCGACGGTATTAGGAATGTCGCCAAGGACTGGCTCGATGGCCGTCTGGGTCAGATAAGAGTGAAAGGCAAGGCCGAAGTGCCAGTCAAGTCGGGCCTCATCAACATTGGCAAGCAGCTTGTCGAACAGTCCATGGTCTTCAAGGGCGGCGACATCCCGACATTACCACACTACAACATCACCAGGCTCAACATTCGTGAAGCTGAACACGGACGCAAGGGCATGGGTGCGGATGCTTCCATCGTCGTCGACAACGACTTCCCTGTCCAGGTTACGCTTCCTCCTGTGGGCGTTGACGTCCTTGTTCCAGGATGCTCTTCAGATAAGCAAATCTTTGTCGGCACGGCAGAGACGTCGCAGCTCAAGATCAAGGCTAAGACGGATGTCCAGCTCAATGTTACTGGCCACGTTGACCATCTGCCGGATGCATTGGTGAAAGAGTGCCCTAACTCAGCAAAGTCCCCTCTAGACGCCTTCATCGGCGACTACATGAAGGGAGAAGATGCGACCATCTACATCAATTGCTGCAATTTCCCGGATCCCAACACACCCGATTGGGCGCGCGATCTGTTGAAGAACATCCAACTTCCCGTACCAGTCGCTGGCAAGCAGATGGGTAGTCTTATCAAGAACTTCACCATGGCCGATATGCACTTTGCTCTTCCAAGCCCCTGGGCCGAGCCAGGGACGCCAGAGGCTTCGCCGACCATCTCCGCCATCATCACTGTTGATGTTGGGCTGCCGCACCAGATGAACTTTCCTCTGGACGTCAATCAAGTTAAAGCGGATGCTGACATCTTCTACAAGGGTAAGAAGCTAGGCAAGATGGACATGGACAAATGGCAGAAAGCGAACTCTACCCGAATCGATGCGCACGGCAAGGAAGGCCCATCACTACTTGTCCAGTCAAGTATCAACAAGGCCCCAATCGACATTACCGACGATGACCTCTTTAGCGAGGTTGTCCAAGCTCTCATCTTTGGCGGCAAAGGAGTCATGTTAGACATGAAGGCCCTGGTCAGCGTAGGCGTAGACACACCCATGGGCAAGTTCGCTATCCGCGGCATCCCAGCGAAGGGATCCGTACCAGTCAAACGTTCGTAATCCAGTTCGTGATCCAGTCAGTCCAACGGCCTCGCAGTCGCTAACATCTGCCCTCTAGCAATCCACGGCGGTAATGATGAGAAGACACCCACCGACCCCAAGTCGCGCTTCGAAGCCCTGAATGTCCGCGTTGGCAACCTCTCCATTGTGAAAACAACGCCTACATCCATGGCCCTCCAAGTCCACGTCAACATGACGAATCCTACAAACTACTCTGCGACCGTCCCCTACTTCAGCATCAACATCCTCGTCAACGGCACCGTCCTCGGCCAAGCACTCATCAAAGACATGAACGTCGTCCCAGGAAACAACACCAACCTCATCGCCACCGCCCTCTGGGACCCCTCCACCAACAGTGGCGCAAAAGGCAAAGCCATCGGCGCCGAAATGCTATCCCAGTACATCTCCGGCTTCAACACGTCCGTGACCCTACAAGCCCACAACGGCACCATCCCCGCGCAACCAGGCCTCAGCAACCTCATGTCCAAATACCCCATCACGCTCCCGGCCCCACACCTCACGAAACCAAAAGACCCGAATTCCGAC
>Ga0265780_10001702_pt1 | contig 30538 bp, 18 predicted proteins | sample P1T30metagenome_FD_192432 | JGI IMG/M metagenome (GOLD analysis project Ga0265780, IMG submission 192432) | Plant litter microbial communities from East Loma Ridge, Irvine, California - P1 T30 | ecosystem: Environmental > Terrestrial > Plant litter > Unclassified | place: USA: California... | reverse complement strand
AGTTGAAAAAAGGTAAGAAAGTTACTCCTGCTGTATTGGGCGGACTGGAGTGCGGTAAATGTCACTATTAATTATTATTAAGAACTTAAGAATACAGTTATATATAGCTTAAATGGAAAGCAATAAAAAATACTGGAAAGGTTTAGAAGAGCTGCAACAAACTCCGGATTTTGTTGAAAAGAACAAGAACGAATTTTCTGAGTCATTGCCGATAGAGGAGGTACTTAGCGAGGCTGGAATGAAATCGGTTACTCCGCGTCGCGATTTCTTAAAAGCGCTTGGTTTTGGTGTAGGTGCAGTAACCCTTGCCGCTTGTCAGAAAGCTCCGGTACATAAGTCAATTCCTTATCTGATCAAACCCGAAGAGGTTACTCCGGGGGTAGCAAACTATTACGTATCAAGTTATAACGGACAGAGTATTTTAGTTAAGACGAGGGAAGGCCGTCCGATCAAGATCGAAGGTAATCCTGCAGGTCTGTTTGGAAATAAGGGAACTGATGCTTCTGCTCAGGCCTCTGTACTCGACCTTTACGATGTTTCCAAACTTAAAGGCCCGAAGCTGAATAACGAAGAATCCAACTGGGAAAAAGTCGATGCCTTTGTTAAAGCAGAACTTGCAAAGGTTCAGGCTTCAGGAAAGAAAATAAGAATTGTATCTTCTACTATAACAAGTCCTTCTGCAAAAGCTGTTATCGCTGAGTTTATTGCAAAATATCCATCAGCTGCTCATATACAGACAGACGCTGTTTCATACAGCGGGATCATTCAGGCAAACGGAAACAGCTTTGGTAAGGCTGTCGTTCCGCGTTACCGTTTTGACAGGGCAGATGTTATTGTGAGTTTTGATGCCGACTTCCTGGGCACCTGGGTAGCCGGAGAGGAGTTCACCAAACAATATGTTTCGAACCGTAATGCCAAGGCGCTGAAAAGCGGTAAAATGTCAAGGCATATCCAGTTTGAAACGGGTATGAGTATGACTGGGACGAATGCTGATTCAAGGATCCCGGTTAAACCATCTGAACAGGGACCTGCTATTATAGCCTTATACAATGCCATTACCGGAGCTCAGCTTCCGGGTGCTTCGCTTGGTCAGAATGCGGTTGCCGATAAAACAATCAAACTTGCAGCTAAAGAGTTATTAAATGCCAAAGGCCGTGCGGTTGTGGTATCAGGATCAAATGATGTAGCCGTTCAAACGCTGGTTAATGCCATTAATACTGCATTAGGCGGATACGGTACGATCATCGACCTTGATAATCCGTACAATGGTTACGCCGGCAGCGATACAGCATTTACGACGTTTGTAAATGAACTTAACAGGGGAGAGGTTGGCGCTGTGTTCTTCCTTAATTCCAATCCTGCTTACACCTATTATAACAGTAAATTATTTACTGAGGCACTTACCAAAGCGCCATTACGTGTTTCTTTCGCCGACAGGGAAGATGAAACTGCCGCATTATCTAATGTAATTGCAATTAACTCTAATTACCTGGAATCCTGGGGTGATGAAAGTGCTTTCGAAGGGTATTATACCATCGTACAGCCTACGATCAACCCGGTATCTAATACCAGGCAGGCAGAACAAAGCTTACTGATCTGGGCAGAGAGTCCTCAGAAAGATTATTACCAGTATGTTAAAGCTTACTGGGAGAAAAATATACTTCCTCTGGCAGGCAAAAGCTGGAAAGAGCTTTTGCAAACCGGGTTTGCCTATACCGGAGCTAAACCGGCAGGTACTTACACCTTCTCGGCAGCACTTCCGGCAATAGCACAGGCTATTGCAACGCAAAGTAAAACTCTTGCTAAGGACATCGAAGTACAGTTATACCAGAGTGTAGCACTGAAAGACGGTAAACATGCCAACAATGCATGGCTACAAGAGCTGCCGGATCCGGTTTCTAAGGTAACCTGGGACAACTATGTTGCCGTGGCTCCTAAATTTGCCGAACAACAGGGCTGGTCTGAATTCGACGTGGTAGAGGTTAAAGGTGCCAACGGATATTCTGTAGAGCTGCCATTACTTATCCAGCCGGGACAGGCAAGAGGTACTGTTTCAATCGCAGTAGGTTACGGCCGTACGAAAGCCGGAAAGGCAGGTAATGAGGTAGGAAAGAATGCTTATCCTTTTGCGGTAGCTAACAATGGTGCTGTTCAGTTCTTTACTACGGCGACTATAACTAAAACCGGCGACAAGAACGAACTGGCACAGACTCAGACCCACCACTCTTTTGAGGGCAGGAACATCATTCGCGAAACGACGCTTAAAGAATACGCAAAGAACCCTCATTCAGGAACTGTATCAGAGCACGGTGCCGAGCATAAGAATTATGACCTGTGGCCTGAGCATAAGCAGATGGGACATAGCTGGGTAATGGCTATAGACCTGAATGCATGTACGGGATGCGGTTCCTGTGTAGTAGCCTGTAACGTAGAAAATAATATTCCTGTTGTAGGACGTGATGAGGTTCGCCGCCGTCGTGAAATGCACTGGCTGCGTATAGACAGGTACTATAGTTTCGGCTCTGAAGGAAAATCGGTGAGTGAGGAAAGTGAGATTGCAGAACTTGAGGATCTTGATAATGTAACCGTTGTGCATCAGCCGATGTTATGCCAGCACTGCGATCATGCACCGTGCGAAACTGTATGTCCGGTAATTGCAACTATGCACTCGTCAGACGGTTTAAATCATATGGCTTATAACCGCTGTGTAGGTACACGTTACTGCGCTAACAACTGTCCATACAAAGTTCGCCGTTTCAACTGGTTTAATTACTGGAACGATTCCCGTTTTGATAACTATCTGAACAATGAGTTTACTCAGCTTGTACTTAATCCGGATGTTACTACACGTTTCCGTGGGGTAATGGAAAAATGCAGCATGTGTATTCAACGTATCCAGGGCGGCAGATTGCAGGCTAAAATAGAAAGACGCGCGCTGAGAGACGGTGAGATTCAGATGGCTTGTCAGCAGGCATGTACAGCAAACGCTATCATATTTGGTGATGTTAATGATCCTGAATCTGAAGTGAGCAAGGCTTTACGCGACGAGCGTACCTATTATGTGCTTGAAGAGATAAATACCAAGCCGGGCGTTGGTTATCAAACAAAAGTTAGAAATACAGCAGAGGCTTAATTGACATCATATTAAGATTTAAAACAGATTATGGCAGGTCATAACGAATCAGTATTAAGGGAACCGTTAATCACAGGTGAGAATATAACCTATTCTCAGATCACTGAAGATATACTGGCACCCGTTGAAAATAAACCAAATAAGGCCTGGTGGATAGGCTTTAGTGTTGCAGTATTTTTTGCCCTTGTATGGGTGGTTACTATCAGCTATACGTTTTGGGTTGGATTAGGTGCATGGGGATTAAATAAAACAGTAGGATGGGCCTGGGATATTACAGGTTTCGTTTGGTGGGTAGGTATCGGTCATGCCGGGACACTGATATCGGCAGTACTTTTACTTTTCCGACAGAACTGGCGTAATTCTATTAACCGTTCGGCAGAGGCGATGACTATCTTCGCGGTTATCTGTGCGGCCACATATATCATTGCCCACATGGGGCGTCCGTGGCTGGCATACTGGGTTTTCCCGCTTCCTAACCAGTTCGGTTCTTTATGGGTTAACTTTAACTCACCGCTGATATGGGACGTATTTGCGATCTCTACTTATTTTTCTGTATCGCTGGTTTTCTGGTATACAGGATTATTACCTGATATCGCTACTATCCGCGACAGGGCTACAGGTGTTCGCCGCCGGATATACTCTATCCTTTCTTTCGGATGGGCCGGATCTGTAAAAAACTGGCAGCGTTTTGAGACAGTATCGTTAATTCTTGCAGGTGTTTCTACTCCGCTGGTACTTTCTGTACACACGATCGTATCTTTTGACTTTGCAACGTCACTTGAACCGGGATGGCATACTACGATTTTCCCTCCATATTTCGTTGCCGGAGCGATCTTCTCTGGTTTCGCAATGGTACAGACGCTTCTGCTTATTGCCAGAAAGGTAATGCATTGGGAAAATTACATCACCATGTTCCATATAGAGTCGATGAATAAGATCATCACCGTAACCGGTTCTATTGTGGGTGTAGCTTATCTTACTGAGTTATTCATTGCATGGTACTCTGGGGTAGAATACGAACAATATGCATTCCTTAACAGGATCAGCGGTCCTTACTGGTGGGCATACTGGAGTATGATGACCTGTAATGTGATCTCTCCGCAGCTGTTCTGGTTCAAAAAGATCCGCACAAGCATCTGGGCTTCCTGGTTACTTTCTATCGTAGTGAATATTGGTATGTGGTTCGAGCGTTTCGTGATCATCGTAACCTCATTGCACCGCGATTATCTTCCTTCCAGCTGGTCGATGTTTTATCCTACAGCAGTGGATGTTCTTTTATTCGTAGGATCTATCGGGGTATTCTTTACACTGTTCCTGCTCTTCCTTCGTGTGCTTCCGGGTATTGCAATGGCAGAGGTTAAGCTGATCCTTAAGAGTTCAAGTGACCAGGCGAAACAAAAGCTTATCCGTGATGGTAAGATTAAAGAGGCTGAAGCGGAATATTACCAGGAGAGCTTAAGTAAATATGATAGCGTAGATTACTTAAAAGTTTAACAATGAGCAACACAAAATATATTTTAGGCCATTTTACAGATCCTGATGAGATGATGCACGGGATCGATAAACTTCAGGAAAATAATATCGGCATTTATGATGTGTATACTCCTATGCCGATCCACGGGATTGAAGACAAACTGGGTTATAAGCGTTCCAGGCTTCCTATAGCCGCATTCTGTTTCGGATTAACAGGGCTGCTTGCCGGATTCTCTATGATATACTATATGCTGGTTTACGACTGGCCGATGAATATTGGTGGAAAACCGCCTTTTGCAATGCCCGACTTTGTGCCGATCTGTTTTGAGCTTACAATTCTTTTTGCTTCTTACGGAATGATGTTCACCTTTTTCTTTGCGAACCATTTCTTTCCGGGAAGAGCGCCAAGGGTGATGGATCTCCGGGCTACAAATGACCGCTTTGTTATTGCCATAGACGCAAAAGCGAATCCTTACCCTGATAAAATCAATACTTTGTTAAACGATGCAGGTGCGGTTGAAGTGCTGCACAACGAAAGGAAATATGTTAGTTATGAATAAGCTCAGGATATTAAGCCTTACCTTTTTAACAGTTGCAGCATCAGCTGTTATTTCTTCCTGCGGTGATAAAAAGGGACCGGGCCTGGAGTTTGCACGCAATATGTACGATCCTATTGCTCCGAATTATGATACTCCTAATAAGAATTTTGCCAACGGGCTGACAGCCCAGGTTCCGCCTGCCGGTACTATGCCTGTAGGTTACGACCCTGTAACTGACATTTATCCGAATACTCCGGAAGGATACCAGGCTGCGAGTGCAAACCTGAAGAATCCTTTCCCGGTAAATAGGGACAACCTGCTTCAGGGAAGAACATTGTACCTGCATATGTGCTCACATTGCCATGGCACTCAGGGTAAAGGCGACGGACAGATCATCAAACTTGAGAAATTCCCTCCGCCACCATCTTACTCTACAGGCAATTCTTCAAGGGGGGGATTGATGAAAGACCTTACCGATGGTAAGATATTCCATACAATCACTTACGGGTTGAACCTGATGGGCCCCCACCGTACACAATTGTCTCCTAATGAAAGATGGAAAATTGTAATGTACGTTCATGAATTGCAGAAAGTTCAATAGTTAAATGTTTTAGCCAAATGGGAACTCACAGTCATACACATAATTTTAACCAACAATTCGAATTTTCAGGCAAAGCTAAAACCTGGAGTTTGATCGCTATCCTCGTGGGGATTGCGGCTATTGCATTCGGCTTTTTAACCGGTCATGCAGAGCGTACTTTTGCTAACCTCTTGTTGATGGGGTATTATTTTACCTGCGTTTGTGCGGCCGGAACATTTTTCCTTGCCCTGCAGTTTGTTGCACAGGCTGGCTGGTCTGCAGGTTTGCTGCGTGTGCCGCAGGCATTCGCTAAGGTATTGCCTGTTGCTTCTGTAATACTTATCGTTATTATAGCCGCCGGACTCTTTTCTCATAATCTTTACCATCACTGGAATGTGCCGGGTATAACGGATCATGAAAGCCCGACCTACGATCACCTGATTGCCAATAAAGCGGGTTATCTTAATGCTCCTTTCTTCATAGGAAGGCAGATCATTTTCCTGGGTATTTACAGCATATTTGCTATTGTACTTACACGCCTCTCCAACAATGAAGATCTTGAAGGCGGATTGAACTCTTACAACAAGAGCTTTAAATATTCAGCGATATTTCTTGTGATCTTCGGTTTTACTACTCCGATATGGTCATTCGATACTATCATGTCTCTGGAGGCTCACTGGTTCTCAACCATGTTCGGCTGGTATAATTTCGCAGCGATGTGGGTAAGCGGCCTGTGTGCGATTACGCTGACCATTATTATGCTGAAAAAAGCAGGTTATATGAACTGGGTTAACGAGAATCATTTACATGACCTTGGTAAGTTTATTTTTGCTTTCTCTATATTCTGGACTTATGTATGGTTCGCTCAGTTCCTCCTTATATGGTATGCCAACATGCCCGAGGAAACGGTATACTTCTTTAAAAGATGGGAACCGGAATATAAACCATGGTTTTGGTTAAACATTGTGATTAACTTTGCATCGCCGGTACTGATCCTGATGTCAAGAGATGCTAAGCGGCAGACAACTGTTCTTACTGTAGTATGTATAGTGCTGCTTTGCGGACACTGGCTCGATTATTACATGATGATCATGCCGGGTACTGTTGCCGAACACAGAAGCTTTGGTATTATTGAAATTGGAACTGCTCTTGGATTCGCCGGATTGTTCAGCTTTTTAATGCTGACGCAGCTTGCCAAAAAACCGCTTGTTGCTCAGAACCATCCGTTCCTGGATGAAAGCTTACATCATCATATATAAGATAATTGAATAATTACGTATTTGCAGAAAAAAAAATGGGGTTTATAAAATTTTCAAAGTTCAGTCTTCTTCTAACGCTGCTTGTTCTTTGCCTGGTAGGTACAGGGATACCGGTATCGGCACAGCAGGATTCATCAGCTAAGGAAAATGCTGATATGGTGGCTGCTGATACAGCACAGCAGATCAATTCTTCCATCGGTTCTATCGGTGATACCCCTAGCGCGGTGGTTTCGTCTGATGAATCGGAAACTGAAGATGCCAGTACTTTAGCTACAGCAGACGAAAGCATTGATAAGTCAGCTGTATATAGATCGTTATATTTTTATTGCCTGCTGTTCGTGTTGCTTTGCATCTTCCTGGGCATTATCGGAAAGGTATTAAAGGTTTACGAACTTACCAGGGAAGTACAGGGAAAAACCGGAGGCATTAACTGGAACCTGGTTCAAAGTGTACTTTTCTTCCTGTTCCTTATAGCAGGTTTATATGGAACTTATTGGTCTTACGACTACTGGGGCAACGTGGCAACAGGGGAATCTGCATCGGTTCACGGCGTACGCCTTGATAGTATGATGATCATAACTGTATCCATTACTACTGTGGTATTTGTGATCACCCAGATCCTGTTATTCGGTTTTGCCTTCCAGTACAGGGGATCTGAAAAGCGTAAAGCTTATTATTATCCTCATAACAATGCTATTGAGAAGTTATGGACGATTGTTCCTGCATTGGTGCTTACGGCATTGGTTGTATTCGGGTTTTTCACATGGAGAAGCATTACGAATCCATCTGAAGAGGAAAAGAATAATGCACTTAGCATTGAAGTTACAGGTGAGCAGTTCAAATGGAACGTGAGATATGCCGGAGCAGATAATAAACTCGGTTTGAGGAACTATAAACTTACTACGCCTACTAACTCATTGGGTATCGACTTTAAGGATACCAAGAGCTGGGATGATAAACTCGGTCCTGAAATCGTACTTCCGGTAGGAAGGCCTGTACGTGTTACTATCAATTCGAAAGATATACTGCACAGTTTTTATATGCCTGATTTCCGGGTTCAGATGAATGCCGTACCTGGTATGCCTACTTTCTTTCAGTTTACTCCAAGGATCACTACCGAAGAGATGCGCGAGAAAGTTAATAATGCTGCATTCAATTATACCCTATTATGTGCCAAGATCTGCGGATCGGGTCACTACAATATGCAGTATCGTGTAACGGTGGTAAGTGAGAAGGAATATGAAGAATGGATCGTTAAACAGCCATTATTCTTCAACGACGATATGAAAAAGGAACTTAAAGTGGCTCAGGATAAAGAAGCTGCCGCAGGTAACAAAATAGCAATTAATAATTAGAACTACAGATAGAGCGATATATGTCAAGCACTACAATTCATCATACATTAGAGCATTCCGGGCATAGCCATGATGAACACGGTCATCATCATGAAACGTTCCTGACTAAATATGTATTTAGCCAGGATCATAAAATGATTGCCAAGCAATTCCTGATAACCGGTATTATTATGGGTGTGATAGGGATGCTTCTTTCTATCCTATTCCGTATACAACTGGGCTGGCCTGATCAGAGCTTTCCCCTGCTGGAAACATTCCTTGGTAAATGGGCTGAGGGCGGAAGAATAAAACCTGATTTTTACCTGGCATTGGTAACGATCCACGGTACGATTATGGTATTCTTTGTATTAACCGCCGGGTTGAGCGGTACGTTCAGTAACCTGCTTATCCCGCTCCAGCTTGGTGCAAGGGATATGGCTTCGCCGTTCATGAACATGCTTTCCTACTGGTTCTTCCTTACTGCATGTGTGATCATGATGACGTCTTTCTTTACTGAAAGCGGTCCTGCAAGTGCCGGATGGACGATATACCCTCCGCTTTCTGCTTTACCGCAGGCTATATCAGGCTCGGCGGCCGGGATGACTTTATGGCTTATCAGTATGGTGTTTTTCATTGCGTCTTCTCTTATCGGAGCGCTGAATTATATCAGTACTATACTTAATATGCGTACTAAAGGAATGGATCTGTGGAAAATGCCTTTAACTATCTGGGCTCTTTTCCTTACTGCCGTTCTTGGGGTACTTTCATTCCCTGTGCTGGTTGCGGGTGTGGTACTTCTTATTTTCGACCGTAGTTTCGGAACGAGTTTTTATCTGTCTGACCTGGTTGTTCAGGGACAGATCCTTCCGCAGCAGGGTGGTAGCCCGATCCTGTTCCAGCATTTATTCTGGTTCCTGGGGCACCCTGAAGTATACATCGTTATCATGCCTGCATTAGGTATTACTTCAGAAGTAATTGCGACCAACTCACGTAAGCCGATCTTTGGTTACCATGCCATGGTTTACTCACTTATTGGTATCACTATCCTTTCGTTTATCGTTTGGGGGCACCATATGTTTGTTACAGGTATGAATCCTTTCCTCGGCGGGGTGTTCATGATCACTACACTGATCATTGCAGTTCCTTCGGCGGTAAAGACCTTTAACTACCTCGCTACGCTATGGAGAGGTAATATACGTTTCACTCCGGCGATGATGTTTGCCATCGGACTGGTATCGTTCTTTATTTCAGGTGGTCTTACCGGTATTTTCCTTGGTAATGCTGCTCTGGATATCAACCTGCACGATACTTACTTCGTTGTTGCCCACTTCCACCTTGTAATGGGTTCTGCGGCAATATTCGGAATGCTTTGTGGTGTTTATCACTGGTTCCCTAAAATGTTCGGAAGAATGATGGACGATAAACTGGGATACCTGCATTTCTGGGTTACCTTTATCGGAGCTTACCTGGTATTCTTCCCTATGCACTTTATGGGTCTTGACGGCGTGCCAAGACGTTATTACGCATTCACAGAGTTTGAGTTCATGAAAGAATGGTTAACGGTGAATACGTTTATCACATGGGCCGCTATACTGGCAGCCTTAGGGCAGGTTGCTTTCTTATGGAATTTCTTTTATTCAATTTTCTACGGTAAGAAAGCAACACAAAATCCATGGAATTCAAATACATTGGAGTGGACAACTCCGGTAGAACATATTCACGGCAACTGGCCTGGTGAGATCCCTACAGTATACCGCTGGCCTTACGATTACAGTAAGCCTGGTCATGATGAGGACTATATCACACAGACCACCCCATTCTCTGAGACTATGAGCTCTAACTTGCCGCATGATTTTGAAGGTAATCCGGAAGCTGAACGTATTCAGCTCGAATGGCAGAAGAAACAACAGAGAGAGGCTGAGCAGGGGGTTTAATAATTTTAAGATTCTTTGGGGTATCTGCGTAAGTTCTGCTTACAGGTACCCCAATTTTTATACTTATACATGTACACATCAAGCGAAAAGAGATTCCTGGCAATGAACTTTGCCACCATTGTGGCTCTTTTTGTCTTGATCCTGGCAGGTGGCGTTGTTAGAAGCACAGGTTCAGGAATGGGCTGCCCCGACTGGCCCAAATGTTTTGATCAGTATATCCCTCCCACACATATTTCACAGCTTCCCGCGGGATACCAGCAGAAGTATGTACAGGAGCGGGTTGAAAAAAATCATCGTTTTGCACGTACACTGGATGTGACGGGTTTCAGCGAGCTGGCCCACCGGATCAGGAATGATAAAAGTATTCTCCTCCCGGAGGAGTTCAATGCAGCAAGAACCTGGACGGAGTATGTGAACAGGCTGATCGGCGCCATTACAGGATTTTTGATGCTGATTTGTGCAGTGCTCTCGGTGGTATACCTGAGATCAAGAAAGAGAATATTCTTTCTGAGCATTTTCAATATCTTTCTTGTAGGATTCCAGGCCTGGCTCGGTTCAATAGTTGTTTCCACTAATTTGCTGGCCTGGGTTGTAACGGCGCATATGCTGATCGCACTTGGTATTCTCGCAATCAGTATTTATACATACTTCTTTGCAAAGGTATTAAGAGACAGACAACTGCTTGCTAATAAAACGTGGAGCAGTATTAAATATCTCACAGCGGCAGCACTTGTTCTTACTGTACTGCAGATCACATTTGGTACGGAGGTGAGGGAAAACATTGATGCTGTAGCATCGGCAGGTAAGCTTGGCAGAGAGGACTGGGTAGCCGCATCGGGTTCGGTTTTCAGCCTGCACCGTAATCTGGCAATCATTATATGTTTGCTGAACGGAGCGCTGTTTGTACTGATGAGACGTAAGTATCTGGGGAACTGCCAGCAGTTTAAGTTTATAACATACGTAGTATTTCTTATCATTTTACAGTTTGTAACCGGTATTACGCTATCGTATATGTCTTTGCCGCCTTTTTCGCAGGCTGCACATATTAGCCTGGCAAGTCTTATCTTTGGCGCGCAGTATTACCTGCTTCTTTTGTTAAAGGAAAATAAATTGTACAGATAATTATAATCAGGGATAAAGGTTGAGTGAAGGTAATTTTATATCGGATTTTAAGAAGCTTGTAAAACTCAGGTTAACGTTCACTGTAGTTTTTTCGGCCTCTATTTCTTTTCTTATAGGCAGCAGGGCTCAGGGCGGAGATATAAACTGGCTTAACTGGCTCATACTTACCATAGGCGGTTTCCTGGTAACGGGCGCTGCTAATGGTTTTAACGAGATCATTGAAAAAGATCTTGATAAATTAATGGAGCGGACAAAAGACAGGCCTATTCCTGCCGGTACCATGACCACCGGACAGGCGCTGGTACTTAGTTTATTTATGGCGCTGTCTGGCACGCTGATCCTTGTAAGACTTAATTTTCTTACTGGTGTACTGTCTGTATTTTCGATTTTCCTGTATGCTTTTTTATATACTCCTTTGAAAAGGAAATCGCCGATAGCTGTTTTTGTAGGAGCTTTTCCGGGAGCTTTGCCGCCCCTTATCGGTTACTTCGCAGCGTTCGACCGGCCGCAGATATCATGGATTCCGATCATTTTATTTGTTATCCAGTTTGTATGGCAGTTCCCGCATTTCTGGTCTATTGCCTGGGTGCTTGATGATGATTATAAAAAGGCCGGCTTCAGGCTTTTGCCTACTACCAGGAGAGATAAAACAAGTGCGCTGATAACTTTTGTATCCGCTTTGCTGCTGATCCCCGTTACTCTGCTTCCAACGTTTATGAATTTTGGAGGTTATATTATGGCCGGTGTCGCATTTGTACTCAGCCTGCTGTTTTCATGGTATGCGCTGAATCTTTACAGGAAAATGGATATCGCTTCTGCACGAAAGGTAATGTTCTGCTCTTTTTTTTATTTGCCGGTTGTGCAGTTAACTTTGTTGTTTGATTTTATTTCTTAATTTATGTTAAGCTATATGGCACCGAATTCCCTTGAACAGGACAGGTTAAATCTAAAGCCTAAGAAATTTCTGATGTGGTTGTTTGTGATCACTTCATTTATGCTTTTTGCCGCTCTGACGAGTGGATTTATAGTTTACACAGCAGGTGACCCGTCAAAGGGTATTAAAATGATCCTGCCCAGAACTTTTTTATATAGTACTATAGTAATTGCACTGAGCAGTGTTACCATGCACCTCGGTTATCTTTCTGCTAAAAGACTGCAGTTTTCCAGGCAAAGAATGTATCTTGTAGTTACTATCCTGCTTGGAGTATTATTTTTTGCACTGCAGCTGCAGTCCTGGAGGGGATTTGTAGAGAATGGGGTATACTTTGTAAACCCAAATGCCTCTCAGTCGTTTATTTATGTACTTACAGGTGCGCATTTGCTGCATATATTCGCAGGCCTGATCGTGCTGGTTTCGGCCCTGGCTGCTAGGTTCGGGAATATACCTCAGGTGAAGAATGTTTTCCGGATGGAAATGGCCGCTATTTTCTGGCATTTTCTGGATATACTATGGATTTATTTATATGTTTTCTTACTTTTGAACCAATAACTTAACATTAATGAGCACTACTCTATCTCAATTAGACGAAGTTAAAACCGGTGCCTGGGACGGCGGCAAATCTCCAATGAATGTGGAGTATGGAAAGATCATGATGTGGTTTTTCCTCCTTTCGGATGCCTTTACTTTCTCGGCATTCCTGATTTATTACGGCGCACAACGTTTCAGTAAAATAAGCTGGCCTGACCCGGATGTGGTATTCCAGTCAATTCCCGGTATTACAGATCATGGAGCACCGCTGGTATTTGTAGGTATAATGACCTTTATCCTCATCATGAGTTCGGTAACCATGGTACTGGCTGTTGAAGCCGGCCACCGCGGAGCCAGGAATGAAGTGATTAAGTGGATGATCTGGACTATCCTTGGCGGACTTACTTTCCTTGGCTGCCAGGCCGCAGAATGGTCACATCTTCACCATGAAGGATACTGGTGGGGCAGTTTCCCTGAAACGTATACCGGTGCCGAACAGGTGGGAGCGCTGCAGTTTGCAAACCTCTTCTTTACGATCACCGGATTCCATGGTTTTCACGTATTTACAGGGGTTCTGATCAATATAATCATACTTTGTATGACTATGGGTAATGTGTTTGAAAAACGCGGTACTTACCTTATGGTTGAGAAAGTTGGCTTATACTGGCACTTTGTAGACCTTGTATGGGTGTTTGTATTCACTTTCTTTTACCTGGTTTAATTTTTGAATATTTAGGATATGGCTGAACATATAACATCAACAGAACACGAACATGAGGAGCATGCTTCCATGTCTAAGAAGAAAATATGGCAGGTTTTCTTTTACCTTTTAGGTATAACTGCACTTGAGTTCTTTATAGCACTTGTGCTTATCCCTAAGGGAATAGTTTCTCATGGCATCGGAAATTTTATATATATCGTTCTTACTTTGGTGAAAGCGTTTTATATAGTTGCCTATTTTATGCACCTGAAATTTGAAAAGGTTTCACTGATCTCGAGTATTGTAGTTTCATTGATTTTCATTGTCTACTTTATTGTACTCCTGCTTACTGAAGGGGCCTATTTGCATGTTCATATGAACAAATGAAGAATAAATTTTCATTAAAGAAAATATTGATCCTGGTAACTGTGCTCGCAGTACCAGGATTTTTATATTATTTACTTCAGGAGAAGGGAAAAAACCGTTACAGACCGCTGGCTATTTACGGTCCCAAGCAGGTAGCTGCGACGTTTCATACCAAAAGAGGCGTTAAAATTCCGGATACTATATACCATACCATCAGCGACTTTGGACTTGTTAATCAGGTTGGAGATTCTGTTTTGTTCCCTCCGGACAGCAGCCAGATCACAGTTGTGAACTTTTTCTTCAGCAGATGTACATCTGTTTGCCCGTTGATGAACGAACAGATGGCAAGGATAGCTGCCGCTTATCCGGATAACCGGCTGATTAAACTTTATTCGATCAGCGTAGATCCGGAACACGATACCCCCGCTGCGCTTGCTGCTTATGCTGAACGCTATAAAGCTGATCCCCGCAAATGGAGTTTTCTGACAGGTAAAAAGGACTATATTTATACGCTGGCAAAAAAAGACTTCCTGGTCGATGCCATGAAAGATAGTGCGGGAAACATTGTTCATAGTTCGATGCTCATCCTGGTAGATCCTAAAAAGCGTATAAGGGGATATTATGAGTCGACCCGTAAGGAACAGGTGGATAAACTTATCGACGAGATCAAGGTCCAGATAGCGGAGGAGTTACGACAGGTAACCGACCGCTAAGATTATATATTAAATAAATGAACGACAAGGTAGTTTTGAGGCTGGTAACAGCCGTCTCCATTTTTGTATTTGCAGTGGTTGTTATTCTCCAGAGCAAAATAATTACTGTATTTCCTGAGGGAACAGTGATTCCGTCCTGGGTGTTTTTTTTGCCGAGGCTTAATGCTATTCTGAACGGAACCTGCAGTGTACTGCTTGTAATATCGCTTTTCCAGATAAAAAGCAGAAATATCAGGAACCATAAGATCCTGAATATAATAACCTTTGTTCTTTCCTCCCTGTTCCTGGTTTCGTATATTATATTTCACGCCACAGGTATAAAAACTTCTTATGGAGGTGAAGGTGCAATCAGGTATATTTATTATTTTATATTGATTACTCATATTATACTTGCAGCGGTTGTTCTGCCGTTAGTATTATTGAGCTTTTACAGCGGATTGCTGATGAATGTAACAAGGCACAGAAAACTTGTTAGGTGGAGTTTCCCTATATGGCTGTATGTTACAGTAACAGGAGTGATCGTTTATGTAATGATCTCTCCGTATTATACATTTTAAAGGGATGCTTTAGAAACGCATTCTCACCTATCCTCGTTGCAAACGAGGGCGATTAGACGGAGATATACTACGCTGTTCATCGTCTCCGTGTTTGCTACGGGGATGACGTGAGAACTGCGATTTTATCGCCAACGAATGATATTAAAATATCGTCACTAAATTATCTTTGAAAGATGAAAGTTATAAAGTATTGTGTTATCGGAGTTTGCTTTCTGGCAATACTCAGCTTCTCTACAGAGGTATCTGCACAGTGCGCCATGTGTACGGCAAATGCAGAAAATTCAGTTCAGAACGGAAACACGCAGGGGAACGGGCTTAACGACGGAATTCTCTATTTACTGGCAGCCCCATATCTTGCTGTTGCAGCTGTAGGTTTTCTGTGGTATAAAAAATACAGGAAAAAGAATATCAGTCTTGATGTTCCCGAAAAGAAAATAAATCTGAACTAAATAATAGAATGGCGCAAACACCTCAGCTGAAAGCGATTATAGAATGCAGGTGCCCGAGATGCAGACGCGGAAAGATATTTTCCGGTCCTATGTATTCCTTCGGCTCTCAGAAAATGAACGAACATTGTCCGGTATGTACAATGAAGTTTGAGGTAGAGCCAGGTTATTTTTACGCAGCTATGTATGTGAGTTATGCGCTGAATGTTGCTGAGATTGTAACCACCGCTATGCTGACATTTTACCTGAGCGGCGGCAGCGAATCCCCGCTTCTTTACCTGGGGATCATTTTTGGTGTTATCTTTATCCTTGCCCCTTTTAACTTCAGGTATTCCAGGGTGATCCTGCTGCACTGGCTGTCGCCAAAGGTTAAATATAATCCGGATTACGACAAATGATTTCATCTTCGACGTTTCGCTTTCTTAAAGATGTTAAAGAAAACAATAACCGCGAATGGTTCCAGGCAAACAAACAGGAATATGAAAATGCCCGGACCGACGTTCTGAACTTCACGGCTGGTATTATAAAAGAACTTGCAAAGGCAGACATTACTATTCCTGCCGATCTTGACCCAAAGAGCTGTGTTATGCGGATCTACCGGGATATCCGGTTCAGTAAAAATAAAACTCCTTTTAAGACAAACTTCGGAATAGCTATCTCTTCCAACGGAAAAAACTTCAAAGGCCCGGGATATTATATTCATCTGGAGCCTGGTAAATCATTTATTGCCGGCGGAACCTGGTTTCCGGAATCTGATGAGCTGAAATCTATCCGGCAGGAGATAGACTATAACTCTTCCGACTGGCATGAAATTGTAGATGAGAAGGCGTTCAGGGATGAGTTTGGAGAGCTTGATACTGAAGGTAAGCTGAAAACCGTTCCTAAGGGATACTCTTCGGATCACCCGGATATCGAATATCTGAAACTTAAAAGTTTTACTGCCGGTAGGCAGCTGAGTGATAAGGAGCTATTAAAGGCAGATTCTGAAGTTTTTGTGTCTGAAAAATTAAAAAAATTAAACCCGCTGATGGTTTTTTTAAGAAATGCTATTTCTTAATATTGTACTATGAAAAGACTTTTTTTCCTGGCTTTTGCCCTAATGTGTTTAAGTTCATGCGTCGTTCTTTCGACCAAAAAGTATAAGTTGCTAATTGCAGACAGAGATTCTCTTTTAACCGCTTTTGACGATGCGAAAGTCCGTATAGAAAGCCTGGAGGAGGAAGCTGAACGTTTAAAAGCCGATACTACCAAGCTCAACAATAAAATTTTAGAACTGGAAGACAAAATAGCGGGCCTGGAGACTAATTATACTTCTCTGAAGTCTAACAGCTCAACTGAGATCGATAAGCTTTCTGCAGATCTTAAAAAACGTGAAGCACGCCTGAAAGAAGTTGAAGATATCCTTAAGAAGAGGGATGAGGCAACCAATGCACTCAGGGATAAACTTCAGAAAGCCTTACTTGGTTTCCAGCAGAGCGGTCTTACTGTTGAGATCAGGAATGGCAAAGTATATGTGTCTTTAACGGATAAATTGTTATTCGATACCGGAAGTATCATTATAGATGAAAAAGGAAAGCAGGCGCTGGCGGAACTTTCGAAGGTATTGAAAACACAGCCTGAGATCAATATATCTGTCGAAGGGCATACAGATAATCAGCGTGTAAATAACCTCGGACAGATAAAGGATAACTGGGATCTGAGTGTACTTCGTGCAACATCTGTGGTAAGATATCTTACAGATGTGCAGAAAATAGAGAACAGCCGTGTAACAGCTACCGGTAAAGGACAGTACCAGCCGATTGCACAAGGTTCTACTCCTGAAGACAGGAGTAAGAACAGGAGGATTGAAATTGTACTTTCTCCGAAGCTGGATGAATTATATGATCTTATAAATAAGTAACAGGCATTTATTAAACGCCGCAACATAAAAGAGGCTCTCAGCCTTTTATTCTATTGAGCATACTGGCTTACATTGATTAAGCCGGTATGTTCTGTTAAACCTTCCTTCAATATCCTTCCCTGTACCTGCATTATTATTGCTGCCATTCTTTTGCAGAGATCTTAGAGAGCAGGATTTAGTAGTTACGCAGTTCCCATCAGCTCAGCTTAAATGTTTAAACATTCTTTTGAAACCTATCCGATCTTGCCACCGTACAAAGGGCGTTAAGATCAGATCATTGTTTGAAATATTTATAGAGATATGTCGAGTTTGAATTTCAAGAAGCGCGTCCAGGAAAGATTAAAGGGTGTTTTTTCGGTGCTTGCGATTGTTTTTTCGTTAGTTAATGGCGCTTATGCCCAGGAGCCCAGCGGGTGGGACTATACTAATTTTACTACTTCTGGTGTAGGGGTACATAACGCCCCATTTTTACTAGGAATAAGGTATGGAGGGCGGACCCAGCCGGGGCTGCGTGTTTTAGCAGACAGGACAAGTACAGTCGCAAATATTCATTTTTACTCTCGCCCGGACGACGGAGTTTGGTCAGTACAGCTGGATGAACCACATGTGGATAAGATCCTTGTGGGAAGGACCCCTAATATGGCTGAATATCAAAATTGGGAACAAGCCAAAGAATATAACCCATACTCCGGCAATTATAACGTACTCTTCTGGGGGCTATCGCCTGGGACCAAATATTTTGTGAGAGGCTTCAAATATGGGAGGGTCGATCGTTCCGGGGGCAGCGATTATTGGTTCAGAGCTCTCAGTTATGATGTTTATTGGTTTTTTACACATGACGAGGTTTTGAGTATTGCAAGGACTGGAGACAGCCAGGCTCCGGTTGCAAATGCGGAATTTGTGAAATTCGCCGTTACCTTAAAAGGGCAGTATGATGCAGAATTCAGCGCCTTCGGTAGAAATGTTAATAAAAATAACTTTCAAGTCGTCACAACTGGTGCAGGTTTCTCAGCAGAGATTGTAAGTGCCGACAAAATACCTGGTCAAAACGCTTGTAATGTCCTGGTGAAAGTTTCGGGTGCAAGGGGAACTGTAGCGCTTAAGATGATCAACAGCGATGGGCTTGCAAATATCGTTGATGGACTAGCCAATGCGACATCTCCTATCTATACTATAAACCGTGGTGTTGTCGGATTTAAACGTTATAATGATGATCCGGAAAGAAATAATTATTCAACAGTAGATTATGCAATAGAATTTGATGCGGCTGTAAGTGGCTTAAACGCATCTAATTTCAAACTTAACATGACGGGCAATTATACTGCCTCTAATACAGCTATTACAAATGTTAGACCCGAAGTTGGCAATGCACCGAGCAAAAAGTGGATTGTTACCGTTAACATTACCGGCGGAACACTTGGTTCTGTAACCCCGGAAATGATTAATACAACCGGAGTTTTCCCCACGGTAGGCGGATTGCCTTATAAAGAAGACGGTTACACCATAGCCAGGGCCTTTCCTCTGATCAGCAGTATATCACCTGCCACCGGTAAACCGGGCGATGTGATCACGGTGAACGGAACAGGATTTATTAACGGAGAAGACATTTTTTATATAGGGGGAGCCCGGGTCACTACCCAGGTATTTAAATCGGCCACCCAATACGAGATCACGGTACCCTATGGGGCAACCAAGGCTCCGGTTTTTGTGCAGAATAAGGTTTCGGCCTTATCATCTTCCTCTTCTGAGGCGTTTAACATCAAAAACAGCACGGACGATTCGGCGCTGGGCTCGCTTTATTTACAGCGTCGTCCGGACATCATTTTGCCGGCTACGAGTTATAACCCGCTATCGATCCGTACTGCTGATTTTAATGATGACAGATATCCTGACCTGGTATTTACTAATCCTACGGAAAAAAAACTGATCGTTCTGATAAATAATAAAACAGGCGGCTTTAATACCCCGATAACTCTAACGATGCCGGATAATGCTTATCCGGGTATTGCCGTTGCAGATGTGACCGGTGATGGCAAACCCGATATTATTGCGGCAACGAATAATACGATCCAGCAGCTCGTTGTTTTTGCCAACCTTTCCGTTTCAGGGGGGATAGCCAATTTTTCCACCGCTTCTTCAGTAGGAGCGATACCTTCCGGAAGTTACCCAAGTATTGTACAGGTAGCAGATATCGACCGGGACGGCAGGCCGGATATACTTGTAGGACTTGATCTTAGCAGTAAGGTTTTGGTATTCAGGAACTATACCCCTACACCTGGCCTGACAGTGAGGCTGAAAGCTCCAATCGAAATAAATTCAGGGCGCATAGGTGTACGCTCGATGGTTATCGGCGATATCAATAAGGATCTTAAGCCGGAGATCGTCATCGCCAATTATGGAACGGATGCGGCTCCCGGATCAACAGTTACCGTATTTAAGAATAACACCACTATTAATTCTATCACAGCAGCAGGACTTAGCACCGGCAGTACGGAACTTTCCGGAGTTGGAAATAATCCATACGGACTTGCACTCGGCGATCTGGATGGCGACGGATTTCCTGACCTGGTTGTTCAAAGCGCAAGCTCAAGTATAACAGTTTATCGTAATGATAACGGATCATTTAATGATAACGTGAAATTTACCTATCCGCTGGTTGCTTCCGGCGCCGGAGGTGAACTGTCTATCAGGGATCTGGATGGCGACGGCAAACCTGAAATTGTATCTTCGGTATTTAATTCCGGACTCATATCCGTATTCAGAAATAAAACTGTAACCGGAACGCTGGATATAAATTCTTTCATAAGGGCAGACTACCGGACAGGTGCCGGGGCGCAGTCTGCAGCTTTGGCCGACTTTACACTGGATGGAAGAGGAGACATAGCGGTAGCCAATACACAGGCTTCGACGATTTCGTTATTTACGTATAAACTGACTCCGATTGTTGACTCATTCAGTCCGGCAGTAGCTTTAGCCGGAACTGACATTGTTATTACCGGTAAAAACTTTAATACAGCCGCAGCCAAGAATATAGTATACCTGGGAGCTGTAAAGGCCACTGTTAAAACGGCATCTACAACTTCATTAACCGTAACGGTTCCGCCGGGAGCGACTTTCGGCCCGATCACCGTACTGGACGATGATTCAGATCTTTCCGGAGTTTCTTCAGAATACTTCGGTGTTGTTAATACTGAAGACCAGCTGTTTTTCTCATCAAGGAACGATTACACAGTAACAGGAGCTGCGGAGCAGTCGCTCATTGCTGCCGACCTGAACAGGGATGGTTATCCCGAGCTGATCACTGTTGCTACGGCATCCGGCGGCAGCAAGTTAATTGTAAACAGCAATACAGGCGGCACCGCTTCATTTAAAACTGGTTCTGTTTCATCCGCATCGCAAAATATCAGCGGTTCTGGAAATATATATGCTATTGCTTCCGGAGATATGGATGGCGATGGGCAGACAGATATCGTAGCCGCTGACTATGACAATAAAAAAGTATGGATATTGTTAAACAACAACGGAAGCCTGGCCTTACAGTCTGCAGCTTTTACGGTGGGAACAAATCCTTCATCCATCGCGGTCTCAGATGTAGACGGTGATGGTAAGTTCGATATTGTTACTTCTAATAAAGGCAGCAACAATATATCGGTTTTACGGAATATTTCATCAGCGACCGGCAGTGTAGCATTTGAGCCTGCGATTACGGCGGCAGTGGGAATTGCTCCGTTCTGGATTGCAGTTAGCGATCTGAACACCGATGGTAAGCCAGAGATTATCACAGCCAATTCAGGCTCCGGTAATATTTCGATACTTAAAAATACAACTACAGGCTCGGCAGTATCTTTCTCTGCAGCGCAGAACATGACAACAGGAACAAGCCCTGTCTTTGTGACCGCTGCGGATGTAGACGGCGACGGTAAACCAGAACTGGCAGTAGCAAATTCAGGTACTAACCAGGTTTCGGTACTGAAAAATACCACAGTTCTGAATCTTAACCCAACGTTAGATGTACTATCATTTTCACCGGCGGTGCAGTATGCAGCAGGGATCAATCCTTCGGCTATCGCCTTCGGCGATCTTAATGCTGACGGTAAGCTGGAAATGGCAGTTACTAACTCAGGCAGCAATACGCTGTCTGTTTTTAAAAATAATTCAACAACTGGAATTATTGAAGCTGCATCGTTTGAAAAAGCGGAATATGCGGCGGCAAACACTCCGGTTTCTGTTGTGATCGCCGACCTTAATTCAAACCGTAAGGCAGAAATAGTTGTCGCCAACAAAAATGGAAACAGCATATCAATCTTCCAGAATTTAATACCTCCGGTAATTACAGCCGTAAATCCGGCGTCAGGTAATGCGGGGACTTCTGTTACAATTACCGGTAAGAACTTTAATGCTACAGCAGCGAATAACGTAGTTTATTTCGGAGCTGTTAAAGCGATAGTCAGCAGTGCTTCGGCGACTTCTCTTACTGTAGAGGTGCCAGCCGGCGCAACCAGCAGTATTGTTTCGGTATTGGATAAAACAACCGGGCTGGCGGCTTTCTCTTCTGCTGTGTTTGCAGTGACTAATGCAGAGACCGACGGTTCATTTGCCTACCGTACAGCCTTTGCTACCGAGACTGGTACTTCGCCAGCTTCTGTAGTTGCTGCCGATCTTGACGGCGATGGCCGTGTCGAACTTATTGCTGTAGACGCAGCTGGTAAGCTCTTCGTGGAGAAAAATTCAGGAGGCCAGGTTATTGAGGCTTCCCTGTTACAGCATTTTAGTTTCGCGATCGATGCCGGGGCTACTACTGTAAAACCGGCCGATATTGATGGCGACGGTAAATTAGACCTGGTATTGACCAATACGACCAATAACAGAATATATATCCTGTTAAATACTTCGGCTGGAAGCATTTCGTTTGCTACACCGCAGTATGTTTCGGCAGGTACCAATCCGTCATCGCTGGCGATCGGAGATTTGGATACAGATGGTAAGCCGGACCTTATCGTTAGCGGGAAGAATACAGACGTAATTACAGTTTTAAGAAATGTTTCACTACAGAGCACCGTATTATTTAATGCAGGCTTTACGATAACAGTGGGAGCCAGGCCTTCCTTTGTAAGTGTTGCAGACCTTAACAATGATGGAAGGCCTGAAATTGTTACAGCCAATGCCGGCACTGACGCCAGCGTGGGCAATACAATTTCGGTACTGCATAATCTGTCGAGCCCGTCGGTATTAAATGCTTCTTCTTTCAGCAGCCAGAATTATTCTGTAGGGAACAAACCTTCGGCTATTGCTATAGCCGATGTGGATGGCGACGGACTAAAGGAGCTGGCAGTAACCAGCGGGGCAGATAACAAAATATCTATATTAAAGAATACATCTGCGGCATCCGCTGTAGTGTTCAGTCCCGGCGTCGATTTTGCTACAGGAAGCAATCCGTCGGCCGTTGCCATAGGCGATCTGAACGGTGATGGCTTCCAGGATCTGGCGGTACTGAACAGCGGCGATAATACCGTATCGGTATTACTTAACGCGAATCAGGGCAGTGTGAATTCAGGCTCTTTCGGACTGAAACAAGATTATTCAGCAGGAGCTTCAGCTAATTCGCTGGTCATTGCTGATCTGAATAACGATGGTAAGACCGAACTGGCTGTAGCAGGTGCCAATGGTGTTATTTCAGCACTCCGGTATATCCCTGTGCCTTTTATTACCTCGGTGGCGCCGGCAGCAGGACCTGTTTACAGTTCTATTGTTATTACCGGAAGGAACTTTAATCCGGATATGGCAAAAAATGTGGTATTCTTCGGAGCAACCAAGGCGAAAATATTGTCGGCGACTTCTACTGTTTTAACAGTAGAGACGCCGGCGGAAGCTACGTATTCCTCCGTCTCTGTATTAGATATAACATCGGGCTTAACCGGGTATTCTTCTGAGAAGTTCATCCTGACTAATCCAAATGTGGCCGATCCGGAGTTAAAATTATCTTCATTTAATGCACCGGTGAATATTGCGACTCAAAATAAGCCGGCAACAGTTGCGATGGGCGACCTCGACGGAGATGGCAAAACAGATCTTGTTGTAGTTAACTCTGAGAGCGGCAGTATATCGGTATATCATAACCAGGCAGCCGACGGAGATATTACGCCATCTTCCTTCCCTGCAGCCAGCGGTGCGACCTTTATAGTAGGCGATTCGCCAAACTATGTGGCCGTAAAAGATATCGACGGCGATGGCAAGCTGGATATTACGGTAAGTAATTATGCCAGCAGGACCATTTCGGTACTGCGTAATACGGCCACGCAAGGCCAGATAAATGCCTCTTCATTTGCTGCTCCGGTATCTGTGAATACAACAGCAGGTATTAACATGGTATCTGTGAGCGATATGAACGGCGACGGTAAGCCGGATCTGTTAGTGGCCAATGCTAATACGCCAACGGTTACCATATACCGGAATACTTCTACCAGTGGTACAGTAACTTTCGGAGCAGTCAAGACCGACTACGCGGTGGGCGGTAATCCATGGGCGCTTATTGCGGCCGACCTTACCGGCGACGGTAAGCCTGAGCTGATAACAGCTAACGAAGGATCTACCGGACTGACTATATTACCGAATACGGCCGGACCGGGTGTATTTAATGCAGCTTCATTTGGCGCTGCCACGAATATGCCTTCGGCCAGTGGCATCCGCTCAGTGGCTGCCGGCGATCTGGACGGCGACGGAAAGAACGACCTCGCCATAATCCATAAATCAGAGAATTTTATAACTCTTTACCAGAATGCCTCTTCCGGCCAGATGCTTTCATTCGGCAGCGGGGTGAAACTGGAAACAGGCGAAACTCCTCAGGGAGTATCAATTGGCGACATCAATGGTGATTCCAAACCAGATCTGGTTACCGGTAATATGCAGTCGGTATCCGTGTTGAGAAATATACATGCAGGCGCATCGCTTAGCGCTTCATCTTTCGCCGGGAAAATCGATATCAGGACGAGCAGCACCCCTCAGGTGGTAGCCGTAGGCGATCTGGATAATAACGCAACTGCCGAACTGGTAGTAGCTAATCCGTATCTGAACAGCTTGTCCATTATATCAACCAAGATCACTGCAAAGATCACTTTTGATCCTTTGGCAGACAAGACCTATGGTGATACTGATTTTGATGCAGGCGCTACCAGCAATACACCGGGAACTATTATTTACAGGAGCAGCAATGAGCTGGTTGCTACGATCGTAGCAGGTAAAATACATGTAGTAGGGGCAGGTGAAACGGTTATTACCGCATCTCTTCCAGCAGGCCCTAATTATGCCGCGGCCCAGGAGGTATCACAGCCCCTGAAAGTAAATAAGAAAGAGCTGAGTATAGTAGTAGCTCCTGCTGAAAAGAACTACGGCCAGCCTAATCCAAGATATGAATTTGCGATCGGCGGACTTGTAAACGGTGAGACTGAGGATGTGATCGACGTACTGCCGGTAGTGAAGGCCGTTACCGAGATGACAAACTTAACGCCGGTTACCCAGCTAACCACCGTGGGTACCTATCCGATCGTACTGGTGAATACCCCGTATGACAATAATTACTCCTTTTCAGTTGTCGGAAAAGACCTCATTATTAATAAGGCTAAATTAACGGCCAAGGCGGATAATAAACAAACTCCTGCCCAGGTAGTGGGAGATACTACGTTTGAACCACCGGTGTTTACAATTACCTATACCGGGTGGATAGGAACCGATAGCGCCCTTAATTATACCTTTACAGAGGCGCCTGTGGCGGCTCCTGATGCAGGTATAGACTACACGGTAAAAGATGATCATACTATTTTTGTAACCGGCGGATTCGACGATAACTATGAATTTGATCGTGTTGCAGGTGTGCTGGATGTCGGTAAGACACCGACTACCCTTACCCTGGTCGACTTCCCGCTCCATAAAACCTATGGTGATACGCCATATGATATCCTGGTTACTACATCTAATCCGGATAATACCAATGTTACTTACAGATCATTAAATCCGGAGGTGGCTACCGTCAACGCGTCTAACGGACAGGTTTCTATAATAGGAGCAGGAGAGGCTAAATTTCTTATTTCGCAGCAGTCCACAATGGATTATGCAGCTCCGGAGGATATGTATTTAACGCTTAACGTAGCTAAGGCTATGCTGACGGTCAAGCTTCCGGAGAACTTAGAGAAAACTTACGGACAGGATACTCCTCCGCTGTTGATTGAATATCAGGGGTTTGTCAATAACGAGACCAAGGCGGTAATTGATCAGCCTGCGGTTGCTACGGCAGCCCAGATTACAAATCCGCTGACAGAGATTACAAGGCTTACTCCGGTTAGCGCTACGCCATACCCGGTAATAGTGACTGCAAGTAATGAAGCCGTTGACAATAACTATCAGTTTAGCTATCCGGCAGAGGGAACTTTGTTTGTGCGTCCTGCAAGGCTTAAAGTGACGGTGGGAGAATATACCCGTTTATATGGGGATGCCAACCCGGCGTTCACCTATTCTTACAGTGGTTTTGTGAATAATGAGACAGAAAACACCCCTGGAGTGATTACCAGTCCTGCAACCGTTTCTACAACGGCTGTAGCGACCTCAGGAGTATTAGACTACCCGGTAGTAGCATCTGGCCTGGTAGCACCAAACTATGTGGTCGAGTACATAGACGGCAAACTCTCTGTCGAGCCGGCAAAGATTACTGTTGCGGTAACCGATACACATAACGCCAGCAGCTTCAGTAAGGATTACGGACAGGCAATGCCTGCGCTTACTATTCATTACACCGGATTTAAAAACGGCGAGAATGAATCGGTGCTGACGAGCCCGGCTGTAATTCCATCAACATTCAACCAGCGGATGTCTGCAGGTTCGTATATTGTTGCTGCCGGAGGAGCCTCTGCTGCAAATTATATATTCTCGTATGCAGAAGACGCCAGGCTTACAGTAAACAAGATCCATTTAAATGTAAAGGCGAAGAACGTAAGCCGTATCTACGGGGCTGAAAACCCGGCATTTGAATATATATATACTTCATTTGTAAACGGAGACACAGAGGCTAGTATCGATGTGAAACCAACGGCGACTTCGGCAGGCAAAACTGCCGGAGTAGCAGGCAGTCCGTATCCCATCAACTTAACAGGCGGATCGGCCACCAACTATATCCTTGATCTGGATAATAGCGGTCAGTTAACAGTTACAAAAGCACCTCTGACCGTCAGGGCTGAAAGTAAAAACCGCAGGTATGGTGAAGCAAACCCGGTTTTAACCCTGGCTTATCAGTACTTTGCAAATGGAGAGACTGAGAATGATCTGCTTCAGAAGCCTACGCTGACAACAACTGCCGATGCGTCGTCTGTAGAAGGAGACTACCCTATTGTCTTCAATCAGCATGCCCAATCGGATAACTACACGATCACAGAAGTAGCGGGTAACTTGTCTATTGGTAAGGCTACACTGATCATCACCGCCAGGGCGCAGACTCGAAAATATGGCGATCCTAATCTTGTATTCGACATTGACTATGACGGATGGGTGAATGGAGATGACGCAGCCAGTCTGGTTGTACAACCAGTAGCAGATGCGCTGAACGTAAATCCCACAACTCCGGTTGGAACATATCCAATCACCTTCACTACCCTGGCAACAAGTACCAAATATAGTCTTGTGCATAATAACGGGGTACTTAGTATTACCAAAGCGCCATTGACCCTTATTGCATTGCCGGCTAGCAGGCCGTATAACACTGCCGATCCTGTATTTGATTACAGAGAACTCGGATTGAAGAATGGTGAAACGAGGGAAGCGGCGCTGAGCAGGCAGCCGGTACTTAAAACCACTGCAGTTCTGACTTCTCCTGTTGGTACTTACGATATCTACTTCGCTGAGCAGGCTGAAAGCCCGAATTATGAGATCAGTGCTTACCAGGGGGAAATGAAAGTTGAGCAGGCTGCGCCTTCAATTACTTTTAATGATCTGCCTGCGTTGATCACTTATGGCGATGACGATATCCCGATGACGGCGACGAGCGACAATAATGAAGTGCCTGTTACTTATACTTCCAGCAACGAGGCTGTTGCAACTGTTGTAAATGGTTCGTTCCGTATAGTAGGAGCCGGAACCGTTACGATACGGGCACAGCAGGCTGCCAGTGGAAATTACAAGGCCGGCTACCAGGAACAGACCGTTACCGTAGCAAAAGCTGAGCTTACTGCAACTGCGGTAGACGTGGAGCGGGTGTATGGTGATGCCAATCCGGTTTTGACCTTCAATTACACAGGTTATAAGTATCAGGATGCGAATAAGACCGGAGTAATTACTACACTGCCATCTGCAACGACATTGGCCAGGACTAACAGCGCGGTTGGTGAGTATGCGATAACGGCAACCGGCGGTTCAGCAGCTAATTACGTAATCAGACCTGTTAACGGGAAACTGAAGATTGTGGCTGCGAGTTTATTGATATATCCTCTTAATGTTTCCAGGAACTACGGTGATGAAAATCCGGAACTCACTATTGGTTACAGCGGATTCAAGAACGGTGAAACGGAAAGAACTATGGGTGTGATGAGGACTATGCCTGTTGGTACTACTACGGCCAATGCGTTATCGCCTGTAAATACTTATGTAATTACTGCATCGGGCGCTTCTGCTGACAATTATACTATCTCTTATGGAGATGGTACGCTGACGGTAGTTCCTGCATTCCTTACCGCTGCCGCGGATAATAAATCGAAACAATACGGAGAAGAAAATCCGGAGCTGACCATTACTTATACCGGTTTTAAAAACGGGGAAGACAAGGCTACAGCGGGTATTGTTACCTACCCTGTTGCCAGCACGCTGGCGGATGTTCACTCGATAAAAGGAACATATGATATCGAAGTCTCGGCAGACGGGGCGGCGGGTAATTATACTATAGTTCCGGTAAAAGGTACGCTGACGGTGAATGCTGCAGTATTAACGGTGACTGCAAATCCGGCGGAAAAAGTGTATGGCCAGGTAAACCCTGCGCTCACGGTGAGTTATTCTGGTTTCAGGAATAACGAGAATGAAAACACTGCCGGTGTTTTGACCAGCCGGGCTATCGCTGTTACCACGGCTACTGTTCTCTCGGGAGCGGGCTCACACGAGATCAGACCTGAAGGTGCAATAGCACCTAACTATACCATTCAACCGGTTAACAGCACGCTGACTATCCATAAGGCAGAGCTTACCGCTAAGGCAGATAGCTATACCCGGAAATATGGAGAGGACAACCCTGTATTCGGCGTTCAGTATTCCGGATTTGTGAACGGAGATTCTAAAGCGGATATCGATGTGCAGCCGGAGGCTTCGACGACAGCTGATAAACTTTCGGCGGTAGGTATTTACGACATCGTGGTAGGAAACAACGGGTCGGATGATAATTACACGTTCAGAAATATCAAAGGCAATCTTATCATTGAAAAGGCGCTGCTGATTGCCAAGGCGGATAATAAGTTTAAAGAGATTGGAGCTGCCAATCCGGCACTTACGGTTACGTATTCCGGATTTGTGAATGGAGAAGGTGCTTCGGTTCTTGATGTGCCTGCATCGCTTAGTACGAATGCTTCGGTATCGTCTCCTGCCGGCGACTACGAGATTCTGATCAAAGACGCTTCGGATAATAACTATGCGTTCGATTACGTCAAAGGAACCTTGTCGGTAGGCCGTAAACTGGCAACCATTACAGTAAATAATAATTCAGCTAATTTTATTTATGGACAGGATGATTTCTCACTTCAGGCAACAAGTAATAATACAGTAACACCTCTGCAGTACTTCAGTTCGGATGCCGGAGTGGCCTCTGTTGATGGTAACGGAACTGTACATATTACAGGGGCGGGGCGTGTGATCCTGCGTATCTCTCAGGCACCGGGCAACGGTTACGGAGCGGCTGAAGATGTTTACAAGGAAATTGTGATCGCTAAAGCACCGTTAACTATTATTGCAGAAAATGTGCAGCGTAAGTTCGGTCTGGATAATCCGGAATTGCCTGTACGGTATGAAGGGTTCGTCTATGGAGAAACCGAGTCGGTATTATCGCCATCTGCGGTTACCAATACAGCTGCGAACAGGACCTCACCGGCCGGAGCGTATGATATCACCGCTTCAGGAGCGTTTTCATCAGATTATGAGATCTCGTATATAAAGGGTACGCTTACCGTCACCACTGTTGATGCTGCCATGAGCCTGGTAAACATACCGGCAAAGACTTATGGTGATGCAGATTTCAAAGTGATTGCAGTGACTAATAACACTGAATCAGTAATAAACTACAGCAGTGATAACACGGCCATTGCTACTATCGATGCCAGCGGTACGATCCATATCACCGGAACGGGCGACGTAACTATACGTGCGTCTCAGGATCCTAGTTCCAGCTTTAGTCAGGGAGTAAATGCAAGCACTCTGTTAAGGGTGAATAAAAAGTCGCTGAAGGTGATTGCCGAGAATAAAAGCAAGCGTCAGGGAGAAGACAATCCTGTCTTGACCTATATTTTTGACGGATGGGCTTATAATGACGATGCTAGCAGTTTGGCAGCACTGCCGGTAATTTCAACCAGCGCCGTTAAAGCTTCGCCGGCTGAATCTTACGGGATCGAGGTAAGCGGAGGTGCAGCGATGAATTATACGTTAAGCTATCAGAGCGGTACGTTGGTGGTAAATCCTGCAGTAAGCAAAGTAAGCGTGGATGTAATACCGGTGAAGAAGTACGGTGATGCCGACTTTAAGGTTAATGCAGTAACAACCTCTGATGGTACGCTTACGTACAGTATAAGGAATTTCAACTTGACTTATCCTGCAGCGGAGATAAATGCGGTTACAGGTATGGTTAAGATATTAAATGCTGGTCAGGCTGTTATCACAGTGTCGGTAACCGGCGACGAGGTTTATACAAGGAACCAGGATATATTACAGCAGCTTACAGTGATAAAAGCAACTCCTTCAGTTACTATACCGGATCCTGGTACCAGGACATTCGGAGACCCGGAG
>Ga0265780_10001701_pt1 | contig 30540 bp, 45 predicted proteins | sample P1T30metagenome_FD_192432 | JGI IMG/M metagenome (GOLD analysis project Ga0265780, IMG submission 192432) | Plant litter microbial communities from East Loma Ridge, Irvine, California - P1 T30 | ecosystem: Environmental > Terrestrial > Plant litter > Unclassified | place: USA: California... | reverse complement strand
CTGGAGATGGCCACGTACTTCGGCGTTTCGCTACCGGCGCTCAGGTACCGGCGTCAGGTACTTAGCCTGTGACGCCCCGCAGGCCCGTCGTGGGGGACGAAGAAAACCTCCCCGGTGTGCCACCAGAAGACAGCGACCCGCTTGGCTCCGATCCGAAGACGGCAACTACTAAGCAGGATGCGCTGGCGGAAGTGCGGTCGGGTGCGAAGTCGCTCGAATCCACTCCAGAGGATGACTTCATGTCTCCGTCGAGTGAGCCCGGATTTGGCACTCTTCAGAGTCTCTTGCGCCGTCGCATCTTCTTCGACTACTTCGTAAATGTGGCTCAGCGCCGGTACGCCGGGAAGAACAGTGAGCCCAAGGTGCGGAAGCTGATCGAAGACAGTCGTCGCTTCTATCGGGTCGTTTTGCTCGCTGATCTGCTGCTCACGGGGGTTGTCACTGTACTCATAATCGGGCTATCTGCTGCTGCCGCCGTGAAGGCACTTTCTCCTCTGCCATGGCCGTGGCCCCAGATGTAGATCGTCTGTTCAAACTGTGCTAGGTTCCACTCACGCACTAGAAGTGTCTCTACTGCGAATCAACCGCCTGCGTTACATGCCAGGCGGTTTCGTCGTTTAAGGCCGCGGCGGCGACGGCCGCTCGCCTCCGGTACTCACCCTCCGGACGACACAGCACGGGTTCGGGCGGGCGCAAGATCGCATGAGGCTGAGCTCCCGCCCACACACGCTTCGACGCACCGCACGCCGACACACACCGTCACCGGCTGCCCTACCTGCCAACTCGGCTCACACCCGGGCCACGCGGACGAGGGACCAGCACACCTTGGATCTGCGGTGATGCGCCGTGCGTCGAACCAACCGCGTGACCGAGCAGCTTCGGGTGTTGCTCGGTCACGCCTCATCTGCGCCGGAGGTCAGCATGTCGTCGACCCTTCGCAACGGGCACGGCCACCGTGCCTACCGTCGAGCGCAAGCAGCGCTCAAGCGTCGGACTCGTGACGAGTCGCTGCCCTGTTCCTGGTGCGGTGAGCTGATCGACACTGGCCTACCCGACACCGACCCTCGCGCCTTCACCGCTGACCACCCTGACGCCCTGGCGAACGGCGGACGACTGGCCGGCCAGCAGCTCGCGCCCATGCATCGAGCCTGCAACGCCCGCAAGTCGAACCACGTCGACCCCGAGATCTGGCCCGCGAGCTGACGTCAAGGCCCCGACGAGGCCCGAGGGGTGGGGGGTGACCCCCTCGACCCTCGCGCTGCCAGCTTCCCGCCTGGCTTGGCGCTTCTCTCCCCACTCCAAAACGTGCAAGCGACACCAATTGGAGTTCACACCAATTGGAGGCCGACACGTGCCTCGCCCAAAGGCCCCCTGCGGCACCTACTCGGCCTACAAACGGCACCTCCGCGACGGATCAACCGTCGACGCAGCCTGCGCAGCAGCCCGAGACGACCGCACCAAGCAAGTCGCCGACGACCGTCGAGCGGCCAAGCGCGCCCCCCGAGTCCTGAGCATCGTTCCGGACCCGGTCGAGCCCGATCCGGAACGCCTCGAGCGCGCCGAAGTGCTCCGAGAGGGGCTGACGACCGTTCGGGCGGCGATTCGAGTCGTTTCACAGTCAGAACCGGCCCGCCTGGCGCCGCTGCTGAAGGAACAGCGCGAAATCGCGCGCGAACTGGCCGAAATCGACGCCTCGGAGGGTGCCAAGAGTGAATCCCTCGCTTCTCAGCTCGCCGCCGCGCGAGCTGCACGGCAGACAGGCTCCTAGCCACCTCACGCTCCCGGCCAGGGCCGCCAGCAAGCTCGAAGAGCTCCTCGATCTGCTCTACGTGGTCAACGTCGGCGTTGACCCGTGGCAGCAGACCTCGCTCGATGCGCTCCTGTCGGTCGACGTCGCCGACCAGTGGACCTGCACCGAGTTCGGTGAGCTCGTAGCCCGCCAGAACGGCAAGGGCAACATCATCATGCCGTTCGAGCTCGGCCACCTCTTCCTCTGGCCCCGCGAGGACGGTGAGCCGAAGCTCATCGTCCACACCGCCCACGAGTTCAAGACCGCACGAGAAGCGTTCCGGCGCATCGAGCGCGTCATCCGCAGCTCGCCGCTCCTGATCGCGGAACTGAAGGGCGGCGTCCGCGGCGGGATCTCGACCGCCCACGGCGAAGAGGGCTTCGAGCTGAAGGACGGCACCCGCCTCCGGTTCCTCGCCAGGTCAAAGAACTCCGGCGTCGGCTTCACCTGTGACGTCCTGATCGTTGACGAGGCCCAGCAGACCCCCATGGCCGCCATGGACGCCCTTCTGCCGACCATGTCGTCTGTCCCGAACCACCAGATCCTCTTCACCGGCACGGTCCCCGACGAGCTCGACGACTCCGAGTACTTCGAGGGTGTCCGTGACCGTGGCCGCAGTGGCAGCGACCGCCGCACGGGATGGATCGAGTTCTCTCCCGACGGCTCCCACGACCCTGACATCGCCGACGGGATGGACGTCACGGATCGGCGCTTCTGGGAGCAGTCGAACCCGGCCCTCGGCATCCGCATGAAGCCCGAAGCCATCGAAGACGAGCTATCGCGCATGACCCGCGACTCCTTCCTCCGGGAGCGGCTCTCGGTCTGGCCCAACCCCCGGCCCCAAGAGGTCAAGAAGCTCTCGGAGCTCGACATCGCCCGCTGGACGGCGAACAAGACCGAGGGCGTCAAGCTCGGCGACGGGGCGGTCATCGCGATCGCCGTCGCGCGCAGCGGAGGGTTCGCGTCCGTGTCGGCCGCGTCGCCCTACGACGACGAGAGCGTGTTCGTCGAGCACATGAAGACCGACCGACAGACCCGCTGGGTGGCCGAGTACGTCAAGGGCCTCAAGCAAGACCACGGCAACGCGCTCGTCGTCCTCGACCCCAAGAACGCCGCCGCGATCCTCACCAGCCTCGACCAGGCGGGCGTGAAGTACCTGCCGATGAACATGACCGAGATCGCAGGCGCCCACTCGATGTTCGTCGAGTACTCGAACGCCGGCCTGGTCACTCACCGCGGTCAGGCCGAGGTCACAGCTTCGCTTCAGAACGCCACCACCCGCCCGCTCGGTCAGGCCGGTGTCACGTGGGAGCCGTCAGACCCGACCAAGCCCATCACGCAAGCCCAGTCCGTCACATGGGCCATGTGGGGCGTGAAGAAGTCGCAGGCGTCACCGCCGAAGAAGCCAGCACGAGTCAGGGGGTACTCATGACCGATCTCATCCCCATCGACCCGCAGCCCGTGGGGCTGACGCCGACGGAAATCGGCACGATGATCGGCGAGTTCTGGTCGTCCGCACGCAACGAGTGGACCCGGCTCGCGACCCTGCAGAGGCGCATCGAGGGCAAGCTGCTCCGCACGTGGATGCCCGACAACGCCGACCTCGAGTACAAGGACCTGTTCCGCAAAGCGTCGTCCCCGTGGCTCATGTTCGCTCGCGACTCCATCGCCCAGGGCCTCCTCATCGACGGCTACTCCGACCAGACCGTCTGGCGTGACGCCTGGCAGGCATCCGGCATGGACGGACGTCAGGGGCAGCTCAACCGGGAGATCGTCGGGCTCGGCTACGGCTACCTCGCTTCCCTGCCTCACGCCGACGAGAACCGGGTCGTCATGCGGCCCATGTCGGCGCTGCAGACCTACGCCGTCTACGACGACCCCTGGGACGACCGTCCGAAGCACGTCCTCCACCTCGTCGAGGGCAACCTGAACCGCCCCAAGTCGCTGAAGTGGATGTTCATCGACGGCGAGGCGATCTACCGATTCGTTGGTGACGCTCGGACGCCTCTGCAGGTGGAGCGCACGGAGCACGGGCTGGACTACTGCCCGGTCAACAGGATCGGGAACACCCTGCCGCTCGGCGGTCGTCCGGAGTCCAGCGTCGAAGCGGCAGTGACCGTCTACCAGCGCATCGTCGACGCCACCTTCACCCTGCAGATGGTCCAGCGCTACGGCGCGTTCCCGCAGAAGTGGATGGCCGGCGGCGAGATCGCCACGGATGATCAGGGCAACCCGCTGATCCGCTCGTCGGTCGACGGGCTGCTGCATGCCTCAGGCACATCGGGTGAGACTGCCCGGTTCGGCAGCTTCCAGGCCGCGAGCCTCGACCAGGTCGTGCAGGCCCTCGACGCGCACATCAAGCACTTCTCGGCCCTCGTGCAGGTGCCCCCGCACTACCTGCTCGGCGCGATCATCAACATGTCCGCCGAAGGCATCGCGGCCGCGGAGTCCGGCTACTGGCGGAACATCAACGACCGCCAGTACGCCATCGGCGAGGGCTACGAGCTCGCACTACGGACCGCAGCGGATCTGCTCGGCCTCGAGGCGGCTGACGACCTCGACTCGGAAGTCAACTGGGCTGACATGTCGACCCGGTCGCTCAACCAGGTCGCCGACGCAATCGTGAAGCTCCACACGGTCGACGCGCCCCTCGAGATGCTGTTCGCCCTCGTCCCCTCGTGGTCGAAGGCCGACGCCCTTGAGGCCGCCGACGAAGTGCGTCGGCGACGGCTCGCAATCCCGGTGCCCACGCCCGAGCCCACACCCACCGACCCACCCGCATAGCGGGGACGCAGCCACGGCAGCTGCTCATCTGCCGGCACATCGACGGATCTACGGAGGAACACCATGCACGATCGCCACCCCTGGCTCAGCTTCGCCCAGAACCACCCGAGACTTCGATTCATCGAAGACCCGGGCACCTCTGGCGGCAGCGACCCGAAACCGGCCGACCCGCCCGCCTACACGCCCCCGGCGTCACAGGCTGACCTCGACCGCATCATCGAGTCGCGTCTGGCCCGAGACCGCGAGAAGTACAAGGACTACGACGAGCTCAAAGCCGCCAAGACCGAGTACGACAAGCACCTCGAGTCCCAGAAGACCGAGCAGCAGAAGGCCCTCGACGCCGCCAAGGCCGAGACCGGCACGGAGGTCACGCAGCGCTTCCTCAAGCGCCTCGTCACCACCGAGACGAAGTCGATCGCCACGTCGCTCGGGTTCAACGACCCGGCCGACGCCCTGCAGGTACTCGGCGACGAGCTCCCCGTCAAAAACGAAGAGCCCGACGCCGACGCGATCAAGAAGCTCGTCGAGAAGCTCGCGACCGACAAGCCCTACCTCGTCAGCAAGACGCCCCGGCGTCCTGCCGAGCGCCAGCAGGTGCGCAAGGGCGAACCGGTCGTCGACGACGGCAAGGGCAAGGGCCGCGCCGCGGCCGCCCTGCGCCAGCTCGGCGCCGCCCGCAGAAGTTCCTAGCTCGACCCTCACCCCTCGTGCCGCCGCCGGCGGCTAACCCTGAAGGAGCGCTCTGCCATGGCAGACATCACCCGCGACGACGTCGCGACCCTCATCCAGGAGGAGTACTCGAATCTCCTCCTCAGCACGGCGGCGGCCGAGTCCGCGTCCCTCTCCGCGTTCACCAACGTGCCCCTGGGCACGCGCATCACGAACGCGCCCGTCCTCGCGACGCTTCCCGAGGCCTACTGGGTCTCCGAGAGCGCCACGGACGACAGCGGCGTCAAGCCGACGTCCAAGGTCACGTGGGGCAACAAGCAGTTCGTCGTCGAAGAGATCGCCGTCATCGTGCCCGTGCACGAGAACACGATCGACGACGCGACGGAAGACATCCTCGCCAACATCACCGTCCTCGGCGGCACGGCCATCGGTAAGAAGCTCGACCAGGCCGTCTTCTTCGGACAGAACAAGCCCGCCACGTGGTCGAGCCTCGACCTGCTCGCCGCGGCGACCGCCGCCGGCAACGTGTTCCAGACGTCGACCACACCCGGCGTCAACGACCTCGCGGGCTCCATCCTGCAGGCCGCCGGCGCCGTGGCCGACTCGGGCGCCGACCCGACCACGATCATCTCCGCGTCGGGTCTCCGGTTCCGCCTCGCGAACCTGCGCGGCGCCGACGGGCAGGCGATCTACCAGCGTGCCCTCGGCGAGGCCGGCCAGGTCCAGGACAACATCGCCGGCCTCGACGCCGCGTTCGCGAAGAACGGTTCGTGGGACAACACCCGCGCCACCGCCCTCGTCGCCGACCGCAGCCGAGTCCTGATGGGCGTCCGTCAGGACATCACCGTCAAGTTCCTCGACCAGGCCACCATCGGCACCGGCGAGAACCAGATCAACCTCGCCGAGCGCGACATGGTCGCCCTCCGGTTCAAGGCCCGCTACGCCTACGTCCTCGGCAACACCCGGAACCCCTCGGGTCAGCTGTCCGAGCCCGTCGGTGCCGTGATCCCCGCTGCTGCTGGAGCGGGTGCCTGATGGGCGCCCTCATCCACCCCAAGGGGCAGACGGTGACCGTTCCGGCCGAGACCGAGGCGTACTACCTCGACAAGGGCTGGACCCGTGCGGGTACGAAGCCCGTCGAGCCCACGCCCGAGTCCGTCGGGCCGGACAAGTCCTGGAAGAACGAGGACCTCGTGACCTACGCGGCCGAGCACTCGATCGACCTCGACGGCGCGACGAAGAAGGACGACCTGCTCGCCGCGATCGCGGTCGGCAAGCCCATCGAGCCCGCCCCGCAGCTCGACGACGACGGCAACCCCGTCACCCCCGCCGCGCCCACGGGCGCCGACTCCGAGTAGGAGAAGCCCATGGACCTGACGGTCGACGACGTGAAACCGTTCCTCACCGCGAAGCAACAGGCCGACGCAAGAGTCTCAAGCTGGCTCACCGCGCTCGGTCCGCTGCTCGGCGCGCGCTACGGCGATCGCATCACCGACAAGGTCAGGCCCATCTTCGTCAACGCGGCGGCCGACGCAATCGGTCGCCGCGTTGACAAGGGCAGTGCCATGGTCGACCAGCAGTCCGTCGGCCCCGCCGCAGTCCGCTGGAACTCGCGCTCGGCCCTCGGCGCATGGTTCCTTCCTGAGGAACTCGCTCAGCTCGACGAAGTGGCCCGAGGCGGCAGCTCCGGTGCCCGCACGCACCGCATGGCCGCTCCCTACGGACAGCGCTTCGGAAACCTTTCGCCGGACGTCACAGAGGAGTTCTGATGTTCGCCAACGGACAGACGGTCACCCGCCGTCGCGCAGGTGTGACGAAGTCCTATGGAACGACGACCCGCCGGGAGGACTGGGCGAACGCGACAGACCTCCGCATCGAGGGCGCCTGGGTCGCGTCGTCATCGAGCACCGCGACGGCCGACGCCATCCGCCAGCAGGTCATCACCTCGAAGAGCCTGTACTGCCCGCCTGACTCTGACGTCGCTGTGGGTGACCGCATTGTGGTGGGCCCCGACACGTATCAGGTGACCGAGAAGCCTTCCGCTGACGTGAACCCGTTCACGGGGTGGCAGCCGGTCATGGAGTGCGCTCTGACGCTCGTGGAGGGCTGATGCAGTTCCGTGACGCGTTCTTTGAGGAGATGGGCCGCTCCGCCGGCGTTGAGCGCCTGACGAAAGCCGCGGCCGACAAGGTGGCGAACGAGGCCCGTGCGGGCGCGCCGGTCGACAGCGGGGACTACGTCGCTGGCATCGAAGTCGTGAAGCGCGAGTCGAAGAATCGGACCGTGTTCCTTGTGAAGGGCACCGACTGGAAGACGATGCTCGTCGAGTCCAAGACCGGGAATCTGGTCCGTGCGCTGAGGAAGGCGGGCCGTGGCTAGCACCGTGATCCACGCAGACCTCGAGCGCTACCTCACGCAGCGGTTCCGCACCGAGCTCGACGAGCGTCCCGAGGGTGCCTGTCAGGGCGTCGACGTCGACCGCCGCGAGCCGGAACCCGGTCAGTCCTTCCCTACCCGTCTCGTGGTCATCCGTGACGATTCCGGCCCCGACACGTCGGTCGTGTCCGCCGAGCGCAGCGTCGGGATCTCGTTCCTTGCTGAGACCGAGACCGACTGCATGACGCTCTCGCTGGTCGGCGCCGCGATCGCGCGCACCATCCCCGGGCTTGAGTCGGGCAACCCCGTCGCGGCCGTGATCGACGGCAGCGTGAACGGCCCGTTCTGGGTTGCCGAGGAGCAGCCCCGGTTCCGGCGGTACATGACGATCACTTACGTCGTCGCTGGCACCCCCTTCTGACCCATCCGCACACCACACATCCACCGCCCTCGGCCATCTGGCCGGGGGTTTCTGCATTGAAGGAGCACACATGTCTGCAGACACCCTCGGCAACGACGTTGCCGCCGTCGGACTCCCGGTAACGGGGTCCCTCGGGTTCGCCCCCATCGGGACCGCCATCCCCACCCCCGCCGCGGGCGGCGCGGCCGACTTCAAGCTGCCCGCCGCGTTCCGCAAGGCCGGTCTCTTCAAGGAGGACGGTGGCTTCAACTGGACACTCGAGGCCGACGGCGACCCGATCGTCTTCTTCCAGGAGGGCTACTCGATCCCGTCGGGCCTCGCGAACGCGACCCTCGAGGTCGGTCTGGCCCAGTACGACAACATCGTGCGCGAGCTCACGTTCGGCAAGGTCCCCGACGCGAACGGCTACATCACGATCGACGCTGGTGGTCACGCCACCCAGTTCGTGATCTTCACCGAGGAGATCTTCAAGAACGGCGTCATCCGGAGGCGCGTCGCGGCTGTCGCGAGCGTCTCCGCGATCGCCCTCGACCAGTCGACCCGCGGCGAGGTCAACGGCGTCACGGTCACGTTCAAGATCGAGCGCTCGCCGCTCCTCGCCAACGAGCACCTCGGTGAGTGGCTCCTGCCGCCCGCCGTCGCCGCGCCGGCGGCCTGACCCACTGACCCCGGGGCTGCGGAGCGGATGCCGCGGCCCCGGTTCCACCCCTCATCCGCACCCACATCCGCGAACGAAGGACATCCGCATGACCACCACAGACACCCCCTCCAAGAGCTGGACCGTGGCGCAGCTCAAGACCTACGCCACCGAGAACGACATCTCGACCGCCGGAGCGTCGACGAAGAGCGACCTCCTGGCCCGCGTCCTGTCTGTCCCGCCCGTGACCGACGCCGTCTTCGACCCCGAGGACGAGGCCGACGTCGAGCCGATGTACCCGGCGGTGATGAACGGACGCCCTCGGTTCCTCGTCATCGAGGCCAAGCTGCACGTGCAGACGTCGAGCCAGGGCGAGCTCGTGCTTCCGCTCGACATCCCCACGAAGGTCTTCCGCAAGATCGGCGGCGACCAGGAGGAGCTCGACCAGCTCTTCTCGATCCTCGAGGCCCTCGGCGACAGCACGGCGTCGGAGAAGCTCGAGAACCTCGGCATCCTCGAGACCATGGGCGTCGTCGTCCGCTTCTTCGAGGAGTTCGAGAAGAAGGCGAAGGCATCCATGGGGGAATCCGCGCGCTCGTCCAAGTAGTCGAGGCGCACGAGCGCGCTCTGCGGTTCGACTTCCGCAGCCAGTTCCACCTGTCGCTCGACGACATCGGCGGTCTCGTCTCCTACGACGAGGCCGCCGACCTCGTGTATGGGCTGAGCCGGCAGCCCGGGTCACACCTGCAGGCGTCGCTGCGCGAGTGGCTGTGGCCGACGTCCTGGGGCGAGGTCGCCGACGTCGCCCTGGCCGAGGCGATCCTGAACGGCTTCAAGGGCAAGTCCGACAAGCCCATCGTGTTCCCGAAGCCCTGGGATGAGGTGCAGCACGAGGAGCCCGTCAGCGACGAGGACCGTGCACGGCTGAAGAAGGAGCTGGCCGCCCGGTCCGCTTTCGACTGATCATCTGAGGAGGTCGCCCTGTGTCCAGCGAAGTCGGCTCCGGCCAGGTAGCGATCTTCCCCACGTTCCGTGGCTTCCGCAAGGCTGTCAGCCGCGAGGTGGACGGCAGCACGAACGAGTCCAGCCGTCGCTTCAAGAAGGCCTTCAGCGGCGCCGGTGACGCGACCGGCACGGCTGCCGGGCGCGGCTTCAAGAAGGCGTTCGCGCAGTCGTCCGCTGGCGCGTCTGACGACGTGCTGAAGCGGATCAACTCGGATGTCGCGAAGTCCTCCCGGGCGCTGTCCACGGCCCGTCTGCGCGAGCAGGACGCTGCGGGCCGCGTCCGGGTCGCAGAGATCGCCCTGGCCGAGGCTCGGGCGAAGGGCGGCGCCGAGTCGTCGCGTGCCGTTGCTGCCGAGGAGCGACTGGCTTCGGCGCAGCGCAACCTCGCTGTGGCGCAGGAGCGCACGACGTCTTCGTCTGACGCACTGTCGGCAGCCAAGGCGCGTCTGAGCGCTGTCACTGAGGCCGAGTCGACGGCGACGAAGAAGGCGCGCGCCGGCTTCGGGATGATGTTCTCCGACTTCCGGTCGGGGTTCGCAGACTCCCGCGCAGCTGCGTCTGCGTTCACGGGTGTCGCGGGAACCGTGGGCGGGCTCATGGCCCGCATCACCGCGCCGGCCAGGCGGGCGCTCGCGTCCCTTGTCACCGGGTTCACGGACTCCGCCTTCGCGGCCTCCCGGTTCTCCGGTGTCGCCGGCACGCTCGGCGGGTCGATCCGCGCAGCCTTCCGCCCGGCGGAGCGCGCCACCGGCTCGTTCGTATCCGGCTTCCGCGACTCCCGTGCCGCGGCCTCCTCGTTCTCGGGGGTGCTCGGCACGATCGGCGGAGTCGCAGGCACGACCTTCCGGTCGGTGTCGACGTCGATCCGCACGGCGGCGACCGAGGCGTCCTCGTTCTCGAAGCGAGTCGGCTCGTCGGTCAGCTCGGCACTGAGCCCGGTCACTCGTACGCTGGCGCCCCTGGGCCGCGTCGTGTCGAGCACGTTCAGCACGGTCCGGTCGTCGGCCGCGTCCGCCTTCGGGGCGCTGCCTGGCCTCGCTGCCTCGGCGGGCTCTGCCGCTGGTGGGGCCATCTCCCGCGGCTTCTCGTCCGCCATGGCGGGCGTCCGCTCGATCGCGTCCGACGCGGCCGCCGCTGTCACCTCGACCTTCAAGGGCGCCGCGACAGTCATCGCGGCCACCGTCGGGGTCTCGCTCGTGGGCGGCTTCAACCGCCTGACCGCGATCGAGAACGCGCAGGCGAAGCTCCGCGGTCTCGGTAACACCGCTGACGACGTCCTGAAGATCATGGACTCGGCGAGCAAGTCCGTCACGGGGACGATGTTCTCGCTGGCGGACGCTGCGACGATTTCCGCTACGGCGGTCGCTGCTGGTGTGAAGCCGGGCGAGGAGCTCGACACCTATCTGCAGGCGATCGTGTCGTCGGCAGCTGCGGCGGGCGTGGGCCTGTCGGAGATGGGCTCGATCGTCAACAAGGTGCAGACCGGTGGTCGCGCCTACACGGCGGAGATCCAGCAGATCGCCGACCGCGGCCTGCCGATCTTCACGAAGCTCGCTGAGCGGTACGGCGTCTCGCAGGAGAAGCTGCGCGAGATGGTGTCGGCCGGCGAGGTCGACGCGAAGACGTTCGTCAGCGTGCTGCAGGACATGTCCGGTGCGGTCGCGGGCGAGATGGGTAAGACGACCACCGGCACGTTCGCCAACATGCAGGCGTCCATGAACCGGTTCGGCGCCGCGCTCCTGCAGGGCCTTTTCCCGATCCTCGGGCCGCTGTTCAAGACGATCACGGCCGGGTTCGACGCGGCGTCGAAGGCGGTGGCCCCGTTCGTCGAGGTCGTCTCGACGGCGATCGCGTCGCGGGTGCTGCCGGTCCTCGAGAAGCTGCAGGGCTTCTTCGCGAGGGTCAAGGAATCGTTCTCGCTGCAGATCGACCTGTCGAGCTTCGACGGACTCGGCCAGATCTTCGCGGTCCTGGCCCCGGTCATCGGCCTCGTAGTCGCCGGCATCAGCGGACTGCTCGGGCGGCTGCCGCTCATCGGCGGTCTGCTGCCTGCCATCAGTGGTCCGCTCGGGCTCATCTTGGGGATCATCGCGGCGCTGCTGACGCAGTCGCCGGAGCTGCGGGATGCGCTCGGTCAGGCGTTCTCGACGATTGCGCCGATCCTGGCGCAGCTCGCGTCGACGCTGGCGCCTGTCATCACCCAGATCGTGTCCGCGCTCGCGCCTGCCCTGGCGTCAATCGGGAGCGCGCTGGCGACCGCCCTGCTCGCGGTCCTGCCGCTGCTGGGGCCGCTTCTCGGCATCATCGGGGCGCTCATCCCGGTGCTCCTTCCAATCGTGCAGCTCGTCGCTCAGGTGGCTGCTGCACTCGCGGACGCGCTCGCCGGGGCGCTCGTCGTCGTGATGCCGATCCTGGTGCAGCTCGCGACCATGATCGCCGGGGTGCTGGGGACTGCGCTGCAGACCCTAACGCCGCTGATCATGTCGCTCATCCCGGTCATCGTGCAGATCGCGACGACTCTCGGGACCGTGCTCGGCACCGTGCTGACGGCCCTCGGGCCGGTGTTCACCCTGTTCCTGGGGCTGATCGCACAGCTCGTGCCCGTCATCATGCCGATCATCACCGCGGTGCTCGGGCTGATCCAGCCGCTGCTCGGCCTCATCGCTCCGCTGCTGCAGCTGGTCGGCGCGATCCTCCCGCCGCTCATCGGGCTGTTCGTGTCCATCCTCGGCCCGATCCTGGGCCTGGCGGGGACGATCATCGGTGCGCTGATGCCTGTCATCCAGGGGCTGATCACCATCCTCACGGGGGTGATCACGTTCCTGACGGGCGTCTTCACCGGCAACTGGTCGATGGCGTTCGAGGGCATCAAGCAGATCTTCACGGGGATCTGGGACACCATCACCGGCGCCGTGACGGGGATCGTCGACATCATCGGGGCCATCCCCGGGACGATCATCGACATCTTCAAGGGCGCCGGCGACTCGCTGTTCGAGTCCGGCAAGGATCTGGTCGGCAGCTTCATCGACGGCCTGAAGGACATGATCGGCTCGGTCGGCAAGGTCGCGGGCGACATCATCTCGACGGTCACCGACTTCTTCCCGCATTCGCCGGCGAAGAAGGGCCCGCTGTCGGGTGCTGGGTGGCGCCAGATCGCGGCGTCGTCGCGGGCGATCGTCGACGAGTTCGCCGGGGGCTTCCCGCCGAATGCGATCGACCTCACCAAGTCGCTGCAGGTCAACACGGCCGGGGCCCTCGCAGGAGGCGCCGCGGCCGCTACCGGTGGCGGCTCTGCTGCCGCTGCCGGGAACGCCCCGCAGCTCCACGTCCACCCGGCACCGGGCATGGACGAGGAGACGATCGGCACGATCGCGGCCGAGAAGCTCGCCCGACGAATGAGGATGGGGTAGCCATGCACGACGTTCTGCGTATCGACGCGGCAGGGCTCCCCATCTTCGGCAGGCCAGCGGGCCCCAACGCCCCTCGGGGCTACTACCTGCTGCCGGACGGGTTCAAGGGGTGGCGTGGCGGGCTGGCCGTGCGGCGTGAAGACGTCGCACGGCCCAACGCCCACGGCTCGCACGACGCCCGCGGCACTCGCGGGGCGCGCGTGCTCGTCCTCGACGGGCTGTGCGTGACCTCGTCGGCGGCTGACACCGAGGTGCACGGCGATCGCCTCATGGGGCTGCTCGCCAACGGCGACCAGGGCCTCATCCAGGTGCAGAGCGTGACGGGCCTGCAGTACGCGTTCGGGCGTCTCGCGGAGGCGTCGTTCGAGCCTCGGGGTCGGACGCCGTGGTTGGCCGACTGGCAGCTGCAGTTCTGGTTCCCGAACCCGAGGAAGTACGGCGAGTCGCGGCCGTTCACGTCTGGTGCTGACGGTCGCTGGTTCGCACACCACCGGGGCAACTTCGATGCGTCGCCGGTGATCCGCGTGACCGGGAACGATCCGACGGGCTACACCATCGGCGGGCCCGGCAGCACGGTCTACAAGGTCCGCGCACCCCTGGTCCCGGGCATCGCGCACGACATCGACCTCGGCAGCGGACAGATCAGCGTCGGCGGCGCCGTGCGCTTCGGCATCACATCGAAGGCCGACACGTGGGTGATCCCGCCCGGCATCGACGTCGCACAACGCATCGTCCCCGACAGCGGGACGGTGACGGTCGTCCAGACAGTGAAGGACACCTACGTATGACGTGGACCTACGACATCTGCGACACCGTGCACGGGCAGAAGCTGTCCCGAGTCGAGCCGGTCTCGGGCTCGTTCTCGCGGGTGCTGAACGGCATCGGGAGCGGCATGCATGCGTTCGTGGCGTCGACGCTCGGCACGAGCCCGAACGCGAGCGGCAACTACTCGCGCAGGGTGCTGACCGCGCCTTGGTCGCGGACCCTCGTGCAGTCCTGGGACGGGGTGCCCCGGTACGCCGGCGTCATCACCACCCAGGACTGGGACGAGGACGCCGACCGCATCACGGTCACCCACTCGGAGATCCGGGAGATATTCAAGCGGCGTCGCACGTTCGGGGAGAACGGCTACCAGGGCGAGGGCGGCGGCAAGCTCATCGTGGAGAAGAACACGATCGAGTCGCTGGTCGGGTGGCTGATCTGGCAGGGCATGCAGGGGCTGGCCCCGAACTGGTCGCTGCCGATCATCCCGCCGCCGCGGAACGTCACCGGCCCGCACACGCGGATCTGGCACGACTACAACATGCCCGTCGTCGAGGCCGAGATGACGGCGCTGCAGAACGCGTACGGCGGCCCCGACATCGACTTTCAGCAGCAGTGGACCGAGGACCCCTTCGAGCCGAGCCTGGTCTGGCAGTCCCGGGTCGGTGACCTCACGGGGCGCCTTCTCGAGTGGTACCCGAACGCTGCGGAGCGGCCGAAGATCACGAAGCTGAAGGTCACGGAGGACGGCTCGAAGACCGGCAACATGATCTACGCCGTCGGGAACGGCCAGGAGCGCGACAAGCTCGTCCGGAAGGCCCTCGCGGACACCGACCAGCCTGCCCTCGAGCGCGTCGAGATGTACGGCAACCTCACCGACAAGGGCTGGCTGCAGGGCCACGCCGACGCCGACCTCGCAACGTTCCGTCTGCCGACCGAGCAGGTCAGCTTCTCGATCCGCGCAGGGGACAAAGACGCCGGAGTGAACGACCTCGTCCTCGGGCAGCCGCTGCGTCTCAACTTCAAGAACCACGGCTGGTTCGACGACGGCCCCCGCGACTACCGGCTCATCGGGTACTCCGGCGACCTCACCGAGAACATCGCGCTGCAGGTGCAGCCGAGACAGGGGACGTGATGGGCCGCATCGACAACACAGGGGACGACCCGTACGCCGAGCTGCTCCGCCGGATCGAGGCGCTCGAGACCGGGAACCCCCTCGCGAACGCCTCGGTCACAGACGGGCGGACCCGGTTCGTCGGTCAAGACGCGTTCATCCTGGACGGCACCGGCCGAGTCATCGGAGTGCTCTACGTCGACGGCCGCATCGTCATCGACGGAGACTTCGCCCTGGACGGGGTCGGTACCGTTTCCGGCCCTTTCACGGTCACAGGCCCGATGCGCGTCGAGGGCCCGCAGCAGTACATCGGGGACAGCACGCGCGAAGGCGATCAGGTCATCACCGGCAAGACCGACCACGAGGGCGACTTCAACCTCCTCGGCGACATGAACGTCAGCGACGGCGGCAAGGTCACGGTCAAGGGCCCGACGGACATGACCATCGGCCTGCTCAACAACGGGCAGGCCGGTATCAACTTTGGCAACGCCGTCCTCTACTCCGACGGCACCCGTGCAGCGCTCCGTGCCGGCGGCGCTCTCGTCGGGGCTGAGAACAACGGCGCGCAACTGTCCTACAACGGCGATGGCTTCCGTGCAGGCAGCGACGGCAACTGGATTGCCGGACTCAGCGCCCCACCCGCAGGAGCTGCTCTCTACTCGGTGGTCGCGACGGCCGACGGACGCCTCTACCGAGTGCCGCGGTCGACCACGACGCCGGGCGACGGCGAGGGCCCCGTCGACACCTAGGCGCCTGCTGCGCGTCGTTCCACTCTCACCTTTCCGCGGGCGACACGTCCGCGCTGCCAAGGAGGCCCCATGCCGACCGTTACCGGCACCCTGCAAGATTTCAACCTCCAACCCCTCGCCGGCTTCCGGCCCGAGCTCGTCTTCACCGCATCGGGCGCCGCCGTATTCCGCCCACGGGTGTTCGTCACGAAGCCGGTCGTGGTGTCGCCAACGAACCTCGGCGCGTTCACGGTCGAGCTCGCAGCGACCACGCTGCTGCGGCCTGATACCTGGTACACGCTCGCGATCCGCTGGCTTGACCCTCAGGGCGGGTACACCACGACCGACTTCCCAGAGTGGAAGATCCGGGTGCCCGAGGAGGGAGGCAACCTCGCAGAGCTGGCCGAGGCGGAGCCCACGGACCGCATGACGTGGGTCGGGCCGAACCCGCCGACGGGCACTCTCGCCCGCTACCTCTGGTGGATCGACACGTCGTCGAATCCGCCTGTTCTCTACGAATGGAGCGTCTGATGGTTTGGGTGCCGAAAACGCAGCTGCAGGCTGCGGCCGACGTCTCGACTGCGGCGCTTCTCCGCTACAACTCCGAGACGCGCGCTGTCCTCGACAAGGTCTTTGGCGAAGTCGCGGTCGAGGTCGTGGCAGGTAACCCGACCGTGGTCACTGCCGCAGCGAATGCCGCCACGGGTGCGGTCGAGGGTGTCCTGGCGCAGACGGGTGTCGTCACTGGTGACAGCAAGGGGACCGGGGTTGACCCGTCGACGGCGGTCGCTGGTCTCGTCGGCGACAACGGCCGCGAGACGGACCTCGTCGTCGACAAGGACGGCAACGTGCCCGACACGGTGCTCGCGCGCTGGTCGCCCCGCCTGCTGGGCCTCAGCGACGCTCAGATCGACGCTCTGTCGATCAACGGCCGCAACCTCTTCGTCAACTCATCGACCGGTGTGGTGCCGCTGTCGTCGTCGAACAGCGCCCTGGCGGGGTGGGGTGACTCGCTCACGGGCGGGTGGCCGCAGCCGCCCTTCACGGCCGACAAGTCCGACAGCTGGCCTGGTGTCTTCCAGGCCGGCTGGGGCGGAGCCGTCTACAACGGCGGCGTCGAGGGACAGACGGCCGACGAGATCGCGCTGCGGCAAGGCGGCTACGTCGCACTGCTGACGGTCGCCGGCGGCTCGATCCCACCGTCCGGTGCGGTGCAGGTCGAGGCCGGGCAGGTCTTCGGCTGGTACGTGTCCCGCGCGTGGGCGTGCGAAGGCACCCTCGCGGGCATCCCGGGCACCCTGTCGCGCGCGGCCGGAAGCCTGCAGCTCGTCTTCACTAGGACGACTGCGGGCAGCGCGATGCCGGTGCCGGCGAACACCCCGTTCGTCTCGACGCCGGGCGAGCAGCAGAAGGGCGCCATCCAGGTCCTCTTCGCTGGCCGCAACGACATCGGGTACACGTCGGTCGCCGGTCCGACGGTCGACCGGGTCGTCCTGGCGCACATCGCCATGGCCCGCCGCGCCGGCCCCGACCGGCGCCGGTTCGTCACGGTCGGCACGACGACGGCCACCGACGAGCCTCGCGGAAGCGCGAAGTACGCCGAGGTCCTGGCGATCAACAACACGCTGGCGCGCCTGTTCCCGCAGAACTACTTCGACCTGCGCGGCTACCTCGTCCGCGAGTGCATCTACGACCAGGGCATCACACCGACCGCGGCCGACCTGACGGCGATCGCGAACGACACGCTGCCGCCCTCGATCATGACCGATTCGATCCACTACACCCCGGCCACCGCGGCGCGCGTCGCGGCCCGGCTGAAGCTGTGGCTCGTCACGAAAGGCTGGATGCGCTGATGGCTGGATTCATTCGACTCGACGGTGTCGCCCCACCGGACAGTCGCCCGCTCGTCGACCGGGCGGACCCCATGGCCCCGGCCCTCGGCGCGCTGCTGCTCGTCGAGCCCGCCTCGCCCTACAAGGCGTGGAACCCGGGTGTCCCGCAGTCGGGGTCGGCAGTCCCGAACCTGGCCGGTGCGACGGCGAGCCGCCTGCTGAACGTGTCGCCCGCCGCGGTCCAGCCGCTGCTCGACTACCAGGGCGTCTCCGCTGCCGGCTCATCCCGGGGTCTGCTCGAGCGGACCGGCCGGGGCGGCATGCACGTGATCATGCCGCAGAAGACGGCACCGACGGAGGGCGACGGCTTCCGCATCCGTCACCCGCTGGCGATCCTGAACTACCTCGCGAGCAACCCGACGCACGACATCTACTTCTCGCTGTGGGGGTTCCTGTCGCGTCTCGGTGAGGCGGCATCGGTGTGGTCGGCGGTGTCCTTCAACGCGTCACCGTCGGCGACCGAGCTGCTCTACGCGATCGGCAACGACGGCAACCTCTTCCCGACCGCGGCACCCCCGAAGATGGGCGAGCGGCGCGACCCGCCCAAGACTTGGCGCCCGTCGGGGAACCCGAACCTGACGCCGCAGCGCTTCATCGCCAACGGCGCCATGGCGAACTACACGGGCACGATCGGCACCACGCGCGCGAGCAAGCTCTTCGCCGTCGGCGCGCACGGCGCCGCGAACGCCCCGTTCCCGGGCAGCTCGGCGGCCGCGCAGCAGGCGTCGGGGATCTTCTACCGCTACTACATGGAAGACCTGACGGTGTCGGGCCGCACGTACGCGCAGGTCGACAAGCTCGACTCGGACCTCTTCGTGAAGGAGGTCCTCACGGCGGGGGGCCGCTACCTGAACGACACCTACACGCAGCCCGGCGCGTACTGACCCACCACCTAGACGGCCCCGCTCCGGCGGGGCCGTCGTCGTGCCCCAGGAGGCCGCATGTCACCCGATCTCGTTCTCATCCCCAACAACGGCGACGTCATCACCAACGGCGAGCAGTGGATCGCGCGGAGCCTCCTGGCCCCGTTCCTCGCCGCGGCCGCCGAGTTCCACGCCGAGGCCGGCGTCCCGGTCTACGTGGCCGAGGCGTACCGCTCCGACGAGAAGCAGCGCGAGTACTTCCTCGATCGCTACTACCGCGTCAGCTACCCGACGAGCATCCGCTACGACGGCAGCTACTGGGTCAAGCGCTACGGCAATGCCGTCGCCGCGGTCCCCGGCAGCGACGCCGCGAAGCACCGGAAGGGCGAGGCGCTCGACCTCTGGGCAGGCATCGACACGTCGTTCTTCTCGCCCAATCACCTGATCTGGGTCCGCGTCGCCAAGAAGCACGGCTTCGACAACACCGGCCGGAACTTCGGCGAGCCCTGGCACCAGCAAGGCACCCCGGGCATCTCGCCCGCCGGCACCACACCGACACCCATCGCACCGTCCGAGGAGGACGACATGATCCACATCCTGTTCCTGAAGGCCGCGAACGGTGGCCGAGGCATCGTCGGCAGCGGCTACAACCAGGGGTTCAAGAACCTCGACGAGCGCAACCGCGTCATGGCGCCGCTCTACCGCCTCCACGAGAAGGGCGACATCAAGATCACGGAGGTCGACGTCACGGTCGACGAGTTCCGGCAGCAGCTCTGGGCGACGACCCCGGACGACGTCGACACGATCAAGCAGTCGCAGGGCCGCGTCGAGGCGTGGATGCGTGCGCTCTTGAGTCACTTCAAGATCAAGTCCTGACCCTCTCCACACCCCCGGGAGGGACCATGCACGATCTCCGCACGGCCTGGCATCACCTGGACGAGGGCGGCCGGTGGCTCAGCTACCGGTACGCCCTCGCCGTCGTCTGGGCCATCCTGTTCGTCCGCTTCACGCCTGCGTCGCTGACACCGTTCCTGTCGCCAGCCCCTGTCCTGATCGTCTGGGGCATCGTCGCAGTCGCCGGGCTCGCCGGGCTGGTCGGGGTGGTCAAGAACCGGCATCTCACGATCGAGTTCCCGCCGCTGCTCGGCATGGTGCTCGGCTTCGCCTACTACGTGCTGACGCAGACGATCGTGTCCATCAGCACAGGAACGACGGACCGGCTTGCACTCGTCGTTCTGGCCGTCATCGCGGCCTCACCGTACGTGGAGCGGTTCGTGTTTCTCGTGCCGAAGTTCATCGCTCGGGTGCGGGCCTCACGTCCAGCGGTCGAGAAGGCGCAGGCGCGGGGCCGCCGGAAAGCAGGTGCCTGACGTGTGGCTCAACACCCTCCCGTGGCAGCGCATCCCGCACCTGCCTGAGTCCGTCGTCGCCGGCGCCGCGACCGTAGCCGCCGCGCCACTCGATCGCACCGCGCTCGGCGTCGCCGTGCTCTCGCTCGTCGGCGTCTTCGTCACCGCCTACTTCACGCTGCGATCCAAGACAGTGCGCACCTCGGCCGACGTGCGCGGCGACACCGAGGTCGAGAACAGCGAGCTCAAGGAAGCCGCGACTCTCGCCTTCCAGGCAGCTGCTGAATCACGCACCCAGGCATCCGCAGCCATCGAGATCATGAAGGCCGCGAACACCGAGACGGTGCAGGCCCTCCGTGAGGCGCTGTCGTCTCGTGACGAGCAGATCCGAGATCAGCGTCAGATCATCAGCGACTACCGCGACAGCCTCGAGCGCGGCAGCCGTGACCACGAGGTCACCCTCGGTCGTCTTCGCGCGGCCGAGCAGCGCGAGCACGACCTGTTGCGCGTGCGACAGGACCTCGAACGAAAGCTCAGCGACGCGCAGCAGCAGGTGCTCGAGCTGACGCTGCCCCCCGAGTCCGTGGCGATCGCCCGGGCCCGCGCATCCATGCACCTCGTTCCCGACGAGGAGCCCGAGCAGTCCAACGCCTAGGAGGCACCATGTCCCACATCGACACCAGCAACGTCCAGGAGATCTGGTTCAAGACTCAGCGCGTCCTGCGCACCCTCGTCGCGGTCGGCATCCCCGCGTTTTTGTCGTTCGCGCTCGTGCTGCCGCTCATCATCGACGCCCTCGGCCTGCCCGTGACGTCGGCTCTCTACGGCTGGCTCATCGGCGCCGCGGCGATCGTCACGGCGGTCGCCGGCGCGATCACCCGCGTGATGGCCATCCCTGCCGTCAACCGCTGGCTGACCCACGTCGGCCTCGGTTCCGTCCCGCGCAACGAGCTCGAGCGCCACTGACGCACGACACACGAAGACCCCCGCACCCTCCCTCGTGGAGTGGTGCGGGGGTCCTTTCGTCGTTTCAGGGCTGTCTCGCTACGAACCACTCGAGGCACGGGAGCGGGCCCTCGCGGGTCACGAACCGTTCGCCCTCGTCCCAGACGGTCCAGCCGTCGTGCAGATCGTAGTAGACGGAGAGGCCGCGCTCGAGGCCAGGCCGATCACGCGCGATGGTGAAGTGGCGAGGGTTCGCTGACAGGGCGAGGGCCCGCAGCGTGTACTCGCCGACCCTGAACCGCTCGACGAGATTTGTTCCTGCCTCGATCCGCTGCGCCTCGCGGGATCTCTTGTCGGGTTGGACGGCCATGGCGGGCAGGCTACCCGCGGCCTCCGACAGTGCTACTTGGTGAAGGCGTCGCAGCCCTCGGAGGTGTCGGACGGCAGATCAAGGGCGAAGCGGATTCGCTGCGGTGCGGTCAGCGCTTCCTCGGACCAGGAGGGCCACACGTAGGTGACCGCTTCCTCGACTGACTGGGCGTTGGCGATCGAGCTGTAGCCGCTCGCGTTCACCAGGTATCCGTCGAAGACCAGTTCGGCATCGGCTCGTACTTCTTCGGGCCACAGGACGGTGTCGGCTGCCATGCGCTCGGCGCCCTCGCGGGTGAGCTCCACACCCTTCTTCCCGACGGCCTGAATCTGCTCGAGGGTCGCATCGGGGTTGGTGAGCACAGCATCCAGCTCGTCGTTGACGACGTTGCTGACGCAGCTTGTCTCGAGGTAGTACGCCCCTGCTTCTTCCATCGTCATCGGCACGGGTGTCGGTGTGGGCGTGGGTGTCGGCGAGGCGACGTCGACCACGGTGCTGTCCGCTTCTGCCGTCGTGTCTGCGGCGCTCGAGCAGCCCGTGAGGCTGAGCAGCAGCACGGCGGCGGCCGCGGCGAGCGTGTGTGTGGTCTTCATGGTCGTCCCCCTGGGTCGTGATGATCGTAGATGAGCGCCGCTCAGCCCGCGACCTCCCCAACGAGGGGCTGGCGCCGCGCCGCGGCATGACGAAGCCCCCGGATGACCAGGCGGTCATCCGTGGGCTTTCTGTCGTCTCAGACGCGCTTCTCGCGGCGCTTGATCTTGCCGTTCGGCTTCAGCGTGTAGGTGGTGATGACGCCCGAGTTGCGGCCGAGGCTGAGGATGCCGAGCACGAGCACCAGCCCGAGGCTGATGATGACGAGGGTGAGCACGAAGAAGAACCCGAGGCAGCCCATGCGGGGCTTGTGGAAGGTGACGACCTGCGTCTCATCGGCGTGGCGGATCTCGTGGCCGGAGCGGATGGCCTTGTCGAAGACGCGGGCGAGGGATGGGTTCTGAGGGCGATCCGACATGCTGCCAGCCTAGGAGCCGCCCGCAGGCAGGAGAAGCCCCCAGCTGGGGCAGTTGCTCAAGCTGCAGCGGAGGTGCCCCCGGCGAGACTCGAACTCGCGACCGACAGATTAGAAGGCTGCTGCTCTATCCACTGAGCTACGGGGGCGGACCCCGAGACTCTACCGGAGCGGAGGGGAACGAGCACCCCTGGCAGCATGTCCATTGCCTCGCGCAGCCGCTTCTCCGACACGGTCACGTACCTGTTCAGGGACTGCAGGTCAGAGTGCCGCATCGAGTGCTGCGCGACGAGGGTGGAGACTCCGGCTTCGATCAGCTCAGTTGCGTGCCAGGCGCGCAGTTGGTGAGGTCGGTGATCAATGCCTGCGCGCGTGAACGCCTTCGACAGGACATTGGAGACCGTCTTCCGGCTGATGTGCCCGCCGGCGGGGGAGGGGAACAGCGGACCTTCGCGGGGGTAGCGCTGCAGCTCGGACCAAACAATGTCGTGGATCGGGCGCCACACTTCCTTGCCGCCTTTGCCGTCCTTCGAGAGGATGCGGCGCCGGTCCCAGTCGATCGTCTCTCCGGAGACTGCTGCGATCTCCACGGCCCTGAATCCCTGGTAGGCGTAGAGGAGGACGTACATCCGTGTCTTGGCATAGATGCCGCTGTTGAGCAAGAACTCGATGTCTTCGGTCGTCACGGGGTTCGGTTCGGACTTCGGCACCCGAGTGCGGGGGAGCCGGGCGGCCGGATTGTCTTGGCGGAAGCTCTCGTCCTGCATCCAGGCGAACAGTGTGTGGAACAGGCTCTTGTAGTTCTGCCTTGTCTTAGGGCTTAAATCGCGTGCGAGGTCCGCTATGAGGTCGTGTCGCGTGACTGTAAGCAGCGTCTTCTCTGAGCGGCGCAGCAGGGCTCGCACGACGATCATGCGTTCCTTTATCGTGCCAGGGGTGCAGCTCTCGGCGGCTTGGTATGCCGCCCAGAAGCTGAGTATCGCGTCGTCATCCATGTTCTGATCCTCACCGGTATCGGGTGTGTGGGGGTCAGTCGAAACTACGGATAGCCAACGCGTGTTGGCGTGAGGCGTACTCATATCGTTACCGCGCGGAGGACAGGCAGAACAGTCAGTGCGCGGCAGCGACGCGGGCCAGCTCGCGACGGCTGAAGAGCGACACAACGGGGGCCCGATGGTCGGCTGAGTAATCTGAAGGCTGACTCTTCACGCTGCCGGGCGTCGGATTTACCCCTTCCTCTCCAACGAGGTAGGCAACTGTCACGCCAAGGACGCGGGCAGTGGCCCGCAAATCTGCGACCGACCAGCCGTTCGTCCCTCGGAGTCGTCTGCCAACGCCGGTCTGCGACAGCCCCAGCTTCTCTCCGAGTTGCGCCTGGGTCATGCGTCGCTCCCACATAAGGGTGTGAACTCTCAGGCCGACTTCCGCATCGGCGGTCAGTCCGTCCATTTCGCCAGGCAGCGCAGTGTTGATCGACATGCTGGCAGCGTAGGGCAGAACTAGTTGTTTTGTCCAGAATCGTTTTGTGCGGTTAATTAGGCAGAATCTGCTTGCAATCGACTGGACCGGGTCGTATGGTCCTCGTATGCAGAAACCAACTATTGCGACCCAAGATGCGTTGGCGACTTCGAGCTGGGCGCAGGCTCGTTTAAGCGTCAGCCGTTCGACACTGTTGAGCCTTGAATCGCTGGGAAAGCTGCACCCCGTGAAGCTTCCTTCCGGGCACCGTCGCTACCTCATCGCCGAGGTCGAAGCGCTCGCTTCTCCCGCAGCAGGCTCAGAGGACGGTGTCGCTTGAGTCTCCTCCGAGAGTTCCCGCCGATGTCATTTGCCGTCGGGGCCGTCGAAGCCTTCGACTTCCATACCCAGGCTGGGGGAGATCCCGGTCTCGAGGGTGTGGACCGCCACGATGACGTCTGCCATGAGGCTGAGCAATCCGTTGATCGCGTTGTCGATCTTCTCGGGGCCCGGGGCCATGTCGTGGAGCTCGTGGAAGAGCATTTCGCGGCGTGCGTTGAGTGCCGAAGTGATGGGTGCGAACTCGTCGTTCACGACGTAGGCGCTGTACTTCATGAGACTTCTCCTTCTGTTGTGGCTCTGGTGCTAGGAACACCGGTTGCCGATGACGCAACTGTAGGAGCAGCCGCCGACATGACCGGGGTCATTCCTTCCCTCGGCACGGTCGACGGAGGCGCGGAGGGGTCTTCCACCCCCTCCGCGCCGACCCTCGGTGCACACCGATGAGTACGGCCGCACTGCGCGTTCGCCGCGCCGTTCGTGCCCTGGCCGCCACTCTCGCGGTCGTCTTCGTGCTGCTCGTGCTCGAGTACGCCGCCCAGACGCTGTGGGCTGCTCTGTGTCTCGTCGTTGTGCTCGTGGGCGTGCTCGTCGTGGTGTCGCGTAGGGCTCACGGCTGATGGGCGAAGAGAAGTGGGTCCGCGTTACGGGCCAGACGGTCTTCGCGTTCCCTCCGCAGATGACGGGGTCACAGCTCGAGGATGGTGCCTACCAGCTCGGCACGTTCCAGGGCGACGGCCTCGGCCAGGTCAAGGTGCACGCCTCCGTCGTCGTCAACGACCGTGTCGTCGGCGGGTACGCCATCGGGCATGTCGCCACCCGCCTCGAGGCGATCGCGCGCATCCTCAGCGTGCACAAGATCGTCGCCACAGCGCAGAGCGTCGGGATCCGCTGATGCTGCGCCCCGTCACGGCAGCGCCCGCCTTCGTCGACGCCGACGTCGTCCGCGCACACCTCGCCCTCCTCGCCGCCCAGGGCATCGGCTACCGCCGCGTCGCCGAGCTCGCAGGTCTCACCGTCGATAGCGTCCGCGTCATCGTCGCCGGGCGCCGAGGCGCGACCCGGCGCGGACAGATGCCGGCCCGCGTGCGCTGGCAGACCGCCCGGGGGATCCTCTCCGTCCCCGCCAGCGTCGACTCCCTCGCCATCGTCCCCGCGACCGGTGCACGGCGCCGCGTTCAGGCCCTCATCTGCAACGGCTGGTCACAGAACAAGCTCGCCGACCGGCTCGGCCTGAGCCAGCGCCAGTTCGGTCGAGTACTCCGGCAGGACAGCATCCGTGCGACGACGCACGCGACGATCTGCGGCCTGTACGAGCAGCTCTGGAACACACTGCCCCCGCTCGATACCGAGCACGACCGTGCCGCCTCTGAGCGCTGCCGTGGCTACGCCCGTGCCCTCGGCTGGCTGCCGCCCCTTGCCTGGGACGACATCGACGCCGACGAGCCCGCGCAGGACACCGCACCCGTGTTCCTCGACGAGATCGCGATCGAGCTCGCCGTGCTGGGCGAGAAGCCCACCCTGAACCGCCTCGAGCGCATGAGCGCGGTCCTGATCCTCAACCGCGACCACCACCTGTCCGACGCCGAGATCTCCGAAGTCCTCGGCCTCCACAAGGACAGCGTCAACCGATACCGCCGCGACTCGCGCACCCCTCCCGCCGTGAACAGCTCCAAGCAGGTCGTGAACGCATGAGCGCCGACACCCCATTCACGCCCGAGCAGCTCGCCGACCTCAAGGAGCTGGACTTCTTCACGAAGCCCGTCCAGATCTGCAAGGTCATCGCCACCGGCATCGAGTGCACAGCACCCGCCATGCAGGTCGGCACGAAGGCCTGCTGCGGACAGCAGATCGAGATCTGCGACGCCCACGCCGACGACTTCCAGGCCAGCGACAACTACGTCCGCTGCGCCAAGTGCGGACACCGCACCCGGTTCCGCAGCCTCTACCGCTTCGCCTCGATCGGACACCGCCTGTGATCGCGTTCCTCACCCACCCCGACGTCGGACTCCTCGTCGTGTTCGTCGCCGCCCTCGTCATCTACAAGCACGCATCCCGCGAAAGGACACCCCGTGGCTGACCTTCACACCGCAGCAGCAGCACACGTCATCGCCCAGGAAGTCCTCGCCGAGCGAGCACGCCAAGACGCCAAGTGGGGCGAGCAGAACCACCCCGACGGCACCGGGCCCGACACTCAGCCGCTCGGAGACATCGTCTTCCGCGAGGCCTACCGAGATGCTCACACCGGCTCTCTCACGACGATCAAGGCTTCCACCCTTGCCTCTGCTGCGACCGAGGTCACTGACGTCGCCGCCGCACACGGGAACGTCACGTGGACTGACATCCTCTTCGAGGAGTTCACCGAGGCGGTCGCCGAGAAGGATCCGATCAAGCTGCGCGCGGAGTTGATCCAGGTCGCGGCCGTGGCGCAGCAGTGGGTGCAGGCCATCGACCGCCGCCTCGAGGACGAGATCCACGCCGAGCGTGCCGAGCGGCGCTCGTGAGCCCGGCCTACCCCAAGCCGTCCACGAAGCGGCGGACGCTGGGGGAGCAGTCGCGGGCGCAGGTGTCGAGCATCCGGCCCATGGTCGAGCTGCGCGACGACTACCGCTGCGTCGTCTCGATGACCGAGTGGGGCAAGACGAACCCCTGCACCTCCGGCCTGACGATGCAGCACCGCGTCGGCCGCGGCGCCGGCGGGTCCGCCCTCTTCGACGGCCCCGCCTACCTGATAGCCATGTGCCAGCACCACAACACCCTCGAGACGTCCTCCGCCGACTTCGCCGCAGTGTGCCTCGACAACGGCTGGAAGCTGCCCCGGAACCGTGTCGACGTCGTCGCCGCGACCGTGCCCGTCCGCTACTGGGACGGCTGGTACCTCCTCGAATCAGGCTCGTGCCTCCGGTGGCGCATCAGCGACACCGAGGCCGCTCGACTCATGGCTGCGGCGGGTGCCTGATGTCCGCAGAATCACCGCAGCCTCAGGTTGAGGCCGGACAGCGAACTGCCCAGCCCCCGAGGCGACGATCGAAGAGAGCCCGCTACGAGGTCGAGACGACCAAGTACCTCGCCGCCGCCGAGCGCTTCATCCGCGCCGCCGGACGTCGCGTCGCAGACGGAGACGAGATCGAACTCGCCGGTCTCCTCCACATGACCGACGTACTCGCAGAAGCCATCCAGCACGCCGTCGACGGACAGCGAGCCATGGGCAAGACCTGGCCCGCCATCGCGGCGGCGACAGGCAAGTCCCCCCAAGCAGCCCAGAAACGCTGGGGCCGCGACACCACCACAGATCCAGCCTGACCCGAGCAAGGACGCCTCATGCCTTACTTCCCCGTAGACGATCAGTTCTCCTTCCATCCCAAAGCCCTCCTCGCTGGCAACGCCGCCATCGGCCTCTGGACGCGTGCTGGCGCCTGGTGCAAGAGCCACGCCACCGGCGGCGCCGTGCCGCGCGAGGTCGTCGCATCGCTCGGCACGACCGGCCAGGCGAACGCCCTCGTGAAGGCCGGCCTCTGGGAGAAGACCCCCACTGGTTACGCGTTCCACGACTGGCTGCAGCAGGCCGGCAACCTCGACGAGGCCGAGGAGAAGCGCCGCCGCCAGGCGAACGCCGACCGGCAGAAGCGCTGGCGCGAGAGCCGTGCCGCATCACAGAACGGCGACGTAACGCGTAACACGCAGCGTGACAACGGCGTTAGCGACGCGTCAGTAACGCCTCCCCCATCCCCAGTCCCATCCCCAGTAGAACCAGTTACCGAGATACCTCCAGTCCCAGAGACTGAAGCGCGAGCCGTGACGGATGAGGAATCTGTCGAGGAGCTGTGTTCGAGGCAGCTGTCGAATCTTGGCGTGGACTTCACCAAGGTCAGGACCGCCCTTGGCCGCCACGCAGGTCGCATCTTCCCGCCGACTGACGTCGTCCGGGTCGTCTCGACGATCCTCGGCCGTGCCGCTGGCACCCCGAACTCGCCGACTGGGTTCGTCATCAGCTCGATCAAGAACGACTGGGCCGAGTGGCAGAAGTTCCTCGATGCGGAGGCGAACTGATGGCCTACGACCCGTACGGCTCGAAGCCGTGGCACCCCGCACCTTCCCGGCCCGTCATGGACCTGCTCATCGGTCGGGCGAACGACCCCGCAGCGGTCGCTGAGTTCGAGGCCGCCTACGCCGCCGAGCTCGCACAGGCCGGGCTCACCCCGGCAACCGGCGTGCCATACACCCCGTACGCGGCGTCGGTCGAGCAGGCCCGCCACCACGGGCAGGGCAAGGACTACGCGTTCAAGGACGCCGACTGATGGGCGTCCTGTTCGAGCACGCCGTCACTTCGGACATGCTCGACCGCCTCGAGGCCGAGCGCGTGTCGCACTCGGGGGAGTCGCACGCCGAACTCGTCTCCCGCCTCCGCCGCACAGAGGCCCCCGGCTCGCTGCCAGACCTGACCAACCGCCGCGCGATCGACAACGCCGAGCGCGCCCGCATCGCATCCACGAGAGGTACCCGCCCATGAAGATCACGAGTCACACCGTCACGGCCGGCATCGAGGCCGCACGAGCCGTGCACGCCGCCCTCACCAGCGCAGAGGCGCGAGCGGCTGTCAACGCCGTCCGCAGCCTCGTCGCCAGCACCCGAACCACGCCCGCCCTCGCAGAAGGAGCCACAGCATGACCGAGACGATCAGCGCCGCCCGACGCACGAAGCGCCGCTACGCCCACGAGATCTACCCCGCCGGCGGAGAATGGGAGGTCCGCTCTCTCGACGTCGAGGTGCCGCGGCTCTACGCCCGGGCGATGGGGCTCGAGGTGGAGGGCACTGGCTGGTTCAAGCTGCTCGACAGCCAGGAGACCGCCCGCGAGGCGTCGGACAGGACCATGCGGCTCATCGATGCCCGCCGCCTCGCCTTCATGGCTGACGCTATGGCGCAGGGTCTGACCGGTGACGCCGCGTGGGGTTGGGCTGCGGGTCAGGCGACAGACGAGTCCGGTGAGCTGGCGTGGGAGCGTGCCGAGCACTACGGCGTCGACCCGTACGCCATCAAGCCGTACCCGTGCGGTCCCGAGCCGATCGGCCACGACCACTACTCGCATGGCACCCACGGCGTCGTGACAACAATCCCGCTGCGTGAGTCTGAGTGCGCGAACTGCACCGAGCCGATCGAGCCCGAGGGTGAGGCGACCGCATGAGCGCGACCGAGATCGACCCCGGCCAGGGCGTCGCCGTATTCGCGCTCCCCATCCCAGCGTCAGCGATGGCCATGATCACGGACTGCGTCGAGCGCGTCTACGGCACCGGCGAGACGATGCTCGAGTTCAAGGGCCAGTCGATGCAGATCAACGCACCCGCCGACGGGTTCGGTCCCCGCCGCACCACAGGGAAGCGCCCACCCCGCTCGACCGACGACGAGATGCGCGTCATCTACCAGGACTACGTCGACGGCAAGATCACCATGACGATCGAGGACCAGCAGTACCGCATCGCCATGCTCGGCGCGATCATGGCCCAGTATTTCGACGCCATCAAAGCGACCAACTACGTCGAGATGCAACTGCGCTCGCAGGAGGGCGAGATGCCCTTCGTCCTCACCCTGCAGCTCGCATCCGGCCTGACCCCGCACCAAGCCCGACAGTCCGCCGAGGCGCGCATCGACAACGCACGCACCTACCTCGAGCGCACCCTCACCAACGTCGATCCCGCCTACCCGTGGTCCGCCGACGACCAACGCGAAGCCATCCAGACCGCCCTCGATCTGCTGACCCCCGAAGCATGAGCCGGAACAGACAGCGCTCGCCGCAGGCCGGCGGGCCCCTGCTCGACGGGGTGGTGAACGCGCTCGAGCAGATCGCGGAGGCGCTGCGCCCGGCACCCATGGTCGAGGCCGCGGCTCCGCAGGTGAACCAGACCGTGTGTCGACTGCTCACGCTCCGTCACTACGGCCAGTGGATCGAGATCCCGGGTCGCCCGTCGACTCGCGAGCAGCACGCCGAGCCGTCGCAGCTCGCGATCGGCGGCGTCTTGACCGGCATCCGCCCCGGCGCTCCCGGCCAGCAGGGCATGCCGGCGACGCGGACGCTCGTCATCGCCCAGGGTCCCGAGCAGCGTGCGCACACAGTGCGCGTCGACGAGCCCGTGAACACCTATCCCCGGAGTACCCGATGATGCCCCCTCTCGCCTACTACGGCGCCAAGGTCAACACGGCAGACGAGATCATCTCCCTGTTCCCGGACCACGACGGCTACATCGAGCCGTTCGGTGGCAGCCTCGCGGTGCTTCTCGCCAAGCCGGTCGAACGGATGGAAGTCGTCAACGACCTGTCCCGCGACCTGATGACGTTCTGGGAAGTACTCCGCGACCGCACCGACGAGCTAGTGCACGTGTGTCAGCTGACGCCGCACTCTCGGTCCGAGATGGAACGGGCGTCCGATCGCGATGGGCTCGATGACCTCGAGCGGGCCCGGCGCGTATGGGTCCGACTCACTCAAGGCCGAATCGGGACGCTGCGTAAGACGGGGTGGCGCTTCTATCTCGACCCCCACGGCACATCGACTGCCTTCCCCCGGTACATGCAGGCGTACAAGGAACGGCTGGCACCCGCCGCTGAACGCCTCATGAATGTGTCTCTCGAA
>Ga0265780_10001700_pt1 | contig 30544 bp, 24 predicted proteins | sample P1T30metagenome_FD_192432 | JGI IMG/M metagenome (GOLD analysis project Ga0265780, IMG submission 192432) | Plant litter microbial communities from East Loma Ridge, Irvine, California - P1 T30 | ecosystem: Environmental > Terrestrial > Plant litter > Unclassified | place: USA: California... | reverse complement strand
CCCACCGCCGGCGTTAGGACACCACCTGGGCATCTCCAACTTGCACACGTCTCGACTGCAGCTGCCACCTCTCTTCCACCTTTACTACCCTGAAGATAAAAAGAGCATTCCGAGTCGCGTAATACGCAATGATGTCCTCACAGAATGACGAGGACCCCTTTCTGCAGGTGCAGGCGTACGTCATCTATTTCTCTACCAGGCACCCTCGCTGACATTACAACAACAGTGACGTCCTTTCTGCCCTCAACAATGCCCGGCCACTGTTCAAGTCATACCTACGAATCCGATCTTCGGCATCTTCGGCAAACAGCCCCGAGCTCCGTGAGGCCCGAGGCGAGCTCGAACAGACGCTCCAGGACCTCAGTCAGGACCTCGAAGACCTAATGGAGAGCGTCAAAGCCGTCGAACATGACCCGTATCGCTTTGGGCTCGAGATTGATGAGGTCGAGCGGCGGAGGAGATTAGTCAAGGATGTTGGAGGCGAGATGGAGAACATGCGCGATGAGCTGCAGCACACAATTGAGGACGCGAAGAACAAGGGCAAGACTGCTGCTAATGGCGATGCTCTACCGGACCCAGATTCCTTCGAGGAAGACGACGCTTATGCGGCGTACGAGCAGGAGCAGCAGCTCGAGATGATGCACCAGCAGGACGAAGCCTTGGATGGCGTCTTCCAGACCGTGGGGAATCTCCGTCAACAAGCCAACGACATGGGCCGCGAGCTTGAAGAGCAGGTCGAGATGCTTGACGAGGTCGACACAGTGGCAGACAGAGTTGGCGGCAAGCTGCAGACTGGCATGAAGAAGGTGGGCTGGGTGATTGAACAGAACGAAGGTAGAGCTGCCCCCACTTTGCAGGCTCGACTTTGCTGACTTAGCTGCGCAGACTCATGGTCCAGTTGCTGCATTGCAGTACTAATCTTCGTTTTGATCCTGCTCTTGGTCTTGCTGCTAATCCTCTGAGCCATGTCGATGAGAACTATACAGGGTCGTTGAGACATCTGTGGACACTGGGAGTGACCCTCATGGACCGGCGAGCCGCAGTGCCGACCCAATCGCGACAAATCCAGTGACTCAGATCTGACGCTGCTGGTCGCTCTTCAAGTGGTGGCTATCATATGAGTGCCCCTTGCATGAAACTAAATTGTGCGAACATGCAGCACATGTCCTGCTAGGGGCCCATCACGACGATAGCTGAAGTTGTTTGCGCTTCAATCACACATCGGACAGCGACTGCAAACTGGAGCGATCACATGATTATCGCCATGAACATGTCAAACAACATGGTGTTCCATCAAAGTCTGTCGAAGTCGCCCAACCAACTGCATTCCTTATCCTCCCTCGTTACGCAGGATTCTTGAGGGCTACATATAGCCAAGGCTGTAATGTCTAGCTATAGGAATGCTTCTAATACAAGTTGGGCCGTTCAAGTGCTGAAATGCCATCATCGCCCCGAGACACACGACGTCTGGCGTTCAACACACGAACATTGCCATCACCATCTCAACCGCACCCGACTTTGCTTGCTCATTGGTTTGTTGCTTGTGCTGATTCACTGGCTCAAGCATCGCCTCCATCAACGTTGGCACATTCTGCCAATGTAGGTACAGAGCTCCGCGGCATATGTTGCACCATATAAGTGCACAGCTTGTTTCACCCATGGCCACTAGCAGCGACGAGCCAGCTAACACGACAACTCGAATGGCTGTTTTGGATACCCGTCGCGGCCGACCTGGACAGCTACCCATTATAGACGAGAAGCAAGAAACCTCAGGCAAACCCTACACCCGAGTCCCGCGGCGGAAGATCACCTTAATTACCATCACAATTTTATTGAACATCTTACACTGGAGCTCCTTGATTTGTGTCTTTACATCCATCTACCAGATCGCAGCGACCCCGGATGATAGAACCAGCATCCCTTCAGAGGTTTTGGCACTACTTTCGGTCAGCTTCTCCAAATCGAATACTCGAAACCATAGCTAACAGCTGAAGGCATTCGTTACGATATCGTACACTTACCTTCATACTATTATCTCGTTCAAGTCTAGAACATGGACAGACCTTCGTAAACACCGGACTGCGATCAAGCAGACATCATATATCGCAACGCGCATTGTCGTCACTTTATGCGTTCTGTGGCTCCTGACTTCGGGATGGAATATGATTATCGTGGCACGTCGGCCTGTATGCCTGCCAGCCTCGCTCGGACTGCAAGCGTGGGAGATGGGGACCGTCTGTCAGGTTGCACGCTTGGGCATTGCCCTGGCTGTAGTATCTTTGTAGGGACACCAGTCGCCGGACTCACGATGTCACTAATAGAACTTCAGGGTCGCATCATGTATTCTCTTCGGTGTCCTCGCAGTAGTCAGGCGGCCGTTCGAAGCACATTTGTTCAAGCATGGCTACAGAAGACCGACCAACCCATTCACCACACCAAGCGCGTCACAAGCGGCGTCCCCTGTGCGACCCAGTGCCCGCACATTGGAAAAGCAGCCAAGTGGAAGGCGTCCTACCATGCTCAGTAGAAGTCGGTCCAATTCAGACATTGAAACTATAGATCTCAGTCACAGCCCAGCTCCGCCAACAATCCATTGCCCTTCTCCACAACGATCGGTGGGCTTGGGAATCTTCACATCCGACTTTGCCCCACCACCAATACCACCACAATTCAGGCTGCCGTTGCGGTCAACCTCGCTCGATTCTCTTAGGCCACTCTATCCTCCTTCTCCATCGCAAAGGATCTTGACGCGCCCGCCGCGGCTCTCTGGGAATCCCAACAATGCCGTTTTTATACCCCTTTCTGTTGCGCCCCAATACTCTGCATCTACGTTGCGTGCGCTTTATCCAGCGGGCCCATCAAAGTTGTATGCGTCACAGTCACACCCCCATCTACCCAGCGCCGCGTTTTCACATCGAAGCCTCTTTTCGCAGTCTTCGGTATCACTGTCCAAACCGCATAGACTGAGTACCGTCACGCAAAACGATAGTTGTAGCTCGCCAAGTGAATCCTTGAGGGCCGACGGCCTGGCAGCGTCTGCACTCGCCGAAGATGTTCCCATACCTAGCCCTCTGCGGCCCAAGACACGTGGCAAATGCCACAAGCGGACTTCGAGCGCGCCAGATGTTGTACCCGGGGCACAGGAGCCGCCTCAAAAAGATGTCCCAGCTCTACGATGGAAGTCACAGCTGCCAAATAGAATCGAAGAGCGGGGCCCAGAGCCAAATACGCCAGACGTGGCAACGGCGAGCATCAAGCTGAACAACGTGGTGCGCTCATCCTCTGCAGAATTTATGAGCCGCTTTAGCCCCGACAGCAGCCCCGACAGCGACGAAACAACACCACGACGGCAACTCGAGCGCAACTTCGATCTCAGAGCGAGGGTCATGAAGGAGCTCCCCTTCCGTCGCTCGCGCTCTGCAGGCGCTTCAACACACCCTGACGTGAGCGCCGGAGCACAGCGGTCCAGCATCGTAGAAGCAGCGGCAGCCATGATGGTCAGCAACATGCCGCAGGATCTCATGATGCCGAAATCAAGACTAATGCATTCTGAGCCGAAGAAGAAGGCTGGGTGGGACGATTGGAGGAACAAGCCGTTGCCGCGTATTGCGATGCTGTAGGTAGTCACGATGGAGGTGGAGTCGCAAGCTCGTCGTCAAGCTTGCAGATGGGAGAGCGCTGCGAAGTTGATCGAGCGGACTTGGTAATGTTGCTGCGCCACAATGGCAGTGAATGTTTGATAGGGGATGTATACAGTATATAGCGTGTAATCTACCTCTCACTCTCGGAGACAATGCATAATGCTAGATCACGTGGAGTGGTTGCAGGATGGAGAAGAAGCGATGTGGCTCAGATTGGAGTGGCAAGTGCCGCTGGGTCGCAGAAGCTAATCGGTTGCGCATGACAGCATCGGCCTGCCAGTTTCAAAGCCTCACCGCGACATCTGTCAAACCTTGAGGCTCAAACCGTGTCACTTTGCCCCCCATGCATATCCTGGCACGCCCGGCGACCTCTGCGATCTAAGTTGGGGTCACCGCTCTGTCGATCTGCACCGCCGGAATGCGAGCACCAAGACGAGCCAGCAGGTCAACAACACGCCAGCGGCGAATAGCAACCAACAGTGCGCCAAACACCAAGAAAAGTTCATGCGCGATGGCCCCAGTTGCGACAAAGGATTTATGTATCTGGATAACCATGTCGTCAGTGACGCGATTCAGAATCTGGAGACGACTGCAATGGGCCTGACACCCTTACGGGCCGACATTTGGTGCCAATTTGGCGTTTCATCAGACACGTTCCAAGGTTCCTCCATCGCTCGTCACAGCAAATTGGTCGCGCGCGCAGACATCTTGAAGTCCTTCACAAAAGCCATTCAACGAGGCTATGTCGCCGGCGGAAATATGGACGCGCAATCCACTCGGTCTCTAGGCCATCATGGACATCGCGTCCTGCCAATTGATCGAGTGTTGCCCCTGACCAAGCCTGGGCGCGCATATGAGGCGCCTCTCGCAATTCATGAACCGGTGCTTGGCCACTTGGCCCTCACGTCCGCTCCGCGAGTTCCTTGCCGCCAACCCTCGTCGACTTGGCGCGAGACGGCGATGAGGGTTGGCAGTTCCACATGTAGGCTTCGGGAGACACCAAGAAATTAGGTGCTCTCCTGCTTCAAATACCCCCGTTCCCGGATTCCGTTTCTTCTTCAATGCCTTTTGTTTGAACTCTACTTACCCCGTCACTCGTTAGACACCCATTTGCTCTCTTCTATTAGCCTTTTAATCGCTTCCTTTTTCTTGCAGTCACAGTCATGAAGTCCTTCGCCATCTTTGCCGTCATCGGCGCGGCCATTACTCCCGCATTCGCCCAGGGCAAGGGAAAGCTTCCCCCAGTCTCTGTGAAGGGCAATGGCTTCTTCGCAAACAACCAGCGTTTCTACATGCGTGGTGTTGCTTACCAGCCAGGTCCGTAGTTCCGTGACATTCGGACGCGGTGGTGATTTTCTAACAACTTCACAGGTGGTGCTGCTGATGCAAAGGACCCTCTCCTCGACCTCGAGAGCCTGAGGCGCGATGTCGCCAACTTCAAGGATCTCGGTATCAACACCATCCGTATCTACACCATCGACAACTCCAAGAACCACGACGAGGGCATGAAGATGCTCGACGACGCCGGTATCTATGTTGCCCTTGACGCCAACACCCCCAAGTACTCTCTCAACCGTGAGAATGCTCAGACCCTCCACCGATCGTACAACGACGTCTACCTCCAAAACGTCTTTGCCACCATCGACGCTTTTGCCGACTACAACAACTTGCTCCTCTTCTTCTCCGGTAACGAGGTCATCAACGAGCGTAACAACACCAACGCTGCTCCTTACATCAAGGCCGTCACCCGTGACATGAAGCAGTACATCTCTAACCGCAAGGAACGCAAGATTCCCGTTGGATACTCTGCTGCCGACGTTGCCGAGAACATCGAGGCCCAGGCTCTCTACTTCAACTGCGGTACCGAGGATGAGCGCTCCGACTTCTTCGCCTTCAACGACTACTCCTGGTGTGACCCCTCTTCCTTCACTGCTTCCGGCTGGGACAAGAAGGTCGAGACGTACAAAGACTACAGCAAGCCCCTCTTCCTCTCCGAGTTTGGATGCATCACCAACACCCGCGAGTGGGGTGAGATTGCTGCCCTCTACTCTACCAACATGACCGGTGTCTACTCTGGAGGTCTCGCTTACGAGTACACCGTCGAGCCCAACGGTTACGGAATTGTCGAGGTCGGCAGCGACGGCAAGATCACTCCCAACGATGACTTCCGCCGCCTCAAGGCCGCCTACGAGAAGACTGACAACCCCACCGGCACGGGCAACGTCAGGGAGAACGGCTCCGCTTCCGAGTGCCCTGAGGAGTCCGACGAGTGGGAGGTTGAGGGTACTGGTCTTCCCGCGATCCCCAAGAAGGCTGAGGCTTTCATGAGCTCCGGCGCTGGTACCGGTAAGGGTCTCGCTGGCTCTGGTTCCCACTTCGCTGGTGAGGCCAGCGACTCTACCGCATCTGCAGGTTCCGGCGCACCTACCCGCACTCCCAACGGCGAGTCCGCTCCTTCCCAGCAGGGCTCCAACACTGGTGCCGCTGGTAGCATTGATGTCCCCATGCGCTTCATGAGTGTCATCGCTGCGAGTGTTGTCTTTGGCGCTGTGTTTGTACTTTAGAGCGTCGGATGATGCTGGTGAGAATGGAGAGGTGGTGTAAATGAGGAGGAGCAGGCTGTGAGTTTTATATGTGAGAAAATAGAAGTCGAACCGTTCGCTTTTACTATGTCAGGGCGTTTTATCTACCATGTGATGGTGTCTTGTAGCTAGGCACGTTGTTTTATACCAATCATAGCACGATTTCTCTATCAAGTTTCGCCATGCACACAGTCTGCGGGTCGTGATTTTTATGTGAAAGTGAAGGTGGTGAGAAAGGCGGGACCCCTCCCTGTTCCTGGACTGGCTAGCGTCTGGACCCCGGATTTGCGATTGTAGCCTGCGCTTCGTCACTTTCCATTTGTTTCTTTCCACGCCGCACAAACGCTGGAGCCTCCGCCCTGGTCATATTAATTGCGGTGCTTCTTCCTCCTTTTCATACAACCACCTCTCTTATAATCACCCTTTCTTCAACTACATATACGAACGAGTTTATATAGCATCAAGCAATCCTCCCCGCCATAGCTCCCCCACCATGGATGACGCGAAGAAGGGCGATGCGGCGCTCAGCGCAAGCCAATATACCGAAGCTATCGAGCAATTCACTGCCGCGCTTAGCGTGAACCCATCTGCAGTGAAATACTACATCGGCCGCTCCACAGCTTACCAGCGCGTGCAAAAGTTCCCCGAAGCCCTCGCCGACGCCGAAATCGCAGTCGTCCTCGCACACAAGCGCGCGACGCGTGAGCTCATCAAGGACGCGCAGTTTCGACGCGCGCTTGCTTTGTTCTTCCTCGAGAAATATGGCGACGCCGAGTATGTGCTTGGCATCGTTAAGAAGCTGGACGAGAAGGAGAAGATGCTGCCGATTTGGAGCATCAAGGTTGCGGCGAAGCTGAAGGACTTGCCAGAGGATGACGAGAAGCGGAAGGTTACTGTGAAGGATGTGCCGGATGTGGAGGTTCCGAGTGCACCAGCGCCGGCTGCGAAGCCTGCGAAGAGCGAGGCGGTGGAGAAGAAGGCAGTCGAGATACCGAAGCCAGTCGAGGCACCGAAGCCTGTTGTGCCGACGCCAGCAAACAAGATCAAGCACGATTGGTACCAGAGTAACGACAGTGTCACGGTCAACATTCTCGCGAAGGGTGCACCAAAAGATGCGACAGTCGAGTTCGAAAAGGATTCGCTGTCAGTCTCATTCCCAATCACAGACTCATCATCCGAATACCACTTCTCCGCCGACCCGCTCTACGCCTCAATCGACCCGTCACAATCCAAGTTCCGCGTCACGCCCAATAAGGTGGAAATCACACTGAAGAAGGCGGCACCAGGCGTGAAGTGGCATACCCTCGAGGGTCTGGACCGCAAAGTCGAGCCCTCAAGCGACGAGAACAAGACCGCTATCCCATCACACGTCCTCACCAGCAAACCCGCCCAGGAATCCGCCCCTGCATACCCCACATCCTCAAAATCCGGCGCAAAGAACTGGGACAAGCTGGCAACGGAGGATCTCGATGACAAGGACGACATGGACGGTGACGAAACCTCGCACTTCTTCAAGCAGCTGTACAAGGGCGCGTCCGCCGAGCAGCAGCGCGCCATGATGAAGAGCTACCAGGAGAGCGGCGGCACCGTGCTCAGCACCGACTGGAGCAATGTCGGCAGCAAGACGATTGTGCCTGAGCCGCCAGAGGGCATGGAGGCGAAGAAGTATGGAGCATGAGATGACATGATATGTCTGACAACTTTTCCTATCTAATGGCATAGCGAGGTGCTTGTTTTCTTAGGGATATACCACTGGATGATGTTACCAATCAACGATGTACAGACGAAATGTCAAGCAAGTTTAGTCCTCATGGCATCTATGTTGACACGTACGAAATAAATGCAGCTTTGAAGGCATCTATGTTGACGCCCATGATGTGAACGGTGCGTTGCTTTGACTTTGGTCCGTGGCTTATTTACTGATCGCAACATTGGCTGATCAGGACTAGTCAAGAGAACTGTATTATCAAGCAGACCTGGGGCAGTCGAAGCTCCGCGCCACACACTCGGGAGATAATCCGTCTGTGGTTTTGCACAATTCGTGACTTCGTGTCGATCATGACCCATGCCATGTCTTGCCTGAAAATAGAGTTGCTGATAGTTGCGAAAATGCACGACTTCGGATTTTGACCAGCTATCTCCCCATGTACGCCTCCATCGTGGTGCAATATTTGCCGAGAGGGGTATGGCTGTAGTGGGGCAGGTACCCCGTAGCCTCGGACAATGTATACTCCTGGTATGGCGTCACGAGTTGTTCGATGTTGTGCTTGGAGGGGTACATGTAGACTAGGAGGCAACGCGAGTATATAAGTAATCAGAAGCCACTCCCACGTCCACATCAAACAACCAACAACAGTAAGCCCAATTCAATCCAAACACCCTCTTCCCATCCCTCAAAATGGTCAAAATCATCATGGGCGGCGCCGGCCTCACCGACACGGGCAAATTCAACACGCCTGAACTCCGCGAGCAGGTGCTGGACCTCCTCCTCTCCCTCAACGTCAAAAACATCGACTCAGCCCGCCTCTACCCCGGCTCCGAAGAAGCCATTGGCAAACTCGCCAAACGCACTGACTTCGTCATCGACACCAAACTCGTCGGCGGCTTCATCCCAGGCAACGTGCGCAAAGACCAAGTCATCGCCGACGCGCAGCACAGCCTGGACCGCGTGGGCATCAAGCAGTTCGACGTGCTGTACATCCACGCGCCAGACGAGACGATCCCGTTTGAAGAGACGCTCGAGGGCGTGAATGAAGCCTACAAGAAGGGTATCTTCAAGCGATTCGGGCTCAGCAACTTCACCTCGGCGCAGGTGCAGCGGGCGTACGACATGGCGCAGAAGAACGGGTGGGTGCTGCCGAGCGTGTATCAGGGCAACTACAGCCCCGTGGCGCGGCACTTGGAGACGCTGCTTTTCCCGCTGTTGAAGAAGCTGGGCATTGCGTTTTACGCGTACTCGCCTATTGCTGGCGGGTTCTTGACCAAGTCGGCGGCGGAGCTGGATAGTGGTGCTGGTAGGTTCAATGTCCAGGCTGTCGGCGGCTTGTACTCGAAGCTCTATGATAGCCCGGAGATGCGCCAGGCGTTGGTCAAGTGGAATGCTATTGCGGATAGGGAGGGCGTGAGTAATGCGGAGCTGGCGTATCGGTGGGTCGCTGCGCATAGTGCGCTGGCCAAGGATGATTTTGTCAAGGGCGAGGATAATGGGGTCATCATTGGCGCGAGTAAGGTGGAGCAGGTGGAGCAGACGGTCAAGGCGATTCAAAAGGGCGGATTGAGTGAAAGCGCGGTTAAGGGGATTGAGGAGATTTGGCAGAGCGTCAAGGAGAAGGCGCCGGTGGACAACTATCATCATTTCAAGAGGGAGGATTAGATTTGGCAGCGGGATAGAACAAGACCGAATGAAGAAGGACATGATAAAAAAATTGAAAAATCGTCCTGATGACGTGTATTGTTTGATGTCTTGATGAGCAAACCGTGTAGAACACAAAGTATCTGGATATCTAACTCGCCCCGTCTTCACAATCTCCTACACGCCTTCACGAGCAAGAAAAATCGAGGCGGCGTGTCAGCATCTTATGTCCTATATACATGTCACGCAATTGTAGCGACACCGCAGAGCACTGAGCCGGTGTCTTCTACTTTCCGGCCTCTGCTATGTATAGCGCCTGAGATAGCGGAGACGTGGTGCAAACGAAAGAGGGGTTATGGAGATGGAGAAGGAATAAGGAGGATGGAAGTAGCATGGCGAGAGGATATATTTGTGTTTGTTGAGGTGCGTTAACCTTTTGAATAGGGGTGGAAATCGGTTGTAGCATGTAAGAACACAAGGCTGATGATGTGTTTAGCATATTCATCCAACTTAGAAGGCGGATCATTACCCCTTTTCTAACACGACATCGACTAAATAAGAGGCACAGACCATGAACGCGCTCATGCCGAATAGGCAAATGAAGACTACTAATCACAATGTCGAGAGCACTAAAGTTTCAATCCGCGTGGGAGAAGTCTGTCATTTCTTCTTCCCATTGGCCCCTCTCAGACGAGACTTCGCCTTGCAGTTCGCAGTAATGATGTTGGAACCAGTCGATGGCTCGAGCGTCGCTCTGATCAGAGGAGCCTGCTGCCAAAGGCTGTCGTTGTGAAGTGTTCTGCCTGACCAATCGAGCTTGTCGTCCTGTCAGCCTCATGCACGTCATGATTGGTTCTGCGAGATACAGATCACACCGCCTTTGGAGGGGCACTCATCCAGATCCGGCCAGGTACCTGGCTTTTGATGAAGGTACATTTACGAACCTCTCTTCTTGGTTTGACGCTGCCTATATATTAACCGCAGTGTTGGCAGTGCAGCAATAGCCCCAGGGATGGTGAGAAGAAGTGCAGTGAGCTCAACGACTGTGCTGGAGTCCCATGTGCGTTGGCCTGCACTCTTTGGTTGTGTTGGTGCCATTTGGTGTTTCAAGTGCTTTCAGAGACTGATTTAGTGCGAGATGAGATGGTCTCAGTTTGAGGATACTACGTGTTAAGGATCTAAAAAGCAGTTAGCATAAACATCCTGGTTCGACCCTTTCGGCAGCAGACGCATGGTCGAGTATGATAGTCCTTACAGGGTATAAGGGCTCTGGAGCATGGGCATGTGTAATGGGATATGCACTGACGAAACAAAAGGAGAGCTTATCTCGCTGCACTCACCTATTGAATAACCTGAACTCGTAGTAGTGCTATAGTTTGTAAATGTGAGAAGGTGAATGCTAGTGATGCGGATCAGCAGCCCGAGTACTGTCCATCCCTCAGTACATTCATACCACCACCAATCAGTCGCCACGAGCTCAAGCGAAAAAAAGCCTTATTCTGGTACGCTCAAGGTCATGCACCATGCAACAAGGCTGAGAATGGCAATGATGTATGATTTGAACAGCCCTCTTTCAGGTTACAGTCTGTGATAGGCTCTGAGTATCTGCCGTTGCTTCAGGTAGTACTGTCAACTTTCATCTCTTGCTTCCCTTCACTTCTCGAGATACATGAGTGTTGGATCGTGGAATGTGGATTGAGTACCAGATTGAACAGGTATGTTCTTGGTCAGACCGGATTGAAAGGGCAGAGCCCATGTTCGATTTGCGTTCAAGGATTCGTGAATTTGAATTTAAGTGTTGCGATTCGCGTGTCGAACGTATAATCGTCATGTCGTTATGAAGCGCACTCGATGGCTGGCTGGGCTCCGCAAGAACTTCTGCAATTGAGCGATGTAGCAAATCTTGGGGTGTCTTAGAGACATCAAGCAAGTCGGCTTCGGTTAGAGTAGATCATTTCTTATTTTATTACATCTAGATGGCATTCCAAGCAGCCCTGCTGGTGCATTGATGTTGCAGTGTGTCTTAGTGAGGAGACGTGGGGCAAGCGCGTGCACGACACGCTGCTCTCAAGCGACATGCGCGATGCGGGGGCCCCATCAGCTCAGCGTCTAAGAGACGGACCATGACAACACCATTGTCAGTTGGATGACCATGTCAAACCCCAGCTTTCGATGCTTCAACAAGACTTCTGTGTAGTCTACGATATGATCACATTGTCCGAGTAAACAATACTCTGGCATGCCCCTGAGAGCCAAATCATCGAAGCTGCCACGTATTGTCTATTGTGTCTGTCCTGGTAAGCACCCCTCACAACTCAACATTCTTGACTTAGAACAATACTGATGTTATCGCGTCTAGCTCTTGCTACTTGTTCACAGTATTGTCACCAATATGTCTCCTTAGACTTCCACGATGCGCCCGCGCCGCCACTGTACACGCACGAGATAGAACGAATACTCGTATACCCATCCTCGTAACATAAACCTATAAGCTCTGAATCAGTGTACAACTGTTCGCTCTCAAATACCATCGAGGACTGGACCATCGACGATGTAGACAAAGCGTTATGCCTGTTGAGCACTGCTGCGATGGCGCGAATGTTCATAGCACCGTCTCAACATTCCAAGCAGCTGGTCGCGCGCATCAGCTCTCAACGGGGCACCCATCCACCTGAATGACTCGCTGCTAGTGCAAAAACATGTCCGGCCCCGCCTCAGCCCCGGGCATCGACGTTGGCTAGCAGCAACCACATTGGCAAAAAAGAAAGAACTCAAAGCCCGATGCGGGGGTCGAACGAAGGGGGTGTTAGCTGAGAGTATGGACAATTCAGAGCGAAGATGCTTACCCCGCAACCTTGAGATTGGATCAATCGCTTTCTGAGAAAGTGAAACCTAAGAGTCTCACGCTCTACCGATTGACTGGATGCTTGTTAGATCAAGTCGTTGGTGGTAGAGAAGATTGAACGTACGCTAACCAGGCTGGTGATGTTGTTGGAGAAGCTGAATTTTAGTTGCATTATATTGTAAGCAAGAACCCTCCCCTGGACTCCATTCCTAGGACAGATATCATCTGTAAGGTAAATTTGAGTCTCGGAACCAGCGTTGCGTTGTTCTTGCAGCACTATCTACAGAAATTTTCTTTCGTGGTGCCGGTGAGTATCCGGCGGTAAAAGTGGGCCACCCTACCATTGCAGTGTCATGGCTGCTAATGAGAGAACGACGAGATATAACTCCAAGCATGAAAACGAACAGTCATAGATTAGCCATTTCATATCACAGTATTTTCGCGGAGGTCTCCGATCGATGTATGACGTGCCAAAGACATTGGGAGGACCGCCGGTCAGCGCATGCGTCCTCCGCAAAGTCCTCGGCATTCCTTAATCCTCGAACAGTCAAAGAACATCCACCAATTGCAGAACATAGATGCAGCCCGGATTGTCCACTATTTTGAAAGCAGAACAGACGTCAGGCAGACATCTAGGCAAATCGCTGAATTATGTCTCGTGATTGGTTTGTGGTGTTCACGGAGCGTGCGTTCGGCTGAGCTGCGCCCCTGCCACTATCTTATTTGGTGTTAACCATCACCCTAGATTAGCAGCATATCTCGTCAGCCTTCTCAGGTCCTCATGTACTGCGCCGGGGGCCGAACTGCTGTGCGCCCATAGAAGTATAGAGCATCCGCTGCACTGCAGTGGCACAGAAACATTCTCAGATAAAAACCAACTGATCATTTCCATCAATTTGTCTCGCTTTCAACACCATACACTCACAATTTACTTTTGTACACCATTGGCTCGTAGCACATGGTCACTTGTTTTGCTGTCACTGCTCAATACAGCACTGCTTTCGTCATGCATTCACTCTTGTATATTGGTAAGATGCACGCGTGTCACTGAAGTCCGTCATGTTAACTAACATTTCCAAGCCACGCTTTATAGCCTTGCATGCTTTTCCACAGCGTCGTATCTACCCTTACCACAGAAGCAAGGACTGCTTGCTCTGCCCGGCGCCATTGACCCTTCGTCCAACGACGAGGTCGTTGATCCGTGCTCACTGGCCGAGTCTCCGAACGCCAATGCCAGTGTTCAATTAGGAAGTTGGGTCGAGTGTCAAATCAATGGTAAGTGAACACTCAAGCTTTCCTTCCATAGTAGCTAATTAGTACCGTAGGCTTCTACCCATTCCCGGCGAACACACACTGGCAAGAAGGCCATGCAGCGTCCTTCTCCAAGGATCTCCGCTTCACATTCAATGAGACACGCTACGACTTTGACGGCTCACTGCGACTGTACAAAACCTTCAACGCCAGCTTAGCGAAAGCGTTCGTACCATTCAAGCATGGCTTTATCAATACCCTTGGTATCCCCAACATCAGTGGTGACAGAGGTGGTTTTGTGTACACGATCGGCTGGGCCGGCGGCTACCAAACGCTTGCTAAACGTGAAATGTACTTCACAAACGCCGCTTTTGCTGTTGTCAAGGAAGAGAAAGGACAGCGTAAGATTGTCGAATTCAGGGAGAGTAGCAACATCCCCAATCATGCGCCGTTGCCCGAGCAAACAGCCTGGGACTGTCACTTTCCCAAGGAGAGAATGGAGCTCAAAACATAGTATGGGAGGAAATGAGTGTACAACAGTGTAATATTACATGCAGATATTTGAATTAAAACCAAAGCCCAATATGTGCAGCAAAGAGAAGAATAAACATACAGTCCCGAACCTAACCATCAAAACGACGCAGCTCCTTCCCTCCCATGTCGAAGCCGAAATCCCGCCCATCTACACCCTCATCCTATAACTCTCAAAAACAACCTGCGTGTTTCCAATCTCCCTGATCAGCATACTATTCTTGCCCCCCTTAAACGCCACAAGATCCTCATTCCCATTCTCCCCGGCAGCAAACATGCCATCAACCGTACACCAATCCCGGCCCATGCCGCCCAAATCCAACATGGCCCCGAACTGCCTCAAGCAGACCGCCTTGTCCACATGCTGGTTCACAAGCATACTGTTGTAGCTGTTGCTCGTCCAGATGCTGATTTTGTACACCCAGCGCACGGTGGATCCGTCGGCTTGGGTCAAGCCAGCGTTGGCGATTATGGTGTCGTCGGTGTGCAGGTTGTAGTAGCCGGTGGCGGGCATGTAGGTTTCGCAGAAGCCGGTGTAGCCTGCGATGTATGAAGGCTTTGTGGGGAATTTTGCGCTGGGGCAGGAGCCGGGTTTGGCATGCGTGAGGGAAAGGAGGGAGAGGAGGGGAAAGAGGAATGTCGTTGATGGATGCATGGTTTGGTGTTGCGAAGGTGATATGTGTGTTGAGAAGTTGGTTTGAGGTTTAGAAGTTGTGATTGGGTGTTGTTGTGTGTGCGTGTGTGCGTGTGTGTAGCTTAGCAATACTCTTGCCAGTGAAACGATGAAATGGCATATTTTGATAATTTATATATCTAATGTTTTGATGTTATTCAAACGCTTTTTGGGCTAGTCAGATGGCGGAGTGAATAAAGCCAGCGGGCATCCGACTTTGTACGTCGGGAAGGTGTGAGGCGATTTCTTTGTCGTCTTGTTCACTCGGACTATTCTCACACTCTTGGCTGTTGTCATAACATGCAAGCCCGACTGTATTTGCACCTTGTAATAGAGTTACTGACATGGCACATCGTCATTGCCCTCTATTCTCCTAAGTTCCCAGTCTCTCATTCCCAGCTCCAACCCCTCCACCAAACCCTTGTGCATCCCATCCTCAGCAAAGCTCACTCGCCTACACCACCAGTCCAACACCTCTTCCGCCCTCGCACCACTTCTTGCATCTAGCAACCCTACAGCAACATCGACTAATCCCCTCCTTCCAAAATTCTTCTCATCCCCATTCCAGAATACATTCGCCCCATAAGTCTTGCAAAACGTCCTCGTGACCCCCTTTGACGAAGCGTAAGTCTTCATCGTGCCCCAGTACTCGCCACCACCTGGAAATCTCTTTGTACACGTATCATCGAGGAAGATGTTCGCCGTAGGAACAAAGGCCCAGAATGTGATGTCGAAGCCACACGCTTTGCGACACGACGCACAGGCGCATGTTCCTGCGCGCCAGCGAGTGCCATTTGGAGACCACCATGACATATTATCTGGATTGTGCGCACGCTCGTGGTTCAGGTGGTGTGGTATGAGTAAGTCTGGAAACGGGCTTTTGGCAGTCTTATGATCCAGTGAAATAGGTGATGGTGGTGTAATCCAAAACTCGATGCCGCGGCAGTGACAGTGTGCAGGCACTGCTTCTCCCTGATCTGAATGAACTTGAGTGCGAAACTTATGTGCCGATGATTCTTCGCTGCTCTCAGCTTTCCTCGTCCATCTCTTCAATTCCCGCCCATCAACATGCGTGACTAAACTACTCGCTCCCCCATCCCTCGTATCTCCAATCCACATCAGACTCTCAAACCTCACAATTTCATCGCTGCGCTCGCATTGCAATGTCCCCGTTGCAGCTTCAAAGTGTCCGTCTGAGTAATACTCTAGATACATGTGCGTCCCACACGTTGTGCAGAACCAGCGGCGCAAGATATCAGAACTCTCCTAAGCTGTTAAGTTTGCGGTGTCTGGCTTCTGGTCATTGGGATAATGCGTGATGTTGATGTAAGACGTTAACAGAGAGCCGGATATACGGCGTGAGATGTTACAGCTGCAGAGGTGGGAGGGTAGGGGAAGAGATGATGATGGGACGCGAAAGGTGTGGGTTGCGGCGCTGCATGAACATGATACTGTAAATTGTTTGGATGACATAGTTTCAAGCTGGATAAAGATGCGGGTAGAGAAAACGTGGACGCAGAGAAAAGTCATAGTACCATTGTGAAGGGTGGTAGGCAATTTACCCCGCTTTACAAGCAATGAAGTCATAGTACTTGACTATGGGGTGAAGCGATGTTGGAAGCATTCCAAGAAGCTACAGCGATTTGCCGTCTGTATGTTGTATCCAACTTCCACATATTCAGACAATTCTATCCCGAGGGACCAGACGCCATATCCGTCCAGCTACCATCCGCGCCCCAAATTCCAGCTTTCGTGTAATCACCTCTCCCTCCGCTCCTCAGATATGCAAATCTGAAATACTCAGGCACGCCCTCCATGTGCTTTACCCAGGTCCAGCTCCCGTCCATGCGATCGTCAAATTCGTGGTAACGCTCAACATCATTTACCAATATACTGATACCATCATACGACTCCGGGAATGGCAAGTGGAAGTCAAAGGTAATGTTCGGCTTAAGACTGTGCAGGTTCAGGTTGTTGCGGATGATCGGTGCAGTGATCAATGGAAGCAGGGAACCGACCGGCGCATCGCCACGAAGGGCATCGGGTGTTTCAAGAATGCTGGCGAAACCCCAACGCGCTGCGCCGTTGATGAAGAGGCCGATGAGAATACCTTGCCAGAGTAGACTGGGGCGATTTTGGATTGCCGTGCCAGTTACGAGCAGGAGAGCAAGGATGTAGTGATGGATGCGCACATTCATGTTAGGGATTGCGATGAGCGCTAGAACACCGCCGACAAGGATCCCGTAAATGGCCAGATACTTTGGCAGACGTCCTGCGACGCGGAAAGCCCAGACTTGACCGAGGGCAATGCTGAACAGGACGAGTACAACAGTGATGAGTGCTGGAATAGCGCCAGGTTGGTTCTGAATATCGTGGGGCGTGAGACGTTCGATGGGAATGTGATCGAAGGTGTAGTTGTTGAGGGCACCAATCCAGCATCCGCCAAGCCAAAGGATGGTCTTCTCGATCTGTGCATCAAGACCCAGCAGGGAGTGTTTCACCGCGAAGAAGTACACTGCGTACATGCAGAAGCCGGCAGGTAGGAGGTGACCAATGGCCATGCTGATCAGGGCGTAGTAATCGCTCAAGTTTGGCGGATCAGACACGAGAGCAACGTGGAAGAAGATGCCCAAAAACTCAGAGACGAAGAAAACAGATGGAGATGTAACGAAGAGAGACAACAGGATGGTGAAAGTCAGGGAAACTCCGAGAAGTGGCCAGCGCAGGTCGCGGCATTGAGCTTGAGTCCCCGGGATGAAGGTGAAGGACTTGGGGAAGTATGAATCAAAGCCAGTGCTTTTGATGTGGTTCTTGTTCACATTGGGGTATTCGCTTTGCTCACCGATCTGAGCCACAACACCACAGCCACCGTTTGTGTCGCTGATGAAGCCGGCATGAATTGCAGCCTGGCATATGAAAGAATCGCCGCGGTAGATGGTGCTGTTTAAGGACTGATCCGCATCAGTAGGACCTCCAACCACCACTTGTTTGTAGACCACTGTCTGATCACCAACAGTGTGTGGATTTTGTACGATCACTCTTCGGCATGTCGCAGGACAGCGGAATGGCATTGTGATGTTCGCGAAAGGCCTGCACAGGTCCCCGTTCAAGCCGCAGCTATTGCCGTCATTCCAGAGGCGATCGGTGCAGCCAATTCTCACCGGGGCGCCATAGCCTGGTACATCGGCTGCGAACGCACTACGATGTAGCACCAGCACAAAGCTCAATATCCAGCAAAAATAGAAAGCTACCAATAGCATAATCTTGTGCTTCCGCTTCGGGAAGAACTTGTTTACGAACTTTATCGGCGCAGTCTGGATCTTTGGGAAATATGGGTGTATTTTCCACGGTCGCGGTGGCTGCGGGCCTTTCACCCACGTGACAACATTATACCATGTCTGTTGCAACCGCGGCGGTACATGTTGGCCGATGAAGTGCGACGATTGGGGCGGGTAGCGCTCTTCGTCGGAAGCTTCGGAATTGGCGATGAGCACGGCTGAGTCGGTCGAACGTATGCTATCATTCTCGTCGTCTCGATAGGATTGGGGAGGAGCGCCCTCTTCATCATAATCGCCCTGAGGCATGTCTATGAGCGATCGCAGCTCGTGGCGGGAGGTAGGGGACGACAGCTTGAAGAGTGCGACAGCGTTGGTCGAACACGACTAAACAATGGAGACAAGAACGATACCACGCGGAGAGATGGTCTGGATAAGGAAAGACAATGCTATGAGATGCCAAAAGGATGCAGAGAGAGGTGGAGGGAAGGAATGTTAGTTCGCGTGGATGAAGCTCTGGTAAACTCTTGGACTGCAGCAAGGATCGGCGTCAGCGCGTTACTGGGTTTCATGAACGCGGGCTCTCTCAAGCTGGGCTTGAAAGCAATTGAAGAGGAATCCCATGGCGCGAATAAAGTTTCTTGGTCCCAGGCGCTTGGAGAGCTCCTGCATGTGTCTGTTTGGGGTCTAGCTACCGTATACAGCCCGTTTTTGGTGTCGTCACTATGCGGGTCAGATTTCTAATCAGCCCTTATCGAGATCGAGATACCGAGCTTCCTTACTGTAGGGCGCGAGGCGGTAAGGCAGACCAACACCGCAGACAAGGACTTAGAATCCACTTCCTGTCTTCTCTTCGACATTTACCTGTGCAATTGTTGGACTTTATTGCAGCTACATACATTGTAATTTTCACTAGCTGCTTATCAAATTGCTGCAGCTATGGCGCCGTACACGAGCGATCCAGGCAGTTTCCCGGACCCAGTCGATCTTTCCCACCATTTGTCACGCAGCACCAAGGCGCGTCAAGCCTCGAGCATCAAGCAGTTTTACAAGTACTTTTCTATTCCAGGCATCGCGCAATTAGCTGGTGGTGAGTTTTTGAGACGGTTATGTCCTTGGTGTTTCTGGTGTGCTGATACTTGTTTGAAGGCCTCCCCAACGACAAGTACTTCCCTTACGACACCCTCGAAGCAAAAGTGTCACACCCAAACCGGTGGCAACCAACGCCAAATAAGCCCATCGACCCGCCTGCCGACGACCCTCCGAGCGCGCAACTCGACAAGACAAACTTGTCAAAGAGCCACGATGAACCGCCGTCGTCTCGCATCGTCGTGCCTCATGCCTCGGGTGTGCAGGATCCACTTCGTATGATCGATCTCAAGTCGGCACTACAGTATGGCCAAGCGTTGGGATACCCGCCCCTGTTCGACTTCCTCCGCAGTTTCACGAGGAACAACCTGCACCCTTTCGTGCCATACAAAGGAGGCCCAGAGATCATTTTGACATGCGGCTCAACAGACGGCTTTTCCAAGACCATCACAGCACTCAGCAATGAGTGGTCGGCAGACCATGATCCTGTCAGTGAGAGGCCAGGCCTGCTATGTGAACAGTACGCCTACATGAATGCCATCCAGACCGTCAAACCCAAGGGCTTCAACATCGCACCGGTCGCAATCGACGACGAGGGCATGTTGGCGAAAGGACCAGGCGGTCTCCAAGACGTGCTCGAGAACTGGGACTTCAAGAAGGGGCGTCGCCCACATCTCATGTACACGGTTACCATTGGACAGAACCCCACATCTGGCACACTCTCGGTCGCGCGCAGGATCGAGATCTATGCGCTCTGCGTGCTGTACGATATCATTATCGTAGAAGATGACCCATACTGGTACCTGCAGTTTCCTTCCTCGACACCAAAGACCGCAAACCCGAAGCCCACCAAATCATCTGGTTTTGAGTTCCTGGACAGCCTCATCCCGTCTTACGTGAGCATAGATTACCAAGGCCGGGTGGTCCGCCTGGATACATTTTCAAAGACAGTCGCGCCCGGCTGCCGGTTGGGGTGGATTACCGCGCAACCAGCATTAGTAGAACGCATCCTTCGTGTGACGGAAACAACCACACAACAACCATCTGGATTTGTACAGTCGATGATTGCAGAAATGATCATGGGTCCACAAAGCTCGACTGATCCCGGCAAGGGCGGCGCTGCCGATGGAAGTGGTTGGAAGGTCGACGGCTGGGTGCGTTGGCTCGAGGGGCTGCGAGGAAACTACGAGCGCCGCATGTCGACCATGTGCGACATTCTCAACGCGAACAAGGAAGCGGTGAAAGCTGGCCGTCGCAAGTCACTCACAGAGGTCGTCGATGAGAGTGATGACTGGGCCGTCGTTGAGAAGACACAGATCTATTCCTTCGTCCGTCCACTCGGTGGAATGTTCGTCTGGGTCCGCTTCAACTTCGCCTCGCATCCTCTTGCCAAGGAAGTACCCGGTGTACGCCTCTCACGAGCGCAATGGCTCTTCTGGACCCAGAAACCATACCTTTGCCTTGTTGCACCAGGGCAGATGTTTGCAACATCCCAGGATATTCTCGAAAATGACAGCTACAAGTGCTTCAGATTGTGCTTTGCAGCCTGCCCCAACGAGGACGTCGAGGACATTACTAAGAGATTTGTAGAGGGTGCGCAGGCTTTCTGGCGGATCAAGAGCAAGAGCAAGATTGACAAGATTCTGGAGGAGGATGGCGAGGCTGCTGTGGACCACGTCACTGGGATGGCTGTGCTCACAGGCATGTGTTAGGTCAGGCCATCTGGTCCAACGAGAATGAATAACGAGCAATATCAGCGTTTCCGCATCATCAGAGTCCCGACATGTAGTTCTTTCAAGCGTGACTAACAAGTTCGCTCTCATAGGCGCCGAAGCTCCGATGCCATCTGTCAGCACATGAGGGGCAAGCTACAGCTTCCCCACAAACGTCATTGGTACACGACTAACTTGACATCTGGAACCAATGTAAATTTATATAATGTCACAGCGTGCCCTCGGAATCAAACGGCTCAATACATTTGAACTTGGTTGAAGTCCATAGTTGCGAATGTTTTCCAAAGCTGTGCGCATCCACACCGCTGCCATCGCACCGAGCATCTCATTTGCATCGCGGCACAACACTCGCGCGAGCATAAAACTTCACAGAAACCTCACAAAGCACATAAGCTCAGCAAACATGGCGACAGGATCGAAAGTTCACCTTGAAGCTTCTCAGCAACCGCAGTTTTACGTCAAGGGTCTCACTGCCAAGAGTGCGGAAAAGACAAGCCAGCTCCTGCAAGTGAATCACGAGAAGCATCACATCTTCTTCAACCAGTCTGGGTTTCATGTAAGCCAAATATACTAGCGCTTGATAATGGTCGTCAAGCTTACAACGACCAATAGAATCACATTGCGCATCATCTCCTGACGCTCTTCGCTCTCAATGCCTCGCCATCCGAGATTCAGAGAGGCTATGATACCAATGTATCCTACCAGAGACGTCCCCAACCTCTGAAAGAGTCCATCGTGGAAGACATGCACAACCCAAATCGATTCAAAACTTACCTAGGCAAAGAAAAGTACTACCATGACTACCTCGTTTTCTTCCAGAAAGAGATGGATGCCAAAGGCTGGGAGAATGTGCTGAATGAGTATCTTTTCGCGAACGATGACGGGGCGAATGACATGCTGTGCCGACTATATGCTGGATTCTTGCATCCTATCATACACCTGGGCTTTGGCATCGAGTTCCAACAACCCGCAATCATGGCCGAGGGTTTAGCGCAGACGGCTGTACATGATAATTGGATGGCGCCACTATTTTTGGGCTGTGAGAAGGCTGCAGAGTCGAATAGGGGAAAGAAAGCTCCGAGAAAAACGATTGTCCAGCTGTTGGAGGAAGCGAAGAATGACGAGAAACTGCGCAATGCGGCGCATTGGGGAGATGGTAACAAGATTAGAGAGGGGATTATGAAGCGCGCCCCGGATGAGATGATCCAGCTCGCGAGTCAATATACCGTGGAAGAAGACGAGCTTGAAGAGAAGACTGCCGAGATGATCAACGCAGCTGGTGAGGCCACATTGCAGTAGTATCATACATGATTTACTAACTTGGGTTCCAGTGTACTACACGGGCGCGGCACAGCATCCACCCCACCAGATCAAGTTCGACTTCTTCTACATGCACTGCGTCAACAGCTCCATCTTCTTCTCAAACTTTCTCTCCGCCACAAACGCCTTTCTTACGCCCGGCACCAAGCGCCGGCTGCTCGAATGGAAAGTCTGGAACGATATCGTCATGTATGTGTCGCGTGGCTGCCCGGACCTCCTGTCGTCTGAAATCCAAAAATACACGCCCGCACACGACTCAGATTGGTCTGGCATCATCAAGCGCGTCAATAAGGTCGAAGACGATGGTCACGCATCGAAACTTGTCAGAGCACTTGGGCATGGCGAACAGGCTTGTAAAAAATATGAAGAAAAGGAGGGATTTTTAGTCAAGGGAGACATGTGGAAGAAACTCGGACACATGGCGATTGATAGCGTGGAAGCGGGCGACGCGCATTGGGTGAGGAGTTGTGGGTTCGAACAGGCGTGGGAGGATATTCCACTGCGGGAGGGCGCGAGGCTGTGATGCAAGGACCAAGGACCTAATGTTGTGTAATGAATGGCTGGGGTGATACAGCAGTGGTTATCGATACACAATCTGCGTGCGTGTCTCAAAGGGGGAGATGGGGATGCAGGGTCGCGAGGATGCACACATGGATGCAACGCCGCAGCCGTGTCACATTGACTGCTTTCAGAGGCGTTACAAAGTCGAACAGGGACTTGTATGTCGCCGCGGATTTACCCAGCCGCGATTCTGAGCAGCGGTTTCGCGATACGATGACAGAAACCTATGGGAGGGAAGCCCGAGGTATTCAGGGGTAACCTTTCAGGTCCCATATCATAGCAGGACACAATTATCGTTCTCTTCAGCTCTTGTCCCAGGGCATGAATCACAGCCAATGACGATGCCGTCATGGCGGCGACATTTTTAGCCAAGCGCGAAGCACACGCTCAGCCGCTCCTATCGATAGGCTTTGGGCCCACGTTTAGAAATGAAAATGGACACACGAGAGCCTGGCGCTTACACTTGACCGCCCCGGTGCGCTCCTTGACGTCCCAAATCGGGGTCCTGGGGGAAATGCAGGTTACTGGATGTCACCGTGGGATGCAAAAGCTTGACCGCCCGACGGCAGGCCTGGTGTATTGCCGCGCTCCTTGGAAAACAGCGGCGCAATCTTACCAGACGGATGCCGGCGCTGGACCAGGCAGGCCGGCAGTCAGTCAAACTTGGCAACTTTCATCTGTTTATAATGGGGCTCATGACATGGCTACCACCAATGCGGTATTTTGGGATCAACACTGGAGATTGTGATGCAGCGGGCGCACGGAGCCAGGTACCCGCTCAGCGCGGAGCCGAAGCAACGCGCCGTGCGACACCGGTGTTCTTGTTGCGATGACAGAGGAGGAGTCGCGGATGGGCGCAGGAACAAGTCAGACTGAGTACGTGGTGCGAATAGCAACACCTTATCGCTCGTGGTATATCGTGGACTCGTGGTCTCGTGGTCTCGTGCTAAGGTTGCGGGTGTTGGCGACATAGACAGTAGATGGTCAGCGGCGCATCGACTACGCTCAAGACCGTTTGGCTCGCAAGGCTGGGTGAGCGTGTGCCTGCAGCCTGCATAAGGCGCCCGAAGATCCCAGATGGCCTTTGCACGCCGTATCCTTGGCCAATTGCCCCTTGCGCCCTGTTTCATCTTACTATTCGTGGCCAAGCGGCCGGTGCTGAATTGGCACGACGAGCCAACAGGAGGCAACGTCTGCCGTCGGGCCAATCTGCGGTTTCATCGTTGGCCTGACTGGGGGAAGCATTCCTTCATCTCGTGCGGCGATTGATATTCGTCGACTTCCCACCCGCTTTGTAGCTCCTTTTTTCTGCCCTCTCGCTCCCTTCGTTCCCTTGCTGGTGAATCTCGTCATTCCTTTCCACGCTCCTTTGGTCGCAAGAATACATTCGCTCTACGTCAATATTGTCGCTCGCGACACTTACACTCTTTCACCTGTGTATACGATTCACCCCTGCCCCCCACTATTGGATCGATTGGAAGTCCTGGCGGCTGAGGAACTCACCTGGTCGACTGCAATCACTCGACTACTGGACCCGACCGCATACGAACCATATCAGCTCACTCACACAACCTCAACATGAAGTCCGTTGCCTCCCTTTCCGTCGCCGCGGCCCTGCTCGCTGGCGCCGCCGACGCCTTTTGGCGCATGCCATGTCACTCGCGCACTGCCCTCGCACGTCTGGATCCCATTGTCGACAAGGGCATCGCATCCACCCACGTTCACGCCATCCACGGAGGAAGCAGTAAGTACAAACAGATTCCACATTTCCGTTTGCCTTGAAGTTTACATCGCATGAATTCTCCACTATGCCTGAACGGGCACCTCGCAGGGAGCTCCCTCACACCACGACAAATGTCATGTTTCACGCCCTGCGAGAATACCTGAGGCAGCAACGGTGCCAAAGTAAAGCCACCATGTACTAATGCTCAAACAGATTTCGGCAAGACCACCACCTACGACGACCTGAGGGAGTCCGACTGCACCTCGTGCGCCTTCAGCGATGACAAGTCCGCCTACTGGTAAGTTGAGCTGGACTGTACTTACGTCATTCCATCATACTAATTACCCCAGGACACCTTCTCTGCACTTCGTCCACGCAAATGGCGAGGTTGAGATCGTTCCCCAGATCGGTGGTATGCTTGCATACTACATGCTCATTGGCGACAACATCAAGGCCTTCCCCAAGGGCTTCCAGATGCTCGCTGGTGACAGCCGCCTGCGCAACTTCACCGGCCCAATTCCTGACCCGCCAACCTCGGCATGGGGACCTGAGGACCTTACCCAGGAGTCACTTGGACAGAAGGCCATTGGTTTCAACTGCATGAACTACGGCAGGAAGCCCGAGGGCTCGCGCTACCGCCACTTCATGCCTGACAAGGAGTTCTTGGACCAGAACTGCGCCGACGGCATCCGCGCCGAACTGTTCTTCGCATCGTGCTGGAACGGCAAGGACACCTCTGCCCCGGACCACAAGAGCCATGTGGCTTACCCCTCCAACATCGATGGCGGATCTTGCCCCGAGGGCTACGAGACGCGTCTGCCGTCCCTGTTCTACGAGACCATCTGGGCAACCAACAAGTTCATTGGCGTAGACGGCCAATTCTCTTGGTCCAACGGTGACCCAACCGGTAAGCTGATATATGCTCTGATTTTAATCTCCTCCAACTAACCATTGCTAGGTTGCGGATACCACGCTGACTTCATCAACGGATGGAACGTCGACACTCTCCAGGCTGCCGTCGACCAATGCACCAACCTCTCCGGCCGCGTCGAGGACTGCCCCGTCTTCTCCGGTAGCCTCCAGAGCGAGCCCAAGATGGGCACGTGCGAGATCCAGAAGATGCCCTCCACCCTCGAGGCCGACGACTGTGTCGGTCCCACCAAGGGCCTTTGCGGAGACGTCCCTGTCCAGTACGGCCCTGGCTACGCCAACCCTCTCGGTCCCCTTAGCCCCCTCCTACCCGGTTCCCCAGACAAGACATCTTCTCTTGTCATCTCCAGCGCCCCCGTCCCTACTCAGAGCTACGCGCCCGCCCGCTCTGAGGGCCCCGGTGGTGTCTCTGTGTACAACGTCAAGCCCTCTCCCGCACCAAAGCCCGAGCCCGCTCCAGCTCCAGCTCCAGCGCCCGCCCCCAAGCCCGTCGAGCCCCAAAATGTCCCCGTCGTCGAGAAGCCTGCGCCTGCCCCTCCCGCTCCCATCGTCACTCCGGCGCCGGCCAAGCCTGAAGGCGCCGCCAACCCTGGCAAGATCATCGGTACCTCTTCCTACACCTCCAACGGCATCGAGTACGTCGTTGCGATCGAGGAGGTCGAGGTCATCGTCTACGTCACCGAGGACAGCAAGAAGATGCGCAACAAGCGCCACGCGCACGCCAAGGCGCACGCACGGAGGCACGCTGAGCGTCGCAACTAGGAGAAGGAATCTCGGCATGCATTTTTACGGTAGCTTGAAGAATTAGCTAAGCATCTTTTATCACTCCCTGACAGTCATTTGTCTGGGCTGAGACGATGAGCAATTGGATACATATTCGAAAACTTCTAGCATTGTTTTCCCGGCATCACCTATTTGCTCCAGTATATGTATGTGTTTCTTCATTTTGTGGGTACATAGGGAAGCAAGTCTTTTGCGACGACTGGTTTGGAGTGTGTATGTGTGTGTATGTGTATTTTCTTTGCGTATTTTTTTTTTCAAGCTTGTTCTGAATTACCACGCCAAATCTACCTTTTTTCCTTTTTTCCACTTTTGCTGCTGTATACGAAATAGAATGACGAAAGACGGTGCCGGATCACACTTTTCTGTCTATTCTAGAAAAACCCAAAAGGATTGACGCGCAACATCTTTCAAACACAACAACAACACATGCATGTAGTATCCCGGCATCATCGGCAAAGGCGCCTTACGAATGGAATGTGCGTTACGATCAATTGAATTTCTAGACGTTTTGGTGTCTGTGTATGGATGGCAAGTGAGAAGTTGTGCAGTGACGATCGCAATCTCTCTTGACGCCGGGCGCGCAAGCGCAGCGACGGACTCGGCGGCATGTCCGGCGTAGGATTCGGGAGGATTCAAATACTTGGGACGTTGTGCGCTATAGGTGACGGGTTTTGCTATAGCGAAGATATAAGGCCGGTGACATGACGCGCTGGGGAGGTGGGCTTGGACTTGGACTTGGACTTGGCGATGTGGTGTGTATGAATATGGATGGCTTGCTCGGATTGACTGCTGAGCATACGAATATGGTTTGGATGTTTTCCGGTAGTTATTCCCGAGGTGTGAAGAGGTTAGAGAAGGCTGCGCACGTGGCTCTCCTGGACATCATCGTCTTCATGAACATCGAGTGCTGGCATCGCAACGTCATTACTGCCTTCAACATTGACATTTACCGTCACACTCACAGCTTCAGGCGCCGAGGATTTTGCACGCCAGTTCGTCGTGCACAGCCGCATGCGCCCTTTGAGGTGGCGCTATATCAGCTTATGTATGCACGGGGATTGGCTAGGTGCGGACGTCAGCCTGCCTCAACGTCTTGCGCCACAACACCATCGCGACTTACAGCTTGCCGAAGCGCATCGGTCGTTTTACAATCACATCGGATTCTAGGCCTTATCCATTCTACCAAGTTATGGCCCAGACCTTGGAAGAACAAACGTGTTTTCCCAGCGCCCTATGAGGCTTTCAGTAAAAGGCTGCGATGATCTAGCGCTGAGGTCTAGGGTGCTAAAAGTGGGTAAAAATGTTGACATGAGTATATCAATTTAGGCAGCATTGCTGTTCGCAACGATAGAAATACCCAAGGTCATTGACGACCCGACTTCACTTAGAGTGGGTACACGATTCGCTGTTGTCGCAAAGTCTCTCCCTTTACCTTGTCTCAGTCACCTGCGCTTAGCTTAAGACATCAAACCTTCCCCACAACTCACGTTCATTCACGAGCAAACAGGCCGCTCTGGTATTTAATCGCCACACCCATTGAGCTTTCTTCTTTACTCTCTACTCTTTGTTGGACCAGCCGCAATATCTACCATGGACACTCTACTACAAGGGAACTCTCCTCCCGGCGTCGAAGATGCGACCGCCAGCATTCCTGGCTACGGCTTCATAGCACAAATCATGCTCAAAACTCTTGGTGTGGATGTTGGGCAGATGGTCTCCATCTATCTTTTGCTCTACGGCTTTTATCAAGGCGCTCTCATGATATGGGCCAGGGCCCGCGACTACTTCGTGTGAGTAGCCATCAACTCGGCCACGAAGTATGCTGCTAACTTTCTTGTTTAGGGAAAACGCCACCTCCTCTGTGAGAATCGATGATGATGATGCGCTCTATAGCCAGTTCATGAGCTGGGTATCCACGCACCAAGTGACTGCAAAAAGCCGTTATCTAAAAGCCTCCTCTTCTGGCTACAGTACGCGAGAGGATGATTCAGACGATGACGACGACGATCTGCTCAATGAGGAAGGCTTGTTTGACTATGAGAAGTGGTCTAGCGCGCAGCCTGTCTTCTACGAACCGAATTTGGGCGTCGACAGGCTGTATCACAATGGCCACTGGATTCAGTTTGAGAAGGGAGAGAAGGAGAACAAGTACACCCAACGCTGGGAGAAACACGTCGAGATCCGCTGCCTGGGGCGTAGCACGCAGCCCATCAAGGATTTGCTCACTGACATCAAAGAGATGTCGCGCCAGAGAAAGACCAAGAGCACGTCGATTTATCGCCCGGACACGCACAACAATGGATACTGGACCTGTCAAGCTGTACGGCCATCCCGGCCCATGAGTACTGTCTCCCTCGACATGGAGCAAAAGAAGCAAATCGTGCAAGACGTCAACGAGTACCTTCACCCTGTTACAGCTCAATGGTACGCTGCCCGAGGTATCCCGCATCGACGAGGATATTTGTTCCACGGCCAGCCCGGAACAGGTAAAACATCTCTGTCCTTTGCACTTGCCGGTATTTTCGGGCTAGGTATCTACTGTGCTTCACTCAGCGACGGCGGCATGTCAGAGTCTCGGCTTTCTAGTCTTTTCGACCAACTTCCTACACGCTGTCTCGTGCTGCTAGAGGACATTGACTCTGCCGGTGTTCGTCGCGAAGAGTCCTCTGATGATACGGATTCCGATGAAGAGTCTGACTCTGAAGTCAAGACAAGCGAGCAGAAGAACCAATCACTACTTGGACGACTGGCCCGACGCGCGCGCGGGCCTGAAGCTGTGGAGAAGAAGACGACAGAGAAGACCTCGGGGACAGGAAATGCGGGTAGGGGTCATGTCAGTTTGGCTGGCCTCTTGAACGTCATTGATGGTGCCGCATCTGCAGAAGTAAGTCCGATCAGTCGCATCGCTCCGCAGCATTCTCTAACGGTTCACAGGGTCGAGTGCTGATCATGACCACAAACTACCCGGAAAATCTGGACTCAGCTCTAATCCGCCCCGGACGAGTCGACCTGCAGACCAAGTTCACGCTCGCCACGCACGAGCAGATCCGCGCCATTTATACCCGCATGTACAGCACCGACAACGATACGAAGACTAATCAGAAGAAGGAGGGCGACGGCGAACACACCTGCAAAGACTGCACACACTGTTCGAACAAGCAAAGCAAGTCGTCTATAACTGCTGTCGAGCTGGCACCCGAGAAGCTCGCAGAACTCGCGGAGAAATTCGCACAGGAGCTTCCTGATGTTACACTCTCGCCAGCTGAGATCCAGGGCTATCTTTTGATGAAGAAGACGGATCCGGAGGGGGCGGTCACGGGGGCTAAGGAGTGGAAGGACAGGGTGTTGGAGGCGAAGAAGAAGGGTAAGAAGGTGGTTGACTAAGATCAGGTGTCGTCATTCAATTCTTGCACACCATTTAGCATCACTCGGACTATTTGTACATATTCGCATAGACTAAAAGATTGTAATGTCACAATTTGAAGGTTGTTCATGGCATCCATGCTCTCTACACGTTGTGGTATGTCGGAAGACCATGACTCAATATCCGAACCCATCGCTTGATTAGCCAAACCTCCTCTCGTATCTCGATAAGTAAAATTTGAATGGCAATCTCCACTCTTTGAGACAGCGCTTGGCATGGAGTGCCTAAAGAATGAAGCACTGCATTTCAGTTGTAGCAGAGTAAAGATGAACGCAAGGGTCTCCACGCTAGAACGAGATCATTGCTAAATACAGACAAAGATGAAATACTGAAGTTCTAGTTACCAAGTTAATTTCGAATTCTTCGCAATCAATCTTTCTAGAGACAGGCTTCCATGACTCGCCAGCGCCTACCCCGAGTAGTCATGATCAACTACGCCCAGAGCACGCAGGAAGTAACCGACTGGGCCGAGTTCTTGCCCACGACGTTCGGTATCGCTGCGCAGTCTGCGGGCATCAATTTCCAAGACAACATCCGTGCTGGGCTGGAGAAGGATGTATCTCAATGTAACGCAGCTGTGGGAGAAGACTGCCGCGGTGGCATTCGGTAACAATGGTGGTTTGGATGCGGGCCAATGTGTTACGGGAAGTGTGACGAGTAGGGAACAACAGACTGGGAGAGGCAAAGGCGATCCAACGGGTGATGGCAACACAAATGGAGGCAACAAGGAGGATGCTGCCGCTGGATTGAGGCCGACTTTGTCAGCCGTGCTAGCTGGTGGATTTGCTGTTTTTGCCAGCCTTACGATCATGTAGTGTTAGCGTGCACCAT
>Ga0265780_10001699_pt1 | contig 30556 bp, 10 predicted proteins | sample P1T30metagenome_FD_192432 | JGI IMG/M metagenome (GOLD analysis project Ga0265780, IMG submission 192432) | Plant litter microbial communities from East Loma Ridge, Irvine, California - P1 T30 | ecosystem: Environmental > Terrestrial > Plant litter > Unclassified | place: USA: California... | reverse complement strand
TGGTGAACCAACCGCGCGACCGACCGAGGCCCTCGGTCTGTTGAGCCCCTTTTTTATGCCGACCGCACAATGGTGCGCTCGGACACCTGCCGCGGCGGAGTCGAAGTCACTGTGCCGCTCCGCCAGTATTTCCAGGACCTCCTCCGCGATCTCCTCCGACACCTCAGCGGCCCCTGCGATCGCCCAGAGGACGTCCTCCCCGCGTCGCTCGAACTCGTAGTCCGACTCCCGGTCTGCAAGCATCGCGGACTCAAATGCGTCCGGCTGATCCGTGGTCCGATAGTAGTGAACGGAAAATGCCGCCTCCACCTCGTCCGCGAGTTCGTCGATGGTCAGGGCCGGAGCCACCTCGTCGCAGAACGAACACGTGGCCTCACCGCAGCGGCTTGTCACTCCGGCGCTCAGAAAGGCTTCACCAATGCATTCGGCGCAGACCACCCGTTCGGCGTCGTCGTCATCCTCGGCGGTCATCGGGCGTGTCTCACCAGGTCCTGCTGCAGGAACGCGGCGCCCTTCACACCCAATTCGATGAGCGCGTCCGAAACCTCGACCACAATCTCGCGGTGGTGTTGCTCGAGCGTTCGCGCGGCAATTAGGTCTCGGAGAAGGATGACCAGCTTCTCGCCGTTGGATGCATACTCCCAGAATTCGAGGCTCGACTTCCGGACTCGTACGACCCGGCCAATCCAGCTGAGGCCGGGATCGGGAAGCAGGCGGTCTGGCCTTGCTCGCAGGAGAGCGAGCATCGCATTGAACGCCGTCTTCTCTGCACCGAAGGTGGTCGCTGCGCGGTCGAGCATCGGCATCACCACGTCGACGTTCGGCCACCGTCTCCGTCGTGCGGACCGACAGGATCAGGCGCATGAGCAACCTCCCGTCGTCGCGCAGAAGCACGTTCCCAATGCGGTCGAGCATCTCGGCGCTGCGAACCGAGCGGACGGGCGCCGAAAGGACGACGCGGCTCCAGGCGGCGCGCAGGTCGTCGGCCCCGAGCGCGTCCAGCAACCCGGCCCACGCGTCGCCGTCCTCCGACCTTTCGAGTAGATGGGCCGCAAACAGCTGCAGGGGTCTTGCGAGCTGCAAGTCCTGGTGCCCGTCGCGAACCGCGGTGGCGATGTCCGCGCGCCTTTCGAACAGGACGCGCTCGAGCACCCACTCCTCGTAGATGTCGTGGCTGAACGCCACGGTGCTGCCCTCGTCGACGTGCCGCAGCACGCCTGATCGTAGCAGCTCGTCCAGCGCGACGGGATCGATATCGCGAATAGCCAACGGAGCTCCCGGCTTCACGAGAAGCTGCTCGCCCAACTTCAGCAGCACGTTGCGGCGGCCCTGCGCGGGCGCGAAGTCGGCGACGTCCGCGCCGCCGTGGGCCCACCACAATTCGACGAGGTCGACCTCGGAGCGGACCTCGGCACCTCCGGCGACCGGCAGGCGGGAAAGCGCGTCGAGGAAGAACGGTCGCCGGAGGACCGTGTCGTAATTGCGGGCGTCGGCGAGCAGCGGTCGCAGCAGTGGAACCGCCTCGGCCGCCTCGACCGCCTCCTGGTCGTCGAAACCCTCGACGCGGATGGTCCGCGAGCTGAGCTTCGCGTTGGCCGCGGGATCCAGCCAGCCATCCACCCGCTGCGCGTTCTCCTCGCGCATCGTCATGACGATGCGCCAGTCGTCGAGCTCCGTGGTGTCGGCGATCGTCCGCAGAACATCGTTGATCGTGACCTGCGTCGCGGCATCCATCTTGTCGGCGCCGTCGATGAAGAGCGTGCGTGCTCCGCCGAGTCCCAGTTCGCGCAGCGTCGTCGCCAAGGGAATGACCGGGCCGAACTTGGCCACGTGGGCCTGCCAGCCGCCTCCCGTCACCCGCAGATCGCGGAGGACGAGGATCGGCGCGCCCTCGGGCTGATCGAGCGCAACGCGCTTTAGGACGGCCGACTTGCCGGCGCCGTGCTGGCCGACAACGCGCACCAACCTGACCTCGGTCAGCGCGTCGAGGACCTGGCCATTGACCACGTCGCGGTTGATCCGCCGACCGCCTATCGTGTCCCTGATGCTCGTCAGGGCGTGATGCGATTCCTCGTTCAGCGCGTCGATGAGCCGCGCATGCGCCCGGTCCGAACCCACCGTGACGCCCTCGACCTGCAGTTCCCGCGCGACGGTCGCGCGGTCGACGCCGCCACCGCTCGGGATGACGCGGCTGGCCATCGCAGTGAGACTGCTCCAAGTGCGCCGCGCCTCGTCGGGCCCGCCGACGACGGGTGCCAGCTGATCGATGGACGCGAGCCGGTCGCGGGACGCATCCTCCTGATCGAGGTCGAACGCGATGATCGTCAGCGACTTCATGAACGCGAGGATGTCCTCGTCGGTGGCGGTCGCCTCCTGCGTCCTGATCAGCCCGTCGAGGATGCGCTGGAACTCGCGCTGCTCCTTGTTCGAACCGTTGGTGACGGCGAGCCGCTTTCGGTATTGAACTGCATCCACCGCATGCCGGGCGCGCGCGAGTAGCGGCTGCACACTGCGCTCCAGCTTCGTCGTGGTCTGGCTGACGGCGACACCGATGCGATCGGTGTCGGCTTTGAAGCCGGTCCGCCTGAAGGTGGACCAAGCCCGCGGGACGATGTCAGTCCACTTGTCGTCGGTCTCCGTGAACGAGAGCGTGGTGGTGACCTGCAGGTCGAGACGTGTCGAGGTGCCATCGGGCAGGCGACCGTCGACCACCAAGTCGTCCAACGGGGCGTCGATCTCGGCCTGCTGGGTCTTTACCGCCGTGACCGCGCCCAACACGCCCCGCGCGCCACCCTCCGCGATCAGCGCGACGAGGTAGTGGCTGGTGACACGTGGTTCGAGGTGGGTTCCTCCCCCTCCGGCGACGTAGACGGGCAAGCTGATGACCTGACGGCAAGATGTTGTTCTTCCGCAACGACATGGCGATCGGACTGCCCTTTTTCAACTTGGTGTTCGGCTCCGGTGCCGCGCTCCGGACGCGCAGTCGGGACAGGGTGATGGCCACAATAGGCGACCGTCCAGCTGGCCCGTGTGCTGAACCGCGCCGGTGGCGCTCCGCAGATCGGAAACCGCCGCGCGGCGCTGGCCGAACCACTGACCATGCGGCTACACCCGAGCCATGGACCACGACCTGCAAAGTAACGAAACCCGCGCCCATGCGGTGCTCGATAACGCAACGCTCTTTAGCGCAGCGAACTTCCTCGTTCGTCACAACGACGGCGGCAAGGTGCGCAATGTCAATCTGCTTGGCATCGCTGGGTTGGCAGACGCACTTGTGATGCACCAGAGGATCACGGTCGACCGTGCCGGCTGGGATTACTTCACGGCCGCTGTGCCCCAAGAATGGCTGCCGTCGATCGAACCGATGGTCGACGTGAGCGAATTCTCGATGTTGCCCCAAGAGGTGGTCGTCGAAGCGGTCGTGAAATCCTCCAACAGTGTACTGCTGGGATACGCCCTCACCGTGATCGACCAAATCACGGAGACGGAGGGTGGGCGCGACATCAACACCACGTACTTTTCATACACGGGCAGCGATCTCGGTCGGAACCGCGACGAGCAGGAACTGGTGAGCCTCCTTCAGGAAAAGCTCGACCTCGCGATCCCCGACATGCACCTTCACCTGCGCAGCTACGAGCATGTCAGCGCGCTCCAGTCCCTCGTCCGTGCGATCCAGTACCAGCACTACGCGGGTCAGATCGGCCAAGCGTACATCCCCCACGACTACAGGGGACGCATCCTGAACGTCATCTCCCGGGAGCGCACCCAGCCAGCGTTCCGCGGCATGTGGGAGCGGCTGATGGCGCGCGTCTCCACGAGCATCAAAAAGCAGTATGATGAGAAACTGGACTGGACCCGCCCTTCGGACGACGGCTCGTTCGCGGTATGGGAGCGGTTCCAGACGCCGACATTCCTTGCGATGGCACTCGAGAAGACGAAGACCGTCGGCGACCTGTTCCACCACGTCCGCGACATCAGGAACAAGGCCAGGTCCCTGCGCGAAATGCTCGAACGATACACGGGCGTCGACAACTCGAAGGAAAGCGCCGCCCTCGCGCTCGACATCCGCCGCGTCGCGCAGGAACTCGACAGCGCGGCACCATCCAAGCCGGGTTCGGTATTCTCGGTTTCGGTCGGCCTCCCCGCATCGATCAGCCTCCGTATGAACCTTCCCTCGTTCGGAGCGAGCAAGTCGGTCGCCTTCATCCGCGACATCTACGACAATCACGCGATTCCGCTCACCTTGTCTCGCGACATGGAACGGGTGTTCGGCTCCGTCACCCAGCTGCTAACGCTCGACCCGCTGAAGGACGTCCTGCCAGATCAGAATGTGCTCGACGGCTTCTTCGAGCGTGCCCAGCGGGCCGGCGGCGAGCAAGCGCTTTTGGGGGCGCCGAACGGAGAAGACGGGTCGGAGGACGGCCGGTCCGGATAGGGAAGGACTCGGGCTGCCGCGGTATCAACTCGGTCCACCGGTCTGCCGGAGAAGGAATGATGACGGCTCGCGATCGCCAGGCGCTTGCCGGGCCTCGGACGGTCGAGATTTTCAACGACCTAAGTCATCGAAGAATGGTGCTGCCGTGAGGATTGAACTCACGACCTCAGCCTTACCAAATCGAAAGTGCGTCATAGCCCCCAGTATCCGAAAGTGCGATATTCTACTATAAGATACTGATAAAACGAAATACTCTCTACCTGTCTGTAGCCGATCTTACGCTATGATACTACGCGAGCGGGTTACTGGTTCCACGCGCTTCGAGCATCGATTTGGGGAATTTTCATCTTAGGGCAGGATGGGCGCGCCGGTCAGATCGGGCGGGTCGCCCTCATTCAGGTCGTCATCCACAATGCCCGCCGGGCCGGCGGCACCGACTACCACCGACACGTCACCTGGAAAGAGAAAGGCGAAATCTCGCATGGCCTTTATCAATGCTGCCAGATCGCCTTCAAGCATCCGCACGCAGCCGTTGGTTACCATGAGATGGCCGGGCAAGGGTGTTGGACTTGCGACTTGGCGCCCGGCGTGAATGAGCAGTCCAGTTCGTCCATTCGCTTCAGCGAGCTGGGCATCGCCGCTGACCGGGTCGAGGACGATCGCGCCGACAGAACCATATATGTTGGCGGGGTGGCTGGTACCGGCGCCGGTTTTCAGCACACGCGGAATTTTGTAGCCACCGAGCGGTGTGTCACCGAACGGCATCGTCGATGAACCGGAGGGGTTCTGGTGCGCTCTGGCCGTATTGCGCGCAGCTCGGCCAAGTCCAGGGAAGGGGTCGGCGACACGCAGACCAGTTCCCGTGTCTACGAGTTCGACCGTGCCGGTCCTGAGGCGATCGTTCGGCAAACTGACGCGTATCTCGAGTGGCATGATCCAGTCTCCCCGATCAGTGCAATGACCATAAAGTGAGAGCGTGCAATAGCACAAGGCAGTCAGAGCCCGGCACGATCGTACCTGCTGATCACTGCGGCGCGAATTGCGATGGCCAGCGTCTATTTCTGCCACGCGCTATTTTGGCCAAAGAGCGATCCGGCGGCGGCGGTGGGCGTTTTGCTCACGTTCTTGACGCGGCGCTCCGCGCGTCGCCTGCACAGGCTGCGGCGCTAAATCGGATTACTACCAAAACGAGCATTGCATGGAATGTTTGTGCTGGACGTTCCTTCGAGCAAGTGAGAAGCTTGCGCCATTCATTGGGACCGAGAAGCGAGAATACTTCTGCGGGGGCGCCGCTACGTGGCCGATCGGTAATAAGTTATCCGACTGACGCCAGTGTAAGTTTCTATTCTCGACGTTCTATTAATGTTGATTGAGATGTATATTCCCGTTAACCATACAGTCAGGAATATCTCTTCGAGGTGATTCTTGACAGACATTGTCATCGACTGCGGAAAAGCGGCTAGATTAATTTTGCGCGCCAGCACGGGGGATCGCGATTTTCATCGTATAGATGAAATTCGACTGGATGCCGCGGGCATATTACTTGCTGTCGCTGAGATTAAGCCGGCCATCCCGGTCCCGCTCGCGCTCCTCACCGCCAATGGCGCCGACATGGCATTCAAGTCGGCGGCGGTCATCGACGCTGATATCGCGGCGCTCCTGGCGGCCGGGCAGCGGCGTGCCGCGGCCGAACTTGAAGCGCGGCGCGAGGATTTGGCGCGGCGGTTCCGCAATGTCTCGGTCGACTGGAGCCAGAACCAGCCCTTTTTCGGCGACCAACTGATCGTCAAGCTTCGCGGCAGTGTCTCGCTGGCACTCGAGCAATTGCTTATGCAGTTCGCTGGGCCGACTGGCGCGAACCTGGCTGCCCGTGCCTTGGTCGAGCTGCGGGCCGAAGCGTCGGTCGCAGCGGCGCAAGCGCATTTGCAAGGCGCCGTAAGTCTCGTCGTGCGGCTGCGGGCCGATGTCGATGCGACAATTTCGCTCGGGCTCGACGACATCAACATTAACCTTCCCGAGTTGGCGCTGCCGAGCTTCGACTTTCGCGCGCTCAATCTCGAGCTGCCTAGCCTCGTTGGCTTGCCAGCTCGATTTGCGGGCCTGTTCGGGCGTCTCCACTCGAACGTAACGGTCAACGTCGATGTTGCGGATCCGCTGTCACCGCCGCGTTTCGTCATCTTTTTCGATAGCACAGGGCTGCGTGCGGCCATCGTCACCCAGGCGAGCGATCCGGCCGCGCTCAAGGGCGCCATCAATCCGGCGATCCTCGCGCCGCTGAGGGTCACGATCAAAGATGGCGGTGCGGACATCGCGACGATCACCGATTTCAAGTTTGGCGCGTTCGAGCTCGGTACGCACATTGCATTTGCCGGTTTTGCCGGTACGCCCATCCAGATCGCCGATGACGGCCGAAAACTATTTCCGCTTCAGGTTGACTGGAGGGGTGCCGAAGTCACGCCTTCGATCGGTGCGATAGGCACTGCGGGTCAGCAAAGTCCCGCAGTTTGCGCACTGCTCCACGTCAAGCGGCTGACGCTGAGCCTGATCGAAGATCCGACCGCCGCGATTTTATTCGATGCCGAGATCGCATTGACCCCTTCGGGTGTGCAACTTCGCAGCCTAAAGATCCTTGAACCCTATTCGCTCGATCTGATCGTAGCGGGCGCAAACGAGGTGCGGCGGGGCTTGGGCCAGCTCGTCAGTTTTCTGGCTGACGTTGACCTTCTCGATGCGAAAACGCTCGCTGGCGTCGCTGATGTTCTCAAGATACTCGGCCGCATGGCAGCCGCGGTGGGGCGCGCGGCGGTTAGTCTGACCAATGCCGTCACGACCGTGCTCACGACTGCGGCCGAAGCGCTGGGGGATGTGCTTGCCGGCGCCGCAGAAATGATCGGTCAGCTGCTCGCCGATCTAGCGAAATTGCTGCCCGACGCGCCGACCGCCATACCGGCAAAACTCCAGATCGAGCTCAGGCTCTCCACCGATCCCTTGGCACTGCGCCAAGTCCTCGTATCGGTCCGGCGACCCTTCGATGCGGCCAACCCGCCCGATCCCGCAAATGATACCGCGCTGCGGGCGCTTGGTCTGTCACTGCGGATTTCACGGCAATGGCACCCGGCCGTCCTGATCGATCTGAGCGGTGCGCCTGCGGCCTATCTTATCGCCCGGCGCGATGAACACGGCGGCGGGGATGTCGCTAGCCTAGCCACCGATCTTTGGCTCGAGAGCAAGGACGAAGTTCGCGCGGTTCGCGATGCCGATGAAACCGGCGATCGACCGCAAAAGCGCTTGATCGAGATTGATATCGGCACGCCCATGACCGCGATCATGCTGGTGGGGATCGAGGAGGGCGAAACGCGATTTTTAAAAAAGCTGACTGATCGCGCCGGCAACGTCATTTCGACCGACCCAAATTTCCGTGTCCTCGATGGCGGTCTGGTTTTTGAAGAGCCGCAAGGCGCGGACCTGACGGTCGACGCCAAGTTCGACAAAGATCGGATCCTGCCGCTACTGGGCATGGGAGAGCCCGGCAAGGAAGTCGCCAAGCCTGATGCGGAGCCCGGCAGCCCGCCCGACAGTTTCCTCGATCGGCTCAAGAACGGCCTAGGGCAGGTCGTCACGATAACTGGTGGTACGTCCCAGTTCGTCGCCGCTGAGAAGACGGTCAAGCTCAAGCTTGGTCTTGCTGTTCAGATCGCAGGGCTCAGGAGCGCCTTCGGGCTCGATCTGGCACTAAACCTCAACACGCTTGAAGCAAAGATCGAGGGCGACGACACGCTGGTCGTTCGCGGCAAGCCGGTCGATGAGAAAGCGTTGGGCCTGCGCTGGGTTATCACAGGCGAGCCCGACGCGAACGGCGATATCGCGCTGTTCAATATGTCGTTCGCCTCGGGCGAGCAGAGCCTGGAGCTCAATAAAGACGCGAAGATGTCGCTGCGCTTTGAGGATATCTCGTCGGACGGCAGCGGTGTCGTATTCGATGTCGAGAAATTCGCGGTGGGCCGGGGCGGGCTCGATCTCAGCGCAAAAGTCACGAAAAGCACAGTCAAGCTCGCGGGGCTCGATGCGCCTTTCGAATTTACCGAAGGCCGCCTGGAGATTGCTGCCAGCCGTTTATCGCAAGCCGCGCTAACCGGCCGCGGCCGTCTGCCCGAGCAGCTCGTCGGCGAGGCAGACTGCAAAGTCACGCTCGCCCTCGCGCAAGACGCGGATGGGATCTTCCTGCAGTCGGGTAAGGTCGAGCTTGAGAAGATCGGTCAGCCGATCGTTTGTCACGCGACGCGCTTTACGGTTACGCTGAGCGACGTCGGCATAGGTTTCGTGCGCGAGGACGGGAGCTACCATTTCTACTTCCTCTTGACCGGTTCCCTGCGCTTTACCCCCAAAGGCAGCGAATTTGGCGATGGCCTGCTCAAGCACCTGTCCGATGTCGAGATAACCCTCGATCAGGTCCCGCTGACCAGCGACGCGCGCGTTCTGGCTCGCCACATCAGCTTCCAAAAGGCGATCAAGCCGCCCATTTCGTTTAGCCTTTTCAATCTGTTCACGATGCAGATCAAGGGCATTGGGTACCATCCCTCTTCGCCAAAGTTCGACGGCGATGCGGCGATCTGCATCTCAGGGCAAATCGACTTCGTCGAACTGGGCGATATCGCGAAACCCAAGATCGACTTCCATGGGCTCTGGATCGCGCCGCCCAAGGCTGGGGAAAGCCTGCCCCGCATTAGGGCCGATGGGCTTGGCGTGGATCTTCAGCTCTCGGGCGCGGTCAAGGTTCGCGGCACCGTCATTGCGGTCGATCCCGACACGCGCACGGTCGAAGGTCATGAACTAGCGCCCGCGGGCTATACGGCCCGTGGTTTCCTCGGTGAGGGCGAGCTGGAGATTCCCGGCTGGGGCAATCTCGAGGCGACCCTTGGATTTCTCGAAGTTGAGAACCAAAAAACCGGCGAGCGCAAGAAGGCGTTCTTCTTCTATCTGCAGAAAGACAAGCTGGCTGTCGAAATCCCCACGCCGATCTGGACCTTCTGGCTGCGCGAAGCTGGGTTCGGGTTCGGCTACCGCTATACCCTGGCGGGCATCAAGGACGCTGAGGAAGCGCGCTCGGTCGCCCAGCTCATCCGCATTCTGGATGAGGTTTCCAAGACCCAAGGCGATCTTGCCAAGTTGCCGGCCTGGAAGCCGGACGTCGAAAAGGACAATTTTACCCTCGCCCTGCGCGGTGCATTTCAACCCTATCCGGCCGCCAAGACGTGGAACGAGAAGCGCGAAAAAACCGCCTCGATGCCGTTCTTCTTCGATATCGTCGCAGCACTACGCTCGGACATGACTCTGTTGATGAGCGCGCGGGGCTGGCTCGGCGTCAACTACAACACCTTCCGCAGCAATAAGGACAATTTCCGCGCGCGGCCGGGATTTCGCGGCTACCTCTATATCTCCGCGCCCCGCAAGGAACTCTTGTTTCGGGGCATCGCCGATTCAAAGGGGTTTATCGGCGAGGATTGGCCGGAAGCTAAGACCGGATCGGTCCTGCGCACAGCTCTCCAATCGGTCGATTGGACAACAACGTTGTATATCCGGCCCGGGCTCCTCCATTATGAGATGGGCTGGGCCGACCAACTGAGCGTACGGCTCGTCGATACCGAAACGATGAAAGTTACCGTGCGCGGCGGCATGATCTTCCGTGCTGCCGAAGACGGCCTATTGTTTGGCTACAATGTCGAGGCCGATGCCTGGCTGCGGTTTCGCGGCAGGGCTGGCCGCTCGGTCGGCGCGTCGATCGAAGCCGAGCTGAGCGCCCATCTCGTTGCGCGGGTCATCGCCTTCCTGGCCTGGCAGTTCAACGGCTCGCTCGTTTATGGGCTCGCCTCACTCGATGCCAAACTCAAGTTCTCGGTCTCGGCCTGGATGGAGGTCGACCTTGGCTTCAAGTCGTTCACCCTGCGCATAGGATTTTCCTTCTCGGTCCAGCTCAGCGCCGCGGTCGAGCTGGTCATCACCGACCGCACCGTGGGCGGCCAAGTCGACGCGCGCGTCGCGGTGCAAGCATTCGGCTGCACAATAGGTGTCGGAGTTGGCTTCTCGTTCAATGATGGCGCCTTGGCTGATGCTCGTTCACGCGTCGCGCGGTTCTTGGCGATGTCGCTTACCAACGAAGAAGCGGCCGTCTTACCGCAGGCGGCGACCCAAAGCGGTGATACTCTCGTCGACAACTCCGCGGCGACTGCGCCGCCGCCAGCACACCCGCCCGCGCAAGTTGCAGCGCCCCCGCCCGATGGCCTTAAGCCTGAGATCGATCGAACGCAGGGCGCCAAGGTCATTAAGAAAACCAACTTTTGGATGATCATGCGTCGTCAGCCGGACGGCAGCGCCATTGGGCTGCTGATCCCACGCGAATCCGAAGATCTCGATACGGCGGGAAGTTTTTACGCAAGCCCTGGTCCCGACCAAGCGCCGCGCGATGAGGCACTCACGCGCTACACCTTTACCGGTGTGCCGCAACTCTCGCCCGTCAAAATTTGGGTGCCCGGCCAGACGGGGGGCGCCGCGGGCAATTTCGCGCTTCTCACCCGAACATCGGAAGCCCACTGTCGCTGGAACGCGCCCGTTGCCGGCGCGCCGGCCGAATTCACGCTCGCGCACTTCTTTGACGAATGCTTTCGCTCGCGGACCGTCTGGGAGCGAGATGGAGAGGGGCCGCCGCAGCGCAAGACCAAAGACTACCGCGAAGCGGCACAGCCGCGGGTCCACGGCAAGCCGGATAGTTTGAATGCCGGGCTGTCGGCGCGCGACCGCGAGATTGCGCGAAACGAGGCCCAGCGTGCCAGGGCCTATCTGGCTGCAAGCGATCCCGACGACGAGCGCCTTTACGCCGCGCGGTCGACACTGATGACCATGTTCCTCGACCAATGGTCGACGCTCGACGCCGCGACGCTGGCCGGGCGCGAGGACGACTGGGCTCATGTCAGCGATCTTGGCTTGCTGTTCTGGGGCGATCCCAAAGATCTCGAAGCGCTTGCTAGCTTGAAGATCGAGAAAGCAGATGCACCGAATGAGACGGGCGGAGTGGCGATCTTCAATCCTAGTAAGGATTGGTTTGAGGCGGATGATCCGATCCTTGCCGCAGACCGATCGGTTGTCACGCCTGAGGGTATCAAGCTGGCCTGGGATCTTCGGCTGGCGCTGTCCGATGCTGAGGACCCGGCGGCCAGCAATCCTGAGCAGTTCCTTCATCATTACCGCATCGAGCGAACGATTGAGGGGGAAGGGCTCGAACCGTCTATACTACTAGTCAAACCCGCCGCGTTGATGGGGACAGCTCGCGACATTGTGATCAGCCGGCAAGCCGGAGACAAGACGATCCGTGCGGTCGACTTGATTGCGCCTGATTGGCAGTTTGTCGATGGGCTCGAGGAATCCACCGGCGTGCCCGAAGCGCTGCGCGGGGCGCTGCTTCCTAGCAATGGTCCCGAAGCAGGTCTGCGCGCTGCGACGCTGTGGGCCGGCCTATTTCCCGATCGCGAGAAGATTGCCGTTACCTATACGGTCACGCCGGTCGATATCGCTGGGACCGACGCCTTGCCGCGCAGTTTCGTCGTCGATGTGCCGCGGCCCGCGGTGCCCGTACGCGCGGCGCAGGGCGAACTTCGCATCTTGCAAAATGTCGTCGCTTCGGGTGACGACCCCGTACCAGATCTGCCCAAAGACCTGACGATCTATCTGGCGCTCAATGATCCCGCTTGGGGCGTGGTAACGCCCCCGGCCGGGTTTGAGATTGCTCGCATTTACCGCCTGATTGCTGAGACCGAGGATGTCGAACCTGAGGGCTCCTATGGCACGGACGCCGCTACGGCGAGAATCCGCGGTCCGGTCTATACGGGACCGAGCGCCGCCGCTTGGAAGCTCGATCTACCGGAAAGTGCATTCGCGCATAGCACGAAGACGGCCCCGCTACGCGAGCTCGAAACCGTAGAGCCCGACGACGAGGAACGAGGCAAGTACCCGCGCTGGGCTAAATTTGGTCGGACACTGTTTGCTGACGCGAAAATGCCGGTCTTCGCCGACGCGCAAATTGCCAAAGACTTTTACGAACAACTGTTCGACCCGAACGCGCCGGGCCGCGTCGCCGTGCGCTTCTATCTCCAAACGATTATTCGCGTAAAACGCATCGGGTCGAGCGCTGCGGCGGTCAATCATTATTCGGACATCGTCGCGCTGCCTGTCGAGCACGTGTTGCAAGGTCCTGGGCCATCGGCCGCGGCACGAATTGCCGCCATTCGGCCCGAAGCGTTCGAGGTTGCGATCCCGATGGCCATGCCGCCGTTGGCGCCGGATCAGGTGTCCGCACGTAGCGGCTTTACGCAGTTCTTCGTGCCCGGTGAGAACGCTACGCTGCAAGACTTGCTCGATGGCAAGGTGGCCTCGATACCAGATCCGCAGCGCCAGATCGCGACCGAAGTCGCCTTCGCCGCGCAGCCGATTTGGAGTGCCTCACCTACACTTGGCGTGCATGCCGCTGCTCTGGCCGGTTTTGATCTCTACGAACTCGACGTTGACGAGATAGCGCCTGAAGTCGCCAAGCAAAGGTTGACCGCTAACGCCGCGGCTTGGCGCAATGCAAAGCGTGTTGCCTATATCAGTGAAGTGACTGGCGCGGCCGCGGCGCTCATTCCAGAGGGCAATCGCGACTGGAAAGCCTGGCGCAGTCATTTTCCCAGCACGACTGCGCGCTCGCCGCGTAGCGGCGGGGCGACCGGTCTGCTTCCCTGGTTCTCGGCTCGGGAATCGACGGCGATGCCAGCCGCGCGTTTCCCGCGAATGCGCTTGCTGCCCCTCGCGCCGGCACAAACGATATCGGATCTCATGCAGCGCGGTGCGCCGGAGCGGGTGACTGCGCGCTTTGAACTCGCGGCAGATTCGGCCGTTCGCCAAACGCTCGTGCGGCTGCTCGGCGGCGACACGCCAAGCGACGCCGACATGCTCGCCGCTTTGCCATCGATCACTTTGCTTCCCTCGTTCGAGATTTTCAGCCGGTATCGGCGCGATGCCGATCCCGTTTCCCAGCTTGCCGACTTCGTTGCAGCCGATCTTACCGATAGCGCTTCGGCAGCGACAGCTCCCGGATCCGTGTTCGGTTTCGCGCCGCCGACAGACGAAGAAGGGGGCGCAGCGATCGGCGGTGCCGAAGTCAAGATGCCGGTGTTCTCGGCATCTCTGCTGCGCGATCTTTTGCTGCGTCTGCGCTGGACCTTTGCTTTGCCGCAGGGCGCCGAACGCGTGCCAGAACTCGTGGGCCTGTGGCGCGAGAACCCGCAAGCGTTCGATGGACTTTCATTGGTGCTGACGGGCGAAATCGGAGGCCGCCAGACCGGGGCCAGCGAAATTGCGCTCGACTTGTCGTCGCCCGTCCATCCGCTGCTCGAGGAGACCTTCGCCGAACTCGAACAGCTGCGCTCACCGCAAGGCCTGACCTATAGAGGTTTGACCGTAATGCGCCAGCCAGCACCGGCGACGTCGGCCAAGGACATGGCTGCCTTCATGGCCGCAACGCCGCGCGAAACTGACCCTTATGGCTGGAGCGCGCTCCAACGCCTTGGCCTTGCCGGCACGGTGCGCATTCACGATCCGGCGCAAGACGAGTTCCTGTCCGGAAACGATCTGGTGGCCAGAGTCGGTGCGGTCTTCAGCCAGTGCCATCAGCGCTGGACAGACATGTATGGCGATCAGTTCGGCGAACCCTTCGTCGACATTTGTCTCAAGCCCGCGCGCGATGTCTGGCTCGCCTCGTTCGACAAGCCGCAGCGCATCGAGCCCGAAGCGCCGGCCGTGTTCGATCTCGACGACGACGGTCTCGCGTTCGCGCAGATTGCCCTACGGCCGTCGGTGGCCCCAGCCTGGACTTATCATCGCTGCACGATCGACAGGCCGGCCACAGTGACTGGCCAAACAGCTCAAGCGACAATCGTTCTCACCTCTTCCGAACCCTGTGACCTCGAGCGCCTGTCGGATCGGCAGGTGGCATCGCTCAAAGACGATGCGCTGACGGCAACCTTCACGGCCGATGTCTGGCCGCAAACTTTCCTCCTGCGTTACGCGGGACGGGCCGAGGGCTCGCCGGCACCCTTGCTCACAGCGAACATTCGCTGGGGCGGAGTCGCCGAGGATCGAGCGATCGTGTTGACCGAATGCGGCGCGCCTTTGATTGAACAGACGCAATCGCCTTACGAACGCTTTGCCGAAATCACACCGAAAGACTGGCAAAAGGCATGGCTGGTGGCAGATAGCCCAGCCCAAGAGGCGCTCGAAGCTTGGCAAGCGGCCGCCAAGGCGGCGCTTCCTGACATTGTGTTCCCCGCCGCCGAGGCCTTCGCAGATTTCGCTGCAGCATTTGTGCCGTGGACCCAGCGGTATCTGGAATTCAAGGACGCATCGCCGCGGGATCTCAACGATCCCCTCGCTTGCACGCTCTCGGCGCTTACCGACGACAAGCCACTGCGGATCGCAGCTGATGGCGATAAGTGGATCCGCATGCGGTTCGTACGCGCTGATCGGTGGGGGTCGGTTCGCGCTTACGCAGTCAAACCGGTTGGCCGCTACCATACGCTACTGGCTGGTATCGGGATCGCATCCGAAAAGGCGGCGCGCGGTCTTATCGTTCGAAAAGGGGAGAAAGACTGGGCGTTCAGTGACGGCAGCTTCTTGGCCGCCGACGCGATCGGGTTCGGTGTGGCGGTGACGTACCGCACTGAAAAAATGGAAAAGCCACTCGTGCTTGGCAGTGACATGGATCTGGCGCCCGAGGCTGGCTACGCGCAGGCGGTGGTTGCGCGCCACGGCGAAGAGGCGCTGGCAAGCTCCAATCGTACTTTGCTCGCGCGCCTTGGCGTTCCTGCCAGCCTGACCGGTTTTGGGAGAAGCTACCGCCACAGCAAATGGCCCGAACGCATTCGTGAGCTGCACGCCGGCGAGAATGCCAAGATGTATCCAGAGCGTCAGGCCCGCGCGCCAGGGACGCCAATGGCGCCAGAGATTGCAGGGCTCGATGGGCCAGGCTTGAGCAAGGCGGTTCGGGCCGTGCCCGCCATTGCGGCCGGCGCCGATATCTGGCGAATTGCGCCGCAGCCGCCGCAGTACCGTCTGGTCATGACATCGGCCGCGCGCTCCGGCGCCGTCGTTTCCGACCCTGTGGTCACGATCTTCGAGGACATGCCGCGCCGATCGCTTGCCGAGCGAGAGGACGTTCTTACGGGCGCGCAGCAGCCCACCGCGAAGCTGTTTCGGGCAGCGGGAGGTTTGCGGCTCCATGTCAGCCACGGCTTGATCAGCTATCACGACATCACGCCCGAGCGCAGCCTCGAATGGATCACGGGCGGGGCAGACGATGTTGCCTTTTGGCCCGATCCTGACGTGATCTATGCCTTGTCGCGCCGGCGTGCGGTGGCTGGGAAAACCGAAATCAGTGAAGAGGGGGAGATCCGTCTGGTTGCGAGAGCGGATCCTGCTGCCGATGAAGATCTTACAGCGGCTATGCCGGTCGTCGTGCGCACACGCGGAACGCAGTTCAGCGAAGGCGCCTACGAAGCGCTTGATCGGGCGATCGCCGGCGACACGTCGCGATTCGCCCTGACCACCAAATACGCTTTGGTTGAAGGGCCGATCGAGGGCGAAGCGCTCCTCTTGACCGCGGACACGTTTGATTGGGATGCCTTGGATGTGTTTGCGGGGTTGGCCATGCCGTTTGGCGCGATCGAAACACTTCACGCGGTTGAGGCTGTCATTACGCCGAACGAAGAGGTGACCGATGGCGCTGCCTATCTGCAGCAATTGCGCGACACTGCCGAAACCGCACGCGGCTTCGGTGCGCGTGACTGGGCTAATCGTCTGGTTGAGTGGACGGGCACGGCGGATCCCAACATGAGCTTGGCTGATCTCGGGAAAGGTGTTCACGACGATGTCGGCACAACCTTCAAGCTGAACCTTGCCCTCCGTGCGGCGCTGGGTGGCAGCTTCAGCGCTGGGCGACTGGATGGCCTCGTCTACTTCCGGGGACGGAGCGGAATGTCCGACGATGAGGCCGGCGATGACAGATGGGACGGCGTCTTTAATGATGCCGACGCTCGCCGGATCCGAGCCTGGCTCGCGCGGCGTGTGCTCGGCGGCTACGATGGTTTCGCCCTGACCGCTATCGATGCGCGCAATATGCGCGACCCGGGCGCACCTAGCCTTGTCGCGCGGCCGATTAAACTACCTGATTGGGTCGAGGAGGCTCTGGCATCATGACCGACCAAGCGCAGACGCCGCTCGGGCTTGTCGAGATCCAAGGACCGCCGAGCTCCGCCTTGCCGGACGCAGCGCCGATGTGGCGGGCTTTCGTCTCTGTGCCGCAATTTGGCTTGCGCCGTGTCGATGATCCGCCACCGGCGGTACAGGAAGATCGGGTCCACCCGATCCGCACCTTGCTGCTCGACGAAAGCGAGGGGCGCGACAGCAGCCCGTGGCGCATGCCTCGCCTGTTCTCGCTGCACGTCGTTATGGGCTGGGATAATGGCGAAGCATTCTCGGCAGACGAGCTGCTCGAACTCAACATTGCGCGCAGCGGCGGCCGGCCTGGCGCAAAGGCTTCGATCACCGCTTACACGCCCGCACAGCCAAATCCGAACTACGCGCGCGCGCGCTATTTCGCCAAGACGGTCGCAGGGAGCGCAGAGCGCGCTTTTCATCATGTCATCGCTGCGCCGATTCTCGACGATGAGGTTTGGCCGCGCAAGAACAACCAAGTTCGCGTACCGCCCCTGCGACTGGTTGAGGGCGCCATTGAGCTGCTGGTCGCAACGGAGAAACTGAAGGATTTCGCGCCATTCCTCGGCAGTGAGGAAATCCGCTACGGGCCTAGGATCTCGACCAAATGCGTGCGGATCCGCTTGACGGCGGACGGTATAGAAATTCGTGCGCTCGCGCCATTTCCCGGCTCGGCTTCCAAGTCGGCCAACCTGCTTGCACTGCCAAGCCGCGGCGGCGGCGTGATTTTTCGGCTGCTCGCTGATCAAATAGATGACGCGTGGCGGGACGATTGGCACCGCGTAACCCCTGCGGGAGACCGCGAAGAGGAACATCTTGCGGGCTTCAAGATAGATGCGCGCCGAGGCAGAGCGCCAGCCTTGGAATGGCGCCCAAAAGTCGATAGCAAGGTTTCCGCATTGCCGGCCGAAGTGTTCATTCCCGGCCGCGATCTTGGCGTGCGCATTGTCAGCCCAAGTTCCGATCGATCGGTCGACGCGGTCGCTGAACTCTCGCCGACTTTCTACCGTTTGGCCGCAACACGCGCGGCAGGCCGCGTGCCGCTAGCCGATAGCCTCGATGGCAAAGGTCTGCTGCTGAGCGCTGAGCTCAACCGCACTGCGCCCGCCGCAGGACCATTGTCAGCCAATGTCAGTGTGCCAAGCGATTGCGCGCTCGAGGCGGGAATGCGCTTGTCTACTGCCGCTGCGGGCGATTTTGCGGCAAAGCTTGTCGCTGCCAAAGGCGAGATCGCGGTTCGTCACACCTGTAGTTACGATGACGTGGTGCTCGCGGCGAGCTTGCGCGAGGCGCAAGGTGCTGCCGATCCGCGGACCAGTGCGCGGACCGAGGGGGCGGAGGTCGACACTCCAGAGCCCCTGACTTTCACGCATCCGCCGTTATCGGGTTATGTGCCGCTGGGCGACGGCTGGCTGCAGTTTCCCATCGAAAACATCGCTCCACCCGATCCGGCAAAAGACAGCGACCTTATCAGCCTGCCGATCGCGACGCCGCCCAATGTGCTGTCGGGCTTTGTCCGCTTTGTGCAGGCGGGCACTCGGCCACCGTTGCTTTCCGCCGCTGATGGCACTCACGTGGGTATCACTGAGCCGCCGTGGAGCCTTGCCGTGCTTGGCGCAGAAGCCGCGCGTCTCGAGATCGTTCTGAAGCCAAGTGCTGCGGGTGGTCCGCTGCATCAAGCCGCCGTCCATCTCGCGCAGCCGCGCTTATCGACGCGCGGACTGCTTTGGCTTTCGTCGAACCGTCCCGATGCCCGCGAGGCCTTGCCGCGTCTTTCGGCGGGACCAACGGCCTTTCTCGAGCTACCGCTCGACAGCAAGGCCGAGCGAGGCGATGGGCTTGGCGTTACCCTGACCGCTTTTGAAATCCGCTGGGATGCAGCGGCGCATGCGCTCGAGCGTGTGGCGCTCGGTCTGACGGTTGCTCCAGGCGACAAACTTCCTCGCGCGGGAGAATGGCCGAGGCTTGGGGACCGCGCGGTTCCTATGTTGTGGATCCGTCATCCGCACATGCCTTTGGCGGCGACCATGCCGATGACGCGCTCGGCGCGCTCCTCAACCTACCCACTCGAGAGCCGCGACTTGGTGGCTTTCGCCGTTTCGCCAAAAGCCGTCTGGTTCCAACTCACTTGGACAAAGGGCACCGCATTCCCAGCTATCGATGCCGGCAATGGCTAGGCGATGGATTTGAAGCCGCTCAGTGAATGGAATTGGACCAAATGGGGTGCCTTGGCCCAGCCAAGGCCGCAAAGCCGATTGGACGGTGTAGATCTCATCGCCTTTGGCGCACCAGGCTGGGAGCTCAGCTTCGATGGTCGCAGCGGGACAGATGTCTGGTCCACGCTGCGCATGCGATTACGGTACGATGTGTCCGGGCAAGACGAGGCTTTCGCCACGGCCACCACACCGCCGGTTCCCGGCGAAATTCCGCCGCCGATCACGATTGCGACATCGCTCGACTGGGGTTCTCTCGTCGCGCACTGGTCCGAGCTTGGCCGCCGCGCGGCGATAGCGCGCACGGTGGACAATTACGCTGACGACGAGACCAACGATGCTGTCCTTGCCAAAGGAGCTCGAGCGCCTGAAGCCAAAGTAACCACGTTGATCGGCCAGACCGTTTGGCGGACGAGGCTCGGCTTCGCCAAGGCCGACGGAAGCGAAGCTTTGCCTTATGGCACCGGTCTTATCGGCGACAAAGAGTATCGCGGCGATGTCGCACTGCGGGGGCTGACCGAGACGATCTCCATCACCCGAGATGGGGGAGGGAATGCGAGTTATGATGTGATCGGCTTTTCGCCGGTCATGACCCCGGAAGGCGATTGGCTCGTCGATGTGCAGCGCACCGGCCGCCAACCCCTCAGACACGTCGGCCCATTTCATTGGCGCCCCATCCGCAGCCATGCCGAAGCCAAGCTTCCGATCGTTGGCCTTGCGACGCTCGATGAGCCTTTGAACATCGCTTGGCGCGATGACGGCGAGCCAAGCTTCTGTTTCTGGCTCAAAGACGTCGGCTTCACCAAAGACGGAAGCGCCGTCGTTCCCGGCCTGTTTGCCGACTTCGCCGCCTGGCAAGCGGACCGCCTGCCGCTGAGCGCGGCCGAGTGGCGACTGTTTCCCATCGCGCCGGACGAGCAGCGCCGGCGCTTCGAGGCGGGCAAAGAGCGCATCGGCTTCTTCGGCCTGGAGCTGGAACCGCTTCAGCTTTCGCAAGTCGAAGCCACGATGGCAAACGGCGCCCCGCAAGCCTTGCGTAAAATTTCTATCCGCTGTCGGGTCCATGCCGGCCCTTCATCACGCGCGGCACAGCATGAGAACAACATCGTCGAGCTCGTCTTGACGAATGACGGCGGCTGGCGCCCCAGCATCGCGGCCACGCAGCTTCGCTTCACGGCCCCGGATGCCTCAGGCGATACCGACTTTTCGCTGCAGACCACGCTGACTTTTGACGCTCAGGCAGGCCTAACATTCTCAGCGTCGATTGTTGAAATTGCGACGACGGCGATGACCCTTAAGCAGGCAGCCGTAGTCGAGGCCTCGGGTGAGACGATCATTGTGACATGCGGCGACGAGGCCATTGATCCCGCTGCGGACATGCAAAGCCTGGTCCGCCTCGTTTGGCTGAAAGCCACTTTGATCGTCGGCGAGCCGGCGGAGCTGCAGTATGGTCGGCGCTTGACGATAGCGGCCGGGGGCAAGACGGGCGGCAATGGTGTTCCGGCATTCGTCGCCCGGTTCCGCAATGATCTCTTGATCCATGCTCAGCTGCTAACCGAGCAAATCAATCTTACCGACGCCTACCAACTCGAGGAGTTTGACGGCGCAGTAGGACTGTCGCTCGTGGGCACCTTAGGAAACGTGCTGAGCAGCCGCTACGGCGGGGATCTTTCTTTGGGGCTTGCCGCCTCCATTCCTGACGTCGACCAACTATCCGCGGGCGATACGGCCGCGCTTACGGTCGGCACTTGGGAAGCGTCGTTCCGCGGCGTGCCGGACGGCAACGCCGATCACCACGGCATGGCGCTCGAACATGTCTTGCTACGCGCACGCAGTGACGCCGCTGCATCGGTGTTTGCGCCAGGTGCTAAGGCTGCGGCATGGCTGGGCGAGGTAGAGCTTTTCGGAGAGATTGCGGTCGTGAGCGCCATTGCTTGGCCACGGCTGGCTGAACCGGCGACCGCCGATGCGACCATACCCTTACCATCGGGTCCGACAGGACGCACCTGGATCCATGTGAGTGAGGCCGAGCCAGCGCTTCACGCGGTGCGCTACATACTTGATCAGCACGTGATGGATCTTGCGCTCGCCACTCGGATCACTCTGGGTGATGCAAGCGCGATCTGGACTGCGGCGGTGGTCGGGGAACACACACTAGGTGAGGGCGATAGGCGGCGCACTTTCACTGCCGCCGAGACTATCGCGATTGGTCCTGCAGCAGCGATCGTGCCGCCAGTTGCAGATGACGCAGCGAGTTTTGCGGGGCGATATCGCGACAAAATCCGCGCTAATGGCCACGAAGACACCGACAACGAAGCGCCGGGTATGGAAGCAACCGGAATCGGTAAAGTTGCGACGGTGTTTCGCGGGACCCTCGGTTTGCCCTTCCGCGCGGCTTTTGATGCGGCCCGCGAAACTGGCCTATTCCTCGCGGGAGGGGTGCTGGGCTTCCTCGAGCGCGTGGGCGAGGAGGCAGATCTTCTCCGCTTGCCGGTCTTGGCAGGTCTTGGCGAGACGCAGTACCGCGACGGCTTCCTCACACAAGGGGGGATTGACCAGATTCAGGTCGCCTGGAGCGACGGGCATGCGCAGCGTCCGTTACATGCCAGCGGCCGGACCGCAGCAACCCCGACATCGTGGAACGGGCGCGCGCTCGCGGCAGCTATAGTAGCAGGATCGGTCACGCGCTGGAGCGACTTCCCCGCAGCCGGTGATCCAGTTATGGCTGTTTTGAGCGAGCAATTCTTTGAAACCTCGCCAATGTCGTCAGACCGGCTTGTGCCCGGCACGCTTGAGACGACGCCGTTCTTCATTGGTGCAGCGGTCACCGTTGCGGGCTTCCTTGCCAAACCTCGCTTGAAAGTACCGCGATTCGTCGCTTTCCTCGCGGGGCCAATGGCAGTGGCCGATCCGTCGGCGCCGGGCAAGATCCGTAAGGCGTCGTTGGCAGCCGCGATCCGGATCTCGCTCAGTACGGCCAAGAGGGCTCCGGCGCCCCTGCGTGAACCGCTTCATGTCACTGTAGGAGCGCTTTGCACGCAGACCGCTTGGCCCAGCGCAGCGGGCGAAGCACCTGAAGCAGTCCGTCGGCGCGCCTTTGCCGCAGAATTAGAACCGCGGGCTGCTCTTCTGCGGTTAGAGAAGGGTGATGGCGCGGCAACCTATCGCGTGCTCGCGGTCCCACGGCGGGCGCGGCGAGTTCGCGGCCAAGTGAGCGCTACCATCTTTTTGCCGGACGCGGCGCGGGGGGCGCCGCTTGGAATTGGGGAAAATGCCGGGTGGATACTGGGGCTCGAAGAGACAATCGCGCGGCCGATACGGGACGATGTCCCTGGCGCGGATGCTTCGCCTGCTAGCGGGGTCGCCGGCCTGTCACGCGCCGTCCGTCTTCCTGCCGAAGCACGCGACCTGGCCGAACACGGGAAAGATCCTACCTGGCACGTGCAAACGCGGGTGCCGGTCTATCATTCGCTGCATTACAGCGATTTTGTCAGCGAGCCTGTGCCCTGGCTTCGGGGCGTGGCGGCGCGGCCGCGGGTTCCCACGCGCGAGGCCGTGGAAGCAGCGTGGGCGGAGAATAAGCTGGGCGAAGTTCAATCGATCACCCCGGAAACCGCCAGCATCACTTCGGGCGGTGATCGCGCCGGGGTCCTGACCGCTCGCCTTGTTCACTTGGAAACGCCGAATTCTTTCGATGGACTGGAATTTGATTTCGCCAGCCAGCGCTACGGCCGCCCCGCACAGGCTGGCCCATTCGTGCCGATGATTGATCGTCCGCCGCGTCCGGGTCCCATCCCCACCAACGGCGCGGAGAGCTACTGCAGGCGAATGCCGTGCGCATCACCGTTGTTTCCGCTTGCACCGCTGGCCATGGTTCGCGGCTCGGCCGATACGTTTCGCGGCGAGGAGTTCGGCGGTTGGTCGGCGACGTTGGTTGCCGCGCCGCGCTGGGACGCCATTGTCACCGATGCATGGGACGGCACGATCGATGTCTCGATCGAGATCGACGTTGCCGCGCGAGATGGCCGGGCGGTAATCGAGCCGCGTGCGCTGCTCGGGCTGTTGTTTAGCGCTGCGGCGGCGAGGAAACTTGAGGCGCGGGCGCATCTTGATATCGGCCAATCGTCGATCGATTACCGCCTTTTGGTACTGCGCCCGCAATTTTCAGAGCTTTTGCCGCTTGGCGGCGACGCGAAGCCCATCGCCGAAGATGATGCCGCCGAGAGCGCGGCCGGGTTTCGGCAAAGCTTTTCCGTGATGCTCGATCCCTCAGCGAATGGGGATCGTAGCTCCGCGATCGACGCGGTCGGCAAAGCGATGGCAGCATGCGAGGGCCTACCCGCGGTGTCACTCAAGCTCACGGTGTGTCCGCCGGCCCAGTCCGCGAATGTAGCGAACCCAATCCCGCCGGACACTTATGTTTTGGCGACGGATCCCATTAATCCCGGCGCCGAACCCTTCACCTTGCCTGCCGCTCAAGGCGGTCCCCCAACGACGTTGCAGTTTGAGCTCTATCCATTGCGCCGCAATCGGGGCGGGCTGCCGCTCGTTCCCGCCTCGGTTATCTTCGCTGATCAGTCTTATGACGATGGCCTTGGCAGCGTGCCGCTTTCGGCTCCTGTTACGGCGGTGGCCGAAGCGGCGGCAGGCTTGCCCGAGGACCGCGGTGACCTTCAGCTGGTGCTCTTAGCGGAGCGGCCGCGCGCGCAGATTGGCGGGTCTTTGGCGTTGATGCTGGATCTGGCCTTTGAACGCCGGCCTGACCCTCTCGTGCGGCCCCCGGCCTTGGGTGATCTTGAGGATGTCGGCGAGGTCAGGCTGCCGCTCGGTCTTATGGTGCAGCCGGCCACCGGCGAACCACGCCGGGTCTACGTAGGCACGCCGATCTTTGACGAAGGCGCGGCCTACACGCCGCCGCTCCAGCCCGAGCTTCAATTGGGCAAAGTTCATCGACTCGACATATCACGGCTGGTCGAGGCCAACGGCCGCAAGGCCGAGCTCGTCGACGGGGACATGCTGACGATCGATGTCGGGCCGCTGCCACGCACCATAGGCCACTTGCCCAGTCTGTGGCGACCTGGCGGTCAAATCCCGCTCGCGTCACTGCAGACCAAGATTGCCAATTCGCTACGGATACAACTGACCGCGGTACCGGCGGTCGAGCCGCCGCCCGCGACGTATGCCGCGATGATGCGCCGCATCGTCTCGGAAGCGGGTGCCGAGATCGTGCGGCACCAGTTGGCACTGCCTCTCTACGCGCTCTCGCCGTTGCCGCGAAGGATCGTTCTCGTCGATGCGAGCGCTGGCTTTAGGACGGGGCTGATCCGGCGAGCGGCCATTTTCGTTTGGACGCTCATGCGCCCTCGCGCGGAGCTCGAAGCGATTCAAGGCATGATGGTGCACGTCGTCAAAGAAGAGCGCAGCGGACAGAGCCACCGGCCCGATAAGATTGATGAGCTAGTGGAGACGCGGCGGATTGAAGCGCCCCTGGTACGAGGAGCTTAACGCCCGCCATTTAATTGGGATGAAACCGAGCGGCGTTGCCGACTGCTCCTCCAGCTGAACGAAGGTCCGCCTACGCCTCCTCCTACCCAAAGCGGACTGACCGTTTTCCACCAATCGCGTATGATGAGACGATGTGGCGCCGCAGCGCTTACCATCGAAACGCCATCAGCCCCGCCGGAGCAGCTGAGGCCTTGAACGAGCGAGCGATCCCCGCTGCGGTGATCGCGAACCCGTGCAGCATTCAAGTTCTGAGCAGAGCACGATGCACCATTGTTCGACGTCGCCAAATCGGACGCATTCGACTTAACCAATGCTGGAGCCAACCTCTCAATTGCGGTAGTATCGCCGCATGCGGCGGATCTCGCGCCCGACCCGGGCACCTTCGACACTCTCGACGCCGCCTCTACGCGATGCGAGGGCCGCGCTGTTCCAATTCCTTCGGCGCTCGCCCGAAGAACGTCGACAGCGAAGTGCCCCACTCGGTGAGGACTTGTTCCACAGCAGCGAACTACTACGCGACGTCAATGATCTCTTTCACGGTAAATGTGCGTACTGCGAAACGTTAGTGCATAGCCCGGTGATACGGCACTTCCGGCCGCTGCAGTTCGCCGAGCCGTCCTACGAAATCGACACGACACACTACTATGCGTGGCTCGCCTTCGAATGGCAGAACATGCTCCTGGTCTGCGACGTCTGTGAGAAGTCGAAGACAAGCCTGTTCCCAATGCAGAGGGGCGGCCGGTCGACATACCTGGCCCGTTACGACGACATCCGGGAGCAAGAATATCCACTTCTGATCGACCCGTGCTTCGATGATCCTCGGCGACATCTCCAATTCCTGTCGGACGGCTCCTGCGTGCACAAGACGGTCCGCGGCGCAGGGACGATCCACTTGCTGGCGCTCAACCGGCCCGATCTCCTGGGATCCAGGCGGAATGCGATGGAGCGATGGCTCAACATGCTGGTGACCGATCAGGAGCGGTTCGCCGAAGACGCCAGGGGCATGTGGCAGGGCTCGTTGTTCAACCTTGGAACTGAGCACCTCGGCGCGTCGCTGAGCGTTCTGCGGAGCATACTCACCGATTGGCGCGGCGCGTCCGCACGTGACGTCGCCGCTATCCCCGCCTTCCTTCGCAATGTGAGCGAGGAGATCCGGGACGTCGCCGCGGAGGAGCGACGCGATCTCGCGCGCATCGTCAGCGACCTGCGCGAGAGCGACGAAAAACGTGGGCCTGCGCTGCGCGACGCAATACCCCGCCCCACGCAGGTCCATACAGATTCCGCGGACGACGACCGACGCAAGCGCTCCGTCCTCGAGGCTCACGACCGCGAGATCGCTAAGATCACCATCTCGAACGTCAAGGCGATCGACAAGCTCGAGATCACGATGGATCCCCGGCGCTCCGGGGCGGCCGGCGCCCCATGCCTCGCGATCCTGGGCGAGAACTCGACGGGCAAGTCCACCCTGCTCTCGTCGATCGCGCTGGCGATCATCGGCTCGAAGCAGTCGCGGCGCCTGAAGCTCGGCGCATCTCACCTCCTGTCGAGCTCCGGCATCGAACGGATCGACCTGCTCGATGCGGAACCGGCCAAGGTCGAGGTCGACTTCCACTATCTCGAGCAGCACGCGACCTTCTCGCTCGACCCCGAGAGCGAACGCGTCGACGGGCAGCCCGAGCAGATGGTCGTCATCCTCGCTTATGGGCCACGGCGCTACTTCTCCCCGCGCTACCGCAACCGGCCGGAGGGCGCCCGCCACCGGGTCAAGACACTCTTCGACCCACTCGCCACGATCCCCTATCCGAACGACTGGCTGACGCAGTTGCCGCCCGAGAGCTTCGACACCGTCGCACGGGCGTTGAGGATCGTCCTCGCGCTGAACGACGAGGACCACCTCATCAGCGATCCCGAGGAGGGGATGTGCGTGGAGGCTAACGGCCGGCGCACGCCCGTCGAGTGGCTGAGCGAGGGATACAAGTCGGTCTTCGCGATGGTCGTGGACATCATCCACGAGCTGCTCGACCACTACGACACGCTCGAGCAGGCGCGCGGGATCGTGCTCATCGACGAGATAGAGACGCACCTCCACCCGCGGTGGAAGATGCAGATCATGACATCACTGCGCAAGGCGCTCCCCGGCGTCCAGTTCATCGTGACGACGCACGATCCACTTTGCCTGCGCGGCATGGACGACAACGAGGTCATCGTGCTCCAGCGAACCGAGGGCGCGAGGATCAGGAAGGTCGAAGGACTCCCCAGCGTCCGCGGCATGTCTGCCGAGCAGCTGCTGACGTCCGAATACTTCGGCCTGCTCAACACCGTCGACCCGCGGCTCGAGGTCAAGCTCGCGATGATGAAGGGCGACGTGGTCACCACGGATGGCGTCGGCGGACCGACGATCACGCTGTCGGCCCAGACCGAGGAGCTGCTGAAATCGGTGACGGTGACGGGCAGTCCCAGCGAGATGATCATCGAGGATGCGCTCAAGGGCTACCTTGCCGACCACGAATCGAAGCGGGGAAAGCTGCCCGACAACGTGCGGGACGAAGCCGTACAGGCCGTCATGCGGGCGCTGTCCGCACCCCCGGCGGGCTGAGCCTTGCGATACGTCCCCCGTGCCGGCGTCGGCGAGCCGGCTTTCCTGTCGGCGCCAAACCAGACGGTAGCCGACGAGCGCAAGAAGGCGCTGGCCTACTACCGACCGCCGGACCACCCGCCGGGGGTCCACGTGCGGATCCGACCCTCGTTCAAGCCGTACGAGGCCTACAAGGGGCGGGACGTCGTCGTCGCCCTCGCCGATCTCTTCAAGAACAAGTGCGCCTATTGCGAGAGCGAGGTGGCGGCCAACAACGGCGAGGAGATCGAGCACTACCGGCCGAAGGGCGGCGTCACGGACGATGATGACCACAACGGATACTGGTGGCTAGCGTCGGAATGGACCAACCTGCTGCTCAGCTGCACCGGCTGCAACCAGGGCCGCCGGCAGCACATCGCCACACCCGGGATGACCGAGGCGGAGCTGATCGCGCAGAAGGCGAAGCGCGCCAGGAAGACGGTCGGCAAGCTCAACCAGTTCCCGGTGGCCGGCACGCGGGCGGTGCTGCCGGAAGACGATCTCGGTCTCGAGGACCCACTGCTCATCGATCCGACGACCCGTGACCCGAAGGGCGCTTTCCGCTGGCTGACGGCCTCCGAGCTCAGCGTGGTCGTCCCAGCGAGCGGGCAGCACGGAGACGACCCGCACGGCCTGGCGACGATCGACGTCTGCGTCCTGAACCGGTTTAAGCTGGTGCAGGCCCGGACCCGACTGCTGCTACAGCTGCGCTACTTTCGCACCCAGATCTTTGAGCAGCTCCGCAGGGACGACGGTCCGGCCGGCATCGCCGTCGCGGAGGCGCTCGTCGCCGCGCTGAGGAGCTTCACCGACGAGAACCGGACCTACACCGCGATGGCCGAGGCGTTCCTCGAGGACGTCAGGAAGGAATTCGCCGAGTTCCTAGCCGCGCGGGCGGCGGCCGCCGCGGGTGGAGGCATGGGATGAGCAAACCGCGGCAGGCGCTGATCCTGATCCACGGCATCGGCGAGCAGCGGCCGATGGAGACGCTGCGCGGCTTCGTCGACGGCGTGCTCGACCAGCCTCCGTCCACGAGTCAGGTCGACGCCCGATACTACAGCAAGCCCGAGTTCCTGTCGGGCAACTTCGAGTTGCGGCGCCTGGTGAGCACGGGCGGCCGGGGGGACAGGACCGACTTCTACGAATTCTACTGGGCGCACCTCATGCCCACCGCCGCTTGGAACAAGCTGGCAGGGTGGTTCTGGGTCCTCATGTTCGGGCGCTTCAGGGACGTGCCGTGGCGGCTCGTGCCGGTGTGGGGCATGAGCTGGGCGACCGCGCTGCTCGTCGTCGGCCTCGGCACGTGGTCGTCCGTCCAATACCTGCTCGGCCATGCGGTCGTGCCGACCCCTGCGGCGAAGGCACCGTGGTTCCTGCTGGCGGTCCTAGGCTTCTTGTCCACGCTCGTGCGGGCCTATGTCGGCGACGCCGCTGTCTACCTCAGCCCCGCGCCCGAGAATATCGAGGCGCGACAGAAGATTCGGGCCGCTGGGCTCGACCTGCTGGAGAAGGTGATGTCGAGCGGCCGCTACGACCGCATCATCGTGGTCGGCCACAGCTTGGGAAGCGTCATCGGATACGATGTCCTGAGCCTCGCGTGGCAGAAGCACTTCGACGCAGTGCGGGATCAGCTCAGCGCCGCCTGGGCGCGTGGCGAGCTGCCAGACGTCGAGGACGCGGCCATCCACGCGGCGGAGGCCGTCGCCAAGCGACTACGCGACAACAAGGACCTCAGTCCCGGGACGCTCGAGCGGCTGGCGGGCGAGTGGCGGATCGCCACGCTCGCCGTCGCCGACGAGCAGACCAGGAACGGGTTCGCCTGGCCCGTCACCGACTTTGTCACGCTCGGATCGCCGCTGACCCACGCCGACATGCTGCTCGCGAAGAACACCTCCGACTTCACGCGGCGCACCCAGGAGCGCGAACTGCCGCACTGCCCGCCGGCGCGGGAGCTGAGCGGACACTTCTCGTTCTCGCACAAGGACGTCGATGACAAGGGCGGCGAGCAACGCGCCACCGTGCTGCACAGCGCCGCGATGTTCGCCGTCACCGGCTGGACAAACCTCTACTTCCGCAGCTTCGCCATCCTGCATGGCGATTTCGTCGGCGGTCGCGTCTCGCCGCTGTTCTGGGGCGGCGTGCGCGACGTGCGGGTACGGACGAAGATATGGGCCGGTTTCCTCGCGCACACGCACTACTGGCAGCGAAACAAGCGCGACCGCGACCCTGCGGTTGCGCCGCTTCCGCAGTTGCGCAGCGCGCTCGATCTGAAGCGCACGCGCGCGTGGCCGCCGGCGTTCGCCGCGCCGGTGGGCATCACCGCCGAGAAAGAAAACGGAGCGAACGAATCGGATTGAACGGGCTCTTGGGGGAGGAAAAGCATGCCGGGTAGTCACAGGGTGAAGGGGACCAACGCCGCGGCCGAATTCGAGCTGACGATCCACCGCGGCGAAGGAACCGCGCTCGTCGCGATGGACTGGCGGGGCGGTCAGCCGCCAGTGCCGACTACCGGCTTCGGCTGAGAACGTCATGATAGCGCGAGAAGCCCGCATCCTTCCCGCGTCCCGTGACCCGCAACGCTGCCGCCAACGTCCGGCGATGCGTCGTCAGGATCGCCCCTGCCGCCAGCACCAGCAGGCGCTGCCAGGTCGGCCGTGTGAACAGCATCCGGAATGGAGCCAGCCACTCCTCCAACCGGTCATACCGGCCAACCGTTGCGCCCATCTGTCGTCCCCGTGACGGTTCAATCGTTCACGGAATCAACCAGTGTGCCAATACGACTCAACGGCTCCAAAAATGCGGAAATTCGAGCTAAGTATCTGAAAAAATTCAGGTATCTGTGCCGCGGCAAAATGCCTTTTGCAAACGCGGCGCAGGCTTCCTTGCAAAGGACAGGTAATTGGCGCGCCCGGGTGGATTCGAACCACCGACCACAAGCTTAGAAGGCTCGTGCTCTATCCGACTGAGCTACGGGCGCGCGGCGAATGGGTTTGATTAGCGCGGATTGCGCCGGGAAGGAACCGGGATCATAACCGCCGTCATGGCGCAGGGGGACAAGGGGGCGGGCGGCGGCGCCCATGACGGCGCGGACGACCGGGCGATCGTCGCGACGACCGGCGGCGAAGCCGGGGCGGCGGGGGGCGGGGGCTTCCGCCATTTCGATCTGGTCATGGCGGCGTTCGTCACCATCCTGCTGCTGTCGAACGTGATCGGCGCGGGCAAGGTGGCGACGATCCGGCTGCCGCTGCTGGGCGACTGGCCGTTCGGGGCGGGCATCCTGTTCTTTCCGATCAGCTATGTGCTGGGCGACGTGCTGACCGAGGTCTACGGCTATGCCCGCGCGCGCCGGGTGATCTGGGCGGGGACGGCGGCGGTGCTGTTCATGGCGGCGATGAGCGCGATCGTCGTGGCGCTGCCGCCCGCGCCCGGCTGGACCAACCAGCCCGCCTATGAGGCGGTGTTCGGGCAGGTGCCGCGCATCGTGCTGGCCAG